>Ga0214544_1004819_pt1 | contig 26710 bp, 10 predicted proteins | sample CNSS3metaG_FD_160074 | JGI IMG/M metagenome (GOLD analysis project Ga0214544, IMG submission 160074) | Root nodule microbial communities from cowpea collected in UCLA plant growth center, Los Angeles, California, USA - CNSS3 | ecosystem: Host-associated > Plants > Roots > Nodule | place: USA... | reverse complement strand
TGGTGGAGATATATATATATATATATATATATATATATATATATTAAGAAGGTGGTGCACACGATTTGAAGAAGGGCATGCATGGTGTGAATTGCTTGAGTTGAGAGTTATTCGTGAGGAATTGATTAGTGTAGATTTAGCCAACAAAGACGTGGGTCGGTTGACTATATGATTGCAATCTATGGCTATATAACTGCGAACAGTGACCAGATTTATAAACACATTCATGAATGTTGTGTATCTATGAATGTAGAATCAAAATTACCAATTCAACGGATGGGGTTATATTGGAAATATAATTAGTTAGTGGTGGACTGTGTTTAATCAAACATGCTCACCATATACACACAATAATTGAATAAACAAGATACATTACAGATTAACATATCCTTGTGTCAAGATCAAATGAAGGTGTCAATCTTAGTAAAGAGATTTTTTATTTACTTTTGACAACAAATAATTTTAATCATATAAACAGTCTTTCATGTGTATTGAATATTTTGACATTATTATCTTATCAATCATCTCTTAAGTTCTTAAGGAGGGGTATAACCGGAGAGATACAAATATCAATGAGAACTGAGTCTAACCATTGTTAGGTTTCTAAAAGAGGGGTATCACTGGGGACATCTCAATCCAAAACCTTAAGGTAATGTGTTTATGGGTCTTTATTTTTATATAGTGTTCTACTTTCTCAATTCTGGTCAATGTGAGACTTAGACTCACACTTGGATTCTTAACATCATCTTCATTAAATTCTAAATGAATTAAATATTTATAATAATTTAATCTTATGTAAAATTCATTTATAATTAGAAAACTATTTTCAACATTGAAATAATATTAATAACATTAATTAACATCTAATATATTGTTGTTAAAATGACGTACCGAAATAAGTATTCTGTCTCCCGTCGAGAACTATACTAAACACTGGATTATATTAAATTCATTATAAAAATTATACTTTAAACATTTTTACAGTTTTTTATGAATATTTTAGTTTAATGATTCGATAGTTGTGATTTAACATTTGGGAACTTGTTACAAGACTCCGATTAGAAGTAATTATATTTTTTTCTATTTTATAAGACTCACTCAATAATATCTCTTGTAGTAATTACTTTTTTTAAAATATCTTTAATTATGAGATATATTTCAATAAATAGTAAATTAGATACATTTATGTGTGAAAGTGCAACTTGTTTTCTGTAAAATTTATTTGTGGGAAAATCGTGTTAACAATTCCTATACACAGTCACCAAATATGACAAACTTCAACAATTGGATTGATGAAATTAGCATTTTATAAAAATAATTGTTAAAAATTTATAATTTGACGAAGATTTACATTTGGTTTAAACAGATCCTAACTCTCTATATATTATATTAATGGTAAAAATAAAGTAAAAACTGATAATAATATTTAAAAATGAATAAAATGTGTCTCGTTAATATTATAAGTATTTTTTGGGTAAAAATGTATAATTAAGAAAAATTAAATGTTAGTGACTAAGCTAATTAAAATATTACTATGATAGTTTGAAATCGTTGTTGATACCATGCTTTCTTTGCGAGGATAATTATTTAATAGAGAATGGCATTTGATCCTTACACTGAAGAAAAGAAAAAAGAAAAAAAAACTCGTCAAGACAAACCATTTGTCACTTCTAGCTGATGAATGTATAAATTATGGTTATAATGTCAAAATGCTAAGATGTGTTTCACCTCCTTGAATCATTTCCTCGAGTATGTTGAATCATTTCGTCGAGTATGGCACAATATTTTGCAAGAGCCGAATGTTAAAAAAAATTGTGAAACTATCATTTTCCATGTTTTATACAAATCATGTTTGATTGTTTCTTCAAGAGTTTCGACATGCATAAGCCTGTCAAGAAGTGATGCTGATACCCTTTAAATTAGTATGTTAAACTCGCATTTGCTTTCATTGAGAGTAATTCAAGCAATCCAGTCCCTAAAGTTCGAATACATTAACCTATACCACTCATTAAAATCAGATAGATGAATAAAATAAAATATTTCATTTTAGGAATTTCATTTAAACACTAAAAAATAAAATAAAATTGAAGAATAGAAAATTATCACATCCAATCCATGGCCATATGCAATTACAACCCTTTTCAAAGCACTACTATTATGTACATTGTCATTCGGAATGCTTCCTTCCACCTCCAATACTATTTTCTATTTTCGGTCTTATTCACGTTTTCTCATTATTATCAATAGAAGAATAAATCACACCAGGCCCTTGGACTTTATATTGGTGAAGGAAACTATAAGGACGAAAATAAACTCTATCAATATTTGAATCAAGTGCTACTTCACCTTCACAAGCAGCAACTTCGGAAATAGGATATGCTAAAACTGTCTATAATATGTCAAATAAGCATTTAAATTTTAGTCATTGTTGTTGTATACATTTTGCCTGCTGGATCATATTTGAATTTCAAATGCATACTTTTTGTCATTCAATGCCTTTCACCAGAAAAACTTGCAACGAAAACCAATGCCCCTTTGCCCTCCGATATTGGCAACCTGAGGAGGGCAGAAGCAACAGACATGAACTGAAGGGCACTTCTTTATCACCTTGATTTCTACTGGGGTATCAGGTATATAACCTACAAGTTGAATACTTAATTCCATGTTTTCGGTTGATGGTTGATAATCGAGATCTACCCATAGTGCAAGGAATAAATACACAGACAAAGCATGTCACGAAATAACTACTCTACTCAGAAACTCAGTTCTCTGGCCAGTCTACGCAACAATGATAATGCCAGTCCTAGTTACGGAAATAAAAATGAGACTAGTAATTTACGTTCAATTAGTGATCATTTTAAACTGGAATCTGGATAGCTGCTGAGGAATGGTCGATATAACTGGACCGTATCTCTGCAAACAAATGAGACACAAAATTCATAAGACACGGAAAAAAGTATAACATATTTTTACTGACAAGCATACCTATTTTGATAAGTTTAAATATTAATACTATGATGATACATCTGTAGATGATAACTTCTAACACAAGCCCAAAAAAATGAAACATCTAAAGATGGATTCCGTAATCTCCCAAATCAATTGAAAGCATTCCCTTACTTGAAATAGTTTCAGTTATTATACGTGGTTTTCCATTGGACAACCAATGAGAACGAAGAATTCTTATAAAGAGTTCACTCAACAATCCAGTAACGGAAAAGAACAATATTACCATACCTGAACATTGTCATAGAGTTCAAACAATGGAACAGCTAGTAGTTTTAAATTTTTGGGCACTGCAAAGTATTCCCTTTCAGATAAGTGAACAAGGAAAAGTTTTTTGCATTCCTGCATACAAGATATTCAATGGTATTATTGTAAGCACGGACCAACTAACCAAGGGAACCAGAAACCCAATGGATTCGATGTCATTCTTTCCCAAAATTACCTTGGGTTTTGTGATATGAGGAGGGCAGTATGGATACATTATGGTTTCAAAATTTGGCCTCCACCAGATCGCAACACACTCACCTATCTGCAGTTTTCAAGATTGTCACAGAATGGCAAATTTAACATGGCTCTCCAGAGTACATGAGTAAAAAGTAAATAATAATACCTGCCAGTCAGGCACAAGAGCTGGTGAATTAGCACCAAGCTTGCTAGTCAACTTTCTCTTCAAGCCCTCAATTTCTGTAAACAGCATTAAATAACCCCAAAAACAAGTCAATAAGCATAATCACAGGCTTCTATTTTCAAACTACCCAGTTCGTGATACAGAAGAAAGCTTACCATTCTCTCCTGGTTTGAGACGACCACCCGGGAGTTTGCAAAATGTGTTTCCAATTTGCAGAAGAAGTATATGTGGATGATTATGTTCTTGAACCTGCAACATTGAAGTCATAAAGATGAGATTAGGACAAACACGACCTTAAAGGAAATTAGATGAAACTATTTTCTTATGAAAGTAATGTCATAGATAAGAGAATTAACAAGAACCCAGTGGGAAACCATATTATAGAAATAAGTAATTGAAATAGTAAAAATCTAAGTGTCGATGATGTGTTCAAAGCAGAATTAATCAGCTGTACGTAAAGGATCCTAGATCAATTTTGTCTCCACCTAGATGACCCATTTTGGTTGAGCCAAAGTTCCAAACAGGGGATGGTCTGGTACATGAAGCTCCAATAATGAGGGGTTGGGGAAAATCAAATATGTACACAACTTCATCTTCGTGGCCAGAGAGGATGTCCCCATGATAAGACCTAATGACTACCGGGTCAAATAGAGAAACACTTAAATGCAATTTTATAGATCTATAGTCAACTAGTTTCGAATGTTCAACTATATTAAAGTTGTTGCACTGGGGAAACAGATTATATAACAGTGGAACATCTCTTCAATTTAGATAATTACACAATCAAATATTGACATACTAATATCATAATTTCCCGAGTTATTGAAATCAATTAACACTTCACAAGTATAACTCAAATCCCTACCGACATTAGTCCCAACAAGAGAAGTTTGTAAAAAGATCACAATATCTATATTGTCCTGTACCTACTGCACAACCCATCTAAAATCAAAACCCCTAAAACCTGGTAGATGATGACACCATATTTCATACACTGTTTTTCATGTTTATAGAAATAATTTTGTGACCAACCATAGATTTATCATTGCTTTCAACTTGGCTCCTATACTAATCTCATGGGGTCATAATAACAACAGATTATCAGAAGAAAGCAGGAAAACATTGTACAAATATGATCAAAATGATTTTCTTCTCACATTATAACCAGATAAAAAGTGAGTGTCGCCACCACCTACACTGATAAAAAATTAGAAAAAGATAAAAAAAAAAACAAAAGTTAACATACATACCAGTAAAATCCCTTCCACACTGGTCCTCATTCCCTCCTTCATATAGCTGAAACAAAGGAAATAATGATATTTGAGAAGCCTTAGGGTATGCAACTAATTTGAGCAGCACATAGGACAAAGAACAGGTAATCCGAGAAGGTTTTTATCTCTTTCTATCTCCTCGGTTTTTTGAAGCAGAATAGAAGAGTAGTCAAGATTTCATATCTATGTCTACGAGAAAATTAAAGTAAAAGGGGCTGTTTAATCTAGGGTTTGCAAAAGAAGAAGAAAGGAAAGAAGATACGAACTTGACTTTCATGCGAGCAAGACGATCCGCGACGGAGGTGTCCTTCTCCATCTTCGGCTCCTTTGTGCCAAACGTGTAGCTCGACAACGGGTATGTATTCACAACTTGGGACGACACCATTTCTTCTTCTCTTTTCTTTTCGATTTGAATTGAATGGTGAGAAGACACAGATTCACGAAAAGAAAAAAAGACACGACACAGCACTTCACTAGAGTGCTTTTGAATTAGGTCTGTAATATTTTTCAGATTCGGATTTGGATGTTCTTTCTGCTCTTTTCAAGTCTCATACTGATAAATCTCAACACCGGGTCATGGGCCACTAGCCCCACGCTCTCACGTTGCCAAACACATCTTAATTAATTAATTAATTAGAGTACATTCTCATATGAAATTTTTCATGTTTTTAAGAAAATAAATTCTACCTTATGCATTATAAATATATTATTATTAAAAAAATATTTACCTCTTGTCTTGTCATCACGATAATATATAATAGAATTTTTATATTTAGTTCACACAAATCACTTTTCTATTTTAAAATTATATTTTTATTATATAGGTATAATTACTTAATCCTCTAATTTTTTTATTTAGTTCGATTTGTACTATTTTTTGTTGGTTCAATTTCGTGCTCCAATTATTTAAAGAGTTCAATTTGGTTCTTTCTGTTAAGTTGGCATGTTGTTATCATGGGAGATGGTAGTGATCAAACTTGTTTTCAATTTAGTTCTTTATTAAAATTTTTTGTTCAATTTAGTACCCTATATTTTAAAATAATTTAATTTTGTCATTTTCAATTTGAAACCAAATTAGTAAATAAACTTAATTAGAACTTCTATATACATGTTACAATAGTTTTTGTAATGTATACATCAAATCACTTCACCTAAATACACAAATTATTTTATTTTGTACATTTTTACCTTAAAATTAATTTGAATATTTAGGTGTAGTGATTTGATGTATAAATTCAAAACAATAATTTTAATATGTATATATAAATTATAATTAAACTTATTCACTAATTTAGTCTCAAATTTGAAAGGACAAAATTGTATTGTTTTAAAGAATTTGGGTACTAAGTTGAACAAAATTTTTTAATAAAGGACTAAATTGAAAACAAGTTATACCACTATCACGTGTTATGACTGTAAACTGTCACGTGACACAATAGTAACTTGACATGTGTGGCAAACTATAAATTTTTAGAAAAAAAAAAAAAAAAAAAAAAAATAGTTAAAAAATTTTCACCGCTTGACACATATTCTGTATGAACACGGTATTAACTTAATGGAGATGACTAAATTGAACACTTTTAAATAATTGGGATACTAAATTGTTGAACCCTTTTAAATAATTGGAGTACTAAATTGAACCAACAAAAAATATGGAGACCAAATTGAACTAAACCAAAAAGTTAAGGTATCAAACAAGTAATATTATATATTAGTGCACATATGTGTTTACTTTATTTTTAAAATAACAATAAATTATAAAAATTCTATGATAATTATAAAAATAAATATTAGTATTTTTATGATTTTATTTATTTTGTATATAATTTTTTTATTATAGATTATTATTTTAATTTTACAAAATGTCAAATAGAAAATATTAAATATAAAAAATTAAAAAGTGAAATTAATAATGTAATTATTTTAGTTTAATGTTATACAAATTTTTCCATTTTACTTTTAATTATATATTAAAATTACAACTTGATTCTAGTGACAATATGTGTTGTATGTTTAATTTTTTAAAATCCAACCAATCATTTAAATCAACATTAAACACTGTATTAAAAATTTAAGAATTTATTCAACTCATCGAAGTTAACAATATATTGAACAAATGACCATTCTGGTCGTTAAAGTTAATGAAAGTTTCTTCTGAAATACGAAAAATCCAAAATTAGGTTTCATTCTTCATCTAATATGTGGTAGTGCAACCTTTAAGTGTTTTTTTATAGTACTCAATTAACTATTGAGGTCTTTGTTGTAACTCATTATCATCGAAAGTTGTCATTTTACGTATAGCTTTCCGATTTATATTATTTATTATTGGGTCGTGTTTATTCTCTTTCACATAGTCTATAACCAATATATTTATCTAAATTTATAAAATATCAATGTTTATTTAATCACAATCTATATAAGTTGATCCGATACCAAAATATTTATCTTTACTTGTTGTACCTAACCTTATTAAAAAGAAATATGAAAACATGAGAATATAGCTTGTGCGACAATGGAACTAATAGAGCGGTTCATATAGGATTCATAATTGCAAATTTATAAGAAGTGATAATTAGAATAGGTATGAGATTATTTGTAAAACTATAAAATTTTAGAATAGTAAAAGTAAAATAATATATGGTAATTATTCAGTAACATGAAAAAATCAAGATAACATTTATGTCGACCATTTATTAATTATACCAATTAATTAACTGAAAAATTAAATAAACATCAACTCAATTAAGAAATATAATTTTACGAAGTATTCGATATATTATAAAAATTTATTAAGTATTTAATATATTATAAAAATTTATTAAGAATTTATTTTAAAAAAATTTAAATTTATGGAGGACTTGAAACTTAATTAAATATATTTTATTATATTTTATATTTTTTTAGTATAATTATTTACTAATATTTTTGAATACTAAAAGATTATTAATAATATTTAAATAATTTAGATATATAATTTATTTGTTTATCAAATGTAAGTTGATATTATTAAAGATCTTACTGAAAGGATCAATTCTAAAGTCTCATTTCTTTAATTAAACTATTGAAAAGACAAAACACCTAAAGAAATCACTTGTTTTAAAATAATGAAAATCGTTTATAACAATTTTATTTATACTAAAAAATTTTAATATTAAAATAATTAAGTTTCAGTATTTTTAAACTAGTATCACTTTTAAAATACCATTTTCTAAAATTTTATGAGTTAGATTAAACTCGTTTGTTTTTAACTTAATAAAAAGTCTATGGTCCATTTTTAACCCAATAAGCTCAAAGCTAATCTGCGAATAGAGTTGACCCATAATATATAAAAATTCTTTGTATTACTTAATAATCAAATTCTCAAAACGTGTATAAGAGTTAGACTACTCTTTTACTCAAGATTGCTATCAAATTAATTAAATTTATTCAACAAGAACAAATGAAAAAAATCATAGTTACACATAACAGCAAATCATCTATATAATCCTAAAATGATCTCTTTTGGTCCGTTTATTGAGTCACATACAAATAATAGATTATATTTTTTGAACCATTAATCTTTCGTACTCTACCAAATAATCAAAACTAATTAATTGAATATTGTCCTTCATTCGAAGTAGATGCCCCTATGCTTCATTCACGCATAGCTACACAAACCAAAAACGCAGAAATCCCCTTTGGTGCACTTGTTGCCACATTTTCCACAATGGTGCTTGTCAGACATAGGATTCACACACTTACCTTTGCAACACACTTGCGAGTACTTGCACTTTTTCCCACACATGCCACAGTTATTTCTGTCCCTCGACACATTCACACATTTCTTCTTGCAACAATCAGGTCCTTCGCTGCCCTTAGCGCGACAAACTCTCGGGTATTTATCACAAGTCATGGCCCCACGGCCATGGAGGCTTTTGGCTCCACGGAGAGAGGCTAATTCTTCACTTTCAGAAGATGGGGTAACTGAGTTTTTTGTATTGTTGTGGCTTTTGATGGTGCTGAGGAATGGTGATTCTTTTTGGTGTAGTGTTTGTGAATCAGCAGTGACCAAAGGCATTAGCATGGCCACAAGAAAGAGTATCTGAAGAAGGGACTTCATATCTGAATCAAAGGGTTTTGTTGCAGTGGAATGAAGAGTTCTTATTGGGTGGCTATATATAGAAGGAAATGGAGTCAATTCAACAACCTTAAGATAACAGTATAGTAGATTGGAAAGATTCAAACAGTGTGCAAGTGGAACGGTCTAATTCAACAGCTAGCTAACTAATGTGTGGCGAATTAACGAAATTAGATAGATTTGATTTTTTTACGTATGAAATGTGAATATGTAGCATATATGTTGTGTGTTGTTGTGCTGATCCAAGATTAACATGTGCCGTATGGAACATTTAATTGTCTGTAAGAAAGTATTAAGGAAACGCAGTCTTTCCTGAAATAAACCAGAAAAAACCGTTACAGAGGCACTGATATGCTTTTTCTTCCTTCTGATATAAGAAAAAGAAATAAGTAAATAATAGAGAGTCAACAACCACCTTAACGTGTTTCATTTCAGATACCTTTTACTGGTTTAAAATATTTTTAAGATTACAAATTGTACTTTTGCTTTATTTTTTATTTTGTTTTAACGTCTCATGTCTATTTCAAAATATATTATTATTTTATTTTATATTGTAATAAAAATGTTGTATGATGTGGCATAAGTTAACAATAAATATAATATGAAAAATATATTGTAATTGAAAGTAAAGTAATTTATCCGTAAATAAATTTTAGGAATATTAGGAAATTTAAATCATAAATACTTTCAAAATATATTTCATAAGTAAAAAAAATGAAAATTTATATACTAATGTCGTATAAATATATACGCAAATATGTTATTTATGTTCATAATTTCACTAAATATTTTAATAATTTAACTTAACAATATTACCAACTTTAATTGGTTTTTAATTAATTTTTGTTCATGCCAAAAAAAGTCAAAAGTTAGTTCAGAAATCATTTTTTATAGATTGCTTTTATTTAAATATATATATATATATATATATATATATATATATATATATATATATATATATATATATATATATATATCATTAAATTGAATTTTACCTTTATCATCTGCTAATTGAGGAGATTCTCTGAGAAAGAAAGTCGATGTTTACAAAACAAACTTTTCCTTGGGTAAAGAAAAAAAAAAACTTGTTATCCTTTTACATGAATGATAAAATATAAGCAGTAGTCAACATTTTCCAAAGACTGTTCTCTGCATGAATGACAAAGTCTTATTATGTCCCCTATTTGCATGAAAAAAATATATTAACCTTACTTTTTGAGGAAGGTACATTCCAACTAAATTAAGTCAATACTTTTAATAAAGTCTTTAATTCAGAAAAAAGTCTGAAAGTCATTCAATTTTTTTTTTATCAAACTTAATCCATTTTTAAATGAATAAAGTAACACTGTTATTAGTATTTTATCAATTTTTGTTATAATATTTTGATGTTAGATTTATTAATTTATTTAAAGGTGTAAATATGTTAGTCTACGTACAAATGTTTTTCAATGTTTGCTTAAATTACTAGTTGTGTTTTGCTGTAAAGGGCCTTCGTGGAAAAAAAGGTGTTTATATATTATTATTATTTTTGGAAAAATAAACTTAGACTTTTCTTTATTCCAAAATTATCTTTTGACTATCGGTGAACTTAAGCACCTTGATTACATATTTTTGAGTATTTTGATTAAATTCAATTTATCAGCCAAAATGTTTATTAGATTGAGTTTTTGATGTTTAGTTTATAAAAAAATAACTTGTTCTTTTTACATTATATGTTTAATTTTAATTTATTTTATGTATGTTTTATAAACAAAATTGAGAAAATCGTAATATATATAAACTGAATTTTGGACATTTTCTCTAAAGAAAGCACTAACTTTTCACTTTTGCATCACCTTTTAAGTTTGAATTTTGATTTAGTAATTTTAAATGTATTATTTAATCACAATATGTGCAACATCATTATTAGGCTATATTAAACTAATTTGGTAAAAAAATTATAAAATAAAATTACTTTAAAGTCAACTCATTTTGAATTGGTTCATTCGCTTTTGATTTAACAGAAAAATGATTTATATCAGTCCACTCAAATTTATTTTAATTGAGTGGTCAAGGTAAATTTCTATTCAAGTTAGCACTGTTATTAATTTTGTGTTTACTAGAGTTATTATATTTACTATATCCAAATATTAGTTTGTTGGGTAATAGCATCACAATTTATCTTGACCAAAAAGATGTTTACCGATTGAGAAAAAACTTTGAAGTCTTCATGAATATTACTTGATAAAATGTTGTTACAAACTCTTACGTTACATTTTGTCTTTGAAACTCATACCTTTCATCCTAGACACTTATTTATAGGTACACAAGAACACACTAAAAACTACATAATTTGCTATAATATTCTTGCATAATTTACAATTTTTTTTCTTTACTTTTACTATTTAAGATTCCTTCATGAAAATATATTGTCTTTTGTCAAACGTGTCATGATGAATATCTTATCACTTCTACTTTTTTTTCAACTTTCGATTAGGGAATCTTATCAAGTCTTCTTGTTCTTCTTCAAACTTCAATGATGAGAATCTTGTCATGTCTTCTTTTTCTTTAATCAAAAACGTCATAAAAATTAAATTGACTGTTTTTTTCTTCACAGTCAGTCATATATATTTGTAATTTGTTTTTCTAAACAAACATTTTAAATTAACTATTATTTGATCAACCTTTTAAAATATCGCACAACATTGAAAAAAAAAATACTCCAATGCATAAAAAATAGACTAATTATACTTAAGTTTGGATTAGGTTTTTCATTGGTAGGTTATTTTTATATATATATATATATATATATATATATATATATATATATATTTTTTTTTTTGATAATAGTTGTTATAGTATTATTATTCGTATTTTATTTTTTTGATTATATCTCGACCCAATTCATTGTTTTTTTTTTCAATAAATAAACTATCCAATCCATTCATAAAGTAATATTTAAAAAAACTCAAGACAATTATAAAATGAATTTTAAAAAAACTAAAAAAAAAAGAACGATTTAATTCTGAAAAAATCAATTAGATTAAATTGATTAATTTAGTGTCGATAGTACAATCCGTTGAGTTTTAGAAAAACAAAAGATGAATCATTATTATTGATAGGTAAATTTGATCCATCCAATGAATAATAGAGAATTATATATATATATATATATTACATTGTATTGTCAAGTGTAATACTTACACGTATGTGAAGAGCATTTGAATTGAAAATCTTATCATATTTGATGATGAGGATTACATAATAAACATTTCAATAAAAAATAACATACATAATTGCTTTATTTCACAAATCACCAATTACAAACTATTTTGAAAACAATAATAAAGACATACAAAAAGATATATATATATATATATATATATATATATATATATATAATTCGTAAAAAAACCAAGTAATTAACCATTGCAAAGAATAATAATAAGCTTGAGTGTGTTGCAAACACACTATGCATAGCTGCACATCCCGAAAACACAAGAACCTTTGGCGTTGCACTTGTTGCCACATTTGCCACAATGCTTCTTGTTAGTGTTAGGGTTCACGCACTTCCCTTCACAGCATATCTTTCCGAAGCTGCATTTCTTTCCACACCTCCCACAGTTTTGTCGATCTGTCAAAAACTTCACACACTTGTTGTTGCAGCAATCAGGCCCTGCACTACCTTTAACAAGGCATATCTTTGGGTTTTTTTCACATGTCAACGCCACCCTTCCATTCTGGGAAAGGAACCGGCTTGTTCCTCGGAGAGACTTTGTCTCTTCATTCCACTCTGAAGATGTTGCTACAGTAATGGCCAAAGCCATTATGAAGAGCACAAGGAAGAGGGTCTTCAACAACTTCATTGTTGTTTTTCCGTTTGCGTTAATGTATAGAAAATTTAAGTAATGGGTGGAGGTGGATGTTTTGGTTCAGAATGCTTCATGTATTTATAGAAGAGGAGGTTGATGAGTTTTGATTTTGCATAGATTACGTGCATGAGTTAGTAGCCTACGTGTGAGTGTTGTTAGTGGGGTGGTCTAAATCAATGGCCAGATAATGTTAGGCTTAATTTCTGGCAGGAACTTCTTCAATATAACTAATAAGTTGAAAATGGAAAGATTATCCAAGAACAACTAAATGGTTATATATATATATATGCTGAATGAAAAATAAGAAAAACAACTAGTCTTTTAATTATGTGCAGTCTAAGGAAACTAAAAATGCGTTACAGAACCACCATACTATGCAGACATTCCAATCGCCTAGTTTGACCGTTGTTTTGTACAGGTATATATTTTGACTTCGCATATCTTAAGGCAAACATTCTAAATAACCAACCAATTAGGTGACAAAATTCTTATATGATTTATTTTCCTTTTGTATAAATTTTTTACTAATTGAATCAATATTTTTAAATAAAGTCAATTTTGATCCTTCTGATAACTTGACACACTTTGGAAGGTGATGTGAAGTTGTGCTGTGTTAAAGCAGAGGATACTAAAGTAAAATATAATTCAATCCAACTTTGGATACGTGATACTTTTTAAATGATATCAATCTAACAAAAATAATTGAATTGATTTCATTTCAACAATATTATTAAGATTTAATTAGTTAAAAAATACAATAATAAAAGTAATCATAAATCTAAATATAATAATCAAATTAATTAAGTCTATAATTATAAAAACATTAATTCTTATTTGAACTTTATTTTCCCATTGTATAACTCATGTACATATTCACTGTAGGACACAAGTATTAGTAAGTATTGAAAGTAATTTATGTTAAACCTTCTAATTTATATTTTAATTTATTAATAATATTTTTATCATTATCCATTATATATATATATATATTATTTATTTTTTTAAAAATTGATAAAACCAAATTTTGATATTATCTTAATAAATAAAGTTTAAATCTAATTCAAAATATTTGTATTACTTTATTGTCATTGGTGCATACAATGCAATGTAACATTATTTCATCTAACCAGCCCAACTTATTAATTAGGTTTATCTCTCCATCTATCAAGAGCAAGAAAAGAAGTCTAAATCTTAGAAAACATGTATAGCATATTAATTGAGACTAACACAGTTAGTAATTCAACATAAGAAATGCCTTGTTTGACTTTGGGAGAGAATTAAAAAGAAAATAAAAGAAGGAAAAAAATAGTAAAAATGTTTTTTTTTTTAATTTGGAGAAAAAAAATGAAAAATAAAGAATTATTTTGTATTAACATGATAGAATAAAAATTAATTTAATTAATTAATATAGTAAATTAATAAAAATACCTTTGTTTAAAATTTAATAAAAATTAAGGAAGAGTTACAATTAAAAAGAAATTATAGAGTAATTATCTTATAAAGTTGGGAACAATATAAAAAAGGTTACTTAAAAATTAATTTTCAATTTATTTAAATAATTAATTATCAATAAATTACTATTTGTTTTCTACATATCAATTTAAAAATTTAAAATATACAAAGTTTGATTTATAATTTAATCGATGGAATTTAATTTTTTTTATAAAATTAATGCCTAAATATTAAAATATTTTTTTACAAAATATTAAAATTAAAATTATTTTATTTTTTGTGATATAATTCTTTTAATTATTTATTATAATAATGAAAAACTTAGATTATATATGAAAATAATCAATTATTTAAAACTTATATAATTGATAATTTTAAAGATAAAAACCTAAAGGTTAAAATATAATTACTTTTTTTTTAACTAAGTTTTAAATATATCATAAACTAAATATTTTTAATTTAGTTTTTATTAAAAAAATTCATTTGTTTAAAATATTATTTTCTATGTAAATGGTCACTTATTTAATTATTATTATTATTGACGAGAAGATGATGTCACTTTTATTAATTTATATTTAGAATAAATTTCCTTTTAATAAAAACTCAATTAAAAATATAAAAATTTGTAATATAATTTAAACTTGATTGAAGTTGAACTATTTTGTTTTCTTCGGGGTTTCCTGTACAAACACGTGGAAATGACTAATTTACAAAATAATATAAAACCACGTAGTATTAAAAAAGCAAGTACCTGGGCCCACGTCCAATATTCCATATCACCCTGTCCTTTTACATATGTGGAAGATCGGGTGGTGAATGAGAAGGGACAAGGCCAATGGCATCGTCAGCAGCGCCGTCGCTGAAAGCGGTACTGGACCGCGTCCAAGGGGCTACTGAGCGCTCTGGCCGGAATTTGCAAGAGATCCGTGTTGTGGCGGCTAGCAAGACCAAGTCAGTTTCTGCTCTCCGTCAGGTATACGACGCCGGCCATAGATCCTTCGGCGAGAACTACGTTCAGGAAATCCTTCAAAAGGCTCCAGAGGTTGGTTAGCTCTTTCCCTTTCATGCTTTTTGGATTCACTTCTCAATACTTACATTTTCTTTCTCAACCACAGCTTCCCGATGACATCGAGTGGCATCTCATTGGCAATTTGCAGAGTAACAAAGTCAAGCCTCTTATCGGTATCTATTATTCACTATCCCTACTTCCATTGCTGCAACTGAAACGGCGACGTTTCATTATTATTGTCTCAGTTTCGATTAATTTAGAGTTTAAGACATCTTTTATTTTGTTTTCAAACTTGATTTTAAAAAAATGGGCACTTGTAAAATAATTTTACCTAATTGTTGACTGTTCGTTTATTAAGAAACATGAGCACAATTTTGCTAGATGGTGGGTTTTGGAAAATTTGTTTTTGTGGAGATGAATTCATATTTACCACATTAATAATATGGGTTTACTGTTGAGGTGATGAATGGGGATTCTAATGCTTTTCTTTTATGTTTCACAGCTGGTGTTCCCAACCTTGCTTGTGTAGAAACTGTGGATGACGAGAAGGTACTTTTGTTTCTTCATAATTTGTTTTGGTTGTCGAGGTAGTATGTTTTCTCGTGTATGAGTACACATATAAGGAGCTAAATCCCGAGTTTTAAATTCTGAGGGGGACGGAATATGGAAAATTCATAGAACCTGAAAATTAGGTATAATATGATGACGAGTTTCAGACAAGATTTTTGGGTTTCACTTGAAGTCTTTCGCATATAAATGGTAATTTTGCAGATAGGCCTCACATTCTAGAATTAATCTGTGGCGCTACCTCTTAGTCAATGAGTTCTCTGGATCTGTGGAAATAAAATTATATTACATGTTAGTCTTGTTTGGATGAACTTTTTTGTATGCTCTTTCTAAAAGAGTAAAATAAGAATAAAACTTGAATTAGACTCTCCATAAACTATTATCAGCTTATGTATAAGTTAATTTATAGAAATACTCCCATAGAATATAGTTTATGTCTAAAATGTGCTGTCAAACAAGATATTTTTTATTTAGTGAATGTGATTTAGTATTCTCTTGCAAATGTTGTACCGATTATTGGTATTCTATTGTCTGACAGATTGCAAATCTTCTTGATCGTGCTGTAGCAAATGTTGGGAGGAAACCGTTGAAAGTTTTTGTTCAAGTGAATACGAGTGGAGAAACCTGTAAGTTGCACTTGACAGATTAGCCAACCAATTCACTAATCACTATCTGCAGTAGGGTAGCTTAATAATGTTGACTTGGTTGTGTTAGATCATTAACCCAATTTTTTTTGACACGGCTTCTCCATAATAGATTTAATGTGACAATAACAACAAAATCACAAGAAAATGTTGCTTCCAATTCTTTTACTGAAAATATGTTAGGAAAATTATTGATTGTAGCATCATATATCTCAATACCTAAATATGTAAATATGTAAACGCAATGAATATTTATTAGAATAATTACTTGACTTCTAGTTTATAATCTATGCCCAACATCTTTGTTTTTCATTTGTCCCATTTTAAAACATAGTTGTAAAAGTTTTCAGTTTATTATTGGTATCAAGACTGATATTTGCCTGGTATTTCTTGCCAGCCAAATTTGGTGTTGAACCGGCTCTGTGTGTGGATCTTGCAAAGCACATCACAAACTGCCCAAACCTTGAGTTTTCTGGTCTAATGACAATTGGCATGCTAGATTATTCATCCACCCCCGAAAATTTTAAGGTGGCGACTGTACATTTTGGACATGGTTCATTGGTTTTTTGGGGTCTTCCTATTTGTTTGCTTTTGTAGATAATTCTCCAAACTAAATATTCTTCTGCACTATCAAGATGTTGTCCAATTGCAGAAGTGAAGTTTGTAAAGCACTTGGAATACCAGAAACGCAATGTGAGCTATCAATGGGAATGACTGGGGACTTTGAGCAAGCTGTAAGGAATTATAATTTCCCCTTAGAAAATAGATGGCTTAAACAGGAAAAGATACGTATGTGATTTGTGATTATATTTTTTTAACCAGCTAACTCTAATTTGCAGATCGAGATGGGAAGTACAAATGTTAGGATTGGGACTGCCATATTTGGAGCCAGAGAATATCCAAAGAAAGACGAGAAGTAGCTATCCTAATTTTGCAGTCTCTTTGGGTTGGTATATTGGTGCTGACATTCACATATCAAACTCAGAACAGCATGAGAAAATTATTCAAGCCATAACTTAGTATATCCGTGAACATGAATGATGGTGGTGGTCAGAGTTATGGGACAGCTTTGTATTCGGAATAGTCTTCTAGATTGAAAGCTGTATACATTTTCTGTCAAACATAAGAACCAACCTATTCAGGTGAAGCTGAACCAAGATAATTTGAAAGAATAATGATATGCAGCACCGAAAATAATTATATGAAAAATAGCAGTCTGACGAGTTACATTTTTATTAGAAGTAACTTTGTTCTCTTACCTAAATGGTCATACGTGTTTTTTACTATTGAATTTGAATTCGTGAACTTTCGCGCCAATCACTTCTGCATCAAACATGGTGCGCGTCCCCATCTTCCCAGCTAATAAAATTTCTGAATCAATTCCTAAACGAGCAGCGTTATACTTGTAAAGAAAATCATTTTTCTTCACCTAATCAAATGTGCATAACAAACTTCATGTACCCAATAATAGATTTTACCTTCGCAAACCTTATTAAAGCCCACAAATATAGATTAACATTAGTCGAGTATTTATTCAATTTTTTCTTATTCACTTTTATACATATTTTTTTTAATATCTCTAAGTTCTTACTTACATGAGTCCAAGAGTTGGATCTCTCCTCAGATCTTTGAAGTACCAACTCCTAAGAAATATCACGTTTTTATTCGGGAGAACCTTTTTTTTAGTAATAATTAATTTTTTTTTTAAATAGATGAAGTTGAGGTCTACGAAAGTTATAAAATTATAAATCATTTAATATTAATAAAATTCTTTTTCCAAGCCGCAACTTTTTGGAGCAATGCATGAGGAGTTACTGAACCCTTTAATCCATGTACACAAAGTGGTTTATCAAACCATTTATCAAGCTGAGATATTTGGTGATTTGGTTCAAGCTTAGCCGGGCAGCATGAAATAGGAATGGATCATGTTTTCTTACAAACCAAAGCCGCAATTACTGCTGAGTTTTAGTGTCCTAAAACGTTGTGTGGTGTCACTACCACACCCAACTTCATCTTCAGCCACTACAAACTCCCTCAATGCCATAATCAACCGCCATTCATCCCAAGGTGCTCACCGACAAGTTCTTGTTACCTATGCCTCTATGCTCAAAACCCAAGTCCCTTCTGACGCCTACACCTTCCCCAGTCTTCTCAAAGCTTGCTCTTCTCTCAACCTCTTTTCCCTCGGTCTCTCCCTCCATCAAAGGGTCCTTGTTAAGGGCTTGTCCCTTGATCCCTACATTGCCTCTTCTTTGATCAATTTCTACGCCAAATTTGGGTGCGTCGATGTTGCTCGCAAAGTTTTCGACTTTATGCCCGTGAGAAACGTTGTACCTTGGACCACCATTATTGGGTGCTACTCGCGCATGGGTCATGTTTCAGAAGCCTTTTTTCTGTTTGATGGAATGCGTCACCAGGGAATTCCACCCAGTAGCGTTACCATGTTGAACTTGCTGCTTGGAGTTTCTGAACTTGCTACCGTGCAGTGTTTGCATGGTTGTGCAATTTTGTGTGGGTTTGTGTCTGATATAAACTTATCAAATTCTTTTCTGAATGTGTATGGGAAGTGTGGAAAAATTGATGATTCTAGGAAGTTGTTTGATCACATGGATGAAAGGGACCTGGTTTCGTGGAATTCGTTGATCTCAGCCTATTCTCAGATTGGGAATCTATGTGAAGTTTTGCTACTTCTCAAGACGATGAGGGTACAAGGTTTTATGCTTGATCTGCAGACTTTTGGGTCGGTCTTGTCTGTGGCTGCATCAAGGGGTGAGTTGAAATTGGGAAGGTGCTTGCATGGGCAGATTTTAAGAGCTGGTTTTGACTTGGATGCACATGTTGAAACATCGTTAATTGTAACGTACCTAAAATGTGGGAACATTGACATTGCATTTAGAATGTTTGAAAGGAGTTCAGATAAGGATGTAGTTTTGTGGACAGCAATGATCTCAGGCCTTGCGCAGAGTGGGTCTGCAGACAAAGCACTAGCTGTTTTCCGACGGATGTTAAAATTTAGAGTGAAGCCATCTACTGCTACTATAACTAATGTAATCACAGCTTGTGCACGACTTGGGTCTTTTAATTTGGGGGCATCGATTCATGGCTATATACTAAGGCAGGAATTACACATGGATATTGGTGTTCAGAACTCTCTTGTTACCATGTATGCTAATTGTGGTCGCTTGGGTCAGAGTTCCATCGTATTTAATATGATGGACAAAAGGGATTTGGTTTCCTGGAATGCTATGGTTGCTGGATATGTTCAAAATGGTTATGTTTGTAAAGCCATGTTCCTTTTTAATGAAATGAGATCTGATCATCAAACACCTGATTCAATAACCATTGTTTCCCTCCTACAAGGGTGTGCGTCCACTGGACAACTTCACTTGGGAAAATGGATCCACGGTTTTGTGATAAAAAATGGCCTTAGGCAATGTATCTTGGTTGACACTTCTTTGGTCGACATGTACGGCAAATGTGGTGATTTGGATACTGCCCAGAGGTGTTTCAACCAGATGCCAAGTCATGATTTGGTCTCATGGAGTGCCATAATTTCAGGATATGGCTATCATGGCAAAGGGGAGATTGCATTGAGGTCATACTCAAAGTTCCTGGAAAGTGGGATGAAACCCAACCATGTGATTTTCCTCTCAGTCCTATCTTCATGTAGTCATAATGGACTTGTAGAGCAGGGCTTGAACATATACGAATCAATGACCAAAGATTTTGGGATTGCACCAAATCTTGAACACCATGCTTGTGTAGTGGATCTCCTCTGTCGAGCTGGGAGGGTAGAGGAGGCACTCAACGTGTACAAGAAAAAGTTCTCAGATCCCGTTCTCGATGTTTTGGGCATAATCCTTGATGCTTGTCGAGCAAATGGGAATGATGAACTTGGTGATACAATAGCTAATGATATTCTCCTGCTGAGGCCTACGCATGCTGGAAATTTTGTACAGTTAGCACATTGCTATGCTTCAACAAACAAGTGGGAAGAAGTGGGTGAGGCATGGACTCATATGAGATCTCTTGGCTTGAAAAAAATTCCTGGTTGGAGCTTTATTGACTTACATGGGAGGATCACTACATTTTTCACTGATCACAACTCACACCCTCTGTTTCAAGAAATAGTTGGGACACTAAAAAATTTGAGAAAGGAAATGATCAAAATGCAGGAAGTGGACATTGACCTTGAAAGCAGCCACAGGATATCACAATAACGTGCTGAAATGTTATATCTAATTGGAATTTTTTCCATTCATTTCTTTTCTTTTACATTTTTGGGTTGACATGGCATCAGGTATCTAGGCAGATGACTAACCATAATACATTCAAAAGAGCTTTTAGCAACATCCCAACATTTTTAACATGGAAAAGGGGTTGCACAAGACAAGGATGAAGAAAAATGATTCATGTACATCAAAAAGGTACTTTAATATATACCTAGAAAGAGGAAAAATGATACATTTGTAGATTATATAATATGATAAGAAAAAAAATAGAAAAAAATATAAATAGCTAAGATGAAGGTGCATGTGTATCATTTGTTCAAGAATAAATACATGTAACTTACTCCTTCTCAGAAAGAGACAGGTTTTAGGATTCGAACCTGCAACCTCCAAATTCTAAGCCAACCTTATTGTTTTATCAAGGCTCCCTTTTATTTTGATGGAACAGTTCTTTATAAATTATCTTCCTTTTTTCAATGAATCATTAGATAATATTATTAGCTTTCAGAATGATTTTAATTATTAAAAATTAATAAAGTGTATCATTGGATCAAAAGGTAGAATTTATTTTTAGGAAAAAATTTATTCAGGAAAATATTCTTTGACATAAAAAACAAACCTTTTAACAACCTATTCGAGAAATAAATTAGTCATAAAAAAGGTATACTTTTGTATTTATAAGAAAAAAGAGAGAATGAAAGGTAGTATCAAATAAGTCTAAAAACTTTTTGAATGTTAAAATATCACTATCCAATTTTTGAAAAATGTTTTTGAGATATATATCTACATAAAATAAAAACAAATGTTATAAAAAATTATATATTATGTTATATTAATAATGTGAGATAAATATGAGATAAAATAAGTAAACTACAGGATAAAAAGCGAGTCTTCCAAAGCATACCATTTTACAATTGGTTAAAATTTATTAAAAATTATAAAATTATAAACTACACTCATCAAATAAAAAGATCTAAATTAACATGATTCAATCAATAAAAAATAGAGAAATTATATATGTAAAATAATTTATATTTTATGCATCTTTTTGTTTATTGCATTAATTTATCTATATATATATATATTGTTGTAAAAGTATCTTGAATTTAATTTTTTTTCTTAAACAATGTATTTTAAAGAATATAATATAAAAGTGTCATGACCTCACGTATGTGGGGAGGTTTACAATAGTACAAAATTGGGATGTTAAATGAGGCAAGAAAGCAAGGTTAAACTTTTTAATTATGAATACAATGACAGAAAATAAGGAGTGTGTGTATGGGACGTAAGAGAGAAACACGTAAACATGGGGTGCAGTTTGGAGTATGCGAATCTTGAAACCAAACCAAGCTTTAACAAATAAATTATTATTCACAGTCAAGATCCTCTTCTTCTGCAGCTTAGCACACCACATCGTTGCAATTTGCAAAGATGAATAGGAGGCAGCAAAAAGCCTTCAGATTGGTGATATGGATTCTGGGACTCTTTCTCATCGCTTACATTGCAGGACGACCCTTGTATTGGCATCTCTATGAATCCATTAATTCCACCTCTTCTCCTTGTCCTCCTTGCCAATGTGATTGCTCTCTTCAACCCCTTATTTCTCTTCCAGAAGGTATTCACTTTTCTCAGTGATGATCATGTTTGATTGAAAATATATACGAAAACTGTTCCGTATGTAGGTCATATTCGGTAATTAGGATACATAGGTTAGAACCCATCTCATTGTAGTATACACACTCTCTTAAACACATTTTTTAATGATTAAGATTAACAAAACATTTTTAGGCTTAATGCTTATTTAATTATGAGTCTCATGATTATTAATTTTAAATAATAATAGAGTGTATTACAAAGTATGTTATTAAACTCTCTTTAAACAATTGATTCAATGAAACACTAAACACACACTTAACCATGTCTTGTTACACTTGCTTGTAGATTCCATCTGCAAATAGGAAGGTTTTTTTTTTTTTTTTTTTTTTTTTTTCTTTTAAAAATTAAAAAATTAAACACCGTATGATCAAATTTTTATGCTGGTGTTTGGTCCTTCATTCTGATTATGGTGAATGGGTTGTTTGTTGTACATATATTTCGCTGAACATGGTTTGTAAGCCAAGGAGTATTGATCAAGGGATTGGCCAATCAAATAGTGTGATCAAATATTGAACTTAATTAAACAGAATCTTTGGCCGTATAATGGAAAACAAGATAGCTGATAGGGTCTTCATAGATATGTTTTTTATACTCTGACAACTGCTAATTACTAACATGGTGTCTCTGGTTGATTCTGCAGGATTGACCAACAATTCCATTTTAGGTTTGTTCCTCCACCCTTTTGTACATTAGAGAAAAGCAATAGGTAGAAGGTCATGATTATACATACGCCTTGGTTTAAGTATCCCATGTTGGATCATGCTGCAATTTTTGGGTTTGGAGACTTGATAAATGATAGGGATACTACTAACTTGCACTTTCCTCTAAAAGAAAGATGTTGGATCGGTTTTTTATCCCCGCTTGTTGCATCTACTCACATCCTAAAACGGTGTAACACTTGATTTACGTCGAGTAATTTATTGAGATAACTTTGGCACAATGGTGAGGTAGTCACAAATTGTGAGATATCTAATTTTGTCCCACTTTTTAATGATAACACTGGTGGTGGAAGTAGAATCATAGACATTATTGAAAATTTGGAGAGTCTTAGAATCACGAGTCCTTCCAATTAAAAAGTGACATGTGCTTTCAAAGTAACACTTTCTTAGTTGTTAGTCAATTTTGCTGAAATGGGGGAAATGGAGGCGAACAAGATATTTTAACTGTGACCATATATAATGTGTTAATTAACTATGTTCATGCAGTTTAAGTGCAAGATGATGTTAACATTTTATTTAGTCTGATCTGGTGGATGCCAACATATCTTTTTGGAGGATAATACTATAATGAATCCAAATTCTGGTACTTTTGATACTATACAATTTCAGAATTTACATATTAGCATATATATGTTGTAGATTGCATGAGGCATGACCAAGAGGTGAGTGAAGAGGTGGGAAAGAATTTTTCTGACCTTTTAGCAGAAGAAGTAAAGGAAAAAGAAGCCGAAGCTGAGGAAAAACAAAGAAAGGCAGATTCAAAGCTTTTAGAGGCTAAGAAAATAGCATCTCAGTACCAAAAGGAAGCTGACAAGTGCAATTCAGGGATGGAGAGTTGTGAGCAGGCAAGGGAAAGAGCTGAGAACACACTTGAAAATCAGTTGAAAGAAACTGCTTTGTGGGAGCTCAGGGCTCGCCAAAGAGGCTGGAATAAAGATATTTCAAAGAAAGCTCGAGCACGTTCTTGATTAGGTTAGAGTCCCTTTGTTTCACACTAGTTCTACACTCTTCTATTTTTTTATTTATTTTTTCATTATTGTGGTTACTTCATATATTATTTAGTAAAAAATAAATGCACAAGGATACTTCTGGTTTTAAATTTGCATTAGATGGAGCCATGTATTTCTCAAGTTAGCACTCAACCATTCAGTTTGCTCATGAATCGTTAATTTTGTTTGTTGTCTTCTGCTTGACAAAAGTTGCATGACGTGTGTTTCACTACGAGTTATGTATATGCATGTTTGCATTTTACTCACATTTTCATGTCAAATGTGAAAAGTGCAGAGGTTTTCCTCTTTTTTCAAAAGCGATGTTTGTCAATTAGTCTGAGACAGAGAACCAAACACAAATTGCAAAACTTCACGAACTAAAACAGATAAAGTTATAGTCCTCTTTAAAGGCAAACTGAGTTGAAAAAAAAAATAACCTAAAAAGATAGAGTTATATTTCTTTTTAAAAGGTAAAGCAGCTTGAAAAAATATAATTTCACATGACAAAAAAATTAATAAAAAAGTTAAATGATACAAATTTTATTGAATTTTTTTAAAATATCTAATAAACAAATAAAAACTTAACTGAAAATACACAAGTTTATAAAAAAAAATTAATCTTATTTATTATGATTATTATTCATATATATAATTTCTTTGTCATAACTACTATACAAATTATATAATATAAACAACCAATTAAATCTGTGTCCTAACTCTAAGATTATAACATTAAAATAAATAAGCAAAATTAGAAAAAATAATATCTGTGTAGAAGTAGTGTACTAACTAAAAGTTAATCTGAGTAAAAAGCTTACAAGTTGAAAGGCCAAAAATTATAAATAGTTTGACTTAGATTCGAAATGAAATAAAAAAGGAGATAAATCTGAACCAATTTACTACGTTTCAGATTGATGTTAAATCATTTAGAACCACTTTAAACAGCTACCTAATGTGGAGAAATTAGTTTAATTTTGAATTGAAACAACTTTAACGCATGTTGGATTTTAAAAAATAGCTAATTTTACTACTAACTTGTTGAAATAAATCACTTTAATTTAAAATTCACTGTACGACTTCAATTTTATTTTTCAAAATCAACTTTAGAAACACTTAAATTACCGATGATTAATCAAGTCAATCCGAAAACTACCCTTACATTTCGGAAAGAAAATGAAGACCCATACATGACAATGGAATTGTCTGGCAGAATAATTCTATTAAGTTTTACAAATATCGTTTTTCATTCAAAATTCCTTCTAAAAGTTACCATGATAAGGGATGAGAATCTGAAATTTCTCAAGAAGAAAAAAGATGCTTTTTTTTTTATTTTTATAATTATGTCTAAAAGTTCTCCAAAACAGTTTAAAATAGACCAAATATATTTGACATTTTTTTCAGATGATAACAAAAATCCAGGATGAAAAAGATTTTATATGGTTTGGCAAACACGTCACCAGCAAGGTCTTTCCTGTTTGAGGGATAAGCAGAGAGAGCCTTATTCTCAATCTGCCATGGAACTCCAACTATCCAAAATAAAATTTCCAGATGTTACTGAAAAATTATTCATTTTATATTACAATAACATACTAGTTTGTGTGATTATCATTTTATAATTGTGGTATAATGTATGTAAGACCTCTCACTAACCCAGATAAAATGGTCCCATCAGAGCTCATAATCCGCAGCTACTTTACCTTCTCCATTAATTAACCGTGGCCACATTTGTCTTCAAAATCTATTTGTGTGGAGTATGCTGTATAGAAATCTCATCAAAATTTCTTTACGTCGAGTATCTATCTTAGTAGGTCAGTCAATAATCAGTTTAGGCTAAGTCACGGGGGAGTGGCTAACAGTGCAGAAACTTCAAAGTGGTTAACAACTTCCTGGCTCAGCAACCGCATAGCAGCTCCCTGAGAGAATTTCCTAGCAAACAAAAAACATGGAACGGACGTGGAATTGCTACGACACCACTCTATCCTGTACTCAGTCTCATAATAAACATGATTGATGCCCTGTTAAAAAAAAGGATATCAGGCCAAGAAAACAGTTGCATCAAAACATGCACTAATTTATAACTAAAGAACCATGTAATAATCACCTTAGCAAAAACATAAATGACAAAATCTATCTTCGAGCACAAAACCAAAATAGAAGACTTGGGAGTAGTTGCGAAAAAGTAGTAAAATAGACGACGAACGTTTTCATTTGTGCCTTGGTGATTAATTCATTATGGCTTTGAATCCACAAATAACTCCATCGCGAAACAAAGAGCCTCTAACACCTGGGTACGTTGATTAGGCTATTCAAGTCCTCAAACAAAATCATTGTTGGCTTTCAACCTAAGAAACCAGGCACTTCAAGTTCATCTATTGACTTAATATGAATTGCACCATAATTAACGATTACCAAGACTAATTTCAAGAGAGTCCTGCTTTCGACGATCTAAGTTCCTATCCACATTTAGTGCCGGGACAACAGAATACATTTAGATTTCACTAACTGAATCCTCCTCCTACTTTGTATCAATAGACCCCCCCCCCCCCCCCCCCCCCCCCCCCCCCCCCACCCC
>Ga0214544_1004817_pt1 | contig 26712 bp, 2 predicted proteins | sample CNSS3metaG_FD_160074 | JGI IMG/M metagenome (GOLD analysis project Ga0214544, IMG submission 160074) | Root nodule microbial communities from cowpea collected in UCLA plant growth center, Los Angeles, California, USA - CNSS3 | ecosystem: Host-associated > Plants > Roots > Nodule | place: USA... | reverse complement strand
AAAAAGCCCATGATTGACTTGATCATCTTGTGAGAGGCCCATGTGAATCTTTCTCATCATGCTTCTAGTGATTGGGCCTTGATGTGGGCTTGGGCTTGTTGATGCACTTGAGCTTGGGCTTGTTGGGATCACATCAGGTGGTTTGTAAAAGGGAATTAAAAAAGATTCGATTTTTAGGCTTTTTTTCTTTTAATTCTTCAAATGCTTCTCATTTTTTCTTTTTTCTAAACTTTTGTGGTCGCCGTTGACAGAGGGGATTGTTGAAGTATTTTTCAAGTTTTGGACTTTTGTTGTTTCTCATATTCAACCGCTGAAATTTTTGTGTTAATTTTTTGGGAACTTTTGGTTTTGAATTTTTCAGGTTTGGGGAATCAAGGCTTAGAGGTAATGATTTAAGGTGGTTTGTAAAAGGAAATTAAAAAAGATTCGTTTTTTAGTCTTTTTTTTCTTTTTATGCTTCAAATGCTTCTCATTTTTTCTTTTTTCTAACCTTTTGTAGTTGTCGTTGATAGAGGGGATTGTTGAAATATTTTTCCGGTTTGGGACTTTTATTTTTTCTCAGATTCAACCGTTGAAATTTTTGCCTTAATTTTTTGGGAACTTTTGGTTTTGCATTTTTCAAGTATAGAGAAACAAGGCTTGGAAGTAAGGATTTAAGGTGGTTTGTAAAAGGGAATTAAAAAAGATTCGATTTTAAGGCTTTTTTTTCTTTTTATTCTTCAAATGCTTCTCATTTTTTCTTTTTCCTAAACTTTTGTAGTCGCCGTTGACAGAGGGGATTGTTGAAGTATTTTTCAAGTTTGGGACTTTTATTGTTTGTCAGATTCAACCGTTGAAATTTTTGTGTTAATTTTTTGGGAACTTTTTGTTTTGAATTTTTCAGGTTTGGAGAAACAAGGCTTGGATGTAAGGATTTAAGGTAGTTGGTAAACGAGAATTAAAAAAGATTTGATTTTCAGTCCTTTTTTTTATGCTTCAAATGCTTCTCATTTTTTTCCTTTTTCTAACCTTTTATAGTCGTCATTGATAGAGGGGATTGTTGAAGTTTTATTCAAGTTTGGGACTTTTGCTGTTTCTCATATTCGACCGTTTTGAAATTTTTGTGTTAATTTTTTGGGAACTTTTAATTTTGAATCTTTAAGGTTTAGAGAAACAAGGTTTGGAGGTAACGATTTGAGGTAGTTTGTAAAAGGAAATTAAAAAAGATTCGTTTTTTAGTCTTTTTTTTCTTTTTATGCTTCAAATGCTTCTCATTTTTTCTTTTTTCGAACCTTTTATAGTTGTCGTTGCTAGAGGGGATTGTTCAAGTATTTTTCCGGTTTGGGACTTTTATTTTTTCTCAGATTCAGCCGTTGAAATTTTTGCCTTAATTTTTTTGGAACTTTTGGTTTTGCATTTTTCAAGTATAGAGAAACAAGGCTTGGAAGTAAGGATTTAAGGTGGTTTGTAAAAGGGAATTAAAAAAGATTCGATTTTAAGGCTTTTTTTTCTTTCTATTCTTCAAATGCTTCTCATTTTTTCTTTTTCCTAAACTTTTGTAGTCGTCGTTGACAGAGGGGATTGTTAAAGTATTTTTCAAGTTTGGGACTTTTGCTGTTTCTCATATTCAACCGTTGAAATTTTTGTGTTAATTTTTTGGGAACTTTTGGTTTTGAATTTTTCTGGTTTGGAGAAACAAGGCTTGGAGGTAAGGAATTAAGGTAGTTGGTAAAAGAGAATTAAAAGAGATTCAATTTTTAGTCCTTTTTTTTATGCTTCAAATGCTTCTCATTTTTTCCTTTTTCTAACCTTTTATAGTCGTCATTGATAGAGGGGATTGTTGAAGTATTTTTCAGGTTTGAGACTTTTCTTTTTTCTCAGATTCAACCGTTGAAATTTTTGTCTTAATTTTTTGGGAACTTTTGGTTTTGAATTTTTCAGGTTTAGAGAAACAAGGTTTGGAGGTAAGGATTTAAGGTGGTTTGTAAAAGGGAATTAGAAAAGATTCGATTTTTATTCTTTTTTTTCTTTTTATGCTTGATATGCTTCTCATTTTTTCCTTTTTCTAAACTTTTTAATCGTCGTTTACAGATGGGATTGTTGAAGTATTTTTCAAGTTTTGGACTTAGTTTTTTCTCAAATTTAACCGTTGAAATTTTTGTGTTCATTTTTTGGAAACTTTTGGTTTTGAATTTTTCAGGTTTGGAAAAACAAGGCTTGGAGGTAAGGATTTAAGGTGGTTTGTAAAAGGGAATTAAAAAAGATTCGATTTTTAGTCTTTTTTTTCTTTTTATGCTTCAAATGCTTCGATTTTTTTTTCCTTTTTCTAAACTTTTGTAGTTGTCGCTGACAGAGGGGATTGTTGAATCATATTTCAGGTTTGAGACTTCTATTTTTTCCCAGATTCAACCGTTGAAATCTTTGTGTTAATTATTTGGGAACTTTTGGTTTTGAATTTTTCAGGTTTGGGGACTCAAGGCTTTGAGGTAACGATTTAAGGTGATTTGTAAAATGAAATTAAAAAAGATTCGATTTTTAGTCTTTTTTTTTTATGCTTCAAATGCTTCTCATTTTTTCTTTTTTCTAACCTTTTATAGTTGTCGTTGATAGAGGGGATTGTTGAAGTATTTTTCCGGTTTGGGACTTTTATTTTTTCTCAGATTCAATCGTTGAAATTTTTGCCTTAATTTTTTTGGAACTTTTGGTTTTGCATTTTTCAAGTATAGAGAAACAAGGCTTGGAAGTAAGGATTTAAGGTGGTTTGTAAAAGGGAATTAAATAAGATTCGATTTTAAGGCTTTTTTTTTGTTATTCTTCAAATGCTTCTCATTTTTTCTTTTTCCTAAACTTTTGTAGTCGTCGTTGACAGAGGGGATTGTTGAAGTATTTTTCAAGTTTGGGACTTTTGCTGTTTGTCAGATTCAACCGTTGAAATTTTTGTGTTAAATTTTTGGGTACTTTTGGTTTTGACTTTTTCAGGTTTGGAGAAACAAGGTTGGAGGTAAAGAATTAAGGTAGTTGGTAAAAGAGAATTAAAAAAGATTCAATTTTTAGTCCTTTTTTTTATGCTTCAAATGCTTCTCATTTTTTTCTTTTTCTAACCTTTTATAGTCGTCATTGATAGAGGGGATTGTTAACGTATTTTTCAGGTTTGAGACTTTTCTTTTTTCTCAGATTCAACCATTGAAATTTTTGTCTTAATTTTTTGGGAAATTTTGGTTTTGAATTTTTCAGGTTTAGAGAAACAAGGTTTGGAGATAAGGATTTAAGGTGGTTTGTAAAAGGGAATTAAAAAAGATTCGATTTTTATTCTTTCTTTTCTTTTTATGCTTGAAATGCTTCTCATTTTTTCCTTTTCCTAAATTTTTAATCGTCGTTTACAGATGGGATTGTTGAAGTATTTTTCAAGTATGGAGAAACGAGGCTTGGAAGTAAGGATTTAAGGTGGTTTGTAAAAGGGAATTAAAAAAGATTCAATTTTTAGGTTTTTTTTCTTTTTATTCTTCAAATGCTTCTCATTTTTTTTTTCTAAACTTTTGTAGTCGCCGTTGACAGAGGGTATTGTTGAAGTCTTTTTCAAGTTTGGGACTTTTGCTGTTTCTCATATTCAACCGTTGAAGTTTTTGTGTTAATTTTTTGGGAACTTTTGGTTTTGACGTTTTCAGGTTTGGGGAATCAAGGCTTTGAGGTAACAATTTGAGGTGGTTTGTAAAAGGAAATTAAAAAAGATTCGATTTTTAGGCTTTTTTTCTTTTTATTCTTCAAATGCTTCTGATTTTTTCTTTTTTCTAAAATTTTGTAGTCGCCGTTGACAGAGGGGATATTTTTCAAGTTTGGGACTTTTGCTGTTTCTCAGATTCAACCGTTGAAATTTTTGTGTTAATTTTTTGGGAACTTTTGGTTTTGAATTTTTCAGGTTTGGGGAATCAAGGCTTTGAGGTAAGGATTTAAGATGGTTTGTAAAAGGGAATTAAAAAAGATTCGATTTTAAGGCTTTTTTTTTTCTTTTTATTCTTCAAATGCAACTCATTGTTTCTTTTTTCTAAACTTTTGTAGTCGCCGTTGACAGAGGGGATTGTTGAAGTATTTTTCAAGTTCGGGACTTTTTCTGTTTCTCAGATTCAACCGTTGAAATTTTTGTGTTAATTTTTTGGGAACTTTTGGTTTTGAATTTTTCAGGTTTGGAGAAACAAGGCTTGGATGTAAGCATTTAAGGTAGTTGGTAAAAGAGAATTAAAAAAGATTCAATTTTTAGTCCTTTTTTTTATGCTTCAAATGCTTCTCATTTTTTTCCTTTTTCTAACCTTTTGTAGTCGTCATTGATAGAGATGATTGTTGAAGTTTTCTTCAAGTTTGGGATTTTTGCTGTTTCTCATATTCAACCGTTGAAATTTTTGTGTTAATTTTTTGGGAACTTTTGGTTTTGAATTTTTCAGGTTTGGAGAAACAAGGCTTGGAGATAAGGAATTAAGGTAGTTGGTAAAAGAGAATTAAAAAAGATTTGATTTTTAGTCCTTTTTTTTATGCTTCAAATGCTTCTCATTTTTTTCCTTTTTCTAACCTTTTATAGTCCTCATTGATAGAGGGGATTGTTGAAGTATTTTTCAGGTTTGAGACTTTTCTTTTTTCCCAGATTCAACCGTTGAAATTTTTGTTTTAATTTTTTGGGAACTTTTGGTTTTGAATTTTTCAGGTTTGGAGAAACAAGGTTTGGAGGTAAGGATTTAAGGTGGTTTGTAAAAGGGAATTAAAAAAGATTCGATTTTTATTCTTTTTTTTCTTTTTATGCTTGAAATGCTTGTCATTTTTTCTTTTTTCTAACCTTTTATAGTTGTCGTTGATAGAGGGGATTGTTGAAGTATTTTTCCGGTTTGGGACTTTTATTTTTTCTCATATTCAACCGTTGAAATTTTTGTGTTCATTTTTTGGAAACTTTTGGTTTTGAATTTTTCAGGTTTGGAAAAACAAGGCCTGGAGGTAAGGATTTCAGGTGGTTTCTAAAAGGGAATTAAAAAAGATTCAATTTTTAGTTTTTTTTTTCTTTTTATGCTTCAAACGCTTCTAATTTTTTTTTCCTTTTTCTAAACTTCTGTAGTCGTCGCTGACAGAGGGGATTGTTGAATCATTTTTCAGGTTTGAGACTTCTGTTTTTTCCTAGATTCAACCGTTGAAATCTTTAAGTGAATTTTTTGGGAACTTTTGGTTTTGAATTTTTCAGGTTTGGGGAATCAAGGCTTTGAGCTAACGATTTGAGGTGGTTTGTAAAAGGAAATTAAAAAAGATTCGTTTCTTAGTCTTTTTTTTCTTTTTATGCTTCAAATGCTTCTCATTTTTTCTTTTTTCTAACCTTTAATAGTTATCGTTGATAGAGGGGATTGTTGAAGTATTTTTCCGGTTTGGGACTTTTATTTTTTCTCAGATTCAACTGTTGAAATTTTTGGCTTAATTTTTTTGGAACTTTTGGTTTTGCATTTTTCAAGTATAGAGAAACAAGGCTTGGAAGTAAGGATTTAAGGTGGTGTGTAAAAGGGAATTAAAAAAGATTCGATTTTAAGGCTTTTTTTTCTTTTTATTCTTCAAATGCATCTCATTTTTTTCTTTTTTCTAAACTTTTGTAGTCGCCTTTGACAAAGGGGATTGTTGAAGTATTTTTCAAGTTCGGGACTTTTGCTGTTTCTCAGATTCAACCGTTGAAATTTTTGTGTTAATTTTTTGGGAACTTTGGGTTTTGACTTTTTCAGGTTTGGAGAAAGAAGGCTTGGAGGTAAGGATTCAAGGTAGTTGGTAAAAGGGAATTAAAAAAGATTTGATTTTTAGTCTTTTTTTTTATGCTTCAAATGCTTCTCATTTTTTTTTGTTTTCTAACCTTTTATAGTCGTCATTGATAAAGGGGATTGTTGAAGTATTTTTCAAGTTTGGGACTTTTCTTTTTTCTCATATTCAACCGTTGAAATTTTTGTGTTAATTTTATGGGAACTTTTGGTTTTGAATTTTTCAGGTTTGGAGAAACAAGGCTTAGAGGTAAGGATTTAAGGTGGTTTTTAAAAGGGAATTAAAAAAGATTCGATTTATATTCTTTCTTTTTCTTTTTATGCTTCAAATGCTTCTCATTTTTTCCTTTTTCTAAACTTTTGTAGTCACCGTTTACACAGGGGATTGTTGAAGTATTTTTCAAGTTTGGGACTTAGTTTTTTCTCAGATTCAACTGTTGAAATTTTTGTGTTAATTTTTTGGGAACGTTTGGTTTTGAATTTTTCAGGTTTGGAGATACAAGGCTTGGAGGTAAGGATTTAAGGTAGTTGGTAAAAGGGAATTAAAAAAGATTTGATTTTTAGTCTTTTTTTTTATGCTTCAAATGCTTTTCATTTTTTTCCTTTTTGTAACCTTTTATAGTCGTCATTGATAGAGGGGATTATTGAAGTATTTTTCCGGTTTGGGACTTTTATTTCTTCTCATATTCAACCGTTGAAATTTTTGCCTTAATTTTTTGGGAACTTTTGGTTTTGAATTTTTCACGTATGGAGAAACAAGGTTTGGAGGTAAGGAGTTAAGGTGGTTTGTAAAAGGGAATTAAATAAGATTCGATTTTTATTCTTTTTTTTTCTTTTTATGCTTGAAATGCTTCGCATTTTTTCCTTTTTCTCAACTTTTTTAGTCGCCGTTTACAGAGGAGATTGTTGAAGTATTTTTCAAGTCTGGGACTTAGTTTTTTCTCAAATTCAACCGTTGAAATTTTTGTGTTTATTTTTTGGGAACTTTTGGTTTTGAATTTTTCAGGTTTGGAAAAACAAGGCTTGAAGGTAAGGATTTAAGGTGTTTTGCAAAAAGGAATTAAAAAAGATTCGGTTTTTAGTCTTTTTTTTTCTTTTTATGGTTCGAATGCTTCTAATTGTTTTTCCTTTTTCTAAACTTTTGTAGTCGTCGCTGACAGAGGGGATAGTTGAATCATTTTTCAGGTTTGAGACTTCTATTTTTTCCAAATTCTACCGTTGAAATCTTTGTGTTCATTTTTTGGGAACTTTTGGTTTTGAATTTTTAAGGTTTGGGGAATGAAGGCTTTGAGGTAACGATTTAAGGTGGTTTGTAAAAGGAAATTAAAAACGATTCGTTTTTTAGTCTTTTTTTTCTTTTTATTCTTCAAATGCTTCTCATTTTTTCTTTTTTCTAAACTTTTGTAGTCGCCGTTGACAGAGGGGATTGTTGAAGTATTTTTCAAGTTTGGGACTTTTGCTGTTTCTCATATTCAACCGTTGAAATTTTTGTGTTAATTTTTTGGGAACTTTTGGTTTTGAAATTTTCATGTTTGGGGAATCAAGGCTTTGAGGTAACGATATAATGTGGTTTGTATCAAGAAATTAAAAAAGATTCGTTTTTTATTCTTTTTTTCTTTTTATGCTACAAATGCTTTTCATTTTTTCTTTTTTCTAACCTTTTGTAGTTGTCGTTGATAAAGGGGATTGTTGAAGTATTTTTTCGGTTTTCGACTTTTATTTTTTCCAAGATTCAACCGTTGAAATTTTTGCCTTCATTTTTTTTGAACTTTTGGTTTTGAATTTTTCAGGTTTGGAGAAACATTGCTTGGAGGTAAGGATTTATGGTAGTTGGTAAAAGGGAATTAAAAAAGATTCGATTTTTAGACTTTTTTTATGCTTCAAATGCTTCTCATTTTTTTTCCTTTTTGTAACCTTTTATAGTCGTCATTGATAGAGGGGATTATTGAAGTATTTTTCCGGTTTGGGACTTTTATTTTTTCTCAGATTCAACCGTTGAGATTTTTGCCTTAATTTTTTGGGAACTTTTGGTTTTGAATTTTTCAAGTATGGAGAAACAAGGTTTGGAGGTAAGGAGTTAAGGTGGTTTGTAAAAGGGAATTAAAAAAGATTCGATTTTTATTCTTTTTTTTCTTTTTATGCTTGAAATGCTTCTCATTTTTTCCTTTTTCTAAACTTTTTTAGTCACCGTTTACAGAGGGGATTGTTGAAGTATTTTCCGGTTTGGGACTTTTATTTTTTCTCAGATTCAACCGTTGAAATTTTTGTGTTAATTTTTTGGGAACTATTGGTTTTGAATTTTTCAGGTTTTGGGGATCAAGGCTTTGAGGTAACGATTTAAGGTGGTTTGTAAAAGGAAATTAAAAAAGATTCGTTTTTTATTCTTTTTTTCTTTTTATGCACCAAATGCTTTTCATTTTTTCTTTTTTCTAACCTTTTATAGTTGTCGTTGATAGAGGGGATTGTTGAAGTAATTTTCCGGTTTTGGACTTTTATTTTTTCTCAGATTCAACCGTTGAAATTTTTGCCTTAATTTTTTGGGAACTTTTGGTTTTGAATTTTTCAAGTATGGAGAAATAAGGCTTGGAAGTAAGGATTTAAGGAGGTTTGTAAAAGGGAATTAAAAAAGATTCAATTTTTAGTGTTTTTCTTTGTTTTATTCTTCAAATGCTTCTCATTTTTTTTCTAAACTTTTGTAGTCGCCGTTGACAGAGGGGATTGTTGAAGTATTTTTCAGGTTTGGGACTTAGTTTTTTCTCAGATTCAACCGTTGAAATTTTTGTCTTCATTTTTTGGGAACTTTTGGTTTTGAATTTTTCAGGTTTGGAAAAAGAAGGCTTGGAGGTAAGGATTTAAGGTGGTTTGTAAAAGGGAATTAAAAAAGATTCGATTTTTAGTCTTTTTTTTCTTTTTATGCTTCAAATGCTTCTAATTGTTTTTCCTTTTTCTAAACTTTTGTAGTCGTCGCTGACGGAGGGGATTGTTGAATCATTTTTCAGGTTTGAGACTTCTGTTTTTTTCCAGATTCAACCGTTGAAATCTTTGTGTTAATTTTTTGGACCTTTTGGTTTTGAATTTTTAATGTTTGGGTAATCAAGGCTTTGAGTTAACGATTTAAAGTGGTTTGTAAATGGAAATTAAAAAAGATTGGTTTTTTAGTCTTTTTTTTCTTTTTATGCTTCAAATGCTTCTCCTTTTTTCCTTTTTCTAAACTTTTTTAGTCGCCGTTTACAGACGGGATTATTGAAGTATTTTTCAGGTTTGGGACTTAGTTTTTTCTCAGATTCAACCGTTGAAATTTTTGTGTTCATTTTTTGGTAGCTTTTGGTTTTGAATTTTTCAGGGTTGGAAAAACAAGGCTTGAAAGTAAGGATTTAAGGTGTTTTGTAAAAGGGAATTAAAAAAGATTCAGTTTTTAGTCTTTTTTTTTCTTTTTATGCTTCAAATGCTTCTAATTGTTTTTCCTTTTTCTAAACTTTTGTAGTCGTCGCTGACAGAGGGGATTGTTGAATCATTTTTCAGGTTTGAGACTTCTATTTTTTCCAGATTCAACCGTTGAAATCTTTGTGTTCATTTTTTAGGAACTTTTGGTTTTGAATTTTTAAGGTTTGGGGAATCAAGGCTTTGAGGTAACGATTTAAGGAGGTTTGTAAAAGGAAATTAAAAACGATTCGTTTTTTAGTCTTTTTTTTCTTTTAATTCTTCAAATGCTTCTCATTTTTTCTTTTTTCTAAACTTTTGTAGTCGCCGTTGACAGAGGGGATTGTTGAAGTATTTTTCAAGTTTGGGACTTTTGCTGTTTCTCATATTCAACCGTTGAAATTTTTGTGTTATTTTTTTGGGAACTTTTGGTTTTGAATTTTTCAGGTTTCGGGAAATAAGGCTTGGAGGTAAGGATTTAAGGTAGTTGGTAAAAGGGAATTAAAAAATATTCGATTTTTAGACTTTTTATTTATGCTTCAAAAGCTTCTCATTTTTTTCCTTTTTCTAACCTTTTATAGTCGTCATTGATAGAGGGGATTGTTGAAGTATTTTTCAGGTTGGAGACTTTTCTCTTTTCTCAGATTCAACCGTTGAAATTTTTGTGTTAATTTTTTGGGAACTTTTGGTTTTGAATTTTTCAAGTTTGGAGAAAGAAGGCTTGAAGGTAAGGATTTAAGGTAGTTGGTAAAAGGGAATTAAAAAAGATTCGATTTTTAGTCTTTTTTTTAATGCTTCAAATGCTTCTCATTTTTTGCCTTTTTGTAACCTTTTATAGTTGTCATTGATAGAGGAGATTGTTGAAGTATTTTTCCGGTTTGGGACTTTTATTTTTTCTCACATTCAACCGTTGAAATTTTTGCCATAATTTTTTGGGACCTTTTGGATTTGAATTTTTCAAGTATGGAGAAACAAGGCTTGGAAGTAACGATTTAAGGTGGTTTGTAAAAGGAAATTAAAAAAGATTCGTTTTTTAGTCTTTTTTTTCTTTTTATGCTTCAAATGCTTGTCATTTTTTCCTTTTTCTAAACTTTTTTAGTTGCCATTTACAAAGGGATTGTTGAAGTATTTTTCAGGTTTGGGACTTAGTTTTTTCTCAGATTCAACCGTTGAAATTTTTGTGTTCATTTTTTGGGAACTTTTGGTTTTGAATTTTTCAGGTTTGGAAAAAGAAGACTTGGAGGTAAGGATTTAAGGTGGTTTGTAAAAGGGAATTAAAAAAGATTCGATTTTTAGTCTTTTTTTTCTTTTTATGCTTCAAATGCTTCTAATTGTTTTTCTTTTTCAAAACTTTTGTAGTCGTCGTTGATAGAGGGGAATGTTGAATCATTTTTCAGGTTTGATACTTCTGTTTTTTTCCAGATTCAACCGTTGAAATCTTTGTGTTAATTTTTTGGGAACTTTTGGTTTTGAATTTTTAAGGTTTGGGTAATCAAGGCTTTGAGGTAACGATTAAAGGTGGTTTGTAAAAGGAAATTAAAAAAGATTCGTTTTTTAGTCTTTTTCTTCTTTTTATGCTTCAAATGCTTGTCATTTTTTCTTTTTTGTAACCTTTATAGTTGTCGTTGATAGAGGGGATTATTATTGAAGTATTTTTCCGGTTTGGGACTTTTATTTTTTCTCAGATTCAACCGTTGAAATTTTTGCCTTAATTTTATGAGAACTTTTCGTTTTGAATTTTTCAAGTATAGAGAAACAAGGCTTGGAAGTAAGGATTTAAGGTGGTTTGTAAAAGGGAATTAAAAAAGATTCGATTTTGAATCTTTTTTTTTCGTTTTATTCTTCAAATGCTTCTCATTTTTTTTTTCTAAACTTTTGTAGTCGCCGTTGACGGAGGGGATTGTTGAAGTATTTTTCAAGTTTGGGACTTTTGCTGTTTCTCAGATTCAATCGTTGAAAATTTGTGTTAATTTTTTGGGAACTTTTGGTTTTGAATTTTTCAGGTTTCGGGAAATAAGGCTTGGAGGTAAGGATTTAAGGTAGTTGGTAAAAGGGAATTAAAAAAGATTCGATTTTTAGACTTTTTTTTTATGCTTCGAAAGCTTCTCATTTTTTTCCTTTTTCTAACCTTTTATAGTCGTCATTGATAGAGGGGATTGGTGAAGTATTTTTCAGGTTTCAGACTTTTCTTTTTTCGCAGATTCAACCGTTGAAATTTTTATGTTAATTTTTCGAGAACTTTTGGTTTTGAATTTTTCAGGTTTGGAGAAACAAGGTTTGGAGGTAAGGAGTTAAGGTGGTTTGTAAAAAAGAATTAAAAAAGATTCGATTTTTATTCTTTTTTTTTCATTTTTATGCTTGAAATGCTTCTCATTTTTTCCTTGTTCTAAACAATTTTAGTCGCCGTTTACAGAGGGTATTGTTGAAGTATTTTTCAAGTTTGGGACTTTTTGCTGTTTCTCAGATTCAACCGTTGAAATTTTTGTGTTAATTTTTTGGGAACTTTTGGTTTTGAATTTTTCAAGTATAGAGAAACAAGGCTTGGAAGTAAGGATTTAAGGTGGTTTGTAAAAGGGAATTAAAAAAGATTCGATTTTGAGTCTTTTTTTTCTTTTTATTCTTCAAATGCTTCTAATTTTTTCTTTTTTCTAAATTGTTGTAGTCGCCATTGACAGAGGGGTTGGGTGAAGTATTTTTCAAGTTTGGGACTTTTGTTGTTTCTCAGATTCAACCGTTGAAATTTTTGTGTTAATTTTTTGGGAACTTTTGGTTTTGAATTTTTCAGGTTTGGAGAAACAATGCTTGGAGGTAAGGATTTAAGGTAGTTGGTAAAAGGGAATTAAAAAATATTCGATTTTTAGTCTTTTTTTTAATGCTTCAAATGCTTCTCATTTTTTTCCCTTTTTGTAACCTTTTATAGTCGTCATTGATAGAGGGGATTGTTGAAGTATTTTTCCGGTTTGGGACTTTTATTTTTTCTCAGATTCAACCGGTTAAATTTTTGCCTTAATTTTTTGGGAACTTTTGGTTTTGAATTTTTCAAGTATGGAGAAACAAGGATTAGAAGTAAGGATTTAAGGTGGTTTGTAAAAGGGAATTAAAAAAGATTCGATTTTTAGTCTTTTGTTTATGCTTCAAATGCTTCTCATTTTTTTCCTTTTTCTCTCCTTCTATAGTCGTCATTGATAGATGAGATTGGTAAAGTATTTTTCAGGTTTGGGACTTTTCTTTTTTTTCAGATTCAACCGTTGAAATTTTTGTGTTAATTTTTTGGGAACTTTTGGTTTTGAATTTTTCAGGTTTGGAGAAACAAGACTTGAAGGTAAGGATATAAGGTAGTTGGTAAAAGCGAATTAAAAAAGATTCGATTTTTAGTCTTTTTTTTTATTGTTCAAATGCTTCTCATTTTTTTCGTTTTTGTAACCTTTTGTAATCGTCATTGATAGAGGGGATTATTCAAGTATTTTTCCGGTTTGGGACTTTCATTTTTTCTCAGAATCAACCGTTGAAATTTTGGCTTAATTTTTTGGGAACTTTTGGTTTTGAATTTTTCAAGTATGTAAAAACAAGGCCTGGAAGTAAGGATTTAAGGTGGTTTGTAAAAGGGAATTAAAAAAGATTCGATTTTTAGTCTTTTTTTTTTCCCTTTATGCTTGAAATGCTTCTCAATTTTTCCTTTTTCTAAACTTTTTTAGTCGCCGTTTACAGAGGGGAGGGGATTGTTGAAGTATTTTTCAAGTTTGGGACTTTTGTTGTTTCTCAGATTCAACCGTTGAAATTTTTGCCTTAATTTTTTGAGAACTTTTGGTTTTGAATTTTTCAGGTTTGGAGAAAGAAGGCTTGGAGCTATGGATTTAAGGTAGTTGGTAAAAGAGAATTAAAAAAGATTCGATTTTTAGTCTTTTTTTTATGCTTCAAATGCTTCTCATTTTTTTCCTTTTTCTAACCTTTCATAGTCGTCATTGATAGAGGGGATTGTTGAAGTATTTTTCAGGTTTGAGACTTTTCTTTTTTCACAAATTCAACCATTGATATTTTTGTGTTAATTCTTTTGGAACTTTTGGTTTTGAATTTTTTAGGTTTGGAGAAACAAGGTTTGGAGGTAATGATTTAAGGTGGTTTGTAAAAGGGAATTAAAAAAGATTCGATTTTTATTCTTTTTTTTCTTTTTATGCTTGAAATGCTTCTCATTTTTTCCTTTTTCTAAACTTTTTTAGGCGCCGTTTAAAGAGGAGATTGTTGAAGGATTTTTCAAGTTTGGGGCTTTTATATTTTCTCAGATTCAACCGTTGAAATTTTTCCCTTTATTTTTCGGGAACTTTTGGTTTTGAATTTTTCAAGTCTGGAGAAACAAGGCTTGGAGGTAAGGATTTAAGGTGGTTTGTAAAACGGAATTAAACAAGATTCGACTTTTAGTCCTTTTTTTCTTTTTATTGTTCAAATGCTTCTCATTTTTTCCTTTTTCTAAACTTTTGTAGTCGCCGTTGATAGAGGGGATGGTTGAAGTATTTTTCAAGTTTGGGACTTTTGCTGTTTCTCAGATTCAACCGTTGAAATTTTTGTGTTAATTTTTTGGGATCTTTTGGTTGTGAATTTTTCAGGTTTGGAGAAACAAGGCTTGGTACTAAGGATTTAAGGTGGTTTGTAAAAGGGAATTAATAAAGATTCGATTTTTATTCTTTTTTTTCTTTTTATTCTTCAAATGCTTCTCATTTTTTCCTTTTTCTAAACTTTTTTAGTCGCCGTTTACAAAGGGGATTGTTGAAGTGTTTTTCAGGTTTGAGACTTTTCTTTTTTCTCAGATTCAACCGTTGAAATTTTTCCCTTTATTTTTTGGGAACTTTTGGTTTTGAATTTTTTAAGTATGGAGAAACAAGGCTTGGAGGTAAGGATTTAAGGCGGTTTGTAAAAGGGAATTAAAAAAGATTCGATTTTTACTCGTTTTTTTCTTTTTATTCTTCAAATGCTTGTCATTTTTCCCTTTTTCTATACTTTTGTAGTCGCCATTGACAGAGGGGATGGTTGAAGTATTTTTCAGGTTTGGGACTTTTCTTTTTTCACAGATTCAATTGCTGAAATTTTTGTGTTAATTTTTTGGGAACTTTTGGTTTTGAATTTTTCTGGTTTGGAGAAACAAGGCTTGGAGGTAAGAATTTAAGGTGGTTTGAAGAAGGGAATTAAAAAAGATTCGATTTTTACTCTTTTTTTCTTTTTATTCTTCAAATGCTTTTCATTTTTTCCTTTTTCTAAACTTTTGTAGTCGCCATTGACAGAGGGGATGGTTGAAGTATTTTTCAAGTTTGGGACTTTTGCTGTTTCTGAGATTCAACCGTTGAAATTTTTGTGTTAATTTTTTGGGAACTTTTGGTTTTGAATTTTTCAGGTTTGGAAAAACAAGGCTTGCAGGTAAGAATTTAAGGTGGTTTGTAAAAGGGAATTAAAAAAGATTCGATTTCTAGTCTTTTTTTCTTTTTATGCTTCAAATGCTTCTAAATTTTTTTCCTTTTTCTCAACTTTTGTAGTCATCGCTGACAGAGGGGATTGTTGAATCATTTTTTAGGTTTGGGAGAAACACGTTGAAATCTTTGTGTTAATTTTTTGGGAAATTTTTGTTTTGATTTCTCAGGTTTGGGGAATCAAGGGTCTGAGGTAACGATTTAAGGTGGTTTGTAAAAGGAAATTAAACAAGATTCGTTTTTTAGTCTTTTTTTTCTTTTTATGCTTCAAATGCTTCTCATTTTTTCTTTTTTCTAACCTATTATAGTTGTCGTTGATAGAGGGGATTGTTGAAGTATTTTTCCGGTATGGGACTTTTATTTTTTCTCAAATTCAACTGTTGAAATTTTTGCCTTAATTTTTTAGGAACTTTTGGTTTTCAATTTTTCAGGTATGGAGAAACAAGGCTTGGAGGTAAGGATTTAAGGTGGTTTGTAAAAGGGAATTAAAAAATATTCGATTTTTAGTCTTTTTTTCCTTTTTTTCTTCAAATGCCTATCATTTTTTCCTTTTTCTAAACTTTTGTAGTCGCCGTTGACAGAGGGGATTGTTAAAGAATTTTTCGAGTTTGGGACTTTTGTTGTTTCTTAGATTCAACCGTTGAAATTTTTGTGTTAATTTTTTGGGAGCTTTTGGTTTTGAATTTTTCAGGTTTGGAAAAACAAGGCTTGGAGGTAAGGATTTAAGGTGGTTTGTAAAAGGGAATTAAAAAAGATTCGACTTTTAGTCTCTTTTTTTCTTTTTATGCTTCAAATGCTTCTAATTTTTTTTCCTTTTTCAAAACTTTTATGTTGTCGCTGACGGAGGGGATTGTTGAATCATTTTTCAGGTTTGAGACTTCTATTTTTTCCCAGATTCAACCGTTGAAATCTTTGTGTTAAATTTTTGAAAACTTTTGGTTTTGAATTTTTCTGGTTTGGGTAATCAAGGCTTTGAGGTAACGATTTAAGGTGATTTGAAAAAGGAAATTAAAAAAGATTCGTGTTTGAGTCTTTTTTTTCTTTTTATGCTTCAAATGCTTCTCATTTTTTCTTTTTTCTAACCTATTATAGTTGTCGTTGATAGAGGAGATTGTTGAAGTATTTTTCCGGTTTGGGACTTTTATTTTTTCTCAGATTCAACTGTTGAAATTTTTGCCTTAATTTTTTAGGAACTTTTGGTTTTGAATTTTTCAGGTATGGAGAAACAAGGCTTGGAGGTAAGGATTTAAGGTGGTTTGTAAGGGAATTAAAAAATATTCGATTTTTAGTCTTTTTTTCCTTTTTTTCTTCAAATGCCTCTCATTTTTTCCTTTTTCTAAACTCTTGTAGTCGCCGTTGACAGAGGGGATTGTTGAAGTATTTTTCAAGTTTGGGACTTTTGTTGTTTCTCAGATTCAACCGTTGAAATTTTTGAGTTAATTTTTTGGGAGCTTTTGGTTTTGAATTTTTCAGGTTTGGAAAAACAAGGCTTGGAGGTAAGGATTTAAGGTCGTTGGTAAAAGGGAATTAAAAAAGATTCGACTTCTAGTCTTTTTTTTTTATTCTTCAAATGGCTCTCATTTTTTCCTTTTTCGAAACTTTTGTAGTCGCCGTTGACAGAGGGGATGGTTGAAGTATTTTTCAAATTTGGGACTTTTGCTGTTTCTCATATTCAACCGTTGAAATTTTTGTGTTAATTTTTTGGGAGCTGTTGGTTTTGAATTTCTCAGGTTTGGAAAAAAAAACAAGGCTTGGAGGTAAGGATTTAAGGTGGTTTGTAAAAAGGAATTAAAAAAGATTCGATTTTTAGTCTTTTTTTTTTCTTTTTATGCTTCAAATGCTTCTAATTTTTTTCCTTTTTCAAAACTTTTATGTTGTCGCTGACGGAGGGGATTGTTGAATCATTTTTCAGGTTTGAGACTTCTATTTTTTTCCAGATTCAACCGATGAAATCTTTGTGTTAAATTTTTGAAAACTTTTGGTTTTGAATTTTTCTGGTTTGGGTAATCGAGGCTTTGAGGTAACGATTTAAGGTGGTTTGAAAAAGGAAATTAAAAAAGATTCGTTTTTTAGTCTTTTTTTCTTTTTATGCTTCAAATGCTTCTCATTTTTTCCTTTTTCTAAACTTTTTTAGTCGTCGTTTACAGAGGGGATTGTTGGAGTATTTTCAAGTTTGGGACATTTTTTTTTTCAGATTCAACCGTTGAAATTTTTGTGTTAATTTTTTGGGAACTTTTGGTTTTGAAGTTTTCAGGTTCGGAGAAACAAGGCTTGGAGGTAAGGATTTAAGGTAGTTGGTAAAAGCGAATTAAAAAATATTCGATTTTTAGTCTTTTTTATATGCTTCAAATGCTTCTCATTTTTTTCCTTTTTCTAACCTTTTATAGTCGTCATTGATAGAGGGGATTGTTGAAGTATTTTTCCGGTTTGGGACTTTTCTTTTTTCTCAGATTCAACCGTTGAAATTTTTGTGTTCATTTTTTGGGAACTTTTGGTTTTGAAATTTCAGGTTTGGAGAACCAAGGCTTGGAGGTAAGGATTTAAAGTGGTTTGTAAAAGGGAATTAAAAAAGATTCGATTTTTATTCTTTCTTTTTCTTTTTATACTTCAAATGCTTCTCATTTTTTCCCTTTTCTAAACTTTTTTAGTCATCGTTTACAAAGTAGATTGTTGAAGTATTTTTCAAGTTTGAGACTTTGTTTATTCTCAGACTCAACCGTTGAAATTTTTGTGTTAATTTTTTGGGAACTTTTGGTTTTGAATTTTTCAAGTTTGGAGAAACAAGGCTTGGAGGTGAGGATTTAAGGTAGTTGGTAAAAGAGAATTAAAAAAGATTCGATTTTTAGTCTTTTTTTGTATGCTTCAAATGCTTCTCAAATTTTTCCTTTTTCTAACCTTTTATAGCCGTCATTGATAGAGGGGATTGTTGAAGTATTTTTCAGGTTTGGGACTTTTCCTTTTTTTCAGATTCAACCGTTGAAATTTTTGTGTTAATTTTGTGGGAACTTTTGGTTTTGAATTTTTCAAGTTTTGAAAAACAAGGCTTGGAGGTAAGGATTTAAGGTGGTTTGTAAAAGGGAATTAAAAAAGATTCGATTTTTATTTTTTTTTTTTTCTTTTTATGCTTCAAATGTTTCTCATTTTTTCCTTTTTCCAAACTTTTTTAGTCGGTGTTTACAGAGGGGATTGTTGAAGTATTTTTGAAGTTTGGGACTTAGTTTCTCTCAGATTCAACCGTTGAAATCTTTATGATAATTTTTTGGGAACTTTTGGTTTTGAATTTTTCAGGTTTGTAGAGACAAGGCTTGGAGGTAAGGATTTAAGGTTGTTTGTAAAAGTGAATTAAAAAAGATTCATTTTTTATTCATTTTTGTTTCTTTTTATGCTCTAAATGCTTCTCATTTTTTCCTTTTTGTAATCTTTTATAGTCGGCGTTTACAGAGGGCATTGTTAAAGTATTTTTCAAGTTTGGGACTTTGATTTTTCTCAGATTCAACCGTTGAAATTTTTGTGTTAATTTTTTGTGAACTTTTGGTTTTGAATTTTTTAGGTTTGGAGAAACAAGGCTTGGAGGTAAGGATCTAAGGTAGTTGGTAAAAGAGAATTAAAAAAGATTCGATTTTTAGCCTTTTTTTTTAAGCTTCAAAAGCTTATCAAATTTTTCCTTTTTGTAACCTTTTATAGTCGTCATTGATAGAGGGGATTGTTGAAGTATTTTTCAGGTTTTCGACTGTTCTTTTTTCTCAGATTCAACCGTTGAAATTTTTGGGTGAATTTTTTGGGAACTTTTGGTTTTCAATTTTTCATGTTTTCAGAAACAAGGCTTGGAGATAAGGATTTAAGGTGGTTAGTAAAAGGGAATTAAAAAAGATTCGATTTTTATTCTTTCTTTTTCTTTTTATGCTTCAAATGTTTCTCATTTTTTCCTTTTTCTAAACTTTTATAGTCGCCGTTGACAGAGGGGATTGTTGAAGTATTTTTAAAGTTTCGGACTTAGTTTTTTCTTAGATTCAACCGTTGAAATCTTTATGATAATTTTTTGGGAACTTTTGGTTTTGAATTTTTCAGGTTTGTAGAAACAAGGCTTGGAGGTAAGGATTTAAGGTGGTTTGTAAAAGGGAATTAAAAAAGATTCATTTTTTATTCATTTTTGTTTCTTTTTATGCTCTAAATGCTTCTCATTTTTTCCATTTTCTAAACTTTTTTAGTCGCCGTTTATAGAGGGGATTGTTGAAGTATTTTTCAAGTTTGGGACTTTGTTTTTTCTCAGATTCAACCGTTGAAATTTTTGTGTTAATTTTTTGTGAACTATTGGTTTTGAATTTTTCAGGTTTGGAGAAACAAGGCTTGGAGGTAAGGATCTAAGGTATTTGGTAAAAGAGAATTAAAAAAGATTCGATTTTTAGTCTTTTTTTTTAAGCTTCAAATGCTTATCAAATTTTTCCTTTTTCTAACCTTTTATAGTCGTCATTGATAGAGGGGATTGTTGAAGTATTTTTCAGGTTTTCGACTTTTCTTTTTTCTCAGATTCAACCGTTGAAATTTTTGGGTGAATTTTTTGGGAACTTTTGGTTTTCAATTTTTCAGGTTTTCAGAAACAAGGCTTGGAGGTAAGGATTTAAGGTGGTTAGTAAAAGGGAATTAAAAAAGATTCGATTTTTATTCTTTCTTTTTCTTTTTATGCTTCAAATGCTTCTCATTTTTTCCTTTTTCTAAACTTTTTTAGTCGCCGTTGACAGAGGGGATTGTTCAAGTATTTTTAAAGTTTCGGACTTAGTTTTTTTTCATATTCAACCATTGAAATTTTTGTGTTAATTTTTTGGGAACTTTTGGTTTTGAATTTTTTAGCTTTGGAGAAACAAGGCTTGGAGGTAAGGATTTAAGGTAGTTGGTAAAAGGGAATTAAAAAAGAATCGATTTTTATTCTTTCTTTTTCTTTTTATGCTTCAAATTTTTCTCATTTTTTCCTTTTTGTAAACTTTTTTAGTCGCCGTTTACAGAGCGGATTGTTGAAGTATTTTTCAAGTTTGGGACTTTGTTTTTTCTCAGATTCAACCGTTGAAATTTTTGTGTTAATTTTTTGTGAACTTTTGGTTTTGAATTTTTCAGGTTTGGAGAAACAAGGCTTGGAGGTAAGGATTTAAGGTAGTTGGTAAAAGAGAATTAAAAAAGATTCGATTTTTAGTCTTTTTTTTATGCTTCAAATGCTTATCAATTTTTTCCTTTTTCTAACCTTTTATAGTCGTCATTGATATAGGGGATTGTTGAAGTTTTTTTCAGGTTTTCGACTTTTCTTTTTTCTAAGATTCAACCGTTGAAATTTTTGGGTGAATTTTTTGGGAACTTTTGGTTTTGAATTTTTCAGGTTTTCAGAAACAAGGCTTGGAGGTAAGGATTTAAGGTGGTTTGTAAAAGGGAATTAAAAAATATTCGATTTTTATTCTTTCTTTTTCTTTTTATGCTTCAAATGTTTCTCATTTTTTCCTTTTTCTAAACTTTTTTAGTCGGCGTTTACAGAGGGGATTGTTGAAGTATTTTTCAAGTTTGGGACTTTGTTTTTTCTCACATTCAACCGTTGAAATTTTTGTGTTAATTTTTTCGGAACTTTTGGTTTTGAATTTTTCAGGTTTGGAGAAACAAGCCTTGGAGGTAAGGATTTAAGGTATTTGGTAAAAGAGAATTAAAAAACATTCGATTTTTAGTCTTTTTTTTTATGCTTCAAATGCTTCTCAAATTTTTCCTTTTTCTAACCTTTGATAGTCATCATTGATATAAGGGATTCTTGAAGTATTTTTCAGGTTTGGGACTTTTCTTTTTTCTCAAATTCAATCGTTGAAATTTTTGTGTTTATATTTTGGGAACTTTTGGTTTTGAATTTTTCAGGTTTGGAGAAACAAGGTTTGGAGGTAAGGATTTAAGGTGGTTTGTAAAAGGGAATTAAAAAAGATTTGATTTTTATTCTTTCTTTTTCTTTTTATGCTTCAAATGCTTCTTATTTTTTCCTTTTTGTAATCTTTTTTAGTCGCCGTTTACAGAGGGCATTGTTCAAGTATTTTTCAAGTTTGGGACTTTGATTTTTCTCAGATTCAACCGTTGAAATTTTTGTGTTAATTTTTTGTGAACTTTTGGTTTTGAATTTTTCAGGTTTGGAGAAACAAGGCTTGGAGGTAAGGATCTAAGGTAGTTGGTAAAAGAGAATTAAAAAAGATTCGATTTTTAGTCTTTTTTTTTATGCTTCAAATGCTTATCAATTTTTTCCTTTTTCTAACCTTTTATAGTCGTCATTGATAGAGGGGATTGTTGAAGTATTTTTCAGGTTTTCGACTTTTCTTTTTTCTCAGATTCAAACGTTGAAATTTTTGGGTGAATTTTTTGGGAACTTTTGGTTTTAAATTTTTCTGGTTTTCAGAAACAAGGCTTGGAGGTAAGGATTTAAGGTGGTTAGTAAAAGGGAATTAAAAAAGATTTGATTTTTATTCTTTCTTTTTCTTTTTATGCTTCAAATGCTTCTCATTTTTTCCTTTTTCTAAACTTTTTTAGTTGCCGTTGACAGAGGGGATTGTTGAAGTATTTTTAAAGTGTCGGACTTAGTTTTTTTTCATATTCAACCGTTGAAATTTTTGTGTTAATTTTTTGGGAACTTTTGGTTTTGAATTTTTTAGGTTTGGAGAAACAAGGCTTGGAGGTAAGGATTTAAGGTAGTTGGTAAAAGGGAATTAAAAAAGATTCGATTTTTAGTCTTTTTTGTGTGCTTCAAATGCTTCTCATTTTTTTTCCTTTTTCTAACCTTTTATAGTCGGCGTTTACAGGGGATTATTGAAGTATTTTTCAGGTTTGGGACTTTTCTTTTTTCTCAGATTCAACCGTTGAAATTTTTGTGTTCATTTTTTTGCCAACTTTTGGTTTTGAAATTTTCAAGTTTGGAGCAACAGGGCTTGGACGTAGGGATTTAAAGTTGTTTGTAAAATGGAATTAAAAAATATTCGATTTTTATTCTTTCTTTTTCTTTTTATGCTTCAAATGTTTCTCATTTTTTCCATTTTCTAAACTTTTTTAGTCGGTGTTTACAGAGGGAATTGTTGAAGTATTTTTCAAGTTTGGGACTTTGTTTTTTCTCAGATTCAACCGTTGAAATTTTTGTGTTAATTTTTTGGGAACTTTTGGTTTTGAATTTTTCAGGTTTGTAGAAACAAGGCTTGGAGGTAAGGATTTAAGGTAGTTGGTAAAGGAGAATTAAAAAAGATTCGATTTTTAGTCTTTTTTTTATGATTCAAATGCTTCTCAATTTTTTCCTTTTTCTAACCTTTTATAGTCGTCATTGATAGAGGGGATTGTTGTAGTATTTTTCATGTTTGGGACTTTTCTTTTTTCTCAGATTCAACCATTGATATTTTTGTGTTCATTTTTTGCGAACTTTTGGTTTTGAAATTTTGAGGTTTGGAGAAACAAGGGTTGGAGGTAAGGATTTAAAGTGGTTTGTAAAAGGGAATTAAAAAAGATTCGATTTTTATTCTTTCTTTTTCTTTTTATGCTTCAAATGTTTCACATTTTTTCCGTTTTCTAAACTTTTTTAGTCGGCGTTTACAGAGGGGATAGTTGAAGTATTTTTCAGGTTGGGGACTTTTCTTTTTTCTCAGATTCAACCGTTGAAATTTTTTTGTTCATTTTTTGCAAACTTTTGGTTTTGAAATTTTCAAGTCTGGAGAAATAGGGCTTGGAGGTAACGATTTAAAGTTCTTTGTAAAAGAGAATTAAAAAAGATTCGATTTTTATTCTTTCTTTTTCTTTTTATGCTTCAAATGTTTCTCATTTTTTCCTTTTTCTAAACTTTTTCAGTCGGCGTTTACAGAAGGTATTGTTGAAGTATTTTTCAAGTTTGGGACTTTGTTTTTTCTCAGATTCAACCGTTGAAATTTTTGTGTTTATATTTTGGGAACTTTTGGTTTTGAATTTTTCAGGTTTGGAGAAACAAGGTTTGGGGGTAAGGATTTAAGGTGGTTTGTAAAAGGGAATTAAAAAAGATTTGATTTTTATTCTTTTTTTTCTTTTTATGCAGCAAATGCTTCTCATTTTTTCCTTTTTCTAAACTTTTTTAGTCGTCGTTTACAGTGGGGATTGTTGAAGTATTTTTCAAGTTTGGGACTTAGTTTTTATCTCAGATTGAACTGTTGAAATTTTTGTGTTAATTTTTTTGGTACTTTTGGTTTTGAATTTTTTAGGTTTGGAAAAACAAGGTTTGGAGGTAAGGATTTAAGGTTGTTGGTAAAAGGGAATTAAAAAAGATTCGATTTTTAGTATTTCTTTATATGCTTCAAATGCTTCTCATTTTTTTCCTTTTTCTAACCTTTTATAGTCGTCATTGATAGAGGGGATTGTTGAAGTATTTTTCAGGTTTGGGACTTTTCTTTTTTCTCAGATTCAATCGTTGAAAATTTTGTGTTCATTTTTTCCGAACTTTTGGTTTTGAAATTTTCAGGTTTTCAGAAACAAGGCTTGGAGGTAAGGATTTAAAGTGGTTTGTAAAAGGGAATTAAAAAAGATTCGATTTTTATTCTTTCTTTTTCTTTTTGTGCTTCAATGTTTCTCATTTTTTCCTTTTTCTAACCTTTTATAGTCGGCGTTTACAGATGGGATTATTGAAGTATTTTTCAGGTTTGGGACTTTTCTTTTTTCTCAGATTCAACCGTTGAAATTTTTTTGCCCATTTTTTGCGAACTTTTGGTTTTGAAATTTTCAGGTTTGGAGAAACAAGGCTTGGAGGTAAGGATTTAAAGTGGTTTGTAAAAGGGAATTAAAAAAGATTCGATTTTTATTCTTTCTTTTTCTTTTTGTGCTTCAAATGTTTCTCATTTTTTCCTTTTTCTAAACTTTTTTAGTCGGCGTTTACAGAGGGGATTGTTGAAGTATTTTTCAAGTTTGGGACTTTGTTTTTTCTCAGATTCAACTGTTAAAATTTTTGTGTAACTTTTGGTTTGAATTTTTCAGGTTTGGAGAAACAAGGATTGGAGGTAAGGATTTAAGGTAGTTGGTAAAAGAGAATTAAAAAAGATTCGATTTTCAGTCTTTTTTTTTATGCTTCAAATGCTTCTCAAATTTTTCCTTTTTCTAACCTTTTATAGTCGTCATTGATATAGGGGTTTGTTGAAGTATTTTTCAGGTTTGGAACTTTTCTTTTTTCTCAGATTCAACCGTTAAAATTTTTGTGTTCATTTTATGCGAAGTTTTGGTTCTGAAATTTACAGGTTTTGAGAAACAAGGTCTGGAGGTAAGGATTTAAGGTGGTTTGTGGAAGGGAATTAAAAAAGATTCGATTTTTATTCTTTTTTTTCTTTTTCTGCAGCAAATGCTTCTCATTTTTTCCTTATTCTAAACTTTTTTAGTCGTCGTTTACAGAGGGGATTGTTCGAGTATTTTTCAAGTTTGGGACTTAGTTTTTTCTCAGATTGAACTGTTGAAATTTTTGTGTTAATTTTTTGGGAACTTTTGGTTTTGAATTTTTCAGGTTTGGAGAAACAAGGCTTGGAGGTAAGGATTTAAGATAGTTGGTAATAGAGAATTAAAAAAGATTTGATTTTTAGCCTTTTTTTTATGCTTCAAATACTTCTTCTTTTTTTCCTTTTTCTAACCTTTTATAGTCGTCATTGATAGAGGGGATTGTTGAAGTATTTTTCTGGTTTGGGACTTTTCTTTTTTCTCAGATTCAACCCTTGAAATTTTTGAGTTCATTTTATGTGAAGTTTTGGTTCTGAAATTTACTAGTTTTGAGAAACAAGGTTTGGAGGTAAGGATTTAAGGTGGTTTGTGAAAGGGAATTAAAAAAAAATTCGATTTTTATTCTTTTTTTTTTCTTTTTCTGCAGCAATTGCTTCTCATTTTTTCCTTTTTCTAAACTTTTTTAGTCGTTGTTTACAGAGGGGATTGTTGAAGCATTTTTCAAGTTTGGGACTTTTTTTTTCTCAGATTCAACCATTGAAATTTTTGTGTTAATTTTTTTGGGAACTGTTGGTTTTGAATTTTTCAGGTTTGGAGAAACAAGGCTTGGAGGTAAGGATTTAAGGTAGTTGGTAAAAGAGAATTAAAAGAGATTCGATTTTTAGTCTTTTTTTTATGCTTCAAATGCTTTTAATTTTTTCCTTTTTCTAACCTTTCATAGTCGTAATTGATAAAGGGGATTGTTGAAGTATTTTCAAATTTGGGACTTAGTTTTTTCTCTGATTGAACTGTTGAAATTTTGTGTTAATTTTTTGGGAACTTTTGGTTTTGAATTTTTCAGGTTTGGAAAAACAAGGCTTGGAGGTAAGGACTTAAGGCGGTTTGTAAAAGGGAATTAAAAAATATTCGATTTTCATTCTTTCGTTTTCTTTTTATGCTTTAAATGTTTCTCATTTTTTCCTTTTTCTAAACTTTTTTCGTCGGCGTTTACAGAGGGGATTGTTGAAGTATTTTTCAAGTTTGGGACTTTGTTTTTTCTCAGATTCAACCGTTGACATTTTTGTGTTAATTTTTTGGGAACTTTTGGTTTTGAATTTTTCAGGTTTGGAGAAACAAGACTTGGAGGTAGGGATTTAAGGTAGTTGGTAAAAGAGAAATAAAAAAGATTCGATATTTAGTCTTTTTTTTTATGATTCAAATGCTTCTCAAATTTTTCCTTTTTCTAACCTTTTATAGTCGTCATTGATATAGGGGATTGTTGAAGCATTTTTCCGGTTTGGGAATTTTCTTTTTTCTCAAATTAAACCGTTGAATTTTTGTGTTTATATATTGGGAACTTTTGATTTTGAATTTTTCAGGTTTGGAGAAACAAGGCTTGGAGGTAAGGATTTAAGGTGGTTTGTAAAAGGGAATTAAAAAAGATTCGATTTTTATTCTCTTTTTTCTTTTTATGCAGCAAATGCTTATCATTTTTTCCTTTTTCTAAACTTTTTTAGTCGGCGTTTACAGAGGGGATTGTTGAAGTATTTTTCAAGTTTGGGACTTTGTTTTTTCTCAGATTCAACCGTTAAAATTTTTGTGTTAATTTTTTGGGAACTTTTGGTTTTGAATTTTTCAGGTTTGGTAAAACAAGGCTTGGAGGTAAGGATTTAAGATAATTGGTAAAAGAGAATTAAAAAAGATTCGATTTTTAGTCTTTTTTTTATGCTTTAAATGCTTCTTCTTTTTTTCCTTTTTCTAACCTTTTATAGTCGTCATTGATAGAGCGGATTGTTGAAGTATTTTTCAGGTTTGGGACTTTTCTTTTTTCTCAGATTCAACCGCTGAAATTTTTGTGTTTATTTTTTGCGAAGTTTTGGTTCCGAAATTTACAGGTTTGGAGAAACAAGGTTTGGGGGTTAAGATTTAAGGTGGTTTGTGAAAGGGAATTAAAAAAGATTAGATTTTTATTCATTTTTTTTCTTTTTCTGCAGCAAATGCTTCTCATTTTTTCCTTTTTCTAAACTTTTTTATTCGTCGTTTAAATAGGGGATTCTTGAAGTATTTTTCAGGTTTGGGACTTTTCTTTTTTCTCAAATTCAACTGTTGAAATTTTTGTGTTTATATTTTGGGAACTTTTGGTCTTGAATTTTTCAGGTTTGGAGAAACAAGGTTTGGAGGTAAGGATTTAAGGTGATTTGTAAAAGGGAATTAAAAAAGATTTGATTTTTATTCTTTTTTTTTCTTTTTATGCAGCAGATGCTTCTCATTTTTTCCTTTTTGTAAACTTTTTTAGTCGTCGTTTACAGAGGGGATTGTTGAAGTATTTATCAAGTTTTGGACTTTTCTTTTTTCTCAGATTCAACCGTTGAAATTTTGTGTTCATTTTATGCGAAGTTTTGGTTCTGAAATTTATAGGTTTTGAGAAACAAGGTTTGGAGGTAAGGATTTAAGGTGGTTTGTGAAAGGGAATTAAAAAAGATTCGATTTTTATTCTTTTTTTTCTTTTTCTACAGTAAATGCTTCTCATTTTTTCCTTTTTCTAAACTTTTTTAGTCGTCGTTTACAGAGGGGATTGTTGAAGTATTTTTCAAGTTTGGGACTTTGTTTTTTCTCATATTCAACCATTGAAATTTTTGTGTTAATTTTTTTGGGAACTTTTGGTTTTGAATTTT
>Ga0214544_1004816_pt1 | contig 26717 bp, 14 predicted proteins | sample CNSS3metaG_FD_160074 | JGI IMG/M metagenome (GOLD analysis project Ga0214544, IMG submission 160074) | Root nodule microbial communities from cowpea collected in UCLA plant growth center, Los Angeles, California, USA - CNSS3 | ecosystem: Host-associated > Plants > Roots > Nodule | place: USA... | reverse complement strand
ATTACAATGGAATCAACCCAAGAAGTTTAGCAATCCATGGAATACAAAAGAAGAATAGAGAGAAGAAAAGAGAGAGAAAGGAAACGAAATTAGGCACCCCTAAGGGTTCCAAAACTCTGAAGTCCCGCGCTTGTCCTTTTTGCTTCTCCCTGGGTCTCTTTATATAGGAATTGGACTAGGCTTTTCTGTTGCTAAAATCTCTCAAATATCTTTTAAAATAAAGATAAAGATAAATATTTAAAAATATTTGGAGAGATATAGACTATTTGACAAATATAATTGGTTGATAATATCAATATCTAATATAATTAAATTAATTAATTAATTAAAGATATATGATAAATTATCACCAATTAGTATTTGTATAAATTTTTCAAATCAACCATTTGCAATCTCCTTAAATTATCTTCTAAATAATCCAATATCTTCAAGATATATTTGTTTGTTGTGAAACTAAAAAGATTCAAGAAGATCTTGTCATATTTAAAAAGATTTGGTAGTTATTATCTTTCAATAGTTTATGATATAATTAAATAAGATAATTATTTAAAAATATCAAATAAAATATCTAAAGATATATTTTTTCCAAATTATCTTCTATCATAAAGATAAAGAAAACCGCAAGGTCCAATTTTTTTTGTTCCTCTCTTCTTGGTTTAGCCAAACTTATTCACTTTTTCAAGCTTTTCTTGCCGCCTTCATGCAATGCTTGGCTTGGATTTTTGTGCTTTTGATAATTTCTTATTCTTGGATTTATCTTTAAGGTGTCATGAAGCTTTAATCAATTTATTTCCACACCTCCATGAGCTCAACATAGCTTCAGCTGCACTAACACACCTCAAAATATTCAAAGAACATTTATACAACTAAATTATAGGAAATCCCAATTAAATCAATCTTTAAGCACAAAAATTCAATTAAATACCCAGAATTAAACATTAAATGAGGGCAAAAATACGCACTCATCAATGGTGATGATCGTGTGATTCGTTACACGGGAGCAGACGTTGATACAGGCGATGGTGAGGACGCTCAAGCGACGGAGTGAGAGCTAGTTGGGAAATAGCTAGGATTTTATTTATGTTATCACTTATGTTTTTTTGGAATTTTGGAAATTGTAAAGTTTTAAATACTATGATTTTAATAATTGTGGCGCGATGTTTAGATATTTTAATTTTCCCGCGTTTTGGGAATAATAATATGGTGATGTTTATTTTATTTTCTTTCTTTATTTATTTAATTTAGTAATATTCCTTAGGGATGTTACAAAAATCATTACTTTTACTTGATTAAGAGTAAAAGACATAAATGTACATAAATAAGAATCAAAAGAACAATTAATTTTATTCATTTAACATCAAAATCTCATTAGGAAATTATAATAGAATCACCATAAAGGCTTAACACTCCATGGAGGGTAAAAGTTATAAAAATGGAATGAAATAAAGGGAAGAATGTAAGAAAGAGATAGAGAAGCGTGGAGAAGGAAGACTAACCGAAGATGTCCTCTAATGAATTCCCCTAAGTCTCTTTACATAGAAATTGTGTTGGGCCTTTTTCTGTTATTGAAATCTTCTTTCTCTTAATGTAATCTCCACCAAATATCTTTCAAATAAAGCCAATATCTCCATGATATATTTGATTATTATGGAGATTTAAAATGATTTAGGAAAGATTTGCTAGTTTTCAAGAGATGTGATAGTTATTATTTGATCATATTTTCTAATATAATTAAACAAAACAATTATTTAAAAATATCAAATAAAATATCTAAAAAGATATATTTTTCTAAAGTTATATTTTATCATAAAGGCTATTGCATTATTAAAGCTTTTTTCAATTGAAAAAAAAAAGATAGAGAACACAGAACAGACCATTTTTTTGTTGGCAATTTCCTTATTTCTAGCATGTTTATGAAAATCGCGCTAGATGTCAGTCTTCACAATCAGCATGACATTGGACACCATTCATTTTTTAATAACTCTCTTTTCTTCACTTTTTCATGCTCTCTTTTCTTTCTTCATGTGATGGTTGACTTGACTTCTTGTGGTTTTGATTATTTCATATTATTGGTTGTCATGAAAAATTAATCAATTTATTTCCACTTTCATGAACTTATATTTAGTTGTAGTTTCCTTAATACACCTCATAATATCCAAATCACATTTATGCAACTAAAAAGTTTTTTTAACATATATTTACAACTCATGTTCAATAACCCTAATTATAACAAGTCTTAATTAAAATAATATTTTAAGCACAAAAGCTAATTAAGAAGTCAAGCTTAAATGTTAAATGAGAACATAAATTTGCACTCATGACACCTTCCATGTAGGTGCAAAGTGGCTCTAAAAGGAATGGGGGGTTGAATAGGGCCGGTAGACATTTGAAAATATTTTTGTGCAAACATATTACAACAAATACAAATAACATAAGGAGTAGGGAAGAGAAGATTACAAGGAGTTACACCAATTCACCTCCACCAATGCCACCCAAGATAAGTGGCGGTCGTTGCCACTTAAACCAAGGTTTACAAAATGTGAAGGTAAACACAATTTGCAAAATGGCAGAGAAGAATTAGTTTAGTTTGGTTTGAAATGTCTTCTTAGTGTTTCAAGGTAAATAGAAATTTATAGAGTAAGTTTTTTTTCTTCTTTTGTTTAACCTGTAATTGGTCTCAACTTGGAGTGGCCCCTGAAAAGGAAAAGATTAAGGCAACAAACCTCACCATTCCATGTGAGAAGACAAGAGAATCAGAAAATCAACAAGGATAGATTAATACACATGCAAAAGGAAAAAACAACTTTTTGGTAGATTAAGAGCTATTTTTTTAGCAATTTTTTAGTATATTTTCATAATTTGATAAGGAATGTTTTAATTTTAGTGTTTAAAATACCTTAGCATAAGAGAGTGATAGAGAGTAATACACAATATTATATTTTTTAGTATTTTTCTGAAAAATGGATTTTGGTTGTTCTTCTCAGTTTTCACTAAGTTTCCTATGCAATTTCGTTCTTAGATGAAGCAACAGTACTCATGTTTACATTTACTTAAGTTCATTCACACCATTTTGACTGTTGCTACACTTATTTTTATTTTCGTTTCATTTCGTTTACGTTTTCACCAATTGAGTTATGTTCTCTTCAATATCTACTAGTTACCTGCCATTTAGAACCATTTTTTAGGTATTAATTTTTTTTTCTTCAGTTCAAGTCATTCATGAATATCAAGTTTAACTTAGCCAATTTACTTGTTGGTTCATGAATGAGCACGTAGCCCCTTGCTATTTTACACTTTAAAAGCTCAATGTATAGTGTTTTACTTGTGTCTGTACAATTATATGAATTCGTTAATTAAAAGTTTACCATCCTAGACATTTATTGGTTATGTTGAAAGAATGAGTATAATGGGTAAATCTTTGTTAACAAATGTAGTTTGATGAATATATGCATTATGGTTATAATGTTGATATTGCTTGACACCTGTGATATTCATTGTAGATGTTTCTATTTATCTTGTCATTCCATTACTTAGTATACATTATTGTTTTATTTATTGAAATGGCATAATGTATCTTTGAAATAAAATTAAAGATATCTATTAGGTTTTAATTAAAGTTAAGTTAGATAATTTATGATACATAGAAAAATACTTGCTATTTAATATCTTGCGACCGCTATAATCTAATCTTCTATCTTGATAAGTTTAATGTATAATATGCACTTAAGGTTAAATGTTGAATCTTTAAGTCATTATATGATCCAAGTGTCAAAATGTTAGATTATTTTAATTTAATATTGACTAATGTAATTTATAGAATAAATTTAGTGTAAAGTTTTCTAATTTGATGATTATTAAATTATAAATGTCTTAAAAAGATAAAAATTATAATCATAAAAATTATAATAGAGGTATTAAAATTAATTTCGTCTCTTCTCACTTTATTAAAGACATTATCGTCTTTTAATAAATATTTTTAAAAGGACGCAGTTATCTCATCCTAGTTTTTAGGTTACATTTCATCTATCCAAAAAAAAAATTGTGACCTTTAGAAAACATAGAACAATGTCTATGGACATCCTATGTCATCATGAAAGTTATTAAAAAAATAAAAAAAAAAAAAAAAAAAAAAATAAAGGAAAAAATATCCATAACTAGCAAAGAAATATCTTACGGTAAATCAAAATAAACTATTGAACCCTTCTCCAAGTATAATTTTGTGGAAATTATAGATTTTGAGACTCCTATGATGTAGAGTAATTTCCTTGAATTGAATTAGGAATATATGAAAAGTACAATTTACACTCTAATCCCCCTTCTATCCAACAACTGCTTGATCAATTGTTTTAAAACTATTCATGAGCTAACACTTATTTTAAGAATATCGATCTTTTCTCGAATTTGGTTCAAGATTAGCTTCTTAAATTCAATGGTCAAAAGTTTCAGTTTCACCTTTCTCTCGAGATGTATGTGATCTTGTATATCTCCTTGATTTTTTTTACAACATTTCAAGGCTTATTTAAAGCCTCATGCACATCTCATCCTAACAATAGGTAAGCAAATTTATCGACAAAGAAGAAAAACTATACAATACAATTCTCCCAAGGAACCATACCGAGTGTTTCATTACCACTCATTATTGCAACATTTGACAGGAACTAAATATCTAGGGGCTTTGAGAAGTCTCCACCATCTATGTACAAAGGAAAGGAAACTTCGGATTTTCATTATCTAAAAGGAACCAAAATCACGGGAAGACTACAATGTTTACACACTAAATGAATTCCTCAAAACAGAGTAAATATTTATAACTTTGGGTTAATGTCTAGAATTAAGACATTGCAACTGTGTGTTAAAATGCAGATCCAGTTCCCTTTGCCTTCCCTAGCATGACATCTTTTGCTTCATTTATTTTGGAAGCGAGGTAATGACTTCCACCCGCATCAGGATGATTTGCAACCATTACTCTTCTGTGTGCTTCTTTAACCTTGTCTGCAGTTGCATTTTCCCTGATGAATCATGGAACAGTATAAGTTTAGAACAACATAATGAAAAAGACAAGATCAAAATTCTGATCTTGGAGAGAAAAGCATAAGGATTAGTAACGATTTGATAGGATGAGAGCAGCAGGAGGTTTACTTTTGCCGACAGAGAAGCAGAAGCAGGGGTATCAACATCAAGAGTAATTGAATGTGACACAAATTAGCATGTAGAGAAAGAATAACTTGAATGATCTTACTGAATTTTCTTGCAAGTACAGAACACCTTTTATGAGTGGTCAAAGGATGGATAATCCTATATAGTTGGAAGATGTTTATGTTTTCAGGATTTACATCCGAACTCTCTGGTCACTGTTGTATGGTTTCTGCAAACATAATTTTGTTTCCCTATATCAATCATACGGACTGCTGCTCATGAGACACTTAAATAGGCTTAAAAAAGGAATTCCCATAATTCCTTTGTTTACACTAAATGCATAGGGGATTCATCACCTAGGAATTCATCAAACTCCAGCTTATGGTATTAAAAATGAGCTAACGTTTTTCGTTCAATCACCAGAATTCAAAATAACGGCTTTCAGCATGCTATGGTTACCAGTAGTTTTTCCTTTATTTTTATAACTATGGTTAGGTTACTAGTAAAATTTTGGTTTTCTTCGTCAATATTTTAAAACCAATAAATTTGTTGTATATATATATATATATATATATATATATATATATATATATGACAATATAATGATGACAACAATCAAAATACAAAATATGAAGATCTAGAAAGTTCATTATTGTTTTATCATCAAGAATAATCAAGCATCAGAAGTACCCCTTCCTGTCAGTTTAGGGTTAGCACACAGGTATGTTGGTGAATAACATTAATGATAGTAAAAAATGGATTATTTAGTGAACGGAATTTTGGGCCTATAAAAGGTGGGATTTGTATTTTGGAAATTGTCTTCGAATTAGAGACAAAAAGGATGACCGAAAAAATAATTCACAAAATTAATCTTCTGTTAAAATTGTTAATATCATCTATATAAGTACTTGCCATGAATATACACATAGAAGTGGAAATTACAACGATCATGATATTATCACGTAACAGAAAAATTGAAACATGCTTAAACCTCTTAAATGCAGTTATTTTGTGACAAACTTGTCTCAACTTCATTAAAGTTCCCTTAACTAGCCCTCTCTCCAGAATCACACATGAAACACTCAAAATCACCAAAACAACTCCCTACCTACCTGAACCAACGAATGTGTATGTAAGGTTACTCTAACTTAGTGTAAAAGTATTTGATCAATCAGAAAACTTTAAGCGTTAAAGAAGAAATTACGCTCAAAGACACAACTACACAAGTAACATAACTACATATCACAATACATGAACATAAACAACATATACTTAATTATTCAACTTCAAGAGCCACTCTCCACAATAAATAACAAAGGCAATTTGACGACTGATGAGGAATCAAATATCAAGCTTACCTGATGCCTAATATTAGAGCTGCTTCTCTCTTTGTCATTGTAGGTTGGAAACCACCATCATAGAACCTACGCACTCTGGGTTTTGGGGGTCGCGCCTTGAATGCTTGCCATGCTTGGACGCCATACCTGCCTGCAAGTGCTGCAGCAGCTACAGCAAGACCAGCAAGAAATGGTGTAGCCTAATGTACAAAGCAGTTTGTTAAAAGTTTGATGCTAAAGAAAACTTAATGAGAAAATGAAATAGTAGTTGATATTCTTTATACTAATTATGACTTTTAGTTCAACAAGAATAAATGAAAACCGTAATAGATAAATGGGGCAAAATCACAATTATGTTTCATTCTTTCAAAATGAATTTGGCATAAACAACCTCACGGGCATACATGCTCAATCTTCTATGCCACAATAAGACTGAATTGATCATATAGTCTGTCATCACCATATTTTATTTTATTTTTCTTATTTTTATTTCCTAAAAATCCTTATGGAAAAGCTTGTCCAAGCACACCCTAGAAAAAGTGAGTTATCCCTTGATTTGGCTGAAAAATAATTCTGGGCTATGCCTGTGTGTAAATGAAATTATTTACTCTATAGAAGTTGCTAGCCTTGGCTAATTGGGTATTTATATGTTGATGGTAGATTATATGATTAATTCATAGTCTTACTGTAGCATAGAAGAGCGAGCACGTATGCACGTGGGGTTGTCTAAGCTAAGTTCATTTTGGAAGAATGATACATAATTGTGTCTTTGACAAGCTTCTCCATCAATATTTCTGAAAAAAAAAATAAGGAAATTGAAATCATCGTAAGTTAAAATTCACTTATGCATAAGCTAATTTGTACTTTTAACCTGTGTATAAACTAATTTTAACTTAGTGAGAAAACAATTGCATTTTCTTACATTTTTTTCTCCTAAAATTTCTTATGGGAAACTCGTCCCAACACACACTAAACCTAACACAGTTGTTCCAGATACATAGACATAAGCAACAGAGTAACCGTGTAAAAAACTTTTACACTATCATCTAATTACAAATAGACATGTATGGTAAATTTGTTGACCAGAACTCTTATCACCAACAATGCCTAGAAACTAAACTTTCCCCCTCTATATAACAATATTTCATAAGTTCATATAAATTTTCCATTGTTGCATTTCAGGCACCTCATGGAAGTCGGGAAAAGGCGATACAGTAAGCAGTGATAAGAGAGCAAAAGAACGTGGGAAAAAAAATACATTACAAAACATAAATTTGTTACTGAGGCAACAATATGATTAGATCATTTTAATGACAGTGCTTTCTACCCATATTCTTCTTAAATGCATTTTCCCAAAGAAATACAAAATTACGACCTAAAACAGAGAATCATGTTGCTAATTTGAATATAAAGGGAAAACAGGAGTCGCAAAGTTACTAATTAGTTTCAAAACTACGTGGGTCAAATCACAAAGGAGTGTTGCAAGAAAGGAAAAAATTGAAGAAAACAATGTTGAACAAAAGAGAGGATCAGCTCACCATTCCTGGGGAAGTTGAAGGACTGAAGAGAAATTTTGGCGCTTTTCATTCACAGGTTCTGAATGCCTCTAACTCTCATGCTAAGGGAAGAAGACAGGCTGAACACACGACTCCGGAATTAACTTTAGGTTCGCGTAGCTTCGATCTTCTATATTTTATTGAGTCAAGGAGGAAAATTATTCTAATAAATAAATTTAGTATTTAGTATTTTAATACAAAATAGAGTTTCTAATAGAAAGTTTCGTGAATTTTTATAAATGGAAGAATTGGTAGAAAGTTTCGTCAGTTTCTTATATAAATTTCCAATTAGCTCAATATTTAAGTTAGTACTCTAATTTTATTAATTTTTTAAAAACATTTATAATTTTTTATTTGTTCAATTTAGTCATTTAATTGTTTAAAGATCTTCAATACATTAACATCGTGTTTGTATAAAATGATTTATCATGTTATTGTCACATGACATTGTTTATTTTTAATATAATTTTTTTATTTATAATTTTGATCTAATTTGGTTATCTCTTCTCTTAAAATGAACCAATTTAGACTTTATCAAAATTAAGACGAAATTAGTAATTAAATTTAATTACAATGTATATAAACATGTTAAAATATTTTTTAGAAATTTATATATCAAATTACTCCACCCAAATATTTAAATTATTATCTTTTACATTTTTACATAAAAAACAATCCCTATTTAAAATTATATTTTTTTTAAAATATTACAAATATAAATGTAAAGTGACTCTTGTAATTTTTAAATGTTTAATGTGACAAATGTAACACCCCATTTAATTAATAATTCTAATTAAAGGAAGCGTTACAAAATAATATAGTAAGCATGGTCCTCGAGTATAAACGTTAATCCTTACCGTTGTCCAAAAGAAACAGGAAAGAAACTAAGGCACACTACGATGCCGTTAACAAAGTATCATAATGTATTGACAATATTTCAAAATAAAACTTAAAGACAAGACAATACATGGGCCATAACTCTAAAAGAAACTCAGATGAGCAGAAAACCAACCCAGATGGCTATGCAACGCAACCTCCATCACCATGATGACCACGGGGAGTTCTCGCATCTGCTCACATCAATAGGTTGATGATCATCGTAAAAGGAGAAAACCAAACACATAACAATCAAACAAGCAAAAGGGTAAGCTAGAGCAGAAAATGATTTATCATACAGTTACATACAATTTCATAGTTCAAGATGCATATATGTCAACCAATCATGTTATGACTTGCACACAATACACTAAGACTCAGACACGACTCATTCAGATACATATAATTAGTCAGATTTAGCGGATGCTTGCACTTGTGGTAGCTTTTACTGCTCTACCGAGCTAATTGTTCCAGTGTCTCATCCCCTCCACACAAGGTTAACCCGTAATGGGTTCCAAGCCTCCTGCTACTCTCACCACTCGAGTCAGTGCGCTCTATGTAAGACTAACTGACTCTTTAGAGTGTCAGGATGCAATCCTTACCTTGAATCCTTACTAAATTATATAAATAGGGCACCACCATGAACTCCCACTAACAGGGGTCATGGAATTACGTCCCGACCAACTGAGGCACCACCATGAGATCTCACCTAGAGATTCATGGAATTACGCCCTAACAAAATGAGGCACCACCACGAAACTATCATGGAATTACGTCCTAACCAAACAACCAACATGTTCCATCAACCAATATGAAAGTATTGTTCATAAAAATTCCATTTCACTTTAATACCAACCATTCCATACATGTCTCATGCCAAAATCATCCCAAAACTCATGAATCTAACCCATAATATCAAAGATCTCATACATTTTCACATACCTCATACTTTAATTAGAGCATGTTGAAAGGGGGAGCTACTTCAACTCATATGAAGATGGTTTTGATGATGTCCAAGGCTACACTTCAAGTGCATTACCAGTTTAGAATTAGTCATGTTTTAGTTAGGTTGTGCATTAGGCTGTTTGTATGAAATTATCATATGTAAATCAAGCCTGCATTAAGTTGTAATTAACCATCACACTCTTACTTGTCCAATCATGAATTGATTAGCTGTTTAACTAATGGATTAGTTGTGAGTACTGCACTAAGCCGTGAAAATACACTCACGATAATCGATTAGGTAAATTCCTAATCCATTAATGACAGTAGAGAACTCTGTATAAAAGCTGTTTTCTGAAATTTGTTTTGGTCTGGAAAAAATTACAAATCACTGAAAAACATTATGAGAAATAACCCTTTGAGATTCACAGAGTTCTTAAGCATTCTTGAATATCATAGAAGTGAAGATTCAAGGAGATTGATGTTTGATTCTACCTTGATGGGTCTAGCTTGAATCTAGGAGAAAATTGACAAATCTGCACAACAATAGGTGTATTCGTTTCTTGATTCTTTTTTATTGTATTTCTGATTACAGTTGCTTCATTGTGTGAAGTGTAGGCCTAGGTGCAATTGCGTGGATGCATTGCTCCTAGGGGGAGTTCTTGATTGGTAGATCAAGTTCTTTGGTATTTAGGTTCTAGAATTATATAGATGTTCTTGTAATTCTGGGATCCTAATTGTATTAGTGGAATCCTCCATAAATAACAAGCATATGAGGAAACCAGTCAATCATACCATAAATAACAAGCATGTGAGGAAACAATAAGTTCTGCGTCAAGTCCCGCTCAAGCTAGGAGCCCTCGCTCAGGTGAGAGGAGTTCTCTCGCTCAAGCTTCAGGCTCTCGCTTAGGCGAAACTACGAACAAGGGTCATGGGGGTTTCGCGAACCCTCGCTTAGGCGAGGCCATCTCGCCTTAGCAAGATGGTGTTTCGCTCAAAACTCAGTTCTTCCGTCTGAGCGAGTGTTCGAGCTAAAACCCTTGGGCGAGCTTCTGTTACCTTTGCCTAGGCGAGACGAGCTCGCTTGGGCGAAAATAGTAGTTCCTTCCCACTGTTCTACGCCTGCAACCCAGAAACAACCAAGCACTCCCATACAGATCATTCACACACGAATACAATCACTTTCCATATTATTTTAAACATGAAACAGATGGAAACAAACCACATACTTCAAACACGAAAAGGATCTAGCTTCCCCTACCTGGAAAGAGCTAGCCAAACGACTCTGACGAGTGAGCACGACAGTTTTGAGAATGGGCTTGGGAGCTGGAAAATGGTGAAAACAGATTCCAAATGGGTTACCATGGTGAACCCTAACTGGACTACGAAAAACAAACCAGAGAATAAAGATATGAGTTGGAGGCTAACTTACATGGAGGAAGAACGACGCGGGACAAACTTGCTACAACGTAGAGGCAAACCCTAACAGAGGTTCTGTGGAGAGAAAAAGGAGGAGGAGTAAGGGTACTGATTTTGCAAATGAATGCATAATGGAAGGGTTAGGCTGCTTTAGGGGCCTTGGACACCCTATGGGCCAGCCCTTAGGCCCATTAGATTTTGGGGCAGCCCTTTAACATTGGGGCATGAAATAAGAGAGTCTTACAACAAATATTTTTAATGTGATAAGTATCATTTTATATTTACATTTTTAATATTTTTAAAATATTATAAGTTTAAATAGAGATTTTTTTTATCCAAAAATGTAAAAAAAAAATAATTAAACATTTAGGTGGAGTGGTTTGATATATAATTTTTTTTTTTAAATTTAATATGTATATATAAGTTGTAATTAAGTTTGATTACTAATTTGATCTCAAAATTGAGAGGGATCAAATTACTTCATTTAAAAAAAAAATTAGAGAACCAAATTGGATCAAAATTATAAATAAGGGAACTAAATTGAAAACAAACATGGTCATGTGACAATAACATGACATGTGGCACTATACGGACACGGTATTAACGCCATTCTAACAAAAAAGATTAAATTGAACTTTTAAAAAAAATAAGAGGACTAAATTGAATAAATAAAAAATTAGGGATCTCCTTAAAAATTCTAATAAAATTAAAAGATCAAATTAGGTATTAAACTGAGTATTTAAAAGTATTTAGTATTTTAATTCACAATAGAGTTTCCAATAGAAAGTTTCATGAATTTTTATAAATAGTAAAATTGGACATAATCAAATAATAAAGATTAAGGATATAAATAAATTCACTTTCATTTGACTGAAGATGAATAAATTCAACTTTTTAAAATTGGGTATTGGTATTGTATTTACATTTACATATATTAGTTTAATATATTAATGTTTCTTTATATGTACATCTATCATTATTTTAAAGGTTAAAATACTCTATTAATCCTCATATTTGTTTGAAAATAAAAATTGGTCTCCATATTTTGGATTAGTCTTAGTTTGATCTTTATTTTTGTTAATGTGTATCAAATAGGTCCAAATCATTAACAATGTTAAAATGGTTAATGATTTTCTAAGTAGCCATGCAACTGTGGCTTCTTTTTTTATGTGGATTTATTATTATTTTTTTCAATATGTTAGGTTCAAATTACAAATTTTTCATGCTTTGTCGTTTTGGTTTGAAAATGCAAAATAGAGATTTGAAGAATTTGCGAACATTGATCATAGGTCGTCAACAGTGAAGGTGAGATTGACGCGTTGGGAGTGTGTTCATCATTGAGCGAAGCATGCTAGCAGTAAAGGTGAGTTTCAGTTTAGTAAATTGGTGTTCGTTGGTAGTTTTTGTTGATTGGGTTTAGGGTTTTGGCCGTCGTTGGGTGATGCATTTTGGTTTTGGGATGGGAATGTTATGTTCTTGGGGTATGAGCTATTCTTGATTTTGTAGTGTGTTGTTGATTGTTGGTGGTCTCCCACTTAATTTTAACTTTAAAATTTGTATAAGTTGTAGTCCCCTATTTCAATGTCATGTTTCAATGTTGGTATGGATTGTAATATGTAAATTTTTTACAAGTGTAGATGTGTGTGTGTGGGGAGGGGGGAGTGAGGGGGGGACAACAATGTCGTTATGTGACCATGATATGTGGAGTTATTTTAAGGCTCTTAATGGATTAAAAGGGTTGGGACATGTTGAAATGAAAGAGTTATGGTACTACATAGGAGGTGGGTCAGTATTTACTTAAAGAGGTATTGAAACAACCAAATAATGAACAGACACAAAATGAGTTCTTTGAAACCACCTTTGGCAAGTTATGAATGCATTCTTTGAGGCTATGCATATGGTGGGAACTTTTGTGTGATGACAAAGGGGGCTACACATATGGTTAACATAGTCAGGCTAAATGGTGTAGTTCATCTGTACGTGGTACACACAATGTCTGAACCTGAGATAATAAACATGATTGAGGGGATTGGGTTGGAGGAGTTGGTCTTTTTGAGGGTGATGATGAAGGTCAAAAAGTGTTAAAGCAAGGGGGGATGTTGATTAGGTAATTGTGAAAGTGAAAAATTGTTAAAGGAGATGTAATAAGGGTGATGGTGTAGGTAAAGTAGTGTCATAGTAGGGGGATGACCATGAGGGTGATGGTGAAGGTGAAAAAGTGTTAGAGCATGGGGATGACCATAAGGGTGATGGGGACAAAGAGGCGTTCAATGATGAAGGGCTAGTTGATATCAACATTGATTATGACATAGACAATGATTCATAGGATAGTAATGTGGATTGTGAAGTAGGAAATCTTCCAGAAGACCTTGCTGGAGCAACTGGTTCTAAACAAGAAGAGTGTAGTGATTCAGATGTTGATTCAAAAATAATTCCTAACTCACTAAAAAGTGAACCGAGTTGAGCTGACCTTTTTTTATCTCAACTCGTGGTGAGCCAATCCGTGTAAGTTGGGTTTGCTCATTTTGACACCCATAGAGGCAGATCTTATATGTGTATTGGATGGGGTTTTCTTCCTCCACCCTCAACTTTTCATCCTAAACCCTAAACCTTTTCATATTTCCCTTCTTAACCTTTGAATTTTTAACTTTTGTGGGGTTTGACTAGGGTAAAAACCCTATTTGATTGTTACTGCTCTTTCATTCACAACCACACCACACACCCTTTCTTTCTCTCCTCACTTTCTTTACTACTTTTTCTCATATCTCCTTACCCCTTTTACTTTTTTTCTGGTCTCTTAACCTCACCCCTTCCATCTCTTTCTTCAATTATCACTCACAAACAGCTCCTCATTAGTTTGTTTTTGGGCCACATCTCTTCACTTCGGATTCTCTTTCTTCATCATAAGGCGATGTGACCCCAACAAGGCTCATAGCTTGGGCTATTGGCTAGGCCCATTTTTTTCATTGTTGTTCTTAAATAAATACATATTTTGAATACTTTATTTTGAGTCTAATGTTTGGGCTTTATTGTGCAGCTCATGTCTACAACTTGTCCCATGAGTGGCCTAATCAAATAATGAGCCTGAAGCCCAATTCGTATTTCAGCCCATGAATCCATCTTTCTTCACGCATACACCTGAAGGTCTGCTTTAATTGGAATTGAAATGTGAATCTCGAAGCCCAATCAGCTTGTGCGTCACGCACCCTTTGTGGGCTTCCATTTGTATTAAGCAACCCATTTCTAATCTATAGTCACCAATGCGGACAATATGCCTTTCCCTCATTCCAGCATTCAAATTGGGCCTACGTCACAGCCCAAATTCTTCCAGGCCTCTACGTGACCAACATCAGAATAGGGGAAGCTCATTTTTTATCCCTGCATCACACGTTGAATCCAGCCATGTTTCTCTTCTCTACTACAGTTCACACCTTCATGTGTTGCCTCACCTTCGTCACGCATCACGCATATTAGTAGTTGTTAGGGTGCCGCTATTAGGGTTCAGTTGGTTTTCGTTTCACGCATACTAGTCGCTATTAGGGTTAAATTGGTTTTTGTTTCACGCCTTTCACCTTTTTCGTTAGGAAACTTTGCTAGATGGCAACCATTCCTTTTCCATGTTACGTTTTCCGACTGCCTTCTACTATAAAAGACAAGCCACTCTTTGTAAAACCCAGCTTAGATGAATGAATTGTGGTTTAATCCCTTTCTTTGTCAGCTCACCCTTCACCTTAGATGAGGATTTCTCCTCCTAGGGTTTCAACACCGTGAGTTATTCGTTCCATCTGTGAGATTTTGCTGCGATTTCAGTTGATTTCACCAAACAAATCAACATCTGGAGGCTGTTCTGATCATTCACCGTCGAATGGAGCTATTTCTCGCTGATTAACGGCACCGCCAGCCTCATCAAGTGGTATCAGAGCCAATCGGTTCTCGAAGTGTCGCAAGCTAAGTATTCTTCATCTCATTTTGTCTGTTTGTTTTTTTGCATCTGTATTGCTTCTGTCTTGTTCCTGGTTCATTTTGAGCTTCTATTTGCTCATTGCTCATTTTTGTTAAATTTGTGATGTTGTGGGGTTTTTCTCGCTGAAATTGGTTCGAAATACTTTGATCTGCTTTCTGAATCAATATTGATGGTAAAACATGTCTTAGCTTTATAATTTCATTTTCATATGCATTGTCAAGCTACTTAAGTCCAATGATGCATTGATTTTGGCCATAACAGTTTCCTTAAAACAACATCATTTCAATTCTATTTGCTTCTAATGCTTGTTGTTTTTACTGTTTTGGCTTAGTATGTCTGTGAGATTATATTCACATTTGTTTGCACTGTTTCCATCGATTTCTAATAATGCAGAGCTCTTATGTTGTCTATGTGCATATATGCTTGTTGGAGCCAATCTATTATTGAAATTGGATTCATTCTTGTGGTGATTTGAATCATAGTTGTCCAGTTTATCTTTGACATTATTTCTATGAACTTTGATGCATAATTCTGCTAGTTCACTGTCATAGCTGTGCATTTCTTTATTGTTTCTGGATTAATACCTGATTCATGGTGCTATTTTTTTATGTTGGCCAATTCTGATTCCTGCTACTATTTGTCATTGATACCTGATTCATGGTGCTATTTTTTTCTGTTGGCCAATTCTGATTCCGCCACTGTTTGTCATTGATATCTGATTCATGGTGCTGTTATTCTATGGCCAATTCCAGTGTTATGTGAATCTGTCTTGTTATAGTTGGACTTTGTGTTGTTTGACAATTTCCATTTTGCACTTACCTATAATATTGCTTCTACATTGCACTGTCCGAGGGTTTCTTGTTGTCTTGTGTACTTTTCATCAATTTTTCTTTGTTTTTTTAAGTTGAATCAACTTTGAACTCTGTCATGTGCACTTGATCACTGATTTCGCATTGGCAATTGATACTGTTGTGAGTTGTTGTTTAAGATCTTTAAGAATTAAAAGGAATGAAAGAAAGTGAAAAAGAATATATGATGAGAAAAATCATTTGAAAGAGAATGAATCAGTCTTGATTGAATTTGAAAGGCTTAATTACTCGGATCATACCCTGTTAGACTCGAAAATTTCAAAATGGTACCCGCTTTGAACTTTGTCTCAATTTGGTACCCAGTTTCGTTTATTACATCAATGTAGTACATATTATTTGACGCCGTTAAGCTGGTTAACGTCTGATTTATTACTGTGTGTAAAATAAGAAAATTTGACTGACGTGGCAAGAGTGGAGTGTGTGATGTGTCTTAGCGGGAGGACTAGTTTGTGTAGATCAGAATTAGGTTATGATTTGGGGATTTCTGGAAGAGAGAAGTCCATTTGTCCGCGACGCGAAGCTGTGAGGTGCGTCACTGTCCAATTGAGGATTTTGTTGAGAACGACGTCCATTTGAGCTCGGGTGAAAGGTGCGCCACTGTTAAATTTTTTCATTCTGTGTGTTGATTGAAGTTTGTCGGGGTTGTAGGGTTTTTTTGATTAATGGTTTCTATTTTTGAATATTGCGATGATTCGATGGTGGGGTTTAGTGTTTTCAGTTGTTTAATGTTTTGTGTGTTTGAATATTGTGCGTTTTTGGTGTTATGTGGTTAATGGATGATTTGTATATTACTTTTAGTTGATAGTGTGGTCCCGTGTTTTTTTGAGCTTGTGGTCCCCCATTGTAATTGGTTTGTTGGTGTGATAGTGGTATGAAATGTAATATTGGCTTTATTGGGTGGGTTTTTTTGAAATTTTTCAGGGTTGTATATATATAGCTTTGTGTGTTGACATGGATGATGAACGTTTTGAAGTGGTATTTCACCATGGGGGAAGGTTTGAGAGGAATGGGTCATTGCAATACGTAGGAGACTTAAGTATTTTAGCATGTGACTCAGACACTTGGAGTTACTTTGAGATATTGGGTATTTTGAAGGAAATGGGTTATGCAAATGTAAAGGAGATGTGGTATTCAGTTGGGGGAGGATCTGTTTTGGAAGGGAGGTTAGAATTATTGTCTGATGACCGAGGGGCATGTCATATGGTGAATATAGCAACTCTCAATGGTCAAGTTCATTTGTATGTTGTGCATAGAGTGGACGAACCTCAAGTAGTTAATATGTTAGAATATCATCCTATTGAGGTTGGGGCTGACGTTAATGTGCAGAATGGAAGTGAGGTACATGTTGATGTGGAGGTGAATGATGGTCCAGCTGAGGAAGTGGTGGGGGTGAGTGAGGGTCCTGCTGGAGAAGATGTGAGGGTGAGTGAGGGTACTGCTGAGGTTGATGTGGGTGTGAATGAGGGTCAAGTTGAGGTTGATGTGGAGGGGGTTGAGGGTCCAGGTGAGCAAGATGTGAGGGTGAGTGAGGGTACAATTGAGGTTGATGTGGAGGTGAATGAGGGTCCAGTTGAGGTTGATGTGGAGGTGAATGAGGGTCCAGTTGAGGTTGATGTGGAGGGGGTTGAGGGTCCAGCTGAGCAAGATGTGAGGGTGAGTGAGGGTCCAGTTGAAGAGAATGTGAATGAACCTGATGGGAATGATTTTGATGTAAGTAGTTGGGATGAGTCTCTTGAGGATTCTTTTAATGAAGAAGAATTGGTGGATGTTAGTATCCATAATGAAGATGACCCTTTGGAAGATAATGACGTGGAAGGGGAAGTTGGGATTGATGAAGTTGAGAATAAGGAAACCTGGGCATGGTTTTTGGAACTTTTGGTTGATGATCTTGGCGGACCAGAACTGTGTGCAGGAATAACTTTTATGTCAGACCAACAGAAAGTGAGTTATCTTGTCTCAATACTTTTTTACATTTGTACTTTCATTTATTTGTTATGTAGTCTAATTATTACAATTTTGTGTCAAGGGTCTACTGCCAGCATTACAAGATTTATTACCTGGGGTTGAGCAGCATTTTTGTGTGCGCCACATATATGCCAACTTTCGCAAAATATTTCCTGGGAAAAATGTTAAAAGACTGTTATGGAAGGCAGCAACATGCACTCACCCTCAAGCTTGGGAGGCAGTTATGAGGGACATGAAGGAGGTCAATGAAGATGCTTTCAAGCATTTGTTAGCTATTCCACCAAGGTAGGGTTTCCATTAACTTTGATTTTTATTAGTAGCGCAAACTGTTAACATGTTCTGTAGTGCTAACTGTTACATTTCATTTTGATGTTTCCCACTAGATTTTAGTCTAGGTCCAGGTTCAGTGGCAAGGCTGTTTGTGACACAATTGTGAATAATATGAGCGAGGCCTTCAATAGTGTAATAGTAAGTGCAAGAAGTAAGCCAATCATCACAATGATGGAGGACATAAGAATATATCTCATGAAAAGACGGTCAAGAAATAGGACCAAGGTGAAGAGCATTGAAGGATCCCTTTGCCCGAGAATAAAGAAGAGAATGGACAAAGAAATTGAGAAGACCAAATATTGGATACCCTGGTATGTAGTAATTGTTGTATTCATAAACTGTGTTTAATAGTTGTTTTCATAAAGCTTACATTTAAATGTGTTGTTTTGATAGTTGGGCTGGAGAGAAATTGTTTGAGGTCAGGCACATGTCCATGCTGGGTGACAAATTTGTGGTGAACCTTGATGAACATGACTGTACCTGCAGGAAGTGGACAATTATTGGACTACCTTGCTGCCGCTCAATTTCTGCCATGAGATTTCTTAATCTGAATGTGGACCAAGTTATCCCGCACTGGTTTAGAAGATCAACATATGAAGAAACATACACTCCAATCATATACCCAGTCAACGGTCCAAATGTGTGGGAAATGAATACCAACATAGAAGTCATGCCACCAGCTAAACGAATCTTACCAGGGAGACCAAAAAAGAAACGCAGACTTGAGTCTTGGGAATTAAGAAAAGATGACATGCGAGTCAGACAAGGTGGGACACGAAAGAGGTGTGCTATATGCAGACAGCTTGGCCATAAAAAAAATAGTTGCCCCCAAGCACCTGAACCAGATGAGTCTGCAACTCAGGAACAAACACAACCACATAATGACTCTACAACAGAGGCACCAGAGGCACCAACACAGCCACCAACAGAGGCACCAGCAGAGGCACCAGCAGAGGCACCAGCAGAGGCACCAACACAGCCACTAACACAAGCACCACCAGAGGCACTCACACAAGCACCACCAGAGCCACCAACACAACCACCAGTAGATGCAACACAGCCACCAAATGAGACAAATCCACAACCAACAAATCATCAAGTTCAGCAGACACATCCACGCAGACAACTTGCAAAAACTTTGGGGAGGAAAAAATTGCCATTCAGGAGAGGAGTTGCTTGGAAACCATGAAGTTTGTTGGGATGATGTATTTTGATGTGCACTTTGACATGGTTTTTTTTGTTTGAACCGGAATGTGTATTTTGGGATGATGTATTTTGGGATGATGTATTATAACTAGAACTTCTTTATTTTCTAATGGAATGTGTATTTATCAAATTGTGTACTACTACAATCAGTGTTCATATGTTGTGTTTATTGCCAAATACCCTTTCTTAAGTTCGAATAAATAATAGACAGAACAATGAAGATAACAACTGAAACTTCTCATTCATTTAAACTTCCACTAAATTACAATCATTGTACAAAAAACAACCCACAAATTACAATGATTCCTCTTAACACTAAATCACTTCAACGAATTTTAAACAGCGCAAATACAAGGATGATGTTAACGAACCCCAAAAAAAAATCATCCCAATTAAAAAGTTAACCCATTTCTCATAATCTATTACGACTTTCTCCAGATCAGTAATCGTTTTGCTTTGTCTTCCAATAGTTGCATTCCTTTCATCCACATTTTCTTCATTGCACCATTTAAAGTAATTGCATCCTTTGAAACCCTCATTTGCACTTCGCTGTTCAAAAATACCAATCAACAAATGTCAACAAATGTCCTTAACATCCACCTCTACTCTAAGAACTAAACTAAGCAGAATCATAGCTCAAACCTTATAGTTAGGGCAACCCCAGAATTGTTTTCCCCCATTCTTCATTGTTCTTGCCACCTTCAACACTGCAATCTCCCCACAATAACAAGTTGGAGATCCATCTGATGACCCACACCACCCAGGACGACAAGAGACGTTGTGGTTTTCTGACCCACATGAACAAGAAGAACAACCCTGGCTTCGTGCGCGAGACATTTTGTTCGACGAATTGAATGCTCTGTGATGAAGAAAAAGATGAAAATGGAGATTGGGGCCAAACCACTGTTAGGGAAAACATTTAATCACACAACTTATTTAAATAAATCCACTGTACACGTTAACAGCTTAAATGCCACTGTACAATTACAAACTGTGACACGTATCAGTTATACTATGTCACGTCACCTGACTCTTAACGGCGTTTGTGATAATTTAACGGGAGGTACTACATTGATGCAATAAACAAAACTGGGTACCAAATTGAGACAAAGTTCAAAGCGGGTACCATTTTGAAATTTTTGAGTCTAACAGGGTATGATCCGAGTAATTAAGCCAATTTGAAAACATTATTTGTTTCAGCAAAATACAAGTTCTCTTGCATAATTCAAAAAATGAATACTGCTATTTTCAATGTCAATTGCATATGCTCTTGATTCAACTTATTTTTGAGTCTTGTTTGATTTTGGTTTTGTGTAATCATATTCTAAATACCTTCCTTAGGTTCCTTTTGTGTGCCTTCTTTATTTGTTAGCTTGTTTTACTTGCTTGTCTTTATTGGCTATTCTTTGAGTTTGTCTATTAAATCCATCACTTGATGTTGTCCTTGCCTTATATTTGAGCTTTTATTATTTTTCCGATTTTTTTGCTCCCAGACAGCAATTTGCTTTGCTTTTGTTCTTTTTGGATTCTACAATCTCACTGTTTTGGCAGCCTTTGTAGGTGAAGCCTCTTCTTGAAGGTGGAGTTGTGAGTGATTCTACTGGGTGGAAGTAAAATGCCGAGAGGAATTGTGGAGTGAGCTGGGACTTAAAGAAGGCGTGCAAACACTTGAGGGATACATTTTGGGGCTAGACCGAGAGAGCTCATGCATGAAGAGGAATCCAACCACTTTCTTTTATTTTCTTTTTGTGCTATTTTGTTTTGGATGTCACGATTTTTGTATTGTAAATTTTTCAGTTTTTCCTTTTCATTTGGCTTAGGTGGGAAAATGCTTTAGAGCAATCTCATCCTTAGCAAGGTTTGTAATATTTTTAATTGTGTTTAGTGTGAAGCATTAAGGGGTTCCAAAGGCCACTTGTATCTTAACTTAGGATTTAATTTTTTTCTAGTTTATGTTTTAAGTCTTTATGTTTTCTACTTTTATGTTTTAAATGTCCAGGTTTTGTGTGTGATTTGTATGTTAAAATTTTTGTTTTAGGTCACCGTGATATCTAGGTGCCATGCCTTTAAAACCTAGTTGACCTTCTTTTGGTCTTTAGGTTTTAATTAGTCCACACACTTTGAACAAAAAAAATGTTTTTCACAATTAATGTGTTTTTCTTAGAATTTTCATTGATAAATTTTGTGAAATTTGTTTAGAGATCTCTGGCTAGGAAAGGCTTGGTTTCTAAGCCTGTCCAAGAGACTCACCTCACTTTCCTGGAGGTACTTCTAGATCACTTTCACTCCATTTTCTCTTTAGGAATTCTTCAAGTCTCTTTGTGAAAAATTGTTTTGGTAAAAGTGTTTCAAAAACACATTTGAAAATGAGTTGTTCTATTTATAGCAGTTTGTATTTAGGTAGGCATACCATTCGTAGTGACATTCCATTCTTTAGGAAAGATATATGACCAATATTATTTAGAGATTGGATGTGGGATATTGAGAAATTGGTGCAACCATTGTTTAGTACATATGCTCAATATGACATTCTTAGGCATGTTACTTTTAGGTTTGTAGGACGTGCATCTGAGTGGTGGCAAGAAAGGCAGTCTATAGTGAAAAAGGGAGAGAATCATGCATTAACACATTCTATGAATTGAAAGCATGCATGTGGAAACATTTCATTCCTCGTTCATTTAGGATAACTCGAGAGCAACAATCTAGGATAAAAACTTTATTAACATAGGTGATGCATTCATCCAAAATCTTGCCAAGTTTTTTAGACAAGAAAAAGATTTTAAGAACAATCTGGAATCGCTCTTGAGTAAGCAAAGAGAAAGAGCACAACATAAAAGAGCACAACATAAGAGGGAGAAAAAAAGGCTTGAAAAGATTAGAACTTTTGAAAAAAAAAATTAGGAGTGCAAGAGAAAAGCTTGAGAAGCTTTGTGCTGAGGAAAAGAAAAAAGAACAAGAAGAAAAGAGATGAGGAAGAAAAGGCAAAAAAGGAGAGTCTTAGAAAAGCCAAAGAAGAGAATGAGAGAAAAGAATTTGAAGAAAGAGAGAAAATAAGACAGGAGACTGAGCTTGATATAAAATCACAATTGATAGAGTTAAATAGCATTTCAAAAGAAAAGGGAACTTATTGTTAGGGATTTGGTGTACCATCCTTCACCAATTCCTTTCATGAAGACCCAATTTTCAAAGGGAGTTCTCCCATCTTTAAACTCTTCTCACTTTTTCATTAAATATTTTGTTTTGTTTCCCTCTCCAACATTTTGTTCTCCATCTCATCCACTTATTTCATACTCCTCAACATATTGTGCCAAAAAACACTTTGACTTTAAAACTCTTTTCAACTATCATTTAAGTCAAAGTGTAAGACACTTTTTCTGTGAAGTGGGCTGGATATCACCTTTTTTAAACTTAAAAAGCCCATTTTCACACATTACATAGCCAAATATATTGCATGGTCATTATGATTTTAATGCCATTTTGTTCGATGATTGATGAATATTTATTTTTGATCCTGGTGGAACCTTCAATTTGGTTGCTTTGAGCCTTCAACAACCCTCTTAATCTGAGGACAGATCCTCTTCAAGAGGGAGGGGATGATGATGTGACCCCAACAAGGCTCACAACTTAGACCCATTTCTTTCATTGTTGTTCTTAAATAAATACATGTCTTGAATATTTTATTTTGAGACTAATGTTTGGGCTTTATTGTGCAGCCCATGTCTACAACTTGTCACATGAGTGGGCTAATCAAATAATGAGCTTGAAGCCCAATTCATATTTCAGCCCATGAATCCTTCTTTCTTCACGCATGCATTTGAAGGTCTGCTTTAATTGGAATTGAAATGTGAATCTCGAAGCCCAATCAGCGTTGCGCGTCACACTCCCTTTGTGGGCTTCCATTTGTTTCGACCAGCCCATTTGTAATCTACAGTCACCAATGCAGACAACATGCCTTTCCCTCATTCCAACATTCAAATTGGGCCAACGTCTTTCAGGCCTTTGCGTGACCAACATCAGAACAAGGGAAGCTCATTTTTTATCCCTGCATCACGCGTCGAATCTAGCCCTGTTTCTCTTCTCTGCTAGGGTTCACACCTTCATGTGTTGCCTCACCTTTGTCACGCATCACGCATACTAGTCGTTGTTAGGATTAAGTTTGTTTTCGGTTCACGCCTTTCACCTTTGTCGTTAGGAAACTTTGTTAGACGACAACCATTCCTTTTCCCTATTACATTTTTCGGCTACCTTCTACTATAAAAGGCAGACCACTCTTTGTAAAACCCAGCTTAGATGAATGAACTGTGGTTTAATCCCTTTCTTTGTGACCTCACCCTTCATCTTAGATAGGGATTTCTCCTTAGGGTTCCAACACCATGAGTGTTGTGGATGTCCGTGAGAGAACGAGAGTGATTCGTTCCATTTGTGAGATTCCTCTATGATTTCAGTTGATTTCACCGAACAAATCAACATGTGGAGGTTGTTCTGATCATTCACAGTTGAATGGAGCTCTTTCTCGTCGATTAACGGTGCCACCGACCTCATTATAAGGTAAGTTTGTTTTTGTTAAGGGACTAGGGGTTAGTTTTGGGTAGATGAAAAATATGAGATATAACGCTATTTTTCACGTTTTGGAGTCACCAACTTGTAGGAAGCGATACAAGTGACTTTCGTAAGTCAGTTTGGTGGTCATCAGCTTGTAGAATGCGATAACACCAACTTTCAAAAGTTGGTCTGGTTCAGGAATCAGAACTATTGGCTATCACAAACCAAAACCACCGTCTTTCACAATTCATTTGTACCCTGCATTTCAAAATCCGGTGCACCTGAATTTCAAAATCCGGTACACCTAGATTTCAAAATTAGGTGCACTCGGATGTTAGAATCCGGTGATGACGGATTTCCGATCTTCTTTTGCATTTGATAACCCCCATTTTTTAGCTTTCGATTTTAACAAATTTTACACCTTAATTAACTGAAAAATGCTTATAAAAATCTGAAATCACAAATATATTATATGATTCGTGAACCGAAAGTGGAATGATGGAAAGCTGAGATACAAAAGAGAAAAGAGAAAGAGGAACAAGAACGACAAAGAATAATTGAACAATAAAGAAGTTGAAAGCGCAGTTACAAAATCCAAAATGTTGTTGGAATGAAAGGGAAGAAGAATCAATGAAGAATAGCTCTAGAAGGAAGAAGAACCACCTCCAAAACATCTTTGCAATGTAATGAAAGTGAAAACGACTAAGTTGGGGTGCAAAATATCAGTAAATATAGCTAGGCAAAGTTGGTGAAGAGTAATTAAGGTTGGTAAGAAATTATTACCGTTTACCTTGTTTCATTTTTAATTTTTTTATGTGGTCATAATGGTCATCAGAAAAACATTTGGAGGTGCAGGAAGAAAAGTTGGGGGTGCAGAAGAAATGCCCGTATTGGATGCTCAATTCATGAAGCGGAAGCCCGACATGGTTTGGTTTTATCAACTTCGACATGTAAACCAAGCTTGAGCTGTATAGATTAGTTGTCAATCTATTGAATATGTCATATGCAGAACTTACTAATGGATTGAATATTTAACTAATGGATTATCAGAGGACACTGCACTTATGTAGTGAAAATTCACCCACGATAATCGATTAGGTAAATTCCCTAATCCACTAATCTCAACAGCAAAACTCTGATTTAAAAATAGATTTGAAAATCAGTTTGAAGGTTACGCATAACTGAATCAAGAAGAGATTTTTCTGAGATTGAGGTTCGTAGAGTTCTTGCTTTCTTGGAGATCATTTAATTAGACATTTAAGAAGATTGATGATGGATTCAATCTAGATTTGATAATCAGTTTGAAGGTTACGCATAACTGAATCAAGAAGAGATTTTTCTGAGATTGAGGTTCGTAGAGTTCTTGCTTTCTTGGAGATCATTTAATTAGACATTCAAGAAGATTGATGATGGATTCAATCTTTGAGGGTCAAGCTTGGCTTTAGGATTGAGTGTCACATATGCACATCCATTAGGTGTATTCGTTCCTTGCTCTCTTTTGAATTGTATTTATGTTCATTGTTGATTCACTGTGTGAGTGAAGGTCTAGGTGCAACTGTGTGGAGGCATTGCATCTAGGCGGAGTTCTTGATTTGTAGATCAAACACCTTAGTCTTTAGGGTCTTGAATTATATAGATGCTCTTGTAATTCTTGTAACTCTATTGATTTACTGAAATCCTCCTAAGTTCGGGTTGTCTAGGAGAAGACTGGTCCTAGATTCATTTTGAATCGAACCAATATAAAAATTGTGGTGTTCTTTTGTTTCTTTCATCTTCTATGTCTTCCTAATTGATTAAATTAACTACAAACTTTGAAAGTTTGTGATTGGAATTTTAAAGATTAAAGATAGTGATCAAGATTTCCTTAAATTCATTGAAAAACCAAAATAACCAATTCACCCCTCTTTGTTAGGTTATTAGACACATCAGTTTTAATAATTTGTAATATCAATTTTTTCTTTACACCATTAATACTTATCATTCGGTTTGTTATTTGTTCCTGCAGAGAACAAATAAGATAGGTTAGGCACAAGCGTCACCTTACCACGTAGTCCGCTATCTCCTTAGTTGGTCTCTTCCCAGTCGATACATGTCGGCTTGAACCTAGGGGGGCTTACCTGCAGAAGAGTCTCCGAAGCTCAAGTAAGTCAAAGCTCTCAGAGTCAAATCAGTGATTAATGAATGCGTACCTTTAAATGATGGGGTCCACGTGTATTTATAGAGCATTAATGACGTTTGACCATTTCATAGCCTGGGCCTTGACTTGGGCTCTAGTTTGGGCCATGAGTGGGCCTGGGCCCTAACCCAGGCCCTTGAGACCTATTGAACGCGGGGGCTTCTATTTTCGCTATGTTATTGGAGTAGTCGGGCTGGGCCCTAACCTTACCAGATATGCTCGAGTGGTCGGTCTAGACCGACTACTTGCCTAGATGGCTTATGTTGGTGATTTGAGGTGCAGGTTGTCCTCTTAGATATTTAGTTTAGGTTAAAACCGGTACAAGTTAGGCTAACTCGGCCTAGCCTGGGTACTTGGCGGTCTCGATGTGCACATTGTTTACTTGGTCGAGTTCGGCTA
>Ga0214544_1004809_pt1 | contig 26766 bp, 15 predicted proteins | sample CNSS3metaG_FD_160074 | JGI IMG/M metagenome (GOLD analysis project Ga0214544, IMG submission 160074) | Root nodule microbial communities from cowpea collected in UCLA plant growth center, Los Angeles, California, USA - CNSS3 | ecosystem: Host-associated > Plants > Roots > Nodule | place: USA... | reverse complement strand
TATATATATATATATTTATTGTGAATGTTGAGATTTGAAATGTGTAACTTTGATGATAGAGAAATGGTGGTGAAAGTCACAAACATCATACTAATGATGAAGAATAAACATAATGATGAAGTCTATATATAGAATAGATGTGAGAAGGGTTAGTCACAAACTCCTTTCAATAAAAGCCCAATTGAAATTAAAGCCCATTGGTCAAGAGAAAGATCACCAAGACATTAACCAAACCCTTCAATAGTCCATCACCAAAACAATAAATCAATACTTTTTCCACTAATTTATGAATTATTTATTTACACGTTTCTCTCTCTCTCTATATATATATATCCTTTAATTTAAAAATATAATAATTAGTTGAAATAAAGTTATTGCATTAATATTTAAGTAAAATTAGAAATAATTAACTATACTTGTAGTATTTAAATTTTGGAGTGAAAACTCCGGTTTTAGTCTTACCAATTAAAAAATATTTTAATCACTCAAAAGTTTGAAAAGAAAAAAACAATTAAGCAAATATTTCAGATATTTTCAATGCATCGTAACTGTTAATCCCTTCCTTAGTTTCTTTCGTTTGGTCAGCTTCTTTAACTAATGTCAATGGCTACTATTCTACCAATAACAATGATTTTTTTCTTTTTCTTCATGAAAACGACTTGTTTTTGCAGTTAAACATTAGGTCATAGACCATGAACGCATAATTTGGATCGTTAAACTATTCCTGAACTAGTTAAACTTGGTAAAAGTTACAAAATTTTCCTATTAATTGACTTTTTATTATTAATATGAGTTAATTACAATAGATTTTCTCAAATTGTGTTATTAATTCATCGTTTGTTATTAAAAATTTATTTCTCATTTTTCAGCTATTGTGTGAATTTCTCAAATGGTTACGTTGTGTTAGAGATGGCTTGTCAATACTCCTACGTAACATTATTCTTAAGTAGATTTCATAACTTCATCGAACATAAATTATGTTTGTTTTACGATGCAAAAAGAGTGTGAAGATGTGTAACTGGTTTTGTTAATAGAGGTGTTAGATATGTATTTCTTTTATCATTCATAAAACGCAAAAAGAAAACTAAGGCCTAACGATTATAGTGGCAAAAAAATTTGGCTGGACTATATAAAAACCTTTGCATCGTCCCTTTCTCTAATATTCTTATAAGGACTTTAATTCTCTTAATGATCCAAATATTGTAAATGCTAGCCAACTTCTTTCACTACAAGTTTTTACATTAACTTATAGTTGTTAATAGAGCTGTCAATTTAGCCTGACTCATAGGGTTAGACCATGACCCCGGTGGAATAGAGTCAATAAAACTTGCAGAACAAAAAAGCTCCAATTAAAGAAGTTTACAAGATTAAAAATCTCACAAAAACTACTCTCTAGACCAAGATCCACCCATCAACTTTTTTCTTAAATATGAAAAATATATTATTAAACTTTTCGTCATCGACTTGAAGTCGACACGTCTAGGACGTCAATCCGACCTGCCTTGACCGTCATCCGGGTCAGGCCGTCTTCAGGCTAGGTCGGGATTTTCTAACAAATAATCTTATTTTTATTTTCATGTTTTATAACTAGTTCTAACTTAAATAAACTCATCATTTGTTTAGAAATAAGGTTAGAATTATTCATATGTTTACTCTAGTAAGGGGTTTGAAAAAATATTGTTCTTATAAAATATCAAATAAAATAAAATAAAATCATTTGATAAAATAGTTGAATGTAAATTATCATTTTTATGGATGATTTTGTTGGTGACCACTTTTATTTGTTTTTTAGTTTTACTATTTTCTTATTACTTTTAAATGTAGATGTTTTTTGTTGAGTGAAATGGGAGATAAGTAGCTTACTTGGAATTTTATAAAAGGGGTTAAGTCGTACTTTTGTGTGCACGATTTTATTTTGAAGAAGTCGTTGAAGTGATTTAACCTCATACAATTTGATGATAATATCTCAAACCTCCTTTGCTATAGTCTTCTCCACAATGCTGAATAAAATTGCATTTGTCAATACTAAGTGCAAATTTGCAATAGCATTATCATTCATTTCCTTTCACTTTTGATTTGTGATGTCCATGGACAGGTTTTTCTTCAATCGCTGCTAGATAGTTGTATTTTCTCAAAATTGTCTTCATCTTCAGTTTCCGCAATAAGAAATTATTTCCATTGAACTTTTCCAGCTCATATTTTGTTGCCATGACTTTAAAAGTGACTTATGCACTTCTCATTATGAATAATAATGTCTATTGGAACAATGAAGACATACCATGAACCACTGCACCACCAGATAATTCTCAAGAAAGAGAGGTGAATCACTAATGGACACACTTAAATACCAAGTCTTTCCTAACCAAAACTTTCAGAGACTTGCTTCCATACTACCACACTATATTCACTATCACAAGTATTTACAACTAAAATAAAAGGAACAAAAGAGATAATAGACAAATAATTTAATTTTATTAAAGAAACAAAATTATATACCATTCTCTCTAGTCCACAGAGAAAATAATGACATCCTCTCGGAAGTGGAAAAAACAAATATAATAAGAACTTTAAAAGAAAAAACTAACATTCTCTTAATTTTTCTCTTAAGCAATAAAGTAAAAGGAATGGAAAAGAAAAAGAGTTTGGAATGTATTCCAATAAAAAAACACCCAACTTCTTTTATAACATGAGAAGTAAATCCCAAAATAAATGTGAATTTCTTTTCTTAATATATTGCTGTCTTTTAAGTGCCTTTATTTATATTTTGATTGATTTATTCTATTTGAGTGAAGAGTGTGGACATATATACATTGCAACATCTAAATTTCAATGAAGTTATTAAAAGTGAATAAGATTTTTAATCTAAGAAAAGGAATATAAAAAGACCATGAAATAAAACCCATACAATTTCTCATTATATATATAACTAAATAACATATATAATTGGGTAGTACATATTTTTAATAAAAGTTAATTAATAATTATATAATTATAGAAGGGTATCTATTTACAAATTATTGTTGTAAATATAACATGACATATTTAAGAGTCTTACACATGTTTGTTTGAGTTATAAAAATTGTTACAATGTATTACTTCGAGTTATAAAAAAGATGTTGCGCATTTATTCATTGAACTTCTAAAACTATTATACATGTAGCTACTGGATTATTAAACTGTTTATTCAAAATTATTATATTTATTATTTTATTAAATTGTTAATATGATAAGGTTCTATATTAAACTTAGAGATATCATAAAAGAAATAATACCGAGAAACATGCTATGTAGTTTTAATATAAGATATTAGTCATAATAATATAGTAATATAGTAATATAATAAAATATATATATATATATATATATATATATATATATATATATATATATATTCTTATTAAAATTTCATATAATATTATATTTTAGAGTTAATTTAAAGATGCATTTATGAAAAGAAATATTATACTTTTTTTTTAAATTTTTGTAAGATAAATGTTATCTTATACAGAATTATTAACTGGATTGCTCTGATTGAATCACATTCGGTTGAGAAGATAACTTAAAAAATTAAAATAAAATATATTTTTAAAATTTAAATCACTCTATAATATACAAATAAATATATACTATAATATATATTTTAAAAATTAATTATTAGTCGTAGAATATATACTTAACTTAAAATAATAAGTATTGACATATTTAGTTTTTATTATAATAAAATAATTACAATTTTAATATAAAAGTTATAATTTTATTGCTTTTATTTAAATTTCGTTAATAAATAATATAATTAATCATTATAATTATAACTATTGTACTAAATTATAATTATAATTTTTTAATTATATTAAAAATATTTATTATACTAAACAACCATTTAATTTCATTCTTATGAATAAAATGCTGATCTATACGAGCCATACATACTAAACTAATAAAATAAAGGTTTAAATACCTTTTTAGTCCTCATTTTTCATAATTATCTTTATTTTTGTAATTCATGTTTTACTTGGTTTTTTTTCTGTGACACCGTTTAAATCATTAACAAAGCATTGTACAATGGCACGATTTGTATTAGAATGTGTTATGTGCCACTTGTATAATGCTCCGTTAATGATTTAAACGACGTCACAAACACGAATTGTGAAAATGAAGACCCTATTAAACATTCGGTAAAAAATGAGGACCATTTAAAACATTCTGTCAAGATGAGGACCATCCACATCAAACATTACCATTACGAAAATGAGAAAAAAAAGGTATTTAAGCATTAAATAAAAGAAAAATCATTCGATCCAATTTGTGTTACAATTCTTTCTCTTGTCGATGATAAAAATTTTGTGGGTTTTCAGACGTTATAGATGGATGAAGTATATTTTTACAGCTCTAATTAATCTCATATATACGGTTTGTTTTGAATAATAAAGTGATTATGATTAATCTATGGTTGATTTAGTAATGGTGGTAGCACCCAACACACGCTATTTCTATATTTCCCTGCAAATTCTCAACTTTCGTTGCGTTCCGTAGCTATCACCGGCATTTTCAGAACCTCCAACGCAGTGCTTTCAACAACTTTCAATTCAAACTTTCAATCAATTACGGCTATTTTTTTACTTTTTATTGATTTAATGCAATTGGATTAGGATTATTAGATCTCAAGAATATTCTCAAAATCTAAGCACATTCTCCACTTTCCAACCGAATATTCTTCCATTTTTGCATTTGGCGGTACCTTCTTTAAGTTTTGTAAGTCGGTGTCCCACACAACACAGCATCATCTGTATTGTTTAACGTACGAGGTTCAGCAGATCTCTAATTAAGAATTTTCCCCCTTCTGCAAATTCATCGTATCACGAAATTCCGTTGCTGCAATTTTTGTCCAAATTTAGAAAACAACACAATACATATTACACGGGTTGGCGAAAGAATCACCAAATGATTGTGTTATAATGGGATCAACGTTTGTATGAGTTTTGCCATCGTAAATTTTCGCAGTCAGAAAAAACAAGATTGGTGTTGTTATTGGGTTTCAGCAAGATTAGTTTTTTTGAAGGATAGTTGTGGTTTCATATAAAAAAAATTAGCATGCAAGCAGTGGGGAGGCTTGGCAGCTACATCAGCCGCGGCGTGTACACTGTTTCAGGGCCGTTTCTTCCTTTTGGTGGGGCGGTGGACATTGTTGTGGTTCGGCAGAAAGATGGGAGCTTCAAATCCTCTCCTTGGTATGTTAGGTTTGGGAAATTGCACATGGTTTCGAAGGAGAAGGTGAAGGTTCATATCAGTGTCAACGGTGTAGAGCCTGATTTCTATTTGTATTTAAACCTCAAAGGGGAAGTTGTTTTCAACCATGGAGACACACAAGAAGAACAAGAAGGGGAATCGATAGTTGAGGGTGAAAGTGAAAGTACGAGTGATAGTGATGGTGTCATGCCACAGGGTGGTGGTAATAATAGGCATTTCAAGTCCATAAGTTGGAACTATGATTCTGTGGGCAATTCAAAAGCAGAGGCTAAGGTTGTTGGTAGAACCAGGTCTCGCCGCTCTCGAATTCTTGGTCTTGTGTCACGGTCTTTGAGAGGAGGAGAGGGTGAAGATGGTGATGTGAATGGAGTGGATTCCGTGGAGCGTGCTGAGATTGCAGCCAACTTGTTGGAGCTGAAGTGGTCAACAAATCTCAGTTTTGATCATCAACTTCCACGAAAAGACAGGAAGAAAACTAAGGGTGAGGCCTTGAACAATGGTTTACCTTTACCACCACGTAACATGAAGGAGGAATCTTATTCTTGCAGTGAGCAAGATGCTACCAGATCAAAGCCTGTGTCTAATGAGATGCGCCTTGCAAGTGCAGGATGTGGAGAAGTTCGTTTCACTACTGAGGAGGTTTTGCAACCTGCAACTCTAGTTCTACCTGAGGTAAATCATGCTAAATTCTTCTTGGTGAACTTGTTGGAGCTTTTATTCTTAGAATTTGAATTTTTGAACCTGTTAGTACTATCATATGTCTATTATCATAGTAGTTGTTGTCTTGTCAGAAGTATCCATTGCTGCAAACTTCTCCACTGATGTGCTTTAGTTCTTGTTTAGGTTAAAGAAAGTGAGGAAGTGACTAAGGATTTTGACATTGGGAGAACACAAATGGAGGCCTCTGTGTTACAGTCTCAGCAAAGAGAATGTTCCCATTCTGGTATGTGTGCTGCCGGCAATGTTGGAGACAAACCAATGTTTCGAAAATCTCATACTGTCAATATTGGTCGAAGAGATTGTTCGATTAAGAATGTTAGACAGAATACTCCAACGTCTGAACAACTTGAATCCTTGAATCTGAGGGAAGGGAGGAACACAATAACCTTCAGTTTCTCCACAGCTATGGGGAACCAGCAGGTTAGTAATCAATTTTATTTCAATACATGAAGCTTACTTTGCCTTTCACTTTGTTTCTTTTATTGTTATTTCTTTTCTATTTTAAAATACTCTTTTGACTTTCAGGTTGATGCTCAAATATATTTGTGGAAATGGAATACTCGTATAGTGATATCAGATGTAGATGGAACAATTACAAGGTGAGGATATATCTTAGTGCAAAGGAAACAGTTTTTCAAATAAATACATATTGTACTCTAACAGAATTATAGTTACTATTCATTCTTATAATAGTTTCTTGCCTTTTCACTGCTAATTTGATATAACCAAAAAATGCACTTCAGCAATTTTACTGAAATATCAACAATGATTGAATCGATCACTCAACTTTAATTAACTGTATCTTGCCTGTACCAACAACAATAAGTCAGAACTATAATCTATTTTGGGAGAGCTCCCTGACTTATTTTCTTAAATCAATGAGAAAACACACAACACCAAACTCTTTCTTCTTATGAGTTAGCAAAGTAAACTTCTATTTTTTGGTGCTGAACAAGATGCTCCATGAATCCTGTTTCTTTTGAACAAAGCACGAAACAATTCTGTCCTGATATCCTTGAACAAAGCACAAAACAATGTTAAATTCTTTCTTTTGTTTTACACCAACAGGTCAGATGTTCTAGGTCAATTCATGCCATTAGTAGGAATCGACTGGTCGCAAACAGGCGTTGCTCATTTATTCTCAGATATCAAGGTTTGTCTGTCTTGCCTGTGTGTTAAGGTGTTTTGAGATTACTGCAACATGAAAATTCATTGCTCTTATACATCAATGTAACTGTTTATATCAGCACTGTTCTTTGGCAGGTTTTCCCAAAACAAATAAGTGATTATCTGTTAAGGCCACAAGATTCATGACTTGTATTTTACATAATTGTTCATTCATTCTAATGGTCAATTCATTGTCTAGGGAGTTCTAGGATTGAAAATGTCCATTACCCTGTCTGTAACAATTATGAATCTTCTCTAGTCTAATACACGCTCTACAGGAAAATGGCTACCAGCTACTTTTTCTCAGTGCTCGCGCAATATCTCAGGCCTATCACACCAGACAATTTCTTTGCAACCTTAAGCAGGTGATACACAATTTTCAAATCAATCTTGAATGTCAAGTATGGACAAAACAAGATCATGAAATAAAGAAAACAGTTTACATCATCAAATTCCTTTTGTTATGATGCAGGATGGGAAAGTTTTACCAGATGGTCCTGTTGTTATTTCCCCTGATGGACTTTTTCCTTCTCTATATCGAGAAGGTAACTAGTATGCTCATCTTTCTTTTCTGTTTCTTCTTGCTGTTCCTCTGCTCACTTGTATAAGTATGACCTTTTCTCTTTTTAGTCCCTTAGATTTTGAAAATTCCCTATTATCCATTTTAATCCCTTTTTACTTGATTGTTTAATGTCGTCTTATTTAGGAACTAACTAACAAAAGTTTTTAAAATTGTCAATTCAAACATCTTGTGGTCCAATACTAGGTTTAAAACACACTAGTTTTTGTAGGAGTTATCTTAGGTGATGCATTAGATTTTTTCAATATGTTGTCAAGGCTTTGAGACTGGAACTGAAACCTTGATCATGATGCCTTTATAATATTGGGGATTATGATGCATTTATTCTCCTTTTCCAGTTATCCGGAGGGCTCCTCACGAGTTCAAAATTGCATGTTTAGAGGTTAGGTTCCCACTGCACTAAAATTGGTAAAAAAATGTTCTTTTGTTCAGTATATTCATGTTATTTAAGATACGTGAAAATTTAATGCATGCAGGACATTAAGGCACTTTTTCCTCCTGATTGCAATCCATTCTATGCTGGTTTTGGAAATAGAGATACTGATGAAGTAAGCTACCTTAAGGTCGGAATCCCAAAAGGAAAAATTTTCATCATTAATCCAAGGGTAAGTATTATATTTGAAAATGTATAAATGCTAAAACTTCCCGAGTTACTCATAGTTTGCAAAATTTCATTTTCAGGGTGAGATTGTTGTAAATAGTCGTTGTTTTGACACACATTCATACACCTCTCTTCATTCTCTTGTGAATGGAATGTTCCCCCCTACAAACTCATCTGAACAGGTTCAACTCCGAAGGCTTTTTCTTTATTTTATTTCCCCACAAACTCATTTTGGGTCTTCCCAGAATTTAGTAGCAAGTCTGATGATATAAAGATTTGTTCTTGATGTACATTATTTATTGGCCTTGTTCTTTCTGAATATTGGCTGCAGGAAGATTTTAATTCATGGAATTACTGGAAATTACCCGAGACCTCTTCTGCTATAAATTAAGGATCTTTTGGCATTTATCTAGTTCTGGTGTAGATAGTTGCAGGACTGCAGACTGTGCTGCTCCAAGAATTTTATAGGTAAAAATTTAAGCATCTTTGGACTTGAGTAGAATTTTTCATTTGAGTGATGATGCACTTGCAATCTTTCCTATAATCTTGTGTTCTTTCTTTCATTAAACAGATTTCTTAAGCTGTTTAGGGAGATTTCTTTAAGCTTATCTGCAATAATTTGCTTGGTATCTCTGTTTGGATTGCTGTGTGACTATTGTTCAATATGAAATGCCACAGATTCAGAACTTAGGCCTTAAAAAGATGATTCAAGTATCAAAGTTTGCATGCAATATGTTTCATTTTGATCTTAATGTTGCTTGTATAAGTGATGTGTATTAGCTAAGCCTGACGAAATCAGCATCATTGTGTGGAATTCGATGGACAGAGGATTTATGACAGCACAGAATACAATTTCCTGCTTCAGAATTACAACTTCGCCTCAAAGGTGTAACATCAGACACATAACATTGTTTTCTTCGTTGTACAGTTTGTTGTAGTGATTATTTATTTGATTCAATTGTCATGGACATGGCAATAATAATCGTATGATGAGAATCACATCAGTTTAACGTTGTTGTCTTCTCATAGTCAATGAGTGGCTTCACCTTGTATGTATGTAATATTAATAGGTTCTATCTTCAGATTCATTTTCTCAACTTGTGAACAAATGAACACATGCTCATGTAAAAGTTCAAAAAAGGAACTAACTTGTATGCTATTAACCATTGATGATAATATCTTTTTGTTCTCAAAATCAAGCAATAATTTGTTTGTTGATGAGTAAGTATGTAAGAATCAACTAAACATAAAAATTGACCCATTTATGGAAAAAACAATGCTAATAGCACAGCAGAAAAATAGAACTTTTTAAATTTGAGCAAAATAGAACTAAATGAAAAAATAAGGAACTGATCCTATGTAAAGGAGTAACAGAAGTATTTTTCAAGCACACAAACAAAGTTGAGGAAGGAAATCTTATTTATTGGATACTTGAAAACAAAGTTATATATCTGATATGAATCATGTTATATATCATGATTTATTAACCATCTTCAACCTTATATATGTGTAGCCATGAGGGTATATAAACACAAACACAAACTATATTACGTAATATATGATTACAGAACACACTTAGATTATTAGATTATTTGATGAAATAGTGATGGATGACTATTTTCCAAAGCCACAAGAATGAAGATACTCAACAAGAGTGTCGATTTCTTCGCCGCTAATTTGACCGTCGTTGTTGGCATCAGCTTTTCCGAAAGCACGAAAGGCTCTCCAACCAGGGAAGTAGGCACCTAAGTCTCTTAGGGCTTGCTTGAGTTCATCTTTGTCGTAACTTCCATTTTTGTCTCTGTCTGCATTATGCAGTGCTTCCATTATTTTCTGCAGTGTGAAACTATCAGAAATTGTCTTGTTTTGTATACCAGACACCACTATTGTCTTCCCTGGTAGAGTAGGGATTATTCTCACTGGCCTTCTGCTTTCATAGACATAAGACATTGTTTTGTTCTTCTGAAAACAGTGGGAAGAGATGAATGAATAGCTATGGTGTCACCAAATGCCACAAACATGCAGGGAGTTATATAGAGGTCACTGGTGAAACAATTTATATACTTTAGTTTAAATTTTTCGTTTTGAAAGTTGTAGATAAGTAAGAAATTAAATCCAGCAAAATATAGCATAATAAATATGTTTCTTTTGCTTTTAAATGTGTTCAAATTCCCCATAGAATAAAGAAAAATATTAGTAATACATTTTTTTTTAATTTAAAATTATTAAAAAAATTAAAATTTTATATATTTCAATTTTTATTTAATGATTTTAAATAAGTCACGGATATTTTCACACTACACTTATTTTTACTACCATTTAACAGTGTCTTTCATTAATATCCATTTTCTCTCGAATAATATTTTTCCTTTTAAATAATACATTCATGATTTTGTAATTTTTTTAAGAGAATCAAGTTATCTAATATTTTTATTCTTCTAAAGTTCCTCAAATTAATCTCACCACCTTGTCAAAGTTAGTGCTAGATGTGGCATATATTCTTTGATGGGATAGGAGGCTCACCCAATTAATTACATTAGTATTTGATTTTGTTCATAAACATTGCAAGTAGGTATAGAGGATAAGGAAGAATCTCTATCATATTTACATTTTAATCTCTTCATATGCTTTTTGTCGGAATTTTTTTTTAGTTAATAATAATACTGTTACTTATTTACAGAATATTGATTATAATGTAAAATAAATTTCAATATAGGTAATCATAGGAAACACATTCACGTAGAGAATATACTAATGTTGAATTAAATTGTTTAATTCGAAAAACTGGAAAGTTGAATAAATTTATAATTTTATAGAAATAAGAGATTTTTTTTAACGTAATTACGATCAAAAGTGGATGTAAGTCTTCTATTGTATCTATCTATTCAAAATGAAATCACAAGGAAAATTCTAGACAATCATAAATTCATAATGCATATTTGGAGGTGCTTTGAAAAATTAATTTTGGTTGAAATCACTTTTGGTCGAATCGATTTGTAAAGTAACTAATTATTGTTTTTTTTAGAAGTGATTTTTTTTTTTGTTTCAAATTGATTTTAAAAGTCAAATTATTCGCATTTTGTGTTGAAAAATCAATCGTATATTATTCTAACACCGAACCAAACACATATAAAGTGAATAAAGTGATGAAGGAAAATGAGTGGTATTGTTCTAAATAAAATTATTCCTATGTGATTTGGAAACCATAAGTTTGAGTAATATAGAGACTTTCTGACGTTGAAACAAATATTTTGAATAGTGGAAATGATTTTTTGCTCAGTTTTACGATTCATAATTACATATATTCAAATTTTATAAAAGGGTTAAATTACATAATCAACTTAGATTAAGGAAATTAATTATATGCCATAGCACAAATGCTAACTACTATATTCTAACACGTCGATGCTTGTAAAGCCATGAAGTAACGCATATTTCGTCACCAAGCACCAAACTAAATTCTTCTTTTCCATTTGCTCAATTTTTCACTCACAACAATAATATTGTAGGGGTTAAATATGTTTCTGTTCTTTAGTAAAAATTAAAACTAGTACCTCTTGAAAACCTTGAACTAACTTAGTCATTCATCTTTAGAAATAGGTGGATCTAGTCTTTTAAACCAATTTATTTTAAGTTTATCCGACGTTTCAAACACGTTTCTAAATTTATATTAAAGAGAAAATATGTCAAACGGTGTAAACAAACTAAAATACTAGAATGAGATGTGTTTAAAATGTCAAATAAACTTAATAAAATTTGGTTAAAATGACTAAATTCACGCATTTACAGAGTTGAAGGATTAAATTGGTTCAAAATTTTCAAAAGGAACTAATTTCAATTTCCACTAAAAGTTGAAAGACCAAAAATATATTTAACCCCTTTTTTAATCATGAATTATGATATTTTGATAATTTTTTTTCTTTTTGAATCACATCAAACATTTATTTCATCCATTAAGATACTGTCAATCCCATTACGTATGTATAATTAAAAGTTTATTGACAAACCTTTGTTAAGAAATAATTTTTCTTTAATTATCGCAAAACTCCAAAAGAATCATGCTATCATTAACATCATACCACTTAGAAAGAAAAATAAACCTTTAACTGCATTTAACTGCATTTAACTCATTTTGATATGAAATATGTACTTTATAGATCAGGTTCGGGTATGAAACAAAATGAGTATATAGATTTTTTTTTGTCTTTGTTCTCATATTAAATTATTAAAATATTTGTAATTTGTTTAGTAATTTATCTTAAAATTCATATAATTATAGCTTCTTGATATTTAAGAAAATATATATGTTCTTTTCGAAATCAGATTAGTATTATATTTTTTCTTTATATTTAATACATATTTCAAAGAATATATATTCATTTTTTTACTTGAAAAACGAAAACGAGTATGGTTAAAATCCTCACCACTGTTGCATGAAAGAACAATTATATAAATTAATTGAAAACAGAAAGCTTATTCCAATACAAAGTTAATGAATCATGGCTTAACACAGAATAAGCATTAACATTAGAATATTTAACTTTTAAAATTATCTTGATTAAGTTCTTCTACCATGAATTTATTTTAACTTCAGTTGTCGGAAAAAAAGAATAATATCCCTCCACCCAAACATTTAAATAATATTATTGTTTGTTCTTATTAATCCCATTTAACACTTGCTAAACCACTTTTTATTTATTTAAAGTAACTATCTCTTGCAACATTTATTTATACATGAATATATTAGCACGTGATGCCTTTTTTTTAGATTTTCAAAAACTGAATTTTGCATATTTATTTTAAAGCGAATATTAATATAAAAATAGTGATTCGATATTTTGAATAAATAAATAGGTATATGAAGGTTGTGGTGAAATGAGAGACAAACAAGTTGTAATTTGATTTAGGAAGGAATAATTAAAAGAATATTTTTTCATATTTTATTATTATCATTTATACCTTCCTTCCTTTGCACATAAGTATCTCAAAGGAATAAAAAATATCCTAGCTAGTGTCTCATTTTTCCGTAATTAACGTATCCGTTTTGCATTAATTAATTCTAAATTCAAATTAAATATTAAATATTAGATTAAAGGACTTTAGGAAGCATATAAATAATCATGTTGTGTTGTTAGGTTGGTGCACAGTTTGAACAAACAATATTCTCAAGTTTGGTATGCCATTGGATTTGATTCCTTCAATTAGATGCACCTTTTCTCTTATAATTCAACAAAAAGTGTGGGTTATTTGGTGCTTATAAACAATGTTATTTCACCCATGTGAAAAATATGATTCATAAAAAATATATTGACACATGGAAAGTATAGACACATATCACACCAATCATATTTGCCATGAAAAAAAGGTTGTTGTGTTCTACTTTCTCATTTCTAACCAATTGACACATAAGTATAGACACATATGACACTAATTATATTTGTCATGAAAAAAGGTTGTTGTGTAATACTTTCTCATTTCTAGCCAACGTGGGACTTAGACTCACATTTGGATTCCTAACAATCTCTCCCTTAAGGGTGAGTCCCTTCAACCACATTGGTACACTCCCCCTCCAGTGGACGGGTTGATAGTATCTGCAAAGATATTCCAACTTTCAAGTAAATGTTGGATTTCAGACAATCTAATAAATCAGAAGAGTCTAAATCACTTTGCCTATACATCATCTATTTATAATGTTCTCGACGAACTTTTATCAAACACAATCGTGTATGAGTCTTTATTTGACCAAGAATATGATTGGGACCCGTTACTACGATCGAGAGAATTCACTTAGAAGTTAACATTTGATTCATTTTATTTGGTTAGCCAAAACAAAAAGAAAGAATAAAAGTTATTCTAAAGTTATATTATTGATTAATTATCATTCTTATTATATATTAGTTTAATTAATATGTATTATTGTTAATATAATATTTTTATATATTAATGTAGTGAAATATTCATATTTAATTTTTTTGTAGAAATTTCGTTAGGTGAACAGGTAGTATATTTCGAGTAGTTTTTGTATAGTAAAGAAAACTCGTAACAAAAGAAAGGCTATTTAATAATAATTTAGGATAAATAAAAAGGTTATATGTTAACAAAAAATTAAATTTAATTTCAATAAGAAAATCAAGATTAAAATATATTGACACACACACACACACATATATATATATATATATATATATATATATATATATATATATATATATATATATATATATATATATATATATATATATATACTAAGAGTAAGAGTAGAGTTGATGATAATAATTTTTATAATTATTATTAGTTATTTTATATCAATAAAATTAATTTTTTAACTGTAAGTAATTTAATATTGATTATTTCATCTAATTATACTATAATTTCCATTATTTTTTTCTAAATAATTAAACAGGAAGTATACACAGAAGACCAAATTTGGAAATTTTCAAATGTTACCCACTGGGCACCACTTCAATCATTCTCTTCTTTCTCCTTTATACATATATCTTCTCTGGTAACCGAAGTGTTGCATTTATATAATCCTTTTTATTGATAAAAAATATATATTCACAGCATGAGAAATCTTATATATATACACATTGAACAACAATATTAGTATTACACAATGACATATCTCGACAATAATTTTAGAAGGAAAAAATAATATATTCAAAATGTATTATATTATTATTGATAATAACAAAAAATGAATATAAAATATAATATAACCGTAAAAAAATCAGAAACAAAAACAAATTTAAAAGGAGTTCATAAATTATATATTATTCATGTAAAATAAAGCTATTTCATTATTTAATATCTTTATTTTTCTAATAAAATTATTTTTAAATCTAATTTATCCTATAAGACAATTTATAAACTGAGATTTATATTCATTTATATAATATAAATTTGTTTTATCTCTATTTTATTGTAGATCTCAGATGTAATTATTCCGTCACCTTGTCCTAACGTAGGTTTCTGAGATTTGTGGTTCTTTAATGGGACAAGTCACGCAATTAATTGCATTAATATTTGATTTTGTTAATAAATATTGAAAGTAACTTTGCCAAAAGCAAGGAAGATAAGGAAGAATCTCTATCATATACGGTTTACAAGAATTTTAATCTCTTCATATATGCTCTTTGTCGGAAAATACAAATAATCACACTGAACTCTTGCCAAAATAAGGAATTTGCTCATTAAATATTAAGAAAAAAAATCACAAATTATCCATGGTGGTCAAATCTTAACAAAATACGCAAGTTATAATCTTAACAAAACTATGTTCATTGTCTTCAAGTTCTCATAACAAAAGAAAATCAATAATTTCATTAAGTTCTCATCCAACAAGCAAGAACATTGTTTTCTTCAAAGTTATCTAAAGAAACGAAACTGTTTAACGAGTAAACAATTTTAAAATCACAAGTGTAGATAAGAGAGAAGGAAAAAAAAAAAAAACTTCCACACACATATATTACAAGACTTCATGCATATATAGTGTATCTGGCTCACTCAGTATTGGTTTCTTTATACCAAGAAACTGTGATCCATCCAAACAACTCAGTAACATGATTATTTGAGGAAGAAACTCTGATTTAGAAACTTGAAAAACAAAGTTATAGCTATAAATCATGAATCCATCTTCAACCTTAGTTGTGAAGACATGGATGTTATTTCACAAACTATATTTTGCAGAACACACATTAATATCACCACGCATACAATTAAGAATATATATATATGGGGTGGTTGGTTATTGGATGAAATAGATGACTTATTTTCCATAGCCGCGAGAGCGAAGATATTCGAGGAGAGAATCGATTTCATCGCCGCTGATATGACCGTCTTTGTTGACATCGACTCTATCAAAAGCACGGTCTGTTCTCCAAACAGGGAAGTAGGCACCTAAGTCTTTGAGGGCATGCTTGAGTTCATCCTTGTTGAAACGACCGTCATTGTTTGCGTCTGCTTCTTTTAACGAATCCATTATTTTCTTCATTATGGCATTTTCACTCTCAGGGTAGGACTTTTGATCCGGCTTGGGTATTATACGAGGGATTCTCACAGGCATTTTGATTTCACTAAGTGTTTTTTTGAGCTTTTGAATGCTTATGCTCTCACCAAATGACATATAGAGAGTGTTTTTATACAGGCCGTTGTGGGTTTTGTCGATAAGAAAGAGAGAAATAAAATTGGTAAAAAAAAATAAAACTAACGAAATTTATTAAGATTAAAGTGTCTTGTAAAATTATAATAAAAAGAAGAAGAAGATAGAACGTAAATGAAAAAAATATTGGTGAAACTCAAACTTTTTAAATTTTATTTATTAATTTCATTTAATTTTATGTATTACGTAAATTCTTGAACTCTTATTCCACCTCTTTCCCCCTCCAACCCAACACATTTATGAGAAATTTTGTGGTACTCCAATAAAGGTCACTGGCTGTTTAAAAATATAAAAAGATCATGTTGGAGAGTATAAGGTGTATATTTGTTTGACTGAGATTCCAAAAAATATCAATGGAAATAAACAATTTAGTATTATAATAATATACACTACTAAAAAAATTTATATTTCCTGTCAATTTTGTTTTGAAATATATTTTGTAGGAAATACTTATAAATTTTGTTATGAAAAAAAATTGCAGGAAATTGCTGTCAATATTTTTGTAAAATATTTTGTATAAAACACTTTTTATAACAAATTTTGTAGGAAATACTTACGATTTTTATAATTTTGTAGAAAATAATTACCCACGAAGAAATTACCTACCAATTTATATCTTTAGAAAAAATAATAGGAAAAAGTCTTTTCTTGCAATTTCTTTTAATAAATTTGCAAGAAAATTTCCATGTAATATGATAATTTTTAATAATGATATACCCGTTATTCTATGTTATGTTAAACTTAATTATTGAAAAGATACGTAGAAATTATTGTTATTAAAAATGGTTAAAAATGTGAGTCCGAGCTAATACCTAATTAACAAAAATGATGTGTTTTTGAAATTGTTTAGCCAATTGAGGTATGCATGCATATCTCATCAGCAAAGGAATCTATGTCGCATGGATGGTTGATATCATATGTTCCAATTTGTCAACAATACGACTCCACCAGTTCACCTGAATGATTGAATTCAGTTGATTTTTTTTCTTCATTCATTTGATTACCAAAACAAAAGAAAATTGAAGCATTGATAACCGGTGAATTTGCAAAATAAACAAATATATTAAAAACATTTTTTCTATAATACCAAATAATTTGTCATAGCTAAGAATGATTCATTTTATACACTTTGGCAGTGAGATACGGGGTTATTAAATCTCTTTGGTCGCAGTCTTATTTATTTTGCGTTGATCACCTTAGTGTGTGTTTGGTTCTGCGTCAAATTGATGTAGAATTGATTAGAATTGATTTTCTGACACAAAATCAGTACGTGTTTAGTTTTCAAAATCAATTAAAGAGTCAAAAATTCACGTTAAATTAAAAACAACTAATTTTTTACTTCTGTGTTGGAGAATTGATTCATCAATTCTCTGACATTGAAACAAACACACCCTTAATCAAACATTAAACTCAAAACTAAAAGGGAGTGGACTAATTATATTATTCATGCATGATCTTCAATTATCCAATTATGTAATACTTTTATTCTTCCATAGTTGCCTTATTATTCTCATCACCTTGTCCAAATATGTTTGGTCAAATGTGGCATATGATTCTTTGATAATATGGGATGATTAACTCAATTAATTGCGTTAATATATTTTATTTTGTTCGTAAAGAGTGAAAGTAAGTTTTAGAAAGCATGGAGGATAAGGAAAAATATCTATCATATGGTCTACCTTGGTAAGAATATTAATCATTGATTTTTGAACGGGTGTCCTTGGTGGATTTTTATTCAGTTCAATGAGAGAAATCGAATGTTGACCGGGGAATTTGGAGTGATGTTTGTGGTGGAGGAGAAGTTTATTAAAATGAGAGAGACAATTGTTAGAGATGTCACACCAGATAAAAATAAGTTTATAATATATAAATAAGTGTAAATATCTTATAAGGTCATTAAGGTTGAATTAGAATTAGAATTAAAATCTCAATTAAACTTGCATGAACTGATACATAATAAAAAAGGAGGTCATAAGCATAACACTCTATAAATTATTCTAGAATATAATAGTTATCATTTAGCATAAATATGATAGAGTAATATTCTAGAATATAAAAGTTATCATTTAGCATAAATATATTGATTAATAGGTTGCCAACAAAGATAAATTTTATAAAGAGAAAAGTTATCTCAATTGTTCTATTGTATATTTTGTCCTATGTACTACTGATATAAACTAGTTTTGTGAAGTTGAATTAAATTTAAAGTCTACTTCTTAACATTATTGAAGATTTTTATGCAAGTTATATTTATAATCAAGCCACAATTACAAATATTTGACAATAATTTAAAAAGGATAGTTTAAAAATATGCTCGGTTAAATTTGCATGGATGGATATACATCATAAAAGGAGGTCTTTAAGCAAAGCAATCTACAAGATATTCATCTCGACTCGATTCTTCGATCATACTGAGTAGGCTTGACCTTCGATCTAGATTGACTCGACTCAACCTTTGACTTGATCTGGTTTGACCTGATTATTCTCAATCGACTTGTCTCAACTTTTGGATCGAGCTGTCTTGAGTCGATCTTCCATCGAGGCCAACTCAGCTAGACTTTAAGACAGGGCTGACTATTTTGGCTTTTGTTACTCTTTTGGTCCTATGAGTTTTTTATGTGGGCATTTTGGTCTTGTAGATGTTTTTGGCTCCGACCTACGTGGACCAGGGTCAAGAATTGTAGATTAAGCCAAATTGACAACTCTACTCTCGATACACATAGAAAAAAAAATTATATTATTTTAATATTTAAATTTAGCTAATATGTTTTGTAAATTTTGTTTCTAAAATATATATTTTCAAAATGAAATTTTATTTTAAAAGAAAAAATTTAATTACTTTTTTTAAAAATAAAATAAAATTTAAGATATTTTAATTACTCCATAAACAAATTTATAAAATGAAAAAAAATTAATTCTAAATAATTTAAATATCATATATTTAAATTTGTTGAAATAATTAAAATTTCTGGTCTAAACACAATATAAAATGTTGAGTAGATAAAAGTTCTTGTTATTAAAAATTATATATCATCAATGTATATCTCAACAAAATATGTTTGAGATATCTTTCTTTGGATACAAATATCTTGTTGAAAAGTAAGGAATATCTTTCGAGTGAATGAATGATATCATAGGTTTCGTTTGCCAAGGCAAACACATTCAATATCTGAGTATTTAATTGACCAAGAATATGATTGGGACCAATTACTACAATGAGTGGATCCACTTGAAAGTTAGTCTTTGATTCCTTCACGTTGCTTAGAAAATAAACAAATTAATAAAATCAACTTTGTTTATTTTATTTACTTTATTAATAAAATCAACTTTTGTTTAGTTTTAACTTACTTATTCTTCATGTTTATCTTGTTTTGTAAATAGTTAGATTTTGAGTTACTCTAATTTAATTATACACTAATCCCATAATTTTTTTTTGTCTTAAATTTGAACAAGAAACTTTTATGTCAAGGCCAAAAAGTTTTGGTGACTCATTTTGGGCGTCACTCTAAACCGGGGCCATGTTTTGTTGGGTTGTCAAATGGGAGAGTGAATTGCGTTGGGAGGTGGTTCCATACTATTTCTAAACTTTTCTATATTTTAAGTGCTTGTTAGACTTTCAAAAGTGTTTAAATTGTTTATTAACAATTTTAATTTCCTAAACATAACAAATTATGAAATTATTTGTTTTTCTAAATTAGTTATCAATTGTATCATTGGCTAGTATTGCATAAGTCCCTTGGAAAAATGATACCTAAACTTACTTGTGTGATTTTGTACACTTATACTTAAATTATTTAAAATTTGATTGACTTAGGGTTATTTATATTGTTACATTTTAACAAATACTTAAATTTTATAATTTTTGAACTACTTAAACCAATACTATGTTCTCATAATGAATTAGGCGACTTCATAATGATCTCTTCCGCTAAATTGACGTTATTCTATTTGGATTGGTTAAAATCTGAGTTATATTCTATCTTGGAACTCTTCTGATTTTTTTTCTCCCTTCACTTCTCTTCACTCTCTTCTCTCCCCTTCCACTCTCCATGGTCATTCTTCCCCCTCCCTCAACTTCCCTGGCTGCTCTCACCTGCCCCCACCCTCCTTGCAACTGAACAACTTGTTAACAAAATTATCTTTCATATATAACTAAGAAGTTGAGGAAAGAAGTTTATCTAGATACTTGAAAAACAAAACAAAATTATCTATAAGTTGATCATGAATCCATTTTCAACCTTAATTATGTAGACATGGATGTTATTTGAAAAACCAACACAAACTATTCTAATGTGTAACACATAATTCAGAATACAATACATATAAGGATATATAAATATATAAGGAGTTATTGATTACTAGATAATGGATCACTTATTTTCCAAACCCGCAAGAACAAAGATACTCGAGTAGAGAGTCAATTTCCTCGTCGTTGATTTGACCATCATTGTTGACATCAACTTGGTCAAAAGCACGAGGGAAGAAAGCACCTAAGTCTTTGAGATCTTGCTTGAGTTCATCCTTGTTGTAACGACCATCTCTGTTTGTGTCTGTTTCTTTCAATAAATTCATTATCTTTTTCATCATCACACTCTCATGAAAGTCCTTTCTGTTTGACACATGTATCTTTCATGGTAAGTTGGAACGATGAAAAATTTTCATGGGCTTGGTTTCATTAAGTAATCTTTTTTATCTTTCTCAAAAGAGGGAGTGGAGATGTATGCTTTCTCCAAATGCTTTATAAAAGGTGTTTTATAGAAGTCATTGTTGATCATGTGAAGAATCTTGTCCTTCCAACATTAATTACCACCTTTGTAATTCTTTCAAGAACAAAGTTTCACTTATAAAAGCATCTTTGAAGAACTTTCTCGATGATATTGGTATAAAGTGGTGAATTTTTAGTTTTTTTTAGTAAGAAAACAGAGAAAGATAAAAATAAAATAATGATCAATGTAAATAGAAATGATTCCAAAAAAAAATACATGTTGAAACTTATATTTTTTAAAATTTTATTTATTTATTATTATGTATTAGACAAATTCTTAAACTCTTGTTTCTACTCTATCTGTTCGCTTTGGTGCATGTGTTTCGTCACAATCTTTTAAAAGACTTCTCGAATGATGGAAGGAGGAAGAAGTACTTAAACCGCCTTAAATCCCGATTTTTAATCAAGGTGATACTATTAGGAGCAATGTACACCAATAAATTATTGTTAGTCTGTTTAAAAATATATGATTATTAAAAAATATTTTAAAAAGTATATAAAAAAATATTGGTGAAACTCATATTTTTAAATTTTATTTATTTATTTAATTTTATGTATTAGGCAAATTCTTGAACTCTTATTCCATTTCTTTCCCTTTCCAACCAAACACACCAAGAATTAATACAAGACAAATTTTAGGGTACTCCAAGAAAGATTACTGGCTGTTTAAAAATATGTATTATTGAAAAGATCATTTTTCAAAGTATAAGGTGCATATTTGAGTTTGGCTGAGATTCGAAAAGTTACTATGTAAATAAACAATTTATTATTATAATAATAAATAACCGTTATTCTATGTTATGTTATTATTTTATTTCCATAAAATCAAACTTAACATAACAAGTGAGAAGATACGTATACTTATTTTTATAAAAATAGTTAAAAATGGGAGTCTGAGTTAATACCTAATTAACAAAAAATGATATGTAATTGAAATTGTTTAGCCAATTAAGGTATGCATGCATATCTCAGCAAAGCATGTAAAGAAAAGGAATCTATGTAGTATAGATGGGAGACTCAGCCAATTAATTGCATTAATATTTGATTTTTTTTAATAAATATTAAAAATAACTTGGTTAATTTAAAGAGGTTAATTTTTTTTCATATTACCTATTTAAGTTCATTTTTAAGAAAATTAGGGATAAGGGTAAGTCGTGCACACGAAGCACGATTTCCTAATTTCCCTAAGTGGTAATTCTTATACACACATACCTTTCCAAAACATAATTCTTTTATCTGATCATAATTTCTATTCATCAAACCAGTTTTCATCCTCATTCTCCACACAAGCTTGTTTTAAATCTCTCCACCATTGAGACACTTGTTTGGGGTTATTTCCATTATTCAAATTCCTTCTTGTCCCATATCTAGATTCTATCTTCCATAAGCCCACAAGCACACTTCTATTGAATAGCATGATATCCTTAATTTCTAAACTATCTTGTTCATTTGATTTACAAATATTTTTCTATTTAATCCAAGCTATTTTCATGATACTATGGATTAATACACCATACATAGTTCACCTAACTCAATAAACCGAGATCCATTCAAAGAACTAATTAACAAAATTATTTTTCATGCACAAGAAGTTGAGGAAGGAAACTTTTTTAGATACTTGAAAAACAAAGTTTTCTAAAAATCATGAATCCATCTTCAACCTTATGTAGACATGGATATGTTATTTGAAAACACCAACATAAACTATATTATACACAATGATCACATAACTCACAACGCATATAAGGATATACAAGTATATAAGGGGTTATTGATTATTGGATAATGAATCATTTATTTTCCAAACCCACGATAACAAAGATACTCGAATAGAGGTTCAATTTCCTCGCCGCTAATTTGATCGTCATTGTTGACATCGACTTTGTGAAAAACACGCTTCACTCTCCAGCTAGGAAAGAAGGCACCCAAGTCTTTGAGGGCATGTTTAAGCTCATCTTTGTTGAAACAACCATCTTTATTTCTGTCTGCTTCATTCAATGCATTCATTATTCTTTTCATCATAACATTCGCAGGAAAGTCCTTTCTATCGGACACATGTATTATCTTTAGTGGTAAGTTGGAACGATGGACAATTTTCATTGGCTTTTTGGTTTCAATAAATGCTCTTTTGATCTTTCACTAAAGAATGAGTGGAGATGAATGGCTATAGTCTCGCCAAATGATAGATAGAGGATGTTTTATAGAAGCCATGTGGGCCACTTGAAGAATCTTGTCCTTCCAACATTAATTGCCCCCTCTTTCTAACTCTCTCAAGAATAAAGTTATTTATAAATCTTTGAAGAACTTTCTCGATATTGGTTCACAAATTAAGTGGTAAATTTTTAGTTTTTTTTTTTTTTAAAACAAGGAATAATAAAAGTAGAGTGATATCAATGGCGAACTTTAAATATGACATAGGGGAGCCACGACTCCCCCATTTTTTTTATTCAATTTTTTTTATTTTTTTTAAAATTATATATATATATATATATATATATATATTAACTTTTAATTTTTTGCTTAAAACTTCATGTATACCTTCTTTTTTTTTTCTTTCTTATGTACTTCTACTTCTTTCTTTCCTTTACCTTTTCATTTTAATTTTCACTCTCAATCTCACATAATTTTCAAAATAAAATTATTAGGATAGATTTGAGAAGTTAAGAAACATTTTGGACTAATCAATTTTTTTTTTGAATAAATTCATTTTCTACTTTTTTTAAAGCAATATGTTTTCTTCTTGTATGTGATAAATTTGTTTATTGTGTATCACTATGTGTATCACTTGGAGGTGATAAGTTTATCTTTTTCTAAATAGATGAGTAGTAATTAATTTATATTAGAAAAATTATAATAAAGAGTAGAAAAATTGATTCTTTCTTTTTCAGAAGGAAGACTTGTGATAAAGATGAAAAAAAAAATGCATGTACGTCAATTAAACTTTAAAAATTTCATGTGAATCCAATAATTAAAGACAATAAAAAATAACTTTCTAAAGTTCTTATAGTTAAATATAATAAATTTGAAAAAATCTAATTTGACACTCCTGAATTTTTTGTCAAAGTTCCGCCAAGTTAATGATTAATGTAAATAAAAATGATTGAAAAAAGAAAGTGGTGAAACTTATTCTTTTAATTTTATTCATTTATTTTTATGTACTAAACCAATTCTTAAATTCTTGTTTCCACTCTCTATGTCTCTTCCAACCAAACACGTTTATGAAAAAAATTATGGTACTCCAATAAATTATCACCAGCTGTTTAAAAAGATATGATTATTGAAAAGATAATTTTGCATAGAAAAATAATATTGGTGAAACTCATATTTTTAAATTTTACTTATTTAGTTTTAGGCTTAAATACCTTTTTGGTTCTCATTTTCATAGTGTTTGTTGCGTATGGTCCTCATTTTGACAGAATGTTTAAAATGGTCCTCATCTTTACCGAATGTTTATAATGGTCCTCATTTTCGCAATTCGTGTTGTATTTGGTCCTTTTTTGTAACACCGTTTAAATCATTAACGGAGCATTGTACAAGTGGCACGACTTGTATCAGGGTGTGTTACATGTACTGTACATATGGCTAATTAACGTTAATTTTTCAATTTAGGGGAAATTTTGTAATTAGGGAAATTTCTTCATCTTCGTCTTTCTTGAGTTCGGATTTGCTTAGGAAGCAACTAATACTTGTCATTTCATTATTGGATTGCAGTTGCGCTCTTTATTTCAATTTTTCAATTAATCATCATCAACGAGGTAAGTGGGTTTAGGGTTTTCTGGGTTGTGTTTGCTCGTGGGTCTACGAAGAAATATATCAATTCATCATCTTTCCAGTCAATGGTGAAGTCTTATGGGAAAGAACTCCCTACCCTGACGTCCATCCACTACATAAGAGGATCTTACTAGGAAGACCCAAGAAAAAAAGAAGGTTGGAAGGGTGGGAGTTGAGAAAGGATAACACACAAATCAACAAAGGAGGTCATAGAAAAAAAATGTAGCATATGCCGTCAGATTGAACATAACAGAAACAATTTCCCAGATAAGTCTGTGGATGAGCAGACTACAACACCTGTTGACACTACACCAGATGCCCAAACTGTTGAGAATCCACTAACTATTGAAACTGTTGAGAATGCACCAACTGCTGAAACTCAAACAACTCAACCACCAATGAATGAAGTGGAGAGTCAAGCAGCACCACTACCAACACCAGAAGAACCATCTCAGCAGTTTACGATGAAATTACAGATTAGGAGGAGGCCATGATAGCAGCTACAAACGTCTTGGTTATTTTTTGGAATTTCTGATGTAGAATTCATTATTGATGTACTGCATTTTGACTTTCCTTAAACTTCGTCCAATTTCACTTTTGCCAAACATTGATGTAGTGCATTTTGATGAGGATGAATTAATATTATGAATTTAACTTCTTCCAGACTTAGATCAATTTAATTTTTCCCAAGCTTAGATAAATATCGTAATCAAACTAATTCATTTCTTCATTTAACAATAGTACAAAACAGATTGGACTTTAAAAAATTACACACAATAACAATACGAATAATACAATAACAACACAAGTGAACCCTATTACTAATTGCAGCCTCTCTTATCAGCAACCTTCAATGACTTCTCCAAATCATTAATCTGCCTCATTTGTGTCATGATGATGACATCCTTTTCATCAACACCACCATTTGAAAAAGTTGTAGCCCACATTATTGGAACCACCACTCTGTAAATCAATAAACCAAAAATTAAAACCAATTTATTATTAACACAAAAATAAAAACAGATTGTACCCAAAATTTTCTACCAATGTTCTTTGGAGTTCTTGTCATCCTCAAAGCTGCCATCCCTCCGCAGCTACAATTCGGAGTTAATCCATTTCTCGTTGAAACACCAACAGTGCACGAAGTGATACAACACGGTTGCCTCCAACGATTACAACCAGAGGTAAAGGAAGAAGATTGAGACCGTAACATACATATATAATGGGATTGCAAGAAGAAGAAGATTGGTAGCAACACCAATTGGGAATGAAGGAACAAGATTGCAAAAACTCACCAACTGCCCAAACATTTCTTACCAAAACTCTAACTCACTTCTTTATCTCCAAATATCTAATTACCACACATGCAATAGCGGAGCTTTATTGGAGCAGGGGTGGGCCATGGCCCCCCTTAATTTTTTAATTTTGTTTATATTATATATATAAATTATTTTTAATTTTTTTTTAATTTTTAAATTATATGTAATATATAGTGTAATAGAAGTTTAATTTAGTATTTTTTATTTATTTTAAGTATAACATTTAATATTAATAAATAATAAAATATAAAATGAAATGTAATAAAGAATAAAAATATTTATTAACATTTTTTTTATTTTTTTCATTGTATTTTTAAGTTTTTCACAACTTATTATGATCTCACACTCTCACATCTTTTGTTTTTATTTTGAAAAAAAAAACAGTTAAATACAAATTTGTTATTTTTGCTTTCATTTCTCATTTGTTTTTTTTTT
>Ga0214544_1004807_pt1 | contig 26777 bp, 16 predicted proteins | sample CNSS3metaG_FD_160074 | JGI IMG/M metagenome (GOLD analysis project Ga0214544, IMG submission 160074) | Root nodule microbial communities from cowpea collected in UCLA plant growth center, Los Angeles, California, USA - CNSS3 | ecosystem: Host-associated > Plants > Roots > Nodule | place: USA... | reverse complement strand
ATTAAATCATACTTTACAATTTCATATCAACCCTTGAAATCAATTCCTCATCTGCATCACATCTCAAATCTATGCCTCTGATCATCACCACCCCAATGAGTCTAGGGCTTCGTCTCACATTAATACCGGGTTCCTTTAGTACCAAACCTCTCATTCATTTCACATGCCAATAACATACTCAAACCAAGGCCAAACCCTTCAACCAATCCATATTTCATCACTTATGAATCATGTCATACATATATATATCGATTTGTTAGGTATATAAAAAAAAACATACATTTGTATATGTGTTACATCATGGCAGTCATACCCAAGCACTTCCAATCATAAAAGAGCAAACACCCTACCAACCACCACTCTGTCTCGCCCAAATCCCTCGCTCAGGCTGAAGGATCTCGCTCAGGCGAGACAGGCTCGCTCAGGCGAGTCCCCCTTCGCCTAGGCGAGGGCCCAAAAAGTGGTGCAGAAGCATATGCGGGATCTCGCTTAGGCGAGACCCCTCTCGCTTGAGCGAGATGCTCGCTCGCTCAAAACCCCAAACTGGTCGCCTGGGCGACCTTTCGCGTAGAAACCCTAGGCGAGCTCCCTATTTCATCTCGCCTAGGCGAGACTGACTCGCTTGGGCGAGATTAACAGGTCTCGCCCCTGTTCTTCACTGCAGCAGCCATGATTATGGAACCAAACAAACATACAAGGCATCCTCACACACCAAATCGACAGATTAAACCATACAAACAGCAACCAACGCAAACACAGACCAAAACGACTGGAAACTAAAGGGTTCTAACTTCCCGTACCTGGAAATCAAGTTAGCGGGACGCTCCGACACGCACACAGGAAACCAAACTGTCCTTAGGATGATCGGCAGCTGGAACGAACGGTAAAACAGAAGAAGGAGACGGGTTATTACTAAACCCTAACAATAACGGCAAACATAGACCATGAGAAAAGAAGCATGAGCCAAGGGTGACTTACATGAGTAGGAACTGAGTTTGAGCTTGGATGAAGGGGACCTTAGGGCAAACCCTAGCAGAGCGTTTTGTGAGGGGAAAGGAGAGTGACGGCTGCTGGATTTTTCTGCAATAGTGCAAAGTGAGGGTTAGGGCATCCAGAAAGGGGTTTTATCAATTGGGCCAACCCTAGGCCCAAACACAAGAGGACAGCCCTTAACTTTAGGGCAGAAAATTAGTAAGCCAAAATTAATGGGTCTTACAGAAAACAGGATTAATAGATAAACATTATTTTTCAGATGACTTTTAAATAGTTTAATGTGGGCAAAAGAAATTAGATATAGGTAAATAAAAAATAAAGTAAAATTCACTTTAACTATATTTAAATAATAATAATACTTTCAAGATAAATTGGAAAACTCACAAAATTCATAAACTATAAAAATTAGATAAAAAAGTTCATAGAACAATATTTGAAAAATATCAATTTTAAAAATTTTATCTTTATTTTGGAATAACTTGTTTACACAACTTGATCTTTGACACAGTAATAAAGTATCAAAACTTGATGTCCAACTTGAATTTCAAATTGATTGAGGGTATGTTTGGTTTCACAGACACTTAGAATTTATATATCTGAGACCATCAAAATCATGTTGAGATTGTTTGGATATTTTCTAAAATCAATTTTAAACTAGAAAATTCACATTCAGACAGAATCAACTTTTTCTAATTTCTCCATCAAAATTAATTTAGCCGATGCATATCTATGCATACCCCGAGTATTTTTAAGGTTAAGTTAAATTCGATATCAAATAATCAACAAAACATTTTAGGATGTTTTGATATAATAAATTTAAACTAAATAAATAAATTAAAATTTTCAAAATTAAAATTACTTTTATTTTTATTTTATATTAAGCTACTTATAATAGGCAAAAGCAAAAAAGTGAAGCAATTTTTTTAAATACCAAAATGTGTTAGATTTCAAAAGATTACAAAAGTAAATAAGTTGTGTCAAAGGTAACGTGATTTTAATTTAAATCATTTATAAAGTTACAGTTATGTCAAGTTAGCATGACTTCAGTTCATTGCATTTTAAATAAAATTGTGCTAAGTTGGCAAGACTATAGTTGCAGACAGTTTTGGCCAACTTGGCATGAGTTTAGTTTAAAATGCTTTGAATTGAAGTCGTATCAACTTAGCACAACTTCAACTTTAAAAATGTTTTGAACTAAAGTTGTGATATTACTAGTGAAAAAAAGAGAATCTATGACAACTTATTATGACAGGTATAAGTCACTTGTCATAATAAACAAACTTGCAAACTTACTCTCTATGGAGCCTTTAGGAAAATTATATGTAGTGCTTTATGTCAGTCGATATTTAGAAACCTAAGGTGTTAGAAATGACTTAACTACTATAATCAGGCCTTTATGATATGGCCATGATTCAATTTGAGTCGGACAAGCAAGTGGGATTCAAGGAATACATGCAGTCAGATGGAACATGATCATATTTCTTTTGTTTGGATGCAGTCCAAAACCTATATTTGGGTGCAGGCTTCACTGAGGTACTTTTCTCTTTTTATTGGGCAAGAACTTTTAGCATAATACATTGTTTTCTAATTTTATTCTAATAGAAACATTAGTATGACTTGTGTTCCTACACAAAGTTTAATCCTTCTTAAATGTGTGGATTGAGTTTAGAATTTGTTGACTGTTACAGTGTTTGTTCATAATTCTGAACCTTCCATCTATCGTCAACCTTCTTGTAAAATTTGTGTGTCTGAATGTTTGGAATGTTTCTGACATTTTATATTTTGCTTGTATGTTATAAACTCTATAACTTGAACTTGATTACTGTTGTGTGAAGTCTATAAATTGACAGAAAGGGAAGTGCATGCAAAGAGTGTTTCAGGGGAAGTTCCAGAAGCCTGCACTGAGAAATGAATAATCTTTCTTTGTGTGTTATGAAGTTAAATGAAAATGTACACTTATTCATGTTTATCATTGTTTATAACTTCATTATATTTTTTGTAGATATTTAATGATTCATCCCTATTGGAAGGTAGAAAGGTTGAAGAAATTAGAACCAAGTGGGCTTTCTTTCTTTTGAGTGTTGCTGATAACTTGTAGAAATCTTAGTTTGTAAAAGTTGTCAAGGTTGTAGGTTTATGTATATACAGTTTCCATTTTTGAAGTTTGTTGGACAACTTAACTGTACGAAATTGGTTTGGTTGGGAATTGTTTGGTCTAGTGATATGAAATGTATTTGCAGGTGAATTGAATGGAGAGGAAAATGGTAAAATAAAAAAAATGATAAAAAAAAAACTAACTTACTATGACGTACTTTGCATTACTTGTCATGGTAAGCTGGACTTACTATGACAAATCTTTAAATACTTGTCATAGTAAGTCTAACTTAATATGATAGGTTTTTACGATGTCATAAAAGGTGTGCATTTTCTATGACTCATTCAACTATGACGCCAAAATACTTGTCAAAGTAAGCCATTTTCCACTAGTGTATCTTGGCACAACTTCTTTATAATAAAGTTGTGTCACATTGGTACCACTTACTCACTTTTGTAAATTTTTTGAAATTTTCTCCATTTCGATAATTTTAAAAAAAAAGAAAAATATTGCACCAAAATTTTGCTTTTGTCTATGATACAGGCATATATTTTAAATAAATATGATGAAATATACTTTTAATACAATAATTAGTATGAAACTCCACTTTTATTATCATAAAAATTTCACTATTGACACACCAAATGTAAGTACGTGAAGTTTTGTTCAAAATTTGTAAACTATGTAACTAAATATCCAATTATTCGTACACAAAGACCATGTAGACTTTTTTTACGTGGTTCAAAATAGAATCCTTGATTCTAAAAGTTATTTGAGTGATTCTTTAACAATCCTACATACAAAATTAAATACTTCCAAGTTGCAACCTCCACACCTCACTTAAAATCTATTGGGATTTTTAGGGCTTTTGAAATATGAGAGATATAAGATATATGAGAGATATATGTGATATGTTATACGGAGCAACATGTTATTGATATACCCTATTTATAGAGTAAAATGTAACAAAATATCAAGTATAAAATATTTACAATATCTCACTCTTAATATAAAATAATAACTAATTTCTAAAACTGAAACATATATCTAAAACTGAAATATTTTCTAAAAACTAATTTAAATAAAAAAGATATTAAGTAATATTCTCAACATTCCTCCATGCTTAATATCTGTTTATTTAAATTTTACATCTTTCGATTTGATTCTCCATCTTTTGGTGCTTAATTTTCTTTTCTTTTTGTGCTTGTAATTATTGCTTTTCTCTTTCTTCCATGGGATCACATCTTTCTTCAATTTGATATTCTTCTTTATATTTGTTCTTCTATCAGCATCATCTTCTTTGTCAATTATGGATTTCATGGCAGTGACATTGGACTTTTGATGAATATTAGAATGTGGACCTTTGTCTACTTTCTTCACTTAGACATCAAACTTCTTCAAGAGATATTTATCTTCTTTTGATTTTGATCCTTCTTTTCAACTCTCTTCATTTGTAGGAAATTCCTCCTTCATCAAATCCAACGCAAACCTTTTGTTTTTCATGTGGACTTTGAATGGTTCTAAGTTGTTAGCATTTTTTATCACACAAACTTTATTTTCAAAAGAGACCTTATAACCTTTCTCTAACATTTGAGCAACACTTAACAAATTCTGAATAATCTTAGGAACATATAAGACATTAAAAATTAGTTTGATACATGAGTGAGTTTTAATTGAAACTGTGCTTGTACCTTTCATAGCAAGCTGTTCTTCATTCCCAATTCTTACTTTGGAAATATTTAATTTGTTGAGCTCCGTGAAAAGTTCTCTATCATGACTCATGTGGTTTGTGCAATCACTATCTATAATCCAATCTTTTGTAAATTCGTTGGTTGTGACACGTGATATTGTAAGGGGTAGTTCTCCTCTGTTTTATCCTCCACAATCTGAACATCTTCTTGCAAATCTTGGAATTTGCATACCTTTTCCACATGTCTCAATTGACTGCATTTGTGACATTTGACATATGGCCTCCACCAACACCAGTTGGGTTGATGACCTTTTTTCTTGCAACAAGGACAAGATGGAAAAACGTGTGTGTTGTTGTATTTGCTCCTTCTATTGTTCTTGACCATGAGAGCATTCTCTTTAGTGTAATTTAAATTACATTCAACCGCCTCATTATCTTCTCTCATCAATCTTCGTTGTCTTGTGCTTGCAAGGCATGTATCACCTCTATCAAGGTAATTATAGATAAATCTTTTGTCTTTTCTAAAGAAGTAATAGATGCCCCATATCTTTTCGGCACCGTCACCAAAATTTTCTCAACGAGTCTTGAATTTGGAAACTCCTTTCCCAACAATTTTATCTTGTTTGCAATACCCAACAATTTGTTTGAGTATTCTTTAATTGTCTCCGACTTTTTCATCCTTTGCATCTCGAACTCCCTTATCAAAATTTTTAAACTATGTAATTAAATGTCTAATTATCCATACATAGAGACCATGTGGCCTTTTTTTTACGTGGTTCAAAATAGAATCCTTTATTTTAAAAGTCATTTGAGTGATTCTTTAACAATTCTACATACAAAAGAAAATACTTCCAAGTTGCAACCTCCATTCTTTTCAAGATAAATTACCATTTTCCACACCTCACTTAAAATCTATGTCATGCAATCACAACATAAATTAACTAATAGCACTAACAAAAATAAAAGCCTTAAAATTAAATAAATCTATAGGAAAACAAATTTAAGAAAATAATTTCTTGACATCGTGTAAGAAGATGCTTTATTAGATCAATAAATTTTTCTACTTAAAAGTGCCCAATCTTACCTTCAACAATTGGTTGTAATCAAACCTGTGTGACCTTGACTTTTATACTAATTATTGGATTGAGAGTTTACCACTAGACTAAAAGCTATATTGTTAAGACCCTAGATGGTTTAACCCTAGTGAAGTCCTTTACTAAAGAGTTTTAATGATAACAATCACTCAAACTAGCTAATCATATATCCCTATTACATTTTCATGATTTTGCTAATGTGTGTTTTGTACTAGCTTCAATTTGTTAGACCATCCAATGCAATGGAAACTTGAAGCATCAACCGATCTAACAATAAGTTTAATCATATATTGATCTTAAAACACATAATCAAAAGTAGTAACAATACACGTTTTGAAAGTTTTAATTATAAACATCTTTGAAAATATTAAACGCTCGTAAATTTGAAATAAGCTAAAATAGAAAGATTTTGTTTTATATATAGAAAAATATCCTTACAACATTCATATTAGAAAGTCAAAAAGGAAACAAAAATAAAATATGATACACTTTAAACTACATTTAAAACTTATTAGTATACATATTATTGTTTCCTTTCAATGTGAAGACAAAAGCTCCTTCAAATAAAATCATCCATATAAGCTTCCATTAAAAAAAATTCAAGGGATGTAGCACATGATCAACTTAGCTAAAAATGTTTTCAGATAACAAAAGATTTTAACATATTTTTTGACGCAATGATCATCTTTTAATTCCTATAAGAAGGCATCAGATGAAGAAGGAGAACACAAAAGGTACAATAATGTAGGTGTTATACAACTTTCCAGTGGTCATTAAATTCTAAAGTATTTTTTGTGGGTGAACAATACTTTTATAATTATTCACTTTGTGAAGTTGTTCTGTGAGCTTAAATTGTCCCCTTCTTTTAGAGTCTTTCTTTTGTTTTTTATGAGGACTTAGTCTCAAGGGACAATTAAGACATAATAATCAGGAATGGTTTGTGTACTTGTATAATTAGTTAGGAGGTATCTATGTACTTATGTAATCATTCATTTAATTAGTGAAACATCTTAAGGAGCTGACTAAAGGGAGAATCGTGTATGTAACTCTTGAGTTTGGCACTAATGCATGTAAAGGCTTTGACACCAGTTATTTTGGAAATTCTACTTCGGTTCTTTAACTGAAACATGTTTAGGCAAGGTAGAAAAAGATAGGACTTTAGGCTTCAGTTCATAACCGAAGTCTATTCTTTACTTTATGCTTTGGTTCTTTCTTGAATCGAAGCCTATTCCAATTTCTTTTCATAAAAAAAAATGTTTCAATTTCTTCCCATCCTCACTTTCCCAACATTTCCCATCCTAGAACCACTACAAAACCACTGTGCTCCCCACAACAAACAGAGCCACCACCACCTTCCCACCCCACATTGAATAAAAGACATTAAAAATACTTACATTAGGAGAAATGATTATGAAATAAATAAAAAGAATTGCAATACGAGAGAATGAACCTCTCACCACTTTCGAAATGGGGAGGAAAGGGAGGTTGACAATGGCGACACGACGACACAATTTGCATTATCGATGGGGAAGGTAAGGGAAGGGAGAAAAGTGGAGGAGTGGCAACGAAAGTTGTAGGGTGGTTCGTGTTTGGCAATGAGGAAGAGAGGAGAGTGGCTCTTGCAGTGGAGGAATGATGCAACAACGCAAATGGAAAAATTTTGGTGGGGATGCATAATTTGTGAAATTTTAACCTTAGCAAATGAATAAATCTCTATTATTTAAAAGATCGAAGCATATATCAATATAGACTTTGGTTATTTTAGAACATAAGTATATAGTTATGCAAAAAAATTTAAAAATACCACTACGTTTTGAAAGACTTTATTTTTCTTGAAACCGAAACATATTAGATGATTTCGAAAGTGTTTTTTGTACTAGTATATGTGAACTAGTATACCTATGTTATGTTACTTTTGAGTTCTTTGTTGTAGTCTATTCTTCTAGAAGAGTTTAGAGGATTTATTAACCTTGTTTTTAGATTCAATTGTTTCAACATTTATTACTAATGATTAGGACATGAGTTTAATTTACATAAAATAATTATTAATGAAGAGGTTTTTATATGTAGCATAAATTGTTCCAAATGAAACCGAGAAGATATATAAGAAAAAGGTCCAAACCACATTTTTTACTTCACCGTACTTATTTTATGAGTTTTTTGAGTTTGTCTACTGAATTAAATATATTTTAACATAACTAACTATAATTAAATTGTGTACAAAATTTAAAAATAAATTGTTTTTATCGACTTTTAATGGCTTTTATCGTTCACCTTCGTACACATTATTTTTTCATGTAAAAACTAATTTTATTTACATTTATGCAATATTAATTATTTTAGAATAAGTTTTCTCAAATTTACCCAAAACAAAAAATATTTTGTTATAATCTATTATGATAGTAATTGATTATAAATGTAATTCAGACTTGTAACACCTAGAATATAACATAAATATGTTTAGTCTTTGTGGGTAAAAATCCTATGATAACTTCTAGTCTCTTCTTATTCGTCACCTGCATATCTATCTATCCTATATTAAAACACAATCATAGCACAATCACAAATGTCAACATAAAACACAAAGACTAGTTAATGTTTAAATTATATACACAATACAATTTATATATCAATAAAATTCAACTTCATATCTATCAAAGTCATACTATACAAACCTAATCAAGTACATTAAAACACATTCCAACAGAACAAACACAGGAGAACAGCCTCTCTCTGAAATAGAAGTTGAACTTTTATCTCGCCATTATTATACGTTGAATGTTTTGGAAAAATAAAAGGACTACATTAAATTCAAAATAAACTGAGGAAAATTATTGAATAATTATTATAAATATGAGGATCCAAATTAGTATTAAACCGTGTGTATTTTCATTTGTTGTTATACCTACAACTCACCAAATAAAAAGATCTTAGTCGTACAAACATTTCTGTTGTAATAAATCATGAAAAGAATGTTCATTGTTTTATCCAATACAAGCAAAAAAGCTAGATCCAGCTTCATTGGCCTCTCTGGTATCGTTTGTTGTGATCATGCAATATTTTATGTTGAATATTTAATGCAAATAATTATAAAACCATCAAAAGAATGTTTTGTTTGATGCATGTTATCACGCATTGAATGTTAAATATAAGGTTGACCATTAAACCAAGGTTGTGATTTGCAACATTTTGTGTCTGCTGAAGTTGGGCAGTGATGGTTTACAACTCAGCTATCCTGTCAACTCCTACACTATATCATAAATGGCTAGACTCAGTCGTATAGAAGTAGGTAAATAATTGAAGAATTGAAATTAAGGATGTATTTTATAATTATATATTTGTAATATATGTCGGGACACTATTATTTCGGCATTATATCGGCGATATATCGTTATAAGAAAATTGATCATTAATTTTAATAAATAAAAATAATTAGTCATTATAAATAATTTAAATATTAATTTATAAAATAAAAATTAGTGGTAACTAAATTAATTTTAAAAAAATTATAATTGGTCTTTAATTGATAATTAAAATAATTTTTATTATAAATTAGTTTTTAAATTTATCACTAATATTAGTTACTTAGATTTTGATTACCAAAAGTCATAAAATTGGTTAATATTTGATAGTTTTCTTGTAGTATGTAATGTTTCTCCAATTTTTTTAAAATTATAATGAGGATTTATGATAATTAAAGTATAAGATTTTTAATTTTTTTAGTGTTCGTTACTAACTTTTATAAATATTAAAATATTAATTTAAATGTAATAATTAATAGAAAAATATGATAAAATGTATAAGCGAAAAATATTAAGATATTTTGTGTTTTTCCTTTAATAGTTTAATTTATTCTATTATTAATAATAAAAAATAAATTCATTGTTTTCATTCATCTTTTATATGTTCTTTTTTGTTTTTGGAAAAGAATAAATAAAAAAATGTATATTCATTAGAAAAAAGTAAATTAGTTTCTAAATTTGATTCATTAGTGACCAATTTAGATACAATTTTAGAGACAATTTTTTTAACTAAAATTTTGGTAGCTAATATTAGTGACCAATTTAAAGACCAATTTATTTGCTAGCTAAAACCTTGACATCTAATTTAGTGACCAGTTCATAATAGAAACTATTTTTGTTACCAATTTAGAGACCAATATCTTTCTTTGAAACTATTTTAGCTACCAATAATTTTTAGTTTATAAATTGGTATATAAATTGATCACTATAGTGACTAATTATTTTTTGTTACGAAAATTATTCAAAGATTTTCTTATAATGTATAGTGTGTTTTATTTATACATAATAATATTCATCTGGATATTTGTTTAGTCAACAAGAATGAACATATAAGAGTCGAAGCTTGGGACACGGATAAGTTGTTAATTTAAGTTGGATAGATTTGGGTATATTAAAGTTGTTAATTGAGAGTTCTTACCCTAGATTTAGTTTAATTAGCATTTTATACTAGTTTTGCGAATTTAACTTAATTAGACCTTTTTAGTGCACTTTTAGTGTAAGTTTTAGAATTGATTTTATAGGAGTTTAATTTAGATGATAGACTCTTAGATAGGTCATTAATATTCTAGAAATGAATAGGTAGAGTTAATAGTAATACATATGTTGGAATAGGTAATGTAGAATAAAACTAGTGTCATTAGTTAGCTTAAGTAATTATTGATCTCTTGCCAAGCGTACCAATAATCAACTATAGTATAATTATTTTTAAGTAAGAGTGTCCATCCCATGAGGAACAGATTCAATTAAAATAGATAATTATCTTAATCAACATATATACAGAAAAATTCATTTGATTCATCATTGATTGTTATACTAAGTTTGCATAAAAATAATACAGTAAAAGCAAAAAGTTTAGAAAAAGTTCAGTAAGAGAAATTGGGATTGAATTTCATTTATCTCACTTGTCTATAATCTAGATAAATATAAATATACAACATCTAAATTTACCAATATTGATGTAACACCCAAAAATCATTTATACTAATTTCTCACGTATAAAATTCATAAGATTAGTCCCTTGAATTCCTCACATATTCAACAGATTAATCCAACATTATGTTTAAGTGTTATAAGTAATTGATATCTTGAAATCTATCCCTAGCATCACAGTACATCAAGTATCATTGTTCACATCATATTTTCAAAAATACTTTCCAGTCAGATCTAAAAATCACAATCAAGAATTTATTTATCAAATAGAATCAAGCATTAAGAACAAAACAATAATACCAATATTGAGTAGAAACAGAAATGCTATATATAAATATGACCAGATTACATCCAAGTTTGAATCGATTACATTCAATCCCAAGACAGAAGATTAGCCACGCATGGTAGCCATTAAAATCCTAAGAGATAAGAAGAAAACCCCATAAAGTATGGATCATGTGCTATTCGTCCTTCTCTAGAGCTTGATTCCAGTTTCGATCCAACCTTGTTTTCCTTCTGAACTCAGGGAATATATATATATATTGCACGAGCTCGCGCTTAAGCTAGCTGAGTCTTGCTTGGACGAGAATGTATTTCATGCTAAAGAAAGGTACTCTCGCTTAAGCGAAAATATTCTCACTTAAGCGAGAATGATGCCAAGCTTTATTGTCATGTGCTAGAACTCTCGCTTGGGCGAGAGTGCTTCTCACTTAGGCGAGAATGGTGCAAGTGTCTCGCTTGGGCGAGTTTACTTTGGCTTGAGCGAGATTGCTCTGACTTGAGCGAACTATGGCAACATTTCTTCCCTTTTTTGGTCTGTTTCTTGATTTCTCCTTTACTCTTTTTAAGTTATTTTCTCATCTACTTTAATTTACATGAAAAATACACAAAATAGGGACCAAATGATTTCTTTTAAGTAGAAACTTGGAAACATGTGATTAAATCTCATTTTCCTACATCAGGGAAAATTAAATATCATATAAACACAAATTACAAACAGAAGTGCCAAAATTTCGTATGAAAATTTCATATTTATGCCTTTTGTGTTTGAAATGTTTTCATATGAAGAGAAAGAGGTTCTAAAGAGCACAAATAATTTTTTGTAAAATCTCCCAATTAGCTCAAATCAAAAGGATGCAATGCATAATCTACATATATGATAAAAGCTTATTACAAAGGATCCGAACAGAGTATGTTTAAAGAAATAATAATAATCCTCAATAGCGTATATAAAGGATTCAAGTTGAGATTGAAGAACACAAGAGAGATTTACAATTTTCTAGAATCCTTGAGTTAGTTAAATGTTCTTTGTGAGTGAGCTAAACCTTTATGTATTTCTTCACTATTTGAAGTAAACACTGTGAGCTTAAAATCATCTCTGTGATAGTTTTTTGTTACATGTTTTGAGATCCTAGTCTCAGGGAAGATTAAGATGAGATATCTAAGAGGGGTTTGTGCACTCATAATAATTATAAGTGGTCTATGTACTCATTGTAATAATTCAATTGATTAGTGGAACCCTTAAAAAGTTTGTCCAAAGGGAGAATTGGACATGAATCATGAGTTTGGTAAACCAATTTTAATTACTCTTTGTTGTTTGCTTGTTCTCTAGAGGGTCTAATCTAGTTGTCCTGAAAAAAGTTTATGACTATATTCACTATTAGGAATCCAAGTGTGAGTCTAAGTCCCACATTGGGTAGAAATGAGAAAGTAAAGCACCATATAAGGATAAAGACCAATAAACCCATTGCCTTAAGGTTTTGGGTTGAGAGTGGTGTTAATGCCTTATGTGGTTGGGCTCAAGTCTCATCAGTGTTGTGTCTCACCAATGAAACCCCCTTCTATAAACCTAACATTCACCTCCTTCTAAATTAACATAATTTAACATATATTAAGTATGTTTGTACCTCACTTGTTTTATTCCCCATACTCTACATGAACTCTTTGGTCAACAAATCCATGAATATTTACTATGTACAACTATGTAAATACTTTGAACATTGAAAAAAGAATGTTAGAATAAACAATTGAATATATTATCTTTTTTAAGATTAATGAAAGTATACTTACAATTACTATATTTGCAGTATTGATGCACATAATAAATGAATACCAATAATAATTATAACATCTTGAAAAAAAAATTACATGTATACTAGATGGTACAAACAATATGTGCTAACATATATTTACAAATATTGGCACTAGTGGAAAAAGTGGAATCAATGACAATTTATTATGCATGAGTTGTCCACTTGTCATAAAAAGTTGACTTGTGGCATTTTCGTAATAAAAGTAACAGTTATTATGATTGGTAAAAGGGGACCTGTCATAATAAGTGAAAAGGGAAAATTTATTATGATAGGTGTAGTGGACCTATCATAGTAAGTGGAGTGCGGTGGCCAAAATGAAATTATGTTGAAAACGTATTATGACAGGTTTAGGAAGACCTATCACAATAAGATGTTACCATGATTGTTAGTTCAACACCTATCATTGTATGTCTAAATCCTTGATTTTACCACTGTCCCATTTCAAAAGCAGTCCACGCAAAATCCTCTCAAGTTTCTCATCTTTCATTCCTCACGAAGTCATCGTCCTCATTCTCTTTCTTGTATTTCACACGCCTTTGTCTCCCAAACCAATGTCATTGTCAAAACTTTGAGGCTTTGCCTTATCGGTTGTCGAGGCTGCTCTACTAAACTTAGCCTCATGTCGTCATCTCTGGTCAGACCATGGGAGCTCACCTCGTCATCTCCAGCGAGACCATTACTGACTAGGATTGAAACCCTCATTGTTGAGCCAATGATTTTGCTATCGTTTGGGCAATCAAGTTTTCTCTATTTCCTCCACTTAGTTGCTTGAGCTTTTTTTTTTTAGATTAGTTGCTTGAGCTTATTTTGTTTGGATGATTGATTCAGTTTTCTTTGGGTTTAAATCAATTTGAATTCAACACAAATTTCTTATATCAACTTGTCACTAAACACCATGTTTATGTGTTGTTCTCTAGCTTAAGGCTATGTGTGTTTTCTTAAAGCAAATTCAATGCTCAAATTGTAGGGTTTATGTAATGTTTTTGGACCAATCGTAGTAGTGTTAGAAATTGAGATTGGAGGAAGCATTGGATATGTTCGACTAAACTAAGTTTGGTGTTTATTTGTTCCTAAAGTTTGGTATTGTGTTTAATTGCTTAGAAAAGAGTGGTCTAATTAAGTATGTCAAGTTAATTAAATGAGAATTTAGTTTTCTAATTTAAGTATGACTACTAAACGAAAATAAAGTGAAAAATAAATATGAGAAGATCAAAACCCATATTTTAGGTGGTTAAGTAGGCGTTGAACAATATCATTCATATTAGACCTTTCGCCTTTCTTCTCTCTCAAACGTTGAAGTGAAATCTCAAAGAAGAGTTTCTAGATACATTATTATTAAGACCATGAAATCCCAATAATTACTTAATAGTTTACCATGATTCAAAACTTAGTGAAATAAACCACTTTCAAGTGAAAATATTCTCGCTTTGATTTTCTAAATTTTCCTAAATTTGCTTGCCTATAAATAAACACTTCCAAAATTAAAACCCTTAAGTTTATTAAGAGCTTATTTATACATTGTGTTATGAAACATAATGTTAATATAGATTGGAGTTGGATAAATTATAAACACACAATTAATGAATATGAGAGCAGAGTGCAACAATTTATTGAATTTGCTACGAGGAATGTTCCAAATAATAAAGGAAGATTCTATTGTCCATGTGTTAATTGTTTGAATGAGTGAAGACTACCCTTTGAAGTAATACGAGATCATGTTTTATGTGATGGATTCCTATAGAGGTACACAAAGTGGACATGGAATGGTGAATTAGTAGAAGTGCCAATAAGACATGTGTCTCAAACTGAAGCAGAAAAAGTGGATTTAGTTATTGAAGATCAGTTGGAGGAAATGATTGGTGATGTTCAAGATGATGTCTTCCAACATTCACATATGTATGATACTTTGTGTAATGATGCAGAAATTCCTTTGTATCCGGGGTGCACTAAGTTCACTCGATTGTTGAGAATAATAATGTGAAGGCAATTAATGGGTGGAGTGATAAAAGTTTCACATAATTGCTTGAGTTGTTGAGTGACATGCTTGGTGAAAGTAACACGATGCCAACATGTAATTATGATGCAAAGAAGATATTGTGACTGGTAGGTATGGAGTACAAACAAATTCATGCATGTTCAAACGATTGTGTGTTGTATAGAAAGGAATTTCAAAAGTTACATGAATGTCCACATCGTGGATTATCAAAATACAAGGAAAATATGGTGACTTCGAATATGATGTTAGGAAGGGTGTTCCAGCAAAGGTGTTATGGTATCTTCCTATGATTCCAAGGTTTAAAAGATTATTTGCTAATGTAAAAGATGTAAAACTCATTAGATTGCATGCAGATGAACGTAAAAAAGATGGTCATTTAAGGCATCCAATTGATTGTAGTCAATGACAAAAAAAAGATTAGATGTTCCTAAATTTTGGTAATGATCTAATAAACATTAGGCTTAGACTTGCTATAGATGGAATGAACTTGTATGGTAACTTGAGTAGTAAACATAGTTCATGGCCTATCATGTAAATGATCTAGAACTTACCTTTATGGTTGTGCATGAAACATAAATATATGATGTTATCTTTAATGGTTTCTCGTCCACGACAACCAGAAAATGACATTAATGTTTATTTAAGCCCACTAGTTGAAGATTTGAAAATGTTGTGGGAGGAAGGCATTGATGTGTTTGATAGATATACAGGCTTCACTTTTAAGTTGCATGCTATGTTATTTTGTACAATCAATGAGTTTCTGGCATATGGTAGTTTGAATGCGTATAACACAAAGGATCACAAAGCATGCCTTATATGTAAAGAAAACACATGTCACCATTAACTAAAGCATGGAAAGAAAATTTTGTACATTGGACATCGAAGATTTCTTAGTGCAAACCATCCTTTTCTTAAATTAAAGAAAACATTTAATGGTGGTGAAGAAAATGAAATGGCTCTGACACCTTTAAGTAGATTACAAGTATATGAATGTGTGAAGGACATCCAAGTTGTGCCCGACAAGACACAAAAGCAAGCACAACAAGAAACATATGGAATAAGATCCATCTTCTTTGATCTCCCATATTGGAGGGTGTTTGATGTGAGACATTGTATAGATGTCATGTGTGTAAAGAAAAAGGTGTGTGATATTATTATTGGAACACTCCTCAATATTCAAAGTAAAACAAAAGACGATATGAAGTCTCATTTGGACTTGGTTGAAATGGGAATAAGAGAACAATTAGCTCTGCAATCTTAAGGCAAAAGAACTACTTGCCTCTGACATGTCACACATTGTCTAAACAAGAAAATAAAACTTTGTATGAGTTTTCATAGGGTGTGAAAGTTTGTCAAGGTTATAGGTTTATTTATATACAAGTTCATGTTTTAAAGTTTGTTGGACAACTTAAATGTATATAATTAGTTTGGTGATATGAAATGTAGTTGTAGGTGAATTGAATGGAGAGGAAAATGGTAAAACAAAAAAGAAATCATTAAAAAAAATCAAACTTACTATGATGGATTTTGCATTACTTGTCATAGTAACTTTAAACGTAATATGACTGACCCAGTTATAGCTCTCATAAAGGTCCACTTACTATAACAAGTCTCCAAATACATGTTATAGTAAGATGGACTTACTATGATAGGTTTTCAAAAATGTGTCATAATAAGTCCATTTATTGTGCCAACATTGTCAACTTTTGTCATAGTAAGTTGGACTTACTATAACTGTTACTTGAATACCTAAGTAAGTCAGATTTACTATGACAAGTTTTTGCAGCATCGTAGAAAGAACGCATTTTCTATGACTCCCACAACTATGACTCTAGAATATATGTCATAGTAAGCTCGTTCTACTTGTCATAAAATGTCATGTGCACAATAATGTGGTATATACAACTCCTAGACATCTAATCCTTAAAATGAATATTAACATATATGAATGAGCTTATTTAAATTAAAACATCCACCACACGATATATAACACATAAATACTTTTATATCATCACGTAAAATAGGCATATAATTCATTTCTTATAAGATATATAAAATATACATATGTATCAACAAGATAATGAATGCATATAACAATCCATTCAACTAATTACGTTGATGTATTATCAACAAAATAAAGGAATTCCTCAATACACCCTTAATGAACATTCTCAATAGAAATATTGCCACAAGATATCAAAATCCTGAACAGTCACATCCCTAATGTAGAGTGTAATTGACAGACACATGATAGGAAGACTTACATTTATAGCAAACATTTTCTAATATAGACTAGCATCAAACTCAGCCTAGGGTAGTTCATACACCTACTTATCCAAGCTTGAGGTATGATCCACCTTCAACTTCTTGCACTTAATATCTTAATTTATGTGCATATAAAATATCTTTTTTACTTCAACTAATATATTTAACACCACCATCTAAGACATGAACTAATATGTTTAATACCATCACGAATTAGAAAATATGCAAAAAGAATGACAACTACATATAACTAGATATTATAAATACTTATATAAGTAGAAATAAGATGCAACAAATTAAAGAATGGAATAATAATACTAAATTCTTTTGCACAATATTAAAGGAAATAGGTATACAACTATATTTAAGTGTTACAAACCAAAGTGAATGGGTGAATCATCAAATGCGAGAAAAGAAAAAAGTTCTTGATAAATTCTTATATGAACCTTATAAGATTGAGAGGTGTTACAACCAAAATTACGATATCCTCTTCAGATGATGAGTCTTGTACAATGTTAACACATTTTCTACATGTAACTAACTTTTGAACCTAAAATCTAGGTTTCATATACCATGTTTTATTTTTATGATTTTTTCGTAATTTTTCAAAATACAATATCATGGCAATTCAAGACACTATTTTCTTTTATTATTTTTCGATTTTTCTAAATGTTTATTTTTTTCCCCAAAAATAAGAAGAAAAGATCATATAGAATAAACAAAAATATATTTTAAAGATTTTGGGTTTGACAAATATTAACTTACATATTTTTATTCAAAAAAAAAATCAGAGTTTACCGAGTTCTAAAAAACTATTTGAGAAATTTCTTTTGTTTCTATGGATGAACCCGATAAAGATTGACTTTATTCATATATATTTTCATTTATAAGGAATAATCAAATATCATATAGTTCTTAAAAAAGTTATTTGAATGTTAATTTGATATTTTTTTTAATTTTTTAATTTTTTTAAACTTTTTTTTAATTATTTGAAAAAGAATGTACGGCTATGTAAGGAGTCGTACATACACTAGAAAGAAAGGAGACAACTATTTTTCATTTCTTATTTTTTTTATTTTATTATTTTATAGAAAAATGGTGCATGTCTGAAAAAAGGGGGTGTGAAAAATAAGTGGGGTTGAGGTATAAAATGTTAAAACACGGATTATAGAAAGTAAAATAAAGGTCCAAAACTTAAAAAAAAAAAGTAGGTGGATGAATAAAATGTGAGGTGTAATTAGAAAAAAAAAGGATAAAATGAGGGGTGTATGAGTAATGCGCATGTTGCAAAGAGATATAGTACAATCCAATTCAAAATGAAATAAAAGGAGGTGAAGTGTGTAGTGAAAATGTGGGTACAGAAAATAAAAAGTGCGGGTGCAGAAAATAAAAAAGCACGTCCTTCCAAACCAAGGCTTATTAAAAGAGAGGTCGGTATAGGCGCCTTCTCCTTGCACCTCCAAGGCTTCTTCAGTACCCCCAAATTTATCATTATGTCTTTAATTAATTTGTAGGTGAAAGTGGGTGAAAACAGTAGAAGAGCAGTAAATGAAATTTACTGCATCAACTTGTCTCTGCACCCCCAAATTATTTCATACCTTCTTCTGTCTGTTTCTTCCCGTTTCTTCTCTGTTTCTTCTCCATTCTCACTGTGGTCCAGTGCCTTCATTTTAATTTTCTCTGCTTCATTCTCTTGTGGTGGTCCCTGGTCCGAGGTTTGTGTGTTCACTTTCATTAATTTTATTTTTGAAAGCTCTCTTCTTTATTCTCTCATTGTCACTGTCCTCCATTCTCTTCTATGCTTGAAGGTGTTCCTTGTCAGAGGTTGAGTTTCATTCATTTTTTTTTCTCGAAAGCTCTCCTCTTATCTTCTCTGCAGGTTAGCCTCTTCGAATTTGATTTGAATGGTTGGAATGTTAATATTATTTTTGCATTTTTTTCCTTTTTATTCTGTGAAACGGATTTTGGAATTTTTTTCATACTTTTCTAAAACGGATCACGTATTCCGTTTGTGGGAAAAAAATTTAAAATTTGTGAAACGAAATTCGTAATCCATTTCAAAAAAGTATGAAACGGATTACGAAATCCGTTTCATAAAATTCCATGGCTTTGTTTTATGAAATGAATTTTGGAATCCGTTTCATACTTTTCTGAAACGGATTACGAATCTCGTTTCACAAATTTTAATTTTTTTTTTCAGAAACAGAAAACGTGATCTGTTTCAGAAAAGTATGAAACAGATTCCAAAATTCGTTTCATAAAGTTTCATGTTTTTTTTTCAAACGGATTTTGGGATTCGTTTCATACTTTTCTGAAAAGGATCACGTATTCCGTTTCTGGAACTTTTAAATGCAGCTTTTGAAATTTTTAAATGAAGGGTTCTTGACGTTTTATTAACCCTAATCTTTTGTTTTCGTTATGAAATAGAATAATGTTGTTTATGTGTTTATGTGCGTGTTGATTGTGGATTTAGTGTGTTGGTATTGAATGTGGATTTAGTGTGTTGGTGAGTGAGTGCAATGGTGTGGGTGAGTTTGTGAGTGAGTGTATATTGTGTGCTTGAGTGAGGTGAATTTTTGAATGTGAATCATGCAATCAGTTTTGAATATCACCACCATGCAATTAGTTTTCAATGTGATTTTTTGAATGTGAATTGACCGAAACAGTTTTGAAATTGATTAAACGTTAACAAAAATTTTGTCTCACTTTGTGTTTGTCTGAGAACTTTGGATTTGTACGAGAACTTTACTTTGCATATGTAATGTGTGTTGTGTAATAGATGAGACACTCGATTAAGGTGCCGTGTTGCATTCTTTTCTCTGATACTTGTTGCATTGTTTTTTAATATTCTTATCAGTTATTATGTGGTTGCCCTAGATGGGGTTGTTTGACGTATTAAAATATTTTATTTTTTTATTATAGTTCATTATGGAAGATCATCATTTTAGTTATTTGAGTTTATTGGATTCTCAAGTGGATTCTCAACTAAATTGTAGTCTCATGTTAGACTTTTCTGATTTTGTTCATGATATCTGCGAACAAGATTATACATCTCATTTTACAACCGATGATATCTTCCCAACACGTGAAGATTTAATTAAGTGGGTTAGAGAGGTTGCTTATAATCTTGGATTTGTTGTTATTATTCTAAGATCAGATAAATATAATGGACAACTAGGAAGAAAGACCTATGTATTATTAGGTTGTGAAAGAGGTGGAAAATATAGAAAATACAAATGTGATGTAGAACTGAGTTTATCTGGGACAAGAAAATGTGATTGTCCCTTTAGATTGAGAGGGAGACCCATTTCTCAAGGGGAGGGATGGGTGTTGAACGTAAAATGTGGTTACCATAATCACGATGTCTCATCTACTCTAGTTGGTCACCCCTATGCGAGTAGGTTGAAGTCCACTGAACAGTCGTTGTTTGTTGATATAACTAAAAGTCAAGTAAAACCTGCAAATATACTTCTCACTCTCAAAGAAAAATATGAGTGTAATGTTACAACTCTGAAGCAAGTGTATAATGCAAGATATAGGTACAAACGTTCAGTAAAAGGTTCAAGGACTGAGTTACAACAGTTAATGTTGATGTTGGAACGTGATCACTACATCCATTTTAGTAGATGTCTTGATGAATCTGATGTGGTTAGCGATATGTTCTGGACCCATCCTGATGTTGTGAAGTTATTAAATTCATTCAATATTGTGTTCTTAATGGATAGTACTTACAAAACCAACAAATATCGGTTGTCATTGCTTGAGATTGTTGGTGTGACCTCAACAGGATTAACTTTCTCATGCATGCGATCCCAAGCAATTGTGCCCTTAGTAACGTCTCTACAGTCTATCATCCGCTGAAGACTGCTAACAATGCGTTTCACGACACCCTGCGATAATACCAAATTAATGTCAAATATTTAAGTTACTAATAATATGAACAAATAAATTTGTAACATACCAATAAACCACTAGAAGATGATGACGGTGACGTCCTCTGAACTGTCACAAGGCTAGGTCGGTCGGCCTCAGCTCCACGTAAAATGTATGGATGGGAGACTCTCCTAAACCACTGCAAATATCCATCTGAACATGAAAAAGGAGCTGGTGCGGGGAGCACTTGAACTACAACATACTGCTCGTGGTTTTTCCACCGATCATCAATAGTCCCAAAGTCCACCATGGGAAGCGAACTCGGCGATCGTGGAATAGGCTGTAAGAAGCCAAATTGTCGCAACACACGCTCTGACAGATGACGGTGTACGAGGGTACCAAGCCTCAGGAAGCTAGAAAACATGCCATGTGTTAGAAGTGGTCGACCAGCTCTATGTGCTACATATGGGTTCCAAATCATCCATCATATGTCAAGGCATCCAACTGGAGTCTAACATCAGTTATAGCAGAAATAGCGCGTCTAGTGACATAACGTATGGCACGGGGTTCGGTCTCCACATATGTATCCCGTAATTGCTTCCTTCCCAATGCAGGGAAGTGCTCGTATATCCAAGTCTGTATCAAATAACATTTCATTTAACTATTGTGATATAAAATAAAAAACAAGTAAAATATTGAATAAAATGTAATATAAATGGGTACTTGTAGAATAGGTAGATATCCAGCTAATTGCTTTGTATTTGCAAAGCTAGCATCTCCTAGCTGCTCATATAAGTAGACAAGAGCAGCAACTCCCCAAGCATATCTACGACATGTCGGGAGATCTCTAAATAGCTCGAGATAATGTGTACGAACATAGGTGGCGCTTTTATTAGCAAATATCGTGCACCCTACAAGGTACAAAAGATATGCACATGCAGCAAACTCCCATAACTCGTTATCACAACAGCTATCATACAACTCTCTCAACCAGCTAAGTTTGATCTGTGCACCCCGACTTTGATTCAGCTTCTCACAAGCCATGGCCCGATCAACACCAAGAAGTGTCACAAAATCTCAACTGAATCTTCATATTCAAGATTTTCAGTGGAGCAAAAATGTCCAGTGATGGGAAGATGGAGGAGCGACCAGACGTCATCTAAAGTGATGGTCATCTCCCCAATGGTTAGATGAAAAGTATTAGTCTCGGGATGCCATCTCTCCACGAAACCTAATACTAACCCAAGATCGGTATATTCATATAAAATATCGCATAGAGGCGATAATCCAGAAGCTACCACAAAGGGGAAAACAGAAGGGTGAGGACGTCCTAATTTCTTCACTTTTTTAATATGGGAGACTATTTTCACAACTCGATCCTAACATAAAAGAAACAAAAAAGAATAAAAATACATAACAACAATAAAATTAAACATTTATAAAAACTTCTTACTTACCTGACCATCCCATATCATGCGTGCAACATGATTCTGGTACCGAGTCAATAAAGTTGTATCAGACGGACCACCTGGAAATCCTGCACCATCGTTATCAATCCCCTGCTCGTCGTCTTGAGGAACATCAGAAACCTCATGCTCAACAACATCATCCTGAACAACATGGGAGACTATTTTCACAACTCGATCCTAACATAAAAGAAACAAAAAAGAATAAAAATACATAACAACAATAAAATTAAACATTTATAAAAACTTCTTACTTACCTAACCATCCCATATCATGCGTGCAACATGATTCTGGTACCGAGTCAATAAAGTTGTATCAGACGGACCACCTGGAAATCCTGCACCATCGTTATCAATCCCCTGCTCCTCGTCTTGAGGAACATCAGAAACCTCATGCTCAACAACATTAGCCTCGTGCTGACCCCTTCTACGAGCTGAAGCTGTCGGTCTCTTTCGTGCAACACCCTGTGTGGAACTCTCAGGTGCATCATGTGAACCACGTCTAGATAAATTTCCTCGTGTCCTAGCCATATCTATAATTCAAAGTTTGAAACATTACAATCCAATATAAATTTCCTCATGTCCTAGCCATTTCGTTTTTGTTTTTTATCTAATTTAAAGTTTAATTATCATTTAGTTTAATTTATTTTTATAATTACATTTATTTTTCAAAAAGTTATTTAAAAATTTCATAGCTAGAGAGAAATAGTTGAATTTAATAAAAATTAAATAAAAAATATCTTTTATTTTGAATCCTAATATTTTTATTAAAAGTGAGATACATTAATTAAGACAGAATATTTGAATGGAAGATAATTTTTAGATTTTTTAAAGACTAGAAGACGTTCAACTTACTTCACTTTAACATATTCAAAACAAATTGTATGACCAATGTAAATAACAAATCTTGTAGTTTCTTTGCACACTTAAAATTAATCATATTTCTTCATGAGTCATATCAATAACGTCTACAAACAAATAATTTTTTTTTTCATAAAAGTTTTTGTAAATATATAAGCCGATTAATCGTCTGGGTATAAATTTTAAATCAATAATACCTAGTTGAATATGATCTCAAATTAGTTAATTTTAATGTGCTTAACTCTATAATACAATATCAGATTTATAGAAAGACTAATTACAATATTATTATAACATAGAGCAGGAATATTACTCTAGTAGAAGTTATACTATACTATTTGATTCTTAATCCATAACATTTGTGAAGAACAACTTGCAGCTGATTAAGAGTGCATTTAAAAAATTAAATACTAATTATTTTTTGGTTAAAAATTCTCCAACAACTATTTGAAACCAATCCATTAATATAAACAGTATCTAACCACATCAAAATTGAGTGAAGAAATAAGTCCAAACTTATTTAACGTAATCTGTTACATATAAATGCAAAATCTGTTCAAGAAATAACAACAAAAATTTACAAAACGGATTTCAAATTCGGTTTCTGAAAGTGTAGAAACGGATTACGTAATCAGTTTCATATAAAAAAAGCAATAAATACAGAACGACTTTCAGAATCCGTTTATAAAAAACACGAAACGGATTCTGTAATCTGTTTCACATAACTAATGCAAGAAACGACTTTTGTAATCCGTTTCCAAAAAACATGAAACAGCTTCTGTAATCCGTTTCATAACACACACAAATTTTAGGAGCCCCTTTTGGCACAGATGGAATGATTTTATATATATATATATATATATATATATATATATATATATATATATATATATATATATATACATAAATCACCGTAACCACGAAAAAACATTACAAATTTGAGAAAACTTAACTGGAAGAAGACGTGTGTGGATTAACTACAGGGAAAGGTGGCTCTCAGTGTCGTCACGGACTCCTCTTGGGTTGGTGCTTGCTGCTGCTCGATGATCTTCTCCACAAATGAAGGCAAAGAAGGAGGCAAAGAAAGAGGGAGGAGGAAGCGGAAAAAAGAGAACCTTTTAAATGTGTTTTTTAGGTCAAAGAATCAAAGAATCTTTGGGGGTGCAGAGGCGTGCCCAGATTCGTTGGCTGGTGCAGGGGTGTAGTGCAGGTAATAATTTTTTTACTGCTTTTTGTTAAGACATCTCAAGTTTGTCCTTTCTGTTAAGTCTGGGTTGACACCATTAGAGGAAGTGCCACGTGTTAGTTCATCAATTTTTTGACTTTTTTTATTTTTTGATTTTTTTGAATTTTTTTTAAAAATAAAAAATTTTGCCACGTGTCAAGTTTTCGTTGTGCCACGTGGCAGTGACAGAGTGATGTGGCAGTGATAATGCCAGGTGTCAGTATTATGCCAGATGTCATTTCCTTAGTCTCAATTTGGTCCTTGTATTCTAATTTTTGTCTCAATTTAGTCCCTATTTTTGTAAAAATAATCCAATTTTGTCCCTCTCGAAATTAAAAAAAAATAATTTTTATATAAATGTTATACAAATATTTTTATTAAATTTGATATTTTTATTATATATTTTAAAAAAAAATTAATCCAATTTCCTTAGTCTCAATTTGGCAGTGATGTGGCAGTGATAATGCTAGATGTCAGTATTATGTCAGGTGTCATTTCCTTATTCTCAATTTGGTCCCTGTATTCTAATTTTTGTCTCAATTTAGTCTCTATTTTTGTAAAAATAATCCAATTTCATCCCTCTTCAAATTAAAACAAAAATTAATTTTTATATAAATGTTATACAAATATTTTTATTAAATTTGATATTTTTATTCAAATTGATATTTTTATTATATATTTTTAACATAGCTAAGTTTATTTAAAATTGTGTTTCACATTCAACTTTACTTAAAATTGTTTTCAAATTTTAAATTTATATGTTTTTTATTGTTACATGAACTAGTTAATTTATGATTTTTTTTTCTATTAACAACTTTAAAACAATTTTAAATAAAGTTCAATGTAAAATATTAATTAAATGAACTTAATTTGGTTAAAAATATTTACTTGAAATATTAATTTTGATAGAAATTTTTATGTACATTTATATAGAAATTAAATTTGATTTCAATTTGGAGAGGGACAAAATTGCTACTTTTTACAAAAATTTGACTAAATTGAGACAAAAATTAAAATAAAGGGACCAAATTGAGAAATTGGAAATTACGTAAGTGACACATGTCATTGTCACTGCCACGTGACATGATGACAGCTTGACACGTGACAATTTTTTTTATTTTTTAAAAAAAAATTCAAAAAAAAAATAAAAAAATAAAAAAATAAAAAATAAAAAAAGCCAACAAATTTAGGAACTGACACGTGGCACTTAGGGATGGCAAAAAAATCTGTGTCCGCGGGTATCCGCGGATAAAATTCGTGACGGATAGTTAGTACCCGCGGGTAATAGATATCTGCGGTAGCAGGTAACGGGTAATTTAATACACGTTTCTTAACAGGTCGGGGTCGGGTATCATACTACCCGTACTCGCGGGTATCCGCTACCCGTTAAGAAAATGAAATTATATATTTATCCTTTTTAGGTTATGATATATGAGGTTGATGCTGAAGTTCATTTCTTTTTTTGGCTCATTATTGTCGTCCAAGTGCTCTGGGATTTTCGAACAAGTAAACCCATGGTTCTTCTTTCATTTTCTCTCTTACACACTTAACATTCATCCCCAAAAAATTGTTCTTTCTCCCTCTACAACTCCGTTTTTACTCAGCAACCCTTTTGGTTATTATCATTTTTGTTAACCCATTTTCCTTTCATTCTCTACTCCCAATTTTCTTGTGTTGAATCTTTCAAAGGTTGTCCTCCAATCATTCAAATTTCGGGTGAAGCTTCAAAAAGGGTATGTTTTCTATCTCTTATTTTAGTTCTAGGTTAATACATGAACTTGAACTGCTCATGACTCTGATTATTTCTTATTGAATAAACTCAACTATCCAATTATTTTTTCCTTTCTGATTAAGGTCGTTTGTGGATCTAGGGAATTGAGGGATACATTTTTTACAATTGGAAGTTAGGATAAGGGCTAAAAATTGATATTGATTAACCACCGAAAACAAGGCCATTAAAACTTGAAAAATTGTCTTCAAATGAAATTTTAAGACATAATTTTCTTTCTTTCTAAAGATATTAAAAACCACACCAAAGAATATGATACTTAAATCAATATCAATATATAATATTCATAGAAAAGGCATGATTAAAATATTGAATAAGAAATATATATATATATATATATATATATATATATATATATATATATATATATATATATATATATATA
>Ga0214544_1004806_pt1 | contig 26783 bp, 13 predicted proteins | sample CNSS3metaG_FD_160074 | JGI IMG/M metagenome (GOLD analysis project Ga0214544, IMG submission 160074) | Root nodule microbial communities from cowpea collected in UCLA plant growth center, Los Angeles, California, USA - CNSS3 | ecosystem: Host-associated > Plants > Roots > Nodule | place: USA... | reverse complement strand
GATTGTTAGGAATCCAAGTGTGATTCTAAGTCCCACATTGGCTAGAAATGAGAGAGTAGAGCACTATATAAGAATAAAGACCCATAAACCCATTGCCTTAAGGTTTTGGGTTGAGAGTGGTGTCAATATCTTATGTGGTTAGGCTCAAGTCTCATTGGTGTTTGTTCTCCCTAGTGAAACCCCCTCTGTAAAACCTAACAATTCCTTGGCGTGGTATTTGGCCCTGAGTAGACAACATCATGCCATCTTTCATTTTATATATTATGTGACAATATTTTCAATGTGATTATATTAGTTTCCCAAAATAAAACATCCCAGATTAATCATAGTGATGGTATGGTTTTAATCATGAAACAATCAGTTTTCTTTCATCATTTCATGAATTTTTTTATCAAAATCTTATTTATTAACATAGATGCTTCAAGAAAATTCAAGGCCATCCAATCTTGGTGGCAAGACATGGCTGAAAGAAACGGTCTGAACAAACAAGCTGCCTCAAATTTGAAGGGATCAAAAATCACTGAATGCAGCACCAACATCAAAACAGGTAATTGTTAAGACGTGCATAATCCTATTTGCTACTATTGTCATAATTACATTTACCACAGCAGCAAAAAAAAAAAACGAAATTCAATACATTGTTATTTTCTTGATAATCATTCCTAAAATCACTCAAAAAGGGAAAATAAGAAGCAGTGCTTAGTTCAACTCCTATCAGTCCTGGTTTGTATTTATACAAAGGAATGAATGTATTTGCAAGTGAATTGAAATAGGCTTTTAAACTTTACTTTGTTCATGAAATCGCATAGTAAACGTGTGTGATATAATTCGTTTTTCACTCTATAATTGCAGCTTTTTAATAATCTGCTAATTGCATGCAAAACTTGTGTTGTTGATGATATATGTCATCTAGTTAACAATTGGTACTTCACATTTTTAGAAAATGCTACAAGAACAATACAACTGCATCTCAGAGGATTGGTTGCACGGCGCAAGTTTCTGAAGATGGTAAATGCTATTACCCTTTTGCAAACAGTTTTCAGAGCTTGGCTAAAAGTGAGGCAAAAGTCAGCCTGTGTGATATTATCTACTGTTCAAGTCTGTGACTCTTCATGTGGTATGTAGTTTATCAGTTTTTCTCAGACATTTTCTGGGGTTAATTTTTCATTACTTATTGGTCTGTCTTGTTTATTTAATCACACAGAAATACTGAAGCAATCAGAAACATATAAGAGATATGCCATGGTTTTCATTTATAGACGTTCCTTTTTGAGGTTAAAGAGCTCAGCACAGATTATCCAGAAAGCAGTTAGGAGTTGGCTCTATAGGAGGCATAAGCAAGAGTTTAGTACAAGTCCGGATCTTTTGATTTCAGATATGGTAGTGCCTGCTCTTAATGTTCAGAAATTGGTCCCTGATGGGATGGCACAATCTAGATATATTCATCAGCTAGATCACAGAGAGAAAGCTTTATTTGTTTCCCAACTGAAAGTCCCTTTCCATCTTCAAACAAATGCAGCCACTATCATTCAGCTTGCTTGGAAAAAGTTCATGTGCTGCAAGTCTGCTCAGAAGCAACACCTGTTTGCAACTAAAATTCAACGAAATTTCCGTAGGTGGTTATTGAGAAAAAGTTTTTTAGATAAGATTCAGGCTGTCGTAAAGATTCAATCTTATTTTCGAATGTGGAGATGTGTGAACGCTTTTCAGCTCTTCAAGATTGAATTTAAGGCAACTGTTATTCAATCATGTATGCGGGGCTGGTTAGCCCGAAAGAATGCTGGTGCACGTAGGAATCACCTATTTGCAACAAAAATTCAGCTAAATTTCCGCAGGTGGTTGTCGAGAAAAAGGTTTTTAAATCAGATTCAAGCTGTCATAAAAATTCAATCATATTTTCGGATGTGGAGATGTGTAAATGCTTTCCAGAAGTTCAAAATTGAGTTTAAAGCAGCTGTTATCATTCAGTCTTGTTTACGGGGCTGGTTTGCCCGACAAGATGCTTGTACGCGTAGGAAGGACATTGTTAAGATTCAAGTAAGGCAGCGGCTAGCTTGTTGTAATTATATTTATGTTCATTTATTTTACATGAATCTCCAGTTTGCATTCAAAAATTCATGAGTCGATGTGCTGTTACTTATTTTTGTAACAGTACTGTGTATACATTTACTTAATGTTATGTTTCGTCGGATGAAATTAATAATTCCTATAATAGTATGATTTTTTCAAATTTAGAAAAAAGTCTTTACATATTTTTTGTAATTTTTAGTTTTAGAATATTATCTAACCTGATAGGTTGCTTTAATGATTCCAGAGGCACTGCCGTGGTTGGCTTGTAAAGAGGAACTTCTTGTTCCAAAGAGACGCTGTAGTAAAGATCCAGTGTGTCGTTCGAAGTTTGAAGTGCCAAAAGGCTCTCAATTGCCAGAAAGATGCTGCTTTGGAGATCCAGCGCTTTATAAGGGGCCATGTAACTCGGAATCAGCTATTAGGTTATTAATTAATGTCTTATGAAGCTAACTTTATCTGTGGTTTCCTATCATCTCACCAATACTATTATCTCATGTTTTGGTGATGTAGGCAGTGCTTCCAAGCTAGGCACAGTTATTCCTATTAGTTGCAGCTCAAGACCATTTGGCTTTTGTAGTTTTCAATTGGAATTGTTCTTGTTTTCGGTTGTGAAATTGCAACGATGGTGGAAGGGTCTTCTGTTGCTGAAGTTAATGAATAAATCGGCCATCATCATTCAGTCATGTACCCGTGGGAGGATAGCCAGGCGAAATGCTACTCTTTATAGAAGCCATGTTGTCATCCAAGTATGATATTCCAGTTGTTATTATGATTTACTGACAGATAACCAAATACATGCTAAATCTTTATTTATTTTTTTAATAATTCTTAAACCATTAAGATGCTGCTGCTGCTACCTGCAACTATTGCTCACTTTTCATTTGTTTTCTGTTTACTTATTTGTTTTCTTGTTCTTATATTTTACTAAAGCCTCTTAATTGCCATTTGCCAGGAAGATGCCGCGTTGGTGATTCAACGCTACATTAGGGGACATTTAACTCGACATCGGGTATTAGGTAAATATTCATATTTTACGAGTGTTCATGCATAATCTCATTAGGTGGTGCTTTAGTTATGGATTTTACATTTACTGCAGATACTATTATGCTTGTTATCCTGATGCGCAGGTGGTGCTTCTAACCTAAGTGCAATCACTCCTGTTGGCTGCATCTCAGGTCCAGTTGGCTGTCGTAGTTTTCCACCTGATCAATTTTTGCTTTCAGTTGTGAAATTGCAACGATGGTGGAAGGGTCACTTGTTACAGATATTGATGACAAAATCTGCTATTGTTATTCAATCTTGTACTCGTGGGTGGATCGCCAGGCGAACGGCTAATGTTCAGAGACATCGTATTATTGTCATCCAAGTATAGTGTTTTGTACTACCTGTAATTCTTTAGTGTTTGTCTTGGTTTTCCCTTTTTCTTAATCTTCCTTCTTTTTCTCTAAACTTTTGTAGTCCCACTGGAAAGGTTACCGTGCACGTAAAGCTTCGAAAGAACAGTTATTGGATTTGCGCTTGAGAATGCAAAAGTCTGCCAGAAATGTAGATGACAGCAAGCGTCTCATAAACAGACTCTTGGCAGCGCTCTCGGAGCTACTCAATATGAAGAGTCTTAGTAACATCCTTCATACCTGTTCAATATTGGGTGAGATTTTTCTTACATTACTTAATCTAGATTTTGTTGCTATATTTCTTATTTCTATGACGGCGTCTCAAACATGCCGAATAATTTCCTCAAATTTGTGTTCTAATTCTAATAATAAGCCTGACACGAATGAGTAAACAGTGGTATTTTATAATTTATTAAGGGGTGGCCGGAGGTCTTAAAAGAGCCGTTAGTTGTATTTCTTGTGATTTAAATTCTACTAATTCCCTTCGTTCACTCTGTTGCCAAGTGTCCAAGTGATGCTGCAGTTTCACCTGCATTCATTCTTCACTTCAAATAGCAGTTCATTGTATAAGTCCTGACCCATTTGTTTTTCTGGGTTTTCACAGACATGGCTACAGGGCACTCTCAGAAATGTTGTGAAGAACTTGTGGCTGCCGGAGCTGTTGATACTTTGCTGCGGCTGATTCAAACAGTCAGCCGGAGTATACCTGATCAGGAGGTTCTAAAGCATGCTTTGTCAACTCTCCGAAATCTCGCCCGCTATCCTCATCTTCTACAAGTGTTGATCCAAAGTCGTAATTCTGTACAGATAATTGTCATGGAATTGTTGAGGTTTGTAGTTAGCCGTTGAAAGTTGATGTACAGTATTCTTATTCAATTCTTGTTATAACTTTATATAACTTGTTCCAGGAATAAAAACGAGGGCTATTTCGTTGCTTCTGAGCTTCTGAAGAAGATATTTTCAACTGGCATAGGCGTTGAGGCGATTTTGAAGTCCCATGCTCTGCTAAAACGATTGCACGCCCTTGTCGAGGACCTTAAACGGAAGGGAATTTACGAGAAAAGGTGAGACTTTACTTGTTTTGCTAGATTAGAGGAATTAGTTTTTTAAAATGCCATTTTTGTTGATTACAATTGTTTTGTTGCAATACAGAAATTCCAGGGCTCCTAACCTGGCTATCAAAGAAAACAGAGAGAGAAGATTGAAGGAGGCTGCTGAGATTGTGAAGCTGATAACAAGCGCGTGAAAAGCTTTTTTTAAACAGAGTTTCGATGATATGTTCGATGATATGCAGAAGAAGGCTAAGATTTGTTCTCTTCTATTTACATTCTGTCCTCATCTCGTGGATATTGGAATGAGCTTTGTTTAAAGGTGCATCATGATTTAGTTTGAAAGCAAACAATTGTTAGAACCTCGGTGAACTTTCTGAGTTCCAAATAAGATAATGTTAGGTGTGAGTTTTCTGAGTTCTCTGCAGAATTTGTTTTCAAAATACGTGCTTTTTAAAAATGTTAGTGAAAATGCAGATAATGGTGAAAGGACTATATAAGTAGCAAAATAGTCTGATAGAAAAATGGTGAATAAAGAAGTGTTTTTCTTTTTAATTAGAACTCATGTTAAGTTATGTTCACTCCATGAACATCTATAATTTGTCATTATTTAAAAATATCAGTAAAAACAAAAAAAAAAAAACAAAGATACAAAGAAGGACCAAACTAAAACTAATGAAAAAATTAAAAATATACAGGTCAGCTAAAATAATAGAACTTTCAGATTATAAATTATTGATTTGAAAAAGAAAAATCCCATGAACTAGTTCATTGCCATGTGCTAAGTATACCTCATGTTACTGCGTTTACACTAACTTTTTCGAACTGGTAACATAATAGGTTTCGGTTATTTATAAATTCAAAATCTATAACATAAATTTCATCTTTTTACCATGTAAATACGAATTATCAGTGTTAACATCAGTTTTATCAAGAGTCGTAAGTTTGAAACATTAGTTTTTCTTTTTCAATTTTCTGATTCTGTTATTTTGAAAAATGTGGTTTGAGTTTACAAAACTAAAAATAATTTTGTTAAACTAAACAAAAAATAATATCATTAAAACTAACAAAAATACTTCCTTCATCCTTGATTTTGTATCAAACTTTGTTTTCAGTTGTGTTGTGTATAAAAAAAATAAAAAACAAATTAATAAAAATGAGAGAATAAAATATAACAATCAAATTATATTTTATTTTTTTTATTTCTGTTTGGTGAAATGTTGTGACGTCCCATTTAATTATTAAGTGAAATTAAAAGAAACGTCACACACAGATAGTATAATAGTGCAGTCCTGGGTCTTAACAAAACCCAAGAGAAGCACGAAATCCAGCCCAAGAAGATTATGCATATGCATAAGAACCAAGACTCTCCATTGATTTACTTGATTCACACCTGTATTCGAACTTCCTATTAAGTAACTTAGAATTAAACCACCATTTTTCCATAGAGTTTTTTCCTGTATTTCCATAAAAATATAAAAAATGTATAGTCATTGGATGAAAAATCAAATAATAGAAATATTCCATTTTGAATATTCTATCTCATTTATTTATTATAAAAAAAATATATAAATCAAATAACTAGGATTAATAACTGAAAAAAATAAAGAGCGAGTCAGTATTAAAAAGAAATAAGAATAAAATAAGAAGAAATATGAAATAAAAAATCACCTCATAGGGTAAGCTAGAGTCAAAACCATTTCACCAAAGTAATCAGATACATATTCACAGTCCATTATATATACATCACACAAGCATGTTAAGACCTTCCAAACAATACACTAAGACTTGCACTTGTAGTGGATACCTCTGCTCACCCCCTCTGCTCACCCCCTATGTGTCACAATGAATCAATTCCCTCACCACAAGGTTAGCCCTTAATGAGTTTCAGGCTTCCTGCTACTCTCACCACAGGAGTCCGCTCTAAGTGAGACTAACTGACTCCTTAGAGCGTCAGGATACAATCCTTATCTTAAATCCTTACCAAGTTATACAAATGGGGCACCACCATGGACACCCACTATCAGGGGCCATGGAATTACGTCCTAGAGACTTCGAGGAATTACGCACTGACACGGACCAAACATAATCATACAGCCAAGTAATACACATCATGCAAATATATATTTGTCATGCCAACCTTTAAAGCCAATACCTTTCATATTCCAGGTCAAACCCATTCCACCTATCATACTCCATCCGTGAATATAGAATTTCAACTCATCTCGTTACCACGCCACTTTAATACCAACCATCTCATTAATATCCCATGCTAAGCTCATACCAAACCCATTATTCACAAATTATGAATCATACCACTTATGCATACTCATTTGTCTCATACTTTCAACACAATACTTAAATCCAAACAAGCATTAACCATTCAAGGTCAGGGAAAACGATCAAACATCACACTGCCTCGCCCAGCACCTCGCTCAGGCTGAAAGGTCTTGCTCAGGTGAGAGGCTCTCACTCAGGCGAGCCCCCTTCGCCTAGGCGAGGGCTCGAAAAAGGGGAACAATGGCTTCCTGCACCCTCTCGCTTAGGCGAGCCCTCCTCGCTTGAGCGAGAATGTGGCTCGCTCAAAGGGAAACGCGTCGCTCTGGCGACACCTCGCGCAGAAAAATCAAAGTGAGCTTCCGATAGTCTCGCCTAGGCGAGACGTGCTCGCCACTGTTCTCTCATGCACAGCCTCGTAACAGATCTATTCAGCCCAACATAATACATTTCACCGATTCACAACACATACAAGACATCCCATAGCAAAATACGGCTACTCGAGCAAAAAAACGCAACAACAGAGTAAAGCCTACCTTCCCTTACCTGGAAAAGGGCTAACAGCTGGGTTCTTGGGTGCGAATAGATAAACGCAGCAGCTCCTAGGGCGGCTTAGTGAACTGGAAACACAAGGGCGAAGTGGCACGAAATTACTTAGTACGACTCTAGTTAGAACTCGAAGCAACTGAGCTAAACAAGAAGGTGTGGGATGGGATGCAACTTACATGGAACAAAACTGGCTTGAACAAGAGTGACGGAGCTCCAAGACTGAACCCTAGCGGAGTGGCGGCTGCGGCTCTAAGCACTAAGGGAGTAGGTTTTGAAAGTGCATAATGAAATCATTAGGACAAACTTTGGGGTGGTTTTATCCCTTGGGTCAGCCCTTAGACCCAATAGCTTAAGACAACCCATAAAACTTTAGGGCAGAAAACTTAATCTTACAAGTATAATCTACTTTACATATATAATGTATGTTTATGTAATTATTAATGTTTAATACCTTAGTTAGTGGTGTGATCTTATTGAAATCGAATGTTACAAGCTTTATGTTCTATCAAATTTTAATTTAATTTTATAAAATTAAACAATTTTATACTAATTAATTATATATTTGCTCATTTAATTTTATAAAATTAAACAATTTTATATTAATTGTTTATTCATACACATATAAAAGCTCAATGACAAGTTTTATAACCTCTTGATTTTTTTTTTCAAAACTTTTATTTAGATGACAGAAAAATATTGTATTAACGTTTTAAAAATAAATAAAATGAAGGTAATCTATAATAAAATAAACAAAAACTAATATTTCGAGATACTTAGACACAATTAACAAATTAATAACGAATCAAATAAATGTTTTTCTATTTTGTAAAAGTTATGCTCTTTAATATTAGATAAATAAAAATGATGTAATTTAACTATAAATAAACGAACATTTTAATAAAAATAAACGAAATTATGCATAATTTATGACCTTAGAATTCTTCAAAAATATAATTTTCTAAGATGTAGCAAAAATTATCAAAAATAAAATTTAGCTAGATTATTTAATATATTTAATTTTTTATTTTTATCACAAAACGTGAGATAAAACTATAATATAATAATATATGAAGTGAAAAAACTAATATTAAATTAATCTATTGCATGAAAAAAAAAAGGTTTCATTTCTGTTATAACTTAATCTTAAAAATTGAATTACTTTTAAATAAAATTACTTAAAACTGGATTAGTTATTAAGTTATCATATTAAAACAATTGTATTTTAAATTAAAATATTTATTAACAATAATTCAAACAATTTGAGTACTTAAAAAATTTAAAATTTTTAATATTATGTTTAACCTATGATGTAAATCTCGTCACATATTCATGTGAGATACTTTCTAATTTTATTAATAAAGTATGTAATTTATAAAATTGTAATAAAATAATATTAATTTATAATTCTTTTTATTTATTATTTTTGTTTATTATGTATTTTTATATTAAAATAATAAGGTTTCATAAAGCATTATCATTCTTGAAATAATATTTGCTAGGAGGTTTTTAAAAGCGATACTTATTAATTATAAATTAATAAAATCTTCTCATTTATTTAAGTATTTCAGTTAGAAGTTTAACCCAATTTTTTACTAAATAGAATTTTTTGTAGGAAAACTGAAATAGTTTTTTGTTTTTTAGAAAAATCCTATAAATTTAACTTTGTTTATATAAAATACCTAAATAAACAATTTTGTAATTGAGATAGGTCTTATTTACCAGTTCTGATTATTGAGAGGATTGTCATGAAGCGCTTTTTTCTTTTTTCCAAAATCAGTAAGTTATCTTTTAAAAAATCAAATAAACAATTAGTTGAAAAACTAATTATTAATATTATGTGTATATGAATGTATCACAATATTCATTAATTATTGACTAGCAAATATACAGACACAACATGTGTTCACATATTTTTAATTTTCATAAAAGTTGAGTTAAAATTGATAAAAAATATATAACTAAATTTCAAAATAGTTGTTAAATGTGAAATTAGAAAAATAAAATATATTATCAAAATAAATTTTTAAAATAATAATTAAAGATAAAAGAGATTTTTAGAATATTATTTAAAAATAAATTATTCATAATTAATTTTTAAAATAAAAATTAAAAATAAAAAGGAAATAACAAAAGATGCAAAATAAAGTATTTTTTATATATTATTATAAATATTAACTAATAAACATTTTGAATTCACGGTTAAAGATTTTCTTTTGTATCTAATGTTCCTAAATAATTTATTAGAAATATAAAATAAATAAAGAAATAAATCACAACAAAGAGGGAGAAACAATGATCACCATTTAACATCTTCTTTAACATGTGGTGCCAAAGGAAACAATTTAATAAATGAATAAATAATTTTTATTATTTACTTGTGTGTAACATTGAGTTTTATTTATCCTTACAAGATACTAGGTATCAATATTTTCATCAATAATAAGTTATTAATGTGTTTCTTTTTATCTATATTTTGTTTATTATATTATATTATATATGTTATATATATTATATATCAGAGAGATTTCCTTTTTAATATTCATATTTTCTTTTCACTTTATCTTTTAAATATTTTTTTAAATTAAAATAATTATTTTATCAATATATTATAGTAATAATTTTTAAATTTAACTATTTTTTATTTAATATTTTCTAAATTTAATAATTTTTAAAAGTTAAATAATTATTTACAATAAATATGAGAATTATTTATATTTATTTTTATTATAAAAAATGAATTGATAATATCTTTTCACCGGTGAATAAGTAAATAAATTTAAATATTTAGTTGTAATAAGATATTGATCGGTTTTTGTCAATAATAATTAAAAAAAAAGTAAATAAATATCCGTGTTGAGAGACAGAAAGAAGGACACGCCTCAAGGTTAGGGTTTGGGTCTCAACTACTCTTTAAAGCACAGTCTCACATTCGATATTGTGGTTGTTCTCTTTCTCTCTCTTTGGTTCTCTATCTTTTTTCTCTGTGTTTCTCCATTGCTGAATTTTAAGGTTCAAGAGGATGATGCAGCCAGGAGGACCCGGCATGGCCCAACAACCCAACCAGCAATATCCCCAACAGCAGCAGCAACAGCAACAACCCTACATGATGATGCCGCCGCAGCCGCAGCCCCCTCAGATGTGGGCCCCATCGGCCCAGCCTCCTCCACAATCGGTGGCTCCTCCGCAGCCCACCAGCGCCGATGAGGTCCGAACCCTCTGGATCGGTGATTTGCAGTACTGGATGGACGAGAACTACCTCTACACGTGCTTCGCTCACACAGGCGAGGTATATTTTCTTTTCCTTATCTTCGCTTTCCTTTCTCAAATCGTCCTCGATATCTTTGCATTTTATCTTTGTTCTATGGAATCTTTGTTAGATTTTAACTTGAAATTACTATGGTGTGGTGTTAGATTTAGAATATGTTCACATCAAATTAATCTTTTGTTTCTTGTGAGGCAAATACTGTTTATCCTATAAATAAATTATGTGGAAAAAATATGATATATTCTTTTGAAAGGTGTAGATTTCAGAGTTTTTAAATACGGATTTGCGTTTTCTGTTAATATATTATTTTTTTAATTATGAATCTGAGTTTTGATAATTGCATATTCCGGGGGCAGATTTGATTGATTCAGATGAGTGTTATTGCATGTAAGCAAGTAAAACTAGTGTTTAGTAGTTTGTTGGTGTTTCAAGGTGATTCTTGACGTTGGTTACTGATGGATGTATGGTGCTTGCTTGCAGGTGGCTTCAGTTAAAGTCATTAGGAACAAACAAACCAGTCAATCGGAAGGATATGGGTTTATTGAGTTTACTACTCGTGCTGGTGCCGAGAGAATCCTTCAAACATACAACGGAACCATCATGCCAAATGGTGGTCAGAACTTCAGATTGAACTGGGCTTCGTTTAGTGCGGGGGACAGGCGTCATGATGACAGCCCAGATCACACCATATTTGTTGGAGACCTGGCTGCAGATGTTACAGATTATCTTCTGCAAGAGACATTTCGGGCACGCTATCCCTCGGTTAAGGGTGCCAAAGTTGTAATTGATAGGCTTACTGGTCGTACAAAGGGTTATGGTTTTGTTAGGTTTGGAGATGAGAGTGAACAGGTTAGGGCTATGACTGAAATGCAGGGGGTTCTTTGTTCAACAAGACCCATGCGAATTGGACCTGCCTCTAATAAAAACCCTAGCACCCAGTCCCAGCCAAAAGGTACGTCTCTTTCATAGTTGGCTTGTGCTTGTCATTTTGATGCAAATATCTGCCGATGTGGTGCTTAAATATAATTTAGATATGTTTTTCTTTCATATGCATACTTTTGGTCTGTTATTGAATATTGATACATTTATACTACTGGTTGGATTCAGTTCTTTAATTCTTTAGTTATCTATTTTGTGTGTATCCCAGATGTGTTAATTTACATTTCTTTTCAGTACACTCTTGAAGAATTGCAGTCCAAACACATTTCTTCCTGTAATTTCCTTTAAAAATTTGGGCTAAGTAAATGATATTAAATAATAAAATCTTATAGAACTCCCGTTGTCTCAAAGCAGGGTGTCAAGAGGCTCTGTCATCTCGGAGCCTGGAACTGATTTCAGCTGAAATGGTTACCATTTTAGTGCATGGCCTTGTGTAGGTCAGTTATCTGTTTATGTATTGCCCATTATTTTTTGTGGCATTTTCTTTTCTGCCTCTTATTACGTATATTATCTTTTCTTTTCATTTTGTTGCTTGGCTTTTTTAGCCAAATTACTTATGCAACTATTCAAATTACTTTCATATCCGTCCTCCATTCTTGCTCCTTTCCCCTTTAGCTTTACTCCTTTGACATTACTTAAAGAACTGTATCTTTGAGTTTCTATTTTAGCTTTCCCTTCTCTAAGAAGTCTTTTTTACTTTCTACTTTCTTTTCTTCATCTATCTGTCGCTATTAATTCAAGTTTCCAACCTAGTTCACAAGGAATACCTTGGGATACGGTGGTTTTGTAGAAATGCACTCTGCCAGATGGTTTTGTTATCATGCCATTTTTTATTGTCACAAGGCAAGGTCTCTCGCCATTCTTTCTAAATTTCTCAGCACATATGCTATTAAAGTTATAATTTACTCGATATTGCTTAATCCTTTGGGAAGACCCATTGCTATTAAAGTTATAATTTACTCTATTACTTAATCCTTTGGGAAGACCAATCTATTAAAATGTCAAAATATTAAATGACTTGTGAAGTTTTCTATATTGTGTAGTAACAAGCATTTGACAGCTTCCTAGTTCATTCTTATTTTAGTCTATATGGAAAACCCCGATGTGTGTAATTTAACTACTATAGGGAGACATTCTCATTGTGAGAGTGGTGTCCATTTTGTTTGTCACATTGTCCATAGTATTTGCATTCTGTAATGCCAACAGTTTTACCGTTGCATTGTATCAACAAGTATTTCTGTTGAGTTTTCTCATAGAATTATTTGAATCCATTGTTTAGTTCAATGTCAGATTTTCTTCATGTCAGAATATTTTATCATATTTGGATAGTTATTGACAGGGCGAGGGAAACTTCATCATTTTCTACATCCCCTTTGCATCCTGTAGGGTGAAAAATCCCGCCCTTGCATTGTAACCCTTTCTGCTTAATTTTCTCATGAAATTATTTGAATCCATGGTGTATTTTAATGTCTGATCATATTTATATCTTTGAATAGTTTTTCCATATTTTAATATTTATGATGCAAGGTACTGGGCAAGTTATTTGCTTCTCAAGGTGCTATTTTCCCCTATACATGTACTTATTAATCGAAAATGAGGTAGATTTTTTGCTTCTGAATGATGGTGCATTTGTAATAGTGTAATGTGGTGAATGTTTGTGGTGCATGCAAGGCACCTATAATTTGTTGCTTGTGGAATATATATGTATGTATATATATATATATATATATATATATATATATATTTGTATGTTTTTAGAATGAATCATAGAGTTGAGTATGGGATATTTGAAATTTCACACTGAATGTATCAATATTATGTTGAAAAGTCGTGCCTCTATAAAAAAGATGTGCTTTTTGTCTGTGAATTTTTGTCTATCTTTGTTTGGTATCTCTTTCCACGGATTGCTTCCAGATTTTTTTTTAATAATGTTACCCATCTTTTTACTTGTACTTTGAACATGCAGCATCATATCAGAATCCTCAAGGGGCACAGAACGAGCATGATCCAAATAATACAACTGTGCGTACTTCTCTGCTATATAGAAACTGCTCTCCTTTTTTCTTGTTCATGACCCTAGTTTTTTTGCAGATTTTTGTCGGCAATTTGGATCCTAATGTCACCGATGACCATTTGAGGCAAGTTTTTGGGCAGTATGGAGAGTTAGTTCACGTGAAGATTCCAGCTGGCAAGAGATGTGGATTTGTTCAATTTGCGGACAGGTAATTTAATCATTCAATATTTGGTATTTATCTTGTTAACTTCCTTGTCTAAATGTAGTGTCCTCTTGTTGTGCTTTTTTTTTCATGTTCATGCATCAGGAGCTGTGCAGAAGAGGCTTTGCGGGTTTTAAACGGTACACTTTTGGGTGGACAAAATGTTCGGCTTTCATGGGGCCGAAGTCCTTCAAACAAACAGGTAAGTAATGTGACTGAACCGTGGTCATTCTGATATGCATTATCTGTGTTAATTGATTTTTATAATGAATTTGGATTTGGTGCATGACTCAGGCCCAACCAGATGCGAATCAGTGGAATGGCAGCAGTGGTGGTTACTATGGATATGCTGCGCAGGGTTATGAAAATTATGGTTATGCTCCTGCAGGACAAGACCCCAATATGTATGGCAGTTATCCGGGCTACGCAAATTACCAACCTCCTCAGCAACAACAGCAAATAGGATATAGCTAAGAACTTCTGCCCCAATTTTCCGTTTTCTTCTGTAATCCTATCCTATCTATGTCTCATTGAGAACAAACTTGGCTCTTCTTTTACCTTCTTATCATTGCTATTAGCATTAAACATTCTATGCGAAGTTTTATTTTGTATCCATTAAATATTGCTTGTTGAATACTTTGATGTTTATGCATCTGGTGAACCCCCCTCCACATTTGATATTCGTATTAATTATTTGTAATACAGAATCTTAAGAGGGTGGCATAGTGTGTAGCCTATGATGCGTTGTCGCGTATTAAGCTTGCTCAGTGGCGTGAAGGAGATATGAATTTTTAAATAACATAAAAAATTGATAAATGTTAACAATTAGAGAACATGGTGGAATTAATGTTGCATTTCGTAACATATTATTACATGTCATCTATTGACAATAAATTTTGGTCTTCAATTGTGACTTTTTTGCATTAAAAAATCACTGAAGCAATCTTAGAAATTATAAAAAAAAGATTGTGTTGAGAAGCTTTTCAAGTTTGTCTTTGAATGTTAGAGGCCGCCTAAATAATAATATTCTTTTGGATGATACTTAAAAAAGAAAACAGGTTAAGGACGAATTTAATAATTAAGTTTTCTCAAATGATAGTAGGATTCCCATAAAACTTAATATATTGCTCAACCTTAGTAGGAATGATACTTAGTCTCGTGTTTTACGGTCATTGGTAGTGTATTTGAATTTTTGAATTTTAGTTGGAACATTTATATTAATTTAGCTCTCTCTGAGTCAACTTATAATGTTCCAATTGTTTTTATTTTCAGTTGAGGTTAGTCAACTTAATTTATTAACCGAAATCTAAACGTTTTTGTACTGTTTGTTTTTGGTGCAAGGTGCCATTTTGTAAGTTTCAATGAAGTATTTTTGGTGAGAATTTACATCGAATGGAATTTTGACGTTTTTGCAGGCGTTTTACAAACACTAGTTACACATCTAACTAAGTTGGTTTGATAGGAAAGTTGGTTGACAAAAAATTGAGCCAAGGGTTTTCGAAGAATTTTTAAACTTGTCCTTCTCGAAACAGAGTTATTTTAATGACAATGCATTTTGTTCTTGGTTCTTTTGAGGTACAGGATATCGCTTTACAAAGTTTCACCACTTTTTTTTTTTTTTTTTTATAGCCGAACCTCCAAGTTATAGATTAGAATATTTGTTTTTTAATCTCTTTCTCTTTGTCTCACAAACTCGTTCTTACCAAAAGTATCTCCATAAACAATGCTACTTTTGCCAAACACTGACCAAATTGTTAACATTCATACAAGTGAAGAAAGAGTTCATACTGGCAACAAGTTATAGTTCTTCACATACCGAGAGTTCAGTAACAACTTTAAACTAAAAACAAATGACACTGTTCATGTATACTTAATCTGCATAAATAATCCATCAGGTTGTACCTTCTCTCCCAATATGTATTCAGACACCGCAGGTTCAAAATAAAAAAACAATGTTGAAAAGGAACTCATTTATTAGAAAATGTGGCAGCAAAACCAGAAAGTAGAACAGAGATTGTGACTCAAAAAAGAAAAATGACAAAAAGATTAAGACTTGAAACTATAGATCTACATGTCTACCGATCCGATTTATTTTCCAGCCTAATTTTCAACTATGCTAGACAACCTTCTCCATATTTTCCAACTAAAATTTTTCAAGTGCCTGATCCAATCTGTTTCTCATATTCCATTGGATTAGCTAAAGGTTCAGTAGGTTGATTGAAATCCACTGTATTAATGTCTCCGAAAGAGCTATAGTTCTGGGGACCACTCCTTCCCCACAAATCATGTACTTCAGATGAAAATTTGGACTCAGAAGGAACAAATTTACCAATCCCTTCAGAAGGCATGGATTCAGGTTCGCTGGCCACAAGTGCATGGTTTGATCCCAAAACAGGAATATTAACAACAACGGTATTCGGTCTTCCACTTGAATTTGAGGTGTCAACATTACTTAAAGTCTGAATTGCAAGCTCTGTCTTTGTATCTTCAAGCACATCAGTTTTTGGCAACTCCTGCTTCTCCTCGAAGTAGTTAACAATTTTACTAGTTTGTTCAGATGGCAAGACTTCAGGTTCAGTACATAGAGGGATCAGATTGAATTCAATATTTGATATATTTGGTTCTCCACGAACCACCTCATTCAGATGATGCACACAAGGAACAACCTGCTGTCCAGTTCTGATCTCCTTATTGGTGTTGTCAATTGATGGAACCAGGTTGATGAGTTCAGATGCTGCTTCTGAGTCTTTTGTTTCTCCACCATCCGCATCAGATTCTTTTACCTGTGTGGAAGCATCAAGTTCATGAAGTGTTTCACCTTGTTCAATCGTTTTGTCATGATCAAACTCTGACATGATAGCGGTGGACTGATTCACATGTCTAAGTTCAGATGTCCCTTGAGGAATTCCTCCACTGGAAATGGAAATGGGTGCCAAAGTAGAGGCAGATTGATTCTCAGGTACTTGTGAGATGCTAGAGTGAATCTCGGTTGGTGGCACTTGCTCTTCAGACACAGGTACCCGAAATTCTGGCTCAAAAGATTGTTTGTTGAATTGTACTGATGAGGGAACAGAAGAGGCACGTATCCCTGCATGTGGGTTAACAACTGGAATAGGAATCTCTTTCCTTTGGATCATTTTGGCATGTGGAGCCACATCATTTTCTATAGTAACTGGAGAAAAGTGGCCTGGTACAAACACAAGGCCTCTCAAAACAGCATCAGTGTTTGCCACCTTAACATTAAGAAGATATCCAGCATTAAAAGTTCCTTCAATGACACCAGTTACTAACTTCCCCACCATTTCATCTTCACAATCATTAGTTGTACCTGTTGTTTGGTTTGAGTGCAACACATTGTCAGAAGCAGGAATTACAGGTACATTCTCCCCTTGAACTGCACTTCCTTCTTTTCTTGGCCGGCCACGTTTTCGTTTCACCGGAACATTTAAAGGAATACCTAATCCTTGATTCTGTTGGTTCATCTCCCAGAATACCAATTACAGAGTTCTCTCTAGAAAAATATATCTGAAAAAGAGAGAAATGTTATTCTCTGACCAAATAAAGTAGGTCTGATAATCCAACATTCCTTAATCTTAATGCTGGATAAAATCAACAAGTGAATTTAAAAGAAGTGTATGATTGCCCAGAAACACTAAGAAAAAAACAAGATAGAAAGAAAAGAAAATGTAAGTATTTCAGCACCTGAACAAACAAATTTCCTAATGACAAAAATTAAGCATTGTTTTTTTATGCAGCAGATAAAACAATTCAAAGCTACAAGGGCAGAGACATTGTCCCAATTTTTTAATAGTTGTTAAGCAATGTTATCATAAATGAGATCAATATGCGGCAATGATTCATACCAAAAAATTATTAACCTTTACAATTTTACAAATAACTTATATACGCTCTGAAATTGAAATAATTTATGGTACAAAATAGTTGTTAGATTGAAGGTATTGACAATGAATGTGTAATAACATGTAAGGTAGTGCGAATGCAGAAGCAGTCGTCCTAAGATGAAACCCCTAAACTAACAAGGGAACAGATTTACAAAAGTAGCAAGAATCATAAATAGATTTGATTCTTGAACATCGCAGAAAAAGAAAATTGCAAAATGCAGCGTAAAAGAAAGCATGGAAAACTCACAGATGGGTTAGGGTTATGGAAAGAAGTTGGGGGCGAAAAGGGGTGGATATAATGAACAGCAAAAACTGGAAGCTTTGTGGCTATGGCGAGGAAATGAATGTTGTTGCATTTAATATATTATTTAAAAGAAAAAACAAAAAAGACAAAGAAAGAAGGGAAAAGAAAGATAGGAAAAGAAAGTGAAGAGTGTTGGATCTATCTCTGTTACACTTTCTTTCCAACACCAAGATGTTGCGCAGAACAAAATTCCACACGTGGTTGGTTAATAATTTTTTGCTATCGTCAGAATAATTCTTAGTTTGTATATAGTTATTTCTTAATTTTCTTATTATAATAAATCAGCATAAACGGGTGTGATGTAAATTTTTTTAAATATATATAATATTATATTCGTAGATCATAATATTTTAATATTATTAAATTAATATATAAAATGAATTTAAATTTATTAAAAATAGATAACAAATATGAAGATTGATAAATAAAAAATAAAATAAAAAAGATAAATCATTTTTTAAAAAATTTGTGAAAGTAATAATTAATTTTAAAAAATTAAATAAATAATTATATAATGAGGATAAAATTAGAATTATGAAATGTAGAGATAGAAGAGAGAACTTTTATTATATATAGTTATAGATAAAATGTAAATGTTTTATTAATGTGAGAGATGAGATTATTACTTTTATAAATATAATAACATAAATATAGTAAGTATTACTAAAATATTTACAAAAATAATTAAGTATCTCTTAATTAGATAAGATTAATACTAATAAAATGTTTATATAGAATTAGTTATGTAATACTTTTACATATTTAAAAAATATTTTTCAAAATAATTTCTTAAAAGTAAGTTTTGAATTATAAATTAGAATGAAAATAAATTTTAAATTAAAATAAAAAATACTTCCAAATAAAAATAAAATACATTTTAAAATAATAATATTTAAAATAAAATCATTATACAAATTTTATAATAATAATTTTATCTTATTTTTATTATTATATTTTTATTTTAATTATATATAATATTACAATATAAGTATCAAAACTTTATATATATAATTGATTATTTTAATAATAAATTCGATTATGCATGCAGTCAGAGAGTCTATTATATAAAAAAAAAAATCAATTAATGTTTATTGAATTTTGAAACTTTTGTTTCTACAAGAAAAGTTTATAAAAGTAATTGATCTCAGTTTTCATACTTTTTTATAGGTTTGAGAAAAAAATACCATGAAGATATCCAAAAGAAATCTGATTGGATCAAATAAATGTATAATGTTAGATAAATAAAATTGAATAAAATAAATAATATGAAATTCAGATAAGAAACAGTTTGAAATTTTATGAATCTGTAACTGAAATTTATATTTTAATCTTAGTTCATTATAATAATAGTTATTAAAATTATATATGTTATTTTTAGTCAAATATTCATTATATTAATAGAATTTATTTTAAAAAAATTGTTTCATTATAAAACCAACTAATGCTCCCTACTTTTTTTTTTATTTTGATTTTCAAAGTTGCTTTGCTTTTCGTACGTTTCATTCTCATATATTTCGTTAAAATAAATGAGATGGGAAAACGTATTTCAATGTCTTTATATATATATATATATATATATAATATATATATATATATATATATATTTTTTTTTTTCATTCTGAAATATTTATTTTAAAAGTAAATTATATTTTTCATATAAAATAATAAATTTTGTATTTGATATATAATTATGTGTTGTCAAAGTAAATTATGCTCGATTGTGTTGATATTTAGTTTCTCATCAACAATGTTTTCAAAGTTTGCAACATCACTGATGACAAACACAAAAGTCATTTTTTTTTTCTTACAGTGTTTTATTTGTATAAATAAAAAAATTCAATAAAAATAACAACTCTCACCTTTGTTAATTCAAACAGAAATGAGGATAAACTCAACCAATCCTCTGTCCCTTTCTAGTTAAAACTTTTGAATTACTACAGGGTTCCGTGATTTGTTAACAATTAATTAATTAATAAATAATAATGTTTTGACTCATTTTTTTTTATTTACTTAAAATTTATTATTTCAATCACTTTTAAATTATCATATCATATTATTAAAAAATTAAAATGCAAATAATTAATTAAAAAAAATAAAAAATATGATCCCATAGCCAATGAAAAAAGTTTCATCATATAATAATAATAATAATATGCGAAGTCCTTGCAGACCAGGTCATATTTCTCTGTTTTACTGCTAATCTTATCTCCAAACACCAATCAAGTTGCTGAATGCTATGTATTCTCTCAGTTTTATTATACATGTCACTTCACTCAATTATTGATTTATTTTACTTTTCTACACAATTAATTCAAAACACTCAGTTGCAATCTTCAATTATTGGTTTATTACTGAATCACGAAGATGAAGTTTTTAACTTTGATCTGGTTTTAAATACAAGACAGGAGCATCTATTCACAAGAAGAAATATTCACAGGAGCATCTATTTTACATGAAAAGATTGAAAAAAAAAAAACCTTGACCCTGGAGGAACTAATCAAGTGGCCTCAGGAATAGTCTCTAGCATGGGCATCCAGAATCTGTGACCAGCATCATCATTTCTGGATTTTATTAAGCCAACCAGAACTTGTTCTGCAGAAGAAGCTCTCTGGTGTTGCTTCTGAAAAAGTTGTGCCAACTCCTTCTTTGATATCTTTATCTTCACTTTCCCATTGGCATCAGGACAAAGTTTCAGCGTTTGCATAAGCTTCTCTTTCTGCCCTTTCCCTAAACTCAACTCGTGAGCCTTTGAGCTTCTCTTCTTCGACTTCAAATCGCTCCAGTCCTCGCCGTCCCACTCCATTGATGATGCAGCCTTAACACAGTTTCCCATATTTCGATAGATGAATCGATGATTTTAGAAAAAAATGAAGTGTGTGATGAGAGATTTGTGAGGTGGAAGGCTTTGATAATTTGATAGCTATATATATATATATATATATATATATATATATATATATATATAAAGAAAAGAGAAATGGATAATGGGAACGGTGATGGAGACACGGAAAGCTAGATCGGGTCTCATTATTGTGTTCTGCATGGCAGCCAAAAAGGTGGCTTCATTCACCAAATACTGAGTTTTGATCATTTTTGGATTCTTTATTTGGTATTTTTTAACTATTTTTTCTGTTGTCTTTTTAAAATATATTGATGATTATTAATTTTGAAAATTTAAAATATATTAAAAATATTATATTTTTAATGTTCAGTAAAAAACAACATAAAAAATCAGTAAATTTTGAAAGTTGGTGTTTTTGTGGTGTGCCAAGAGCGTGTGAAATGAAGCTCAGATTTAGCATCTTTATGAGTGACTAAGCAAGTGACTATCACTATGTGTCACTTTGTTTAATCAAATGCAAGAAATTGGTGTTTGCTTTTTTCTATTTTTTAATTCAATAATATATTCCTTTTTTGCTTTAAATGTCTACCTGTGATGGCACCCTATTAATAAAAAAAATTTGTTCAAATCATCCTGGGTTTGTACTTAGTGTTTGATGGTTTTGCAAAACCCAAAGTAATCACTTCAAAGCTTTTTAAATTCATATTTTATGGTAAATAAATATCAATATATGTGATCGATTTGTTAATGAATATTTATTTTTTTGGCATGGTTATAATTAAGATGGTGAAAGAAATAATTTTCTACTGAGATTGACATGGAGTTTATATATCCAGATGAAGAGTATACATTGAGAAAGAAGTGATTTATTCATTTTAATTGAAAACAAGTTAAAGTTGTTTAATAAAACGTGTCTTTCCATAAATCTCTTCAAATGACTTTTTCACAAACAAAAAAATTGCTACTGAGTCTATTCATGTAGAATTTTATTTGTAATTTAAAAGTGTCAAGAAAACTTTATATTAAATTTTACCATGTTCACCAGATGATAAATGAACAAGTCTTTCCGGAATGGTTCGAACATATTCCAATTGTAATAGAAAATATTATGTTGATAAGGTGTAGATAAAATTATATGTAATTCTTCATTTTTTAAATTGATACGAAAACTAGATGAATATATACATATTTTCAGCATTTTTCTCTTCATACATGTTTCAATATTCATTTCTATTTTAAATTATTATAACACCTATATTTTTATTAATTAATCTAAAAAAATTATATTAATCGAATATATTCATGAGACATTTTGATTTATTGATTTGAATTTTATTTAATTAAATTTTTTTATTGATATTTTACTAGAGAAAATAAAATATGTCTATTTGACATTCAATTCTTAATATAATATTTTATTTGCTGTGATTTTCATTTTTAGAAAAAGTTATTTAATTAATATTTGTCAAATGAAGGGTGGGTACAGATATACATATCATCTTATCATTAGAAAATTTTTTATAAATAATGATAAATTTTTGAGAAAAAAATAATTAGTCACTATAATGATGAATTTATATAACAATTTATAAATTAAAAAATTATTGGTAACTAAAGTAATTTCTAAATTGACTATTGTGGTGAATTGGTCTCTAAGTATCATTAGATACCAAGCTTTTAACTACCAAACAAATTAGTCTATAAATTTGTCTCAGTGACTAATTTAAATACAAATAAAAAAGAAGTTAATTTTTATTTGGAATTATTTTTATTTACACAGGTATAGTCAACCCCAAAGTACAATTGTCCCGTTTTGGAGTATGGAGGACCTGAGTTGATAGTGAAAGAAATGGATAGTGAAGTGAAGGATCGTGAACATTTCGACCCATGGAGACAAAGTATATCTCGGACCATGAAGGCCGAGTACATCTTGACCCATTAGGGTAGGCGCACCTTGACCCAATGCGGGGATATGCAGATAGGAATGCTCCATGTCAGGCAGGATATGGAAATATAACCGTGCACTTAGAAAAATGAAAATCGGCCCTCAAGATAATGAAGCCAGGACGAAAGTCAAATGATATAAAATAAGGTTCAGGGTTCAAAGGTAAGAGAGACTAATCTTAACTCAGTTCTAGTAAGCTTTAGTATACATACTATATCGAAGTGTTACTGACTTGAGCATTGGAGCGTCTCCAGGTACCCCAGTCTAAGGAGACTTCCTAGAAGCAACTCAGAGTGAATCCCAATAAACAGAGACAAAGCAGAGGATAGGAGAATATAAGACTCTTGAGATAGTTTGTTTCCATACAAGAACACTAAGCAAATGTGAAATTATTTTATATTTACTTTTATAAAATAAGTTCGATTTTTATAAAACAAAAGAAGGTTATGCTTATAGTAGAAAAAGAAAACCTTATTTATTCATTGAATTTTAATATTTTAAAAATTATAAATAATTAAAAGTAATTTTATATCATAAAACAAACTATTGTTATCGTAAATACAAAAATATTTATTCAATTGATTTTAATCATAATATATTCAGAAATATTTTTTTTTATCTTATAAATGTATTTCTAGATATCAAATACTACTGTACAATAACTTCTTGAATTAGATAGATGAGAATAAATTTTGATTCTATATTAAAGGCATTTCTCTTTGAGAATTAATATGACCAATGTGATTAAACTGACTCACAAAGTCATAGTCAGAAACCAAATATCTGAATTTGAAGTCTTGGTTACCGCGGCATTCACTTTTACTTCTTACTCGTCAACATTCAAATTATATATATATTTGATCAAGCCACCTTTTCTTTTCCTCATGCACAAAAATCATACATGTAAATTATTTACCTTTATCAATTTAACATCATAAAAGATTATAATAAATAACCGACATATTTTCTTCCCAATTTAAGCCTTCATATTTTTCAAATATAATTGATATGTGATTTAGAAGACAAAACAAACTTAACAACCACCAAATTGTTTACTTCAATTAAGCAACCATGTTGATACCACAATATTCTACATTTTATGACCTCAATTTTAAAATATAATAATTTTAAAACTCACCTTAATTAATGATAAATCAATTTGTTGAAAAATTTCCATTCATACTTCTTAAAAGACCATTTTTCTTTCATTAAATAAATTAGTTCATGTATCAATTAATCTGTAAAAACTCCTTCTATATATATGTCTAAGGAAATCAAATTTTTATAATAAAATTTTAATAGAACTTACCAAAACAGAGCTGATAAATATGAGTTTTTTATGCCGATGCGTATTAACCAGGATGCCTTTAGTGTAAAAATCTTGCTTCAAATCGAAGTTCACCACTTGATGTTCGTTATATTTTACAATTTTCATGGAAGAGAGAAAATAGATAAATAAAAGACAGAAAAGAAAGAGATAAAAAAAAATAGTCTAAGGTGTATCCAAGATGTATTAAAAAATTTACGTGGATTATATATTATTAAATTATAATATATTAGTAAAGTAAATCTAAACTTATAAAAAATATTATACTAATAAATGTATTTTCTATGGACGACTACCTATTCAATAAATAGTAATATATAAAGTAAAAACAACTTTAATTACTTTATAAATATGTTAAATATGTTTTTTGTTTTGTGAAAATTAGAATTAATTTATTTTGAAATTTTAGTTTAATTTTAAAAAATTTTCATGATAACATATATTTACACTATTTGATAATTTTAATTAAAAAAATTAAATTCATACATTTTTAAATTAAAAAATTAAATTAAATCAAAATTTTGAAAGAAAACTGATTTCAATTTTTATTAAAATTAAAAAAAAACATATTTAATTGTTAAAGTTGTCAACACAAATGTAATACTTTTAAGTTTTTCCTTTTTGACGAATAGAAAGATGATATAACTAAAATGATGTGGACGTGGTGTATCATCCATGAAATTCACGTGAAACGCCGATTCCAAGAAAGTAGATGTAGCATATTGGCAAATTTTAATTGTTGAATAATTTATTGACATGTATACTACACTTTAAACTTATGATCATTCCTCTCACTTGGTTACTTTTTCAGAAAAAAGTAAGTAGTGGGTTGTTATGAGAAAGCTAAAAAGTTTTTGAATACTGGAAAAATTATGCTCCATTTCTTAGGTGTTCTGAGTTACTGAAGAAAGCTTTTGAACAGCATGAGTTGATTGATATTGATATCATTAACAACCGCTCAAACCTCAGAAATAGTCTCTAGCACAGGTCTCCACGATCTGTGACCACCATCATTTTCTCTACCCTTTGTTATGAAGCGAAGCAGAAGTTGTTCAGCAGAAGCTCGTCCTAGTTCCTTCTTATCAAACAATTCTGCCAACTCCTTCTTCGATATCTTTATCTTCACTTTCCCATTTGGATCTGGAGAAACTCCTAGCGTTTCCATCATCTTCTTCTTCTGCACTTTCTCTGAACATAACCCATCACCTTCATCCAACACCTTGCTTGATGAAGCTGCCTTGCAACAGTTTCCCATATTTTCACAGATGAATTGCTTCAAATTCTTTGAGTATGGTGTGTGTGATTAATGAAGTGAAGATGTGTTATTGATCCTTCTATATATATATATATATAATCGGGAAATGGATAATGGAAATGCTGTCCACGGATTTTGGATTAATTTATAATATAATTGTTGGTGAGGACACACGGAGAGGTAGATCGGGTCTAATTATTGTGCATGGCTCCTTGACCAAAAATAGTATGGTCTTAAGCAGTAACATGTGTATGTTCCCACCATTTTATCATCTTTTGCTTCCACATAGGGGATGTATCATATCTTTTCCACTGCAAAACAAAATCAACATCCTATACTATATGCTACATATTGAAGTTGTGGGTGCTATTCTTCTTTTCTTCTCTCTCCGCCACAATCATGTCATCAATACACAGAAATAGAATAATAATTTTACATTAGAGAATTTTCCACAAAACACCTCAATGATTATTAGTTGAGATTTTGTCATTTCCACGATTCACCACCATACATACTAATATCTTGGCGTGACCACGATATACTAATACTTTGGTGTCAGGGAGTGTGTTAGAAGTCCTACATTGACTAGAGATAAGATCAATTTACAATATATAAGTGAGTGCAATCCTTACCTTACAAGTCAGTTTTGTAGGATTGAATTAGACTTTAAAATCCATTTCTAACACCTTGGTCACTAAAACTTTAATATAACCAATTAGAGACCAATTTAAACACTAGTTCATAAATCAATTTTAATTTTTTGCTCATGATAATTACTATTTTAGATACCAATAGTTTATAAATTGGCATCTAAATTAGTTACATGACTAGTTAACTAATTATTTTTTGTCTCTAAAATTAATTGTTATTTAATGATTTTCTTGTAACGTCCGACAATAGACACATTTTAACTATTGATGAAAATTTCTCTTCAAAATCAATTTCATTTTTCTATCTAAAGTCCTCCACAACCAATTTTAGTGTTTTCTTGCCTTGGAGTAACTTCACCAATTATTCAAAGATATGTGCAAGAATTTCATCTCCTCTTACATTATTTTGTACCACTTGTCTTTTTTCTCATGCGACATAATTTCTTTGTATATAGCTTTGAGGGCTTTTTTGTAAAAAGGGGTCACTTTGACCAAGAATTTGTAAAAAAGGGTCGTTTGATTTTTTTTTTGCAAAATAGGGTCAAGTCGTCGTAGCAGAGGACGACATTAAAGGTGAAGTCGTCCTCCACCGTGCCAGTTTCTTTTTTTTTTTTCCAAAAAGCGAAACCGTGCTCTCGGAAGCCGGTTTCTATATATTTTAAAAGTGAAGTTGGGCCTGACGACTTCACTTTTTGGTATTTTTTTTTTCATTCAGCTTTATATATATATATATATATATATATATATATATATATATATATATTTTTTTTTTTTTTTTTATTATTTTTTTTTTTAAAAA
>Ga0214544_1004802_pt1 | contig 26796 bp, 10 predicted proteins | sample CNSS3metaG_FD_160074 | JGI IMG/M metagenome (GOLD analysis project Ga0214544, IMG submission 160074) | Root nodule microbial communities from cowpea collected in UCLA plant growth center, Los Angeles, California, USA - CNSS3 | ecosystem: Host-associated > Plants > Roots > Nodule | place: USA... | reverse complement strand
GTGTTTTTCTTTTTTTACATTTTTTTAAAATTTTTTAAAATTTTTAAAATTTTTAAAATTTTTTTTAAATTTTTTTTTAAATTTTTTTTAAATTTTTTTTTAAATTTTTTTAAAAATTTTTTAAATGTCCACGTGTCAACCTAGCAGCGTGTCACGTGTCAAAGTCAATGTTCTATATTCAATTTGGTCCCTATATTTTTTATTTTTGTTAAATTTAGTCCTAATTTTTGTTAACATAAATCAATTTGGTCTCTTCCCAAAATTGAAACCAAATTTAATTTTTATATTAAAATTCACATTTTTTATTAAATATTTTTATATAATATATTAAAATTCACATCATTATAACTTTGATATAAAAATTAAATTTGGCCACATCTTCGATAGAGACAAAATTGGTCAATTTTAAACAAAATTGGTCAATTTTAAACAAAATTGGGACTAAATTGAACAAAAATAACAAATATAGGGACCAAATTGAATATAGAACATTGACTTTGACATGTAGTACGCTATTGGGTTGACACGTGGACATTTAAAAAATTTAAAAAAATTAAAAAAATCACGAAGTGACACATGGCGGTCACTGTTCATGGTCGTTAATGATTTAAACGGTGTTAGCAAAAAAGGACCCAATTGAATAAGATTGACGAAAATTTGGATCTATTTGAACACAAAACCAAAATTATGACTTATTTAATAAAACTTGACAAAAATTAGGACCAAACAGGTATTTAACCTTAAATTTTTAAATAATCCACGGTAGAAATAGAAGAGAAAGTTCTTGTACCTTAATTTCATTTTCATTTTGAAGTTTCGCGCTTTGCTCTTCTTTTTCATTTCGTCCCGAAAGTCCATGAAACGGTTCTCTCTTTCACCGCCTTTATCCCCACAACGGTTCTATCTTTCGTCTCACAGGGTCGCGCCTTTATCTATCATTTTCATTGGTTGTCTCCCATGAGGTAGACAAACACACTTGGAGGATTGTTGTTGGCGACTTTGATCTCTTCCCTGAGGTTGGCTCTATTTTCTCTCTTCAATAACTTCCATGCCTAAATTTTTTGTTTGGGACTCTTCTGCCTTCATTCCTGATTTTCTTTGGTTGTGTCGCTAGGGATTGATTTTTCGTTGGGGTTTGTTTTGGGCGTCAATGCGATTTAAGAGCTTTGGAATTGGAACCCATCGAAGGAGATTAGTTTTTTATTTTTTGCGCTTGAAATTTTGTGATTCAATGTTTCATTTTGGAATAGAAAATTGAATGCTTTGCACTGATATTTTGTTCGCTTCATTGGTGCAAAGGCTTGTGCTATGTATGTTGGTGTTGTGGTTTCACACTAGTCAATGGAAGAAGCCAATGAACAATTGAAGTAATGGCACTTATACAACAATAGGACCCAAACCAATAGAATAGAACAATATAGCATATATGACAACAACAAAAAATCCATAAAACAAATCAAACTTGGGGTTGCAACAACTACTAAAATAGTGGCAAAGTATTAAATACCAAACATAGACTACTTATGTGACAAACGCAGTGCAACTTTTTTCATAAATATAATACATGACTTGCTACAAATTCAATTAAACATCTACATTTGTCCACAAAGTCTGTATACATTTCCTCATCCAAAACCCACTAACAGTGCTAATAAGTGAACATTCCTTAACAAGCTCATAAACCCTACCAATAATATCCTCATCCAATGATACATTCATCAACACAAACCACACCACAACAAGGAATTCGTAAAAAAAAAAAAAAAAAGGGAAAACCAAAAAAACCAAAACAAAAAAAAAAAAAAAAAACACAAAAAAAAATAAAAAAAAAAAAAAACAGGGGATTCCAATTAACCCTAAACAAAAAAGGAAAAATATCACTCCAAAACAAAGATGGTGAAAGAATGAAACTACCTCCAATATAAAAAGTATCCATCGATGGAAGAACGAAAAGTCTATTAGGAATCTAAGTATGAGTCTAAGTCCCACATTGATCAGAAATGAGAAATAGAGCACCATATAAGGATGAAGGCAAATAAACCCATCGCCTTAAGGTTTTGGGTTAAGAGTGGTGTCAGTGCCTTATATGGTTGAGTTCAGGTCTCATTAGTGTTTGTTCTCCCTAGTGAAACCCCTTCCTTATAAACCTAACAAGTGGTATCAGAGCCGGTGGTTAAAACCAGCTCAGACGAGTGTAGTATGGTCCTAGTATCGAAAGTTTTCCTAAGAGTGTGGGTCAGGTAAGCGTGTCCTATTAAAGAAAAGAACGGTGGTACAGAAAAGGGCAGAAAAGGAGTACTCGTGGTTGGAAATGCTTCCGTTGGAGGTGGAGTATACCAATGTGGTTGAAGGGACTCACCCTTGAGGGGGAGATTGTTAGGAATCCAAGTGTGAGTCTAAGTCCCACATTGACCAGAAATGAAAAAGTAGAACACCATATAAGGATCAAGGCCCATAAACCCATCACCTTAAGGTTTTGGGTTGAGAGTGGTGTTAGTGCCTTCTATGGTTTGACTCAAGTCTCATTGGTGTTTAATCTCCCTAGTGAAACCCCCTCTTTATAAACCTAACGAAGTGGCCCAGTAAACCAGAGTCCACCGTCCTCCATGTATTTGTCATCCACAAAACCACCCATTAAACTCTAACTATTTAATAAATATGTGGTAAATAGGAACAATGACAACTAGAAACTTTGTCTCTATCGCACAAGAAAATGAAAAGAAAAAGGAAAAAGAAGAAGCAGACCTTTTGATTTCTAAACTAGGAGCTTTTGATAAGTAATCTCTAGATGAGAACCAAATGGAACAATGTGAACTGGGAACATTTAGGGTTTCGTTCAAGAAACTGAGAAGAGAAAGGAACATTTAGGCAGAGCTTTTCATCTGCAAACTAAGGAAACTACGAAGGAACTTCCCTTTCACGCACATAACATCGAAATGACAAAAAACAAAAAACTATGTAAGAGTAACATAGATTTTGTCAAAGTTTGTCAAATAAAACTTTAACAAAATATCGTTTTCCATTAACATAAATTAATTTAAGATTCGATTTTTTTTAATTTGCTTTTTGTAATTTTATTTATAGTTCATCTGCATAAACAATATCTGTATAGAAACAAAAACAATATAAATTAGCTTGGAGCAGTGCACCTTTATTATATATAATTTTAGATAACACCAAATTAATGCATGCATAGAAATGATAGGTTTAGAAAATTAATATACATCTTTAATGTTATTGGAGAATTCATTTTGTTATTTATCTTTTATTTTATAAAATTATTATTATTTTATAAAAATATTAAAATTACTTTTTTTTTCTTTTCTAGTATTTTAGTATTTGAGAAAAAAATTAAAAGAAGAAAAACAATTTTTTATTCAAGATTTTATTAGTTTTTTGTTTTTTTTTCTATCCTAAATAGATTGTGGTTTTTTTTTCGTAAGCAAGGAAACAGAGAAATTATTGTTAGAGTTGTTCTGACGTAGGTTGTCTTCTCTGACGATGAAGTGGTGCTGGGTGGGGTTGCATTGCTGACCAAAACAAGGGTTTTGTTTTAATCTGCTATGATGAGTGTCTCGTAGAGCAACTTTTTGTCTAGTTGTTACATTGAAGTTACTTTTCTAAATCTTTAATTTTTATTGTGGTCACAACTCTTTTTCTGTTTGTGGAAACTTAATCATAACCATATATCAATGTCCCACTTGGTTTTGTTGAATATGTGTTGTATGTTTGACAAATTTATACGTATTAATTTAAAATTTTGATGATCGATAATCTTACAATTAATTTATTAATATACATTTAAGTTTATTAGACGTTAAAAATTGATAAAAAAAATAGTGAAAAATTAATTTATTGGTATATATTAATATTTATTAGATTTTTAAATTTTAACTTTTAGAAGTTAAGAATAAAAAAAGTATAGGAACTAATTAACTTTAAAAATTTATTTATTAATCTATAGTAATATTTATTAGGTTTTTAAAATATAAATTTAGAAGTTAGGAATAAAGAAAATGATACGGATAACACTTGATAACACATTTATCACAAATTTGATAACACTTTTTATCGCAAACTTAATAACACTTTTTTTTGTGTGTTATATTGAAATGGGGTATTATTAATTTATGTGAATAAAATAGATATTACGTCTTACACTTGATTATTCTTACTCCTTTAAAATATTTTTCTGTATATTTTTTTTTTCACATAAAAAAGTTTGGGTATAATTTCAAGTGTTCAATTGACTAAGTTCTTCATCTAGTAGGTACTATAAAAATTATTATTTTTTATTATTCTTTATCCTTAATTTTTGTTTTATTTGAAAAAATTTTGTTTTGTTATAAAATCTTTCATTATCTGTGAACGGTTAAACTATTTTAATATCTAAAAAACATTATCAAAAAGTATTTTTTATCTTATCACATTTTTAGATATATATTTTGTTCCTGTGTTCGATTTTATTCGATTATGATCGTTTGATCATTTTTATTTATTTTTTTATTTGTATATGTTGTTTATTTTTATTATGTATATTTTAATAACTTTTATGTAATTATTTTTATTTTATTTTATTCTCACAAGCATAATTTTACCATCGCAATTGCATAAAGATATTACATTTACTATAATACTACGTAAACACAAGTGTTATCGCGCCTGTGTGTATACATTTTTTAAATATGCGTGTTATTATATTAGTGGGTGATAATACTGTAATGTTATTAAGTTAATATATAAATTAAAATTATATTTATTAGAAATGAAGTGAAATATATGATAACAGATGAAAGAATAACCATTAATAAATAAAGACAAAGAGAAGAAGAAGAGACATCCGATTTTATAAAAATCTTGTAAAAATAACGATCAATTTTTAAAAATTTAATAAATTATTATATTTAAAGGGTAAAATGGGTATTTTGAAATGTGGACACAAAATGGGGAATCCCTTTTATATATTGTTATAGATAATAATTTAATATTTTCATAAATCTTGTTTACACCATCAAACATACATTGAAGTTCAAAAAATAAAATATTTATGTCTAAATTTCAATTATTATTATTTTAATATGTTTTCTCTGTGTGATTTCGTTCGATATATTTTTATCGGTGTATAAGAAAAGAGTTTAAAGATGCATTTTAAATATTTTTAAACTCCAATATTTATTTTCCTTTTATAATTTTCTAAAATATGATTTTTACTTTATCAATTTTATTTCATTAATATTTGCAAACTTTATAGAAATTTTGGTAGTCTTGAAATTTTATTTATGTGTAATTGTGAAATATTTTATATAATTCTTTCACTTTTATCCAATTTTATTTGGTATTCTAATTTAAAATTTATATCATTATTTATTTCTAAATATTTGACACTAATGATATGAGAATGTGTCTTTTTTATATTAAATATTTGATAATATTATGTTTCTTTGATGTGATTTTTACTTGTTATCAAAAAATAAGTAATTAATATTGAAACACAAAGAGAGAGCATATATGATGTTACGAATCTAAGTGTGAGTCTAAGTTTCACATTGACTATAAATGAGAAAGTAGAGCACTATATAAGAATAAAGACCCATAAATTCATTGCCTTAATGTTTTGGGTTGAGAGTGGTATCAATGCCTTGTGTCGTTGGGCTCAGGTCTCATGGTGTTTGTTCTCCCCAGTGAAACCCCCTCTAAAAAACCTAACATATGGTCACATTTACAAATATACCAGTTACTCGATGGGGATGTGAATGATACAAAAAACTTATATTTGTTGGGAATGAGATCGGGATGGGAATAGATTCTTACTTTGAGGATGAGTATGAGATAATAAAACATGTTCACATCCTGTCCCTTTGTAATTTCTATTTGAGGTTTAGTTCAAATGATTAAACATTAATCATTTATATTAAATCTCTTGAATTATCTGTTTGGACTTGAAAACATTATTTTTCATAATTTATTAGTATGTGTATATTGTAAGTATACAAAAATTTGATAAAATTTCAGGTTGAATAATTTTGTATTATTTTTCGGATGCATCCTTGACTATGATCATGATTACTTTCATTCATGTATTTCAAAGATCAATGTAAAATGGTATCAAAATTTTACCAAATTTATGATAGTAGGTTTCTTCGTGCATGTGTTAGTGAATTATGAAAAATGTTTTCTTGAATGAGTAGAGCCTTATCTTGAATTACAAAAGTGAGAATAATAGGAAACTTGTTACATAATTCTGGATCAAAGTTGAATAGATACATGTCACATTAGTAAAGATGATAAAAAGAAAAGTTACCGAGGTACAATATTATGCTCAAGAAAACAAAATACCTATTAACGAGAAATAATATTCATGCTTAATATTATATTATATTTTATATTTACACTTTTTTTTTTCAATTGACGTATTAAACACTTTTGTTGGATGTAGTTGTTTCATTTGATATCCTCAAATGCAAAAATAATGTGAGATAAATCTTTATCTGATAAGTTTGTACTTACACATACTATAAAACATTCAACATTTCAATGAATTTGTCAATGAAAGCATCATACAATTCATATCGTATCATATATTGCTTTAGGTACTTCTATTGAAATAAAATGTAGTCTTCCTTTTTTTTCCTTTTAAATTATTTTCAATTGTAAGTAGGATAAGGTTGTAACTATCATCTAATCACTCTAGAAAAAAATTATCATGTAAAAATATGTTTGCAAGAAGAGGATTTTCACTTCTATTATTTATCTTAAATCTTTCACCAATACCAAAAATTGATAATAAAAAGTGTGTTTAAAAGATAAAAAGAAAAAAACATATATCATCTTTAATATTAAAAAAAAAACAAATATTTACTTTATTATATGTTGTTTTCCAAAATTTAGTGTTGCTGGTACATGAGAAAATTATTGGAAGTTATATAAACGGTGTAAACCTCACCTTACAAGTCAATTTTGTAAAATTGGATTATATTTAAAGTCTACTTTTTAACATAGTATCAAAGTCATCTAACAAAGATGATTGTTTACAAAATTTATTGTTTCACCTATTAATAGCTTTTATCAGATTATCTACTAATATCTAGTCTCATACGCTTAAGAACTTATATGTTTCAATGTAAAAAGAAAAATATGTTGAAAGTCTCACATTAATTATAGATAAAATCAATTTATAAAATATATATATATATATATATATATATATATATATATATATATATATATATAAATACAAATCTTATGATATAATTTTATAAGATTTAATTGGTTTAACCTGTAATTCCTAAAAAAAATGTATTATTTAAATCTACTTTCCCTTTCTAATTCTTTTATCTTGTTAACTAAAAAAGATGAGCCAATGTTTGATTACATTTTAGAATATTTATTTTCTTAAATAAGATGGACGTACTAATAAAAATTAACTCTCATTTTAGTTAGCAGGGAATAATCATTAGCGTTGCGAAGCAAATCTAAACGGGACAAAGAAATTATTCTAGCATGAGAGTTTGTCAGAGTCATTGATGAGAAAAGGAAGAAGATAAGAAACAAAATGGAAAGGTAGTTACACATATATCTCAACATACCCGAATTTCTTATCACTTTGGATTCAATCTTGTTTTGGATAACGATCTTTAGTATCGCCATTCTACACATACACTCTAGCCACTACTTTTGAACCATGAAATAAAAAAAGTACTCGTACAAACTCAAATTTAATGCATTAATCGAATAGGTGAATGCATTTAAAGTGTTTCTCACTCAATTCATTTATGCTATGCCAGAATCCTCATCCTCTTATCCATGATATGTTTATTATCATCTCCACTGTCAAAGAAAAAATATATTAATAAAGTATCTCTTTAGTGCAAGGAAAGATTAAAAGAAAATTTTAATCGATATTTAAAATGTAAAAAAATTAAAGATAAAGAACTAACTTCTTTTTAGCTAGTAAAATTGAAGAAAAATAATTAAACTAAAATATGAAAAAATATAGTGTTGGTTTTTATATTTTTTGTGGTCATATATTTTAAAATACTTATTTTAATCTTTTTAAATTTTTAAAATTTGGTGAATATAGCAAACCTCCACCTCAATTTCTCTTTGAGATTTTTTTTTTCTCTCTTCCTTTCGTTGTCTTCGCCACCTGTCTCCTCGCGCACTCTTTCATACGGGCCTTAAAATTTATGATATTTGGGGCTAAAATTCAAACATATATAGTATTAAGATTTATGTAAAATACTTTTTTTGTTATCCTTTTTTCGTTATACGATCACATATTATACAAACAGTATATTTACAAGAAAGATATTAAATTTTGTAAGGCATACAAAATTATAAATGTAATCATATAGCATTTTAATTACAATATTTATAACTATAACAATGAATATTAGATTTCCCGTTTTATGTAAAGATTATTTTAAAATTATTCTTAAATATATATTTTTTTCTATGTATATAAGTCACACAATATCTGACTCTCCTCCAACCATTCCATTTAATTTTTATATTTTCAGAGTCTTTTCCATCATATTTTTTATGACTTTTAAATTATAATATTTAATACTGACTTAAATTAATTTTTAAGATTTTGAAAAAGTGTGAACACATATATTCTCAATTGTTAATTGCATTATAATTTCGTAGTTGATAGATTAACACTAATGTAACGAAGAGTTTTCACATCAAATTTGTTCCAAACTTAACTTAAATTCTTCTACCAATTTTTCAACTGAAACATATATAGACAAAGTAAAAAGTGAAAAGTTTTTTACTTCGGTTCCTTACCGAAACTTATACTTTCAAACTAAGTATTGATTGTCGTACTAACAGAAGCCTAAAACAATTAAAAAAGATTATAAAAGTATATATAAAGCAATAGGCATTGGTTCACTATATGCTCCTGTTTGTCTATAATCGAAGACTATTTCATATATTTTTTTAAATGTTTCTTTTGTTTTACTTTCTGCCTACATAACGAATATGGACTTAAACAAAACAATTAGATATAAACCAGATATAATAATTAAGGATGAACAAAAAATATAATTTTTTTTATATGATTCATTTATGTTTTGATATGATCTATTTAAGATCTATTTTATTAAAAATTAAATTTATTTAAAATTTATTTTATTGGATATGGATATTAATATGATATACATTTTATATATTTTTGTAGATTGTGTATCTATTATTTAAATTTAGATTTTCAAATATGGATAATTCAAAAATTTAATTTAAATTTTCAATCTACATTTTTAGTTAGATTAGGATGAAGGTCGGGATGACTCATATTTAGCAGAGTCGGCACGACCCAAATTTGGTCGTATTTGGTCGAATTAAGTTGTGTCGGTTCCGATAAAAATTTGACCCAGTCAGTCTTGGATCAAATTTGACCGTATTCAACTGAATCAATCTCGACCCAAATTTGACCACATTGGATTGAGTCGGCACCAAACGAAATTTGGCCTATGCGACCGAGTCAGCCGTTACCAAAATTTGGTCGTATTCAACATAGTTGGCTCTGGCCGAAATTTGGTCGAGTCAACCCTAACGTAAATTTGGCAGAGTCGGTCTTGGCACAAATTTGGTAGTATTCGGCAATGTCGACCTCAAAAAGAAATTTAGGCGTTTCAACCGAGCCGATCAGGGCCAAAAGTTGGTAGTATTTAGCAAGGCTGACCCCAGCTGAAATTCAACCAAATTTAGTCGACTCAGCCCCAATCAAAATTTGACTGAGTTGGCCTTGACCCAAATTTTGCCATATTCGGTCGAGTCGACTCTGGATAAAATTTGGTTGTATTCGGCATAAAACGAAATTTGGTCGTATTCAGCCGATTTAGACACAACCAAAATTTGGTCGTATTTAGCCGCGTCGGCCCTGATTGAAATTCAGTCGAGTTAGCCCTAGTCGAAATTTAGTCGAGTCGGCCCCTGACCTAAATTTATCAATATTCGTCGATTCAGTCTCAGACGAAATTTGGCCATATTTAGTCAAGTTGGCCTCGATCGACAAATTCAGTTGAGTCAACCCCAACTGAAATTTGGCCGAGTAGGCCTTGACCCAAATTTTGCCATATTTGGCAGAGTCGACTCTGACTGAAATTTGGCCATATTAGGCTAAGTCGGTCCTAACCGAAATTCGGCCAAATCCAGTCGAGTTGATCTTAACAAAATTTTTTCCTAGTTTACTCTGACCCAAATTTGGCCGTATTCGGCCACGTCTTCCCTGACCGAAATTCGGTCATATGTAGCCAAATTGTACCATGTCGGGCTTGACCGAAATTTGAACATATTTGGCCGAGTCCGTCCTGATTGAAATTTGTTCAAATTTGGCCGAGTCGATCCTAGCCAAAATTCATCTGAATTCAACCGAGTTGGCCCCAATTAAAATTTGGTCGAGTCGGCTACAATTGAAAATCAATTGAGTTAGTTTCGTGCGTAAATTCGGCTGAGTTGGTCCCGACCAAAATTCTGCCAAATTCGATGATATCAGCCCTAATGACACATGTTTTTTAATATTCAATTTAAATTTTTTTTATAAAAAATGAATTCTGAATTTTGAAATTGATCCAAATATTTGGATCTGAATTTAAAAAAAAAATATAAACTAGTTTTGCTAAAAAATGGAATTTTGATCAAAAATATGATCCAATTATTTGTATATGAAATTAGTGTAGATTAAATCATTAAAAATTCAATCCATAATCACCCCTAATCAAAATAAAAATAAATTTTAAATATACTACTCGATGAAAAAGTCTACTAAAATTAAACCACAAATTACCTAAATCTTAGACTTAAAGCATAAGAAAAACAACAAATTGAATTTCATTAAACGTACATCATTAAAATTGTTTGCTTTAGTTCAACCAGATCATTTTTTTTTCTGGTTATCTTGGTTAAATAAAAATGTAATAACAAAATTTCTCTATTTATTTAACAACTTGATTAATCAGAGGGACTTTTTGTTTTCTCTCGTAAACATTGTGCTCCTCTTTCCTTTAATTTTTATATATTTTAAACATTTCAGTAGCAATTAAAATTATCAATATGGTAAATTTTATTATTATTATTATTATTATTATTATTATAATAATAATAATAATAATGCTGTTGCAAAATTATGACATTGTTATTTTTATGTCGAAGGGAAATTTTACTAAACATAAAGGATTAAAAGGAATGTTATTAAAGATAAGAGTCCTAAAGCGTCATCTCTCCCTGAATCGGTCTAATTCAATTCATTTGTTCACATCAATCAAACGATCATTATAAATAAAAAATAAACACAAGATAATAAGACACAAAAAAAAAGGTAAACTAATATACAAAATATTTAATTATTTAAAAAAATACAATTGTCAATCATACCTAATTAAACACATCAATCATAAAAAAATACTATCATAATCCATATAAAAACTTATGTATAACTCAATTATAAATATACATGCATTGATTTCGAAATCTTACAAATTGTGCAACTATGGTAGCATCTACAACTCTCCATATTTATAATCCATACACAAATTCCAGGTCTTTACGGTTAAAACCTAAAAAATACAACGCAAGTGAGATAAAATTAACCTACCAAACTTTCAAAATTGAATTTTGTATCAAGATTATTAGTTAATTCTACTCTAGTATAATTTCGAGTTGGATTATCTTTCAATAATAATATTTAGTAAAAAGAACTTTGGGAATATAAATATTGTGGATCTATACTAAAATGTTTAAAAGATTTTTTCTTTAAAATAATTTGTGACACATTTTCTCTTTTTTCTTTTAAATTAATTTTCAGAATGGTAAAATTTAAATTCTTTATAAGGAAAACTTCTGAAATAGGTTGAAATTTGAATAATTTGAAACTACATTTATTGAAAAAAAGAAGAAGAATGATTTTGTAAAAATATACAAAAGGAATATATTTATAACAATATATAAAGGGGATTCCCCTTTTTGTGTACACATTTCAAAATGTCAATTTTACCCTTTAAATATAATAATTTATTAAAATTTTAAAAATTGACCGTTACTTTTACAAGCTTTTATAAAATCGACCATCTTTGTTTTTTTTTCTTTATTTATCAATGGTTATTTTTTCATCTGTTCTGATATATTTCACTTTATTTTTAATAAATATAATTTTAATTTATATATTAACTTAATAACATTATAATATTATTATCTACTAATATAATATCATACATATTTAAAAAATATATACAGTGTAATAATTTATTTAAAAAATGCATACAGTGCGATAGCGCCGGCTTTACGCCAGAATTTATATAAATAACCGTTTGTTTTGTTATTTGGACCGGTCCATGTAGGTTAGGGATGCTATTTCCTGCACCCTCTTTTTGTTTTCCTGCACCTTTAATTTTTGAAACACCCGTTTTACCCTTGAATCAATATAGTAAAGTTAATCCTAATTTTTCCTACCCTATTTATCTTGTGCCCAACTCTGCATCCCTTGTATTCCCTTTTCCACTATCTTTTTCCCACCAACACTCCTTGCATCCCTCTTCTGAGAATTAATTTGGGAAGAGGGAGTTTTTATTGATTAAGAGGGTAAAATTTGTGTTACTATTTTGAAGAGATTTAGAAAGGGAAGGGAAAAGAGTAAATTTAGGAATGAAATGTGTAAAAATTTGTATGTGATGTGATAAATAAAAAATAAGTTTAATTAAAAAAACAAGATTATTAAATTGTTATTGATGTTAAAAATAATATAAAATTATATTAAAATGAATAAATTAAAAAAAATATTTTAATAAAAATATTTATATATTGATTTTTTTAATAAAAAGTTAAAAAATTTAGAATATTAATTATTATTGTAAAGATAATTTTAAAATAAATATTTTTATATTTTATATTGATAAAAAGAAATATACATGTGAGGATGAAAATATAATAGTATTTTATCATTAATTAGAAAAAAATAGAAAAATTGCATAATTCTACATTTTCCTTTTTTACTTATTCTCAAATTTTAGAAAGCAAATACCATAATCACCCTCAAATATTTGTTCTTTTATATATCAACACTTTATTCTCCTTTTCTCTCACCATGTTTTCCAGCAACTCACTACCATAGTCCTACACCGCACAAGGTTTTTCTTCCCCTTTCCAAGCACATATTTGGGCACCTGTCTCTTGTAATTTATGATGTCGCATCCAACAGATAGCATGGATTCATGTATCTCAACATTTATGGACACCTGTTATGTAGATATAGTGCATGCATTTAGGTGTCCATATCCACGAAAACAAGCATAGGGTAAGTTGGGGGAAGAAGAAGAAAGTAAAATCACATCAAAGTTCCGGATTCACCGATAGATTTTTTTTTTTTTAATATTTTTCAGATTAAATATTTAGAAAGATATTTTCAGAATATATAATACGAAATATATTTTTTACATATTTCAAAAATACTTTTAGATTTGAAATATTTTTCAAAACTATTTAATTTAATTTTTTTTTATTTCAGATAAAAAATTTCAGAACATATTTTCTACAATATCTAATTCAAAATTATATTTTTAACTAATGATAGTTTGAAAATTACAAATTGTATGGGGTGCAGGAAGAAAAAGTCCAGATTTGTAACAAAAACAAAAGAGAATACTTTTAAATTGTATTCATTCCATTTCAATACCTAAATCAACTTTTCTGGAAAAAAATAAATAAAAAAATATATATATATATATATATATATATATATATATATATATATATATACTTTATCCTCATTATATTTATTTTTTATCTTTTCTACCCTCGTCATCTTTTTTCTTTTTTTTCACATGTTCACACAATGCTATCATTTTTTACTTATCAAGAAAACAAAATCAAATTAATTTTAGAATTTATTTTAATTATGTTTAATATATCAAAACTATTTGTAAGTTTAAATTTTTTAATTTATACATAAATTTATCTTTTAATCTTAAACTATTTTGTTAATAAATTATCCTATAAAAGTTTGTTTTCAAATATTTGTTAATTATTTAATGAAATATTTAAAAAAATGATTTTAATTTATTGTAGTTTTTAAATTTTGATATATTTTTTTACGTGCCATGTGAAATATTATTTATTTTAAATTTTTTAGATAATTTAGTTTATTAATATTATCAATTTTAATTTTGTAAGAAATAAATATATGTAATTTTAGTTTTAATTTACTAATAAAATTAAAAAAAATATTAATAAACATCTAAAATTTTAAAAGTTAAAAATATATAAAAATATATAATTTTATAAATTTTGAAAAAAAAAAAACAAATTTATTAAAAACCGCTACCTATATTATTAACAAACATAATCAAATTAAGAAATATGTTTATATCAAATAAATCGAAATTTTTATACTTCAAATACTACTATTAAAAATAAAAGAAAATATAAAATGTAAATAAATTATTTCCCACGTAAATATTACACGCGGTAAATGTCAAATTTAATTTTATACTAAATAAATTTTATTATTCATTTTTTATAAATATATTTTTTATTATTTCATACTATCAATAGAAATTAAATAAATTATTTTAAATAATTTATATAGCATTTTATATTACTTATAATACTAGGGATATTTTGGTAATCTTATTCTTTTATCTATTAAAAGTTTTTTTCAATATCATACTCAATTTAATCACAAACTTTCATGAACTTCATTATCTAATCTACATCATAATTACTTCCTAATCTTTTTTATAAAAAAAATATAAACTTCACTCTCTAATCCTTCCAATCTCTTCCTCCCCTTCTCCCTTTAGTCTTTCCTCTCAAAATAACACAACTTAGTCTTTAGATTCGTTATATTTATTCAATTAATCTTTATATTCATTATTTTTATTCAATTTAGTCTCAATTTTAATTAGAAAAAACCAATTTTATCTCTTTCAAAGACCAAATTTAAACTTTTTATAAATATTATACTAATATTTTTTATAAAATTTACATTTTTATTAATTATTTTAAAAATTCAATTATAAATTATTTATTTAATTATAAACTGAATATAATTCCTAAATTTAATATTAAATAGAATATAATTATTTAAAATATTATTAGAATATAATTAATAAATATTTTCTTCCGGTAATTATATTCTAGATATAGTAATTTTTTTGAAATTGACATTTAAAATTATTAGAAATATTTTATAAGAATATACTAATATATCTAAATCTAAAACATTTAAGATTTTAATATCTAAAACACAATAAAAATATTAAATGTTAATTATAAAAGTTTTAGTAAAACATTTAATAATTACATTCTAATAATATTTTAAATTATTATATTTTTTTAATAATTAAATCTAATAATTATATTCGATTTATAATTAAATATAATAATGTATAATTAAATTTTAAATATAATAAAATTTTGTCTAATTGAAACAAAATTGTTCAACCAAAATTATGTATTAGAATTAAATTGATAAAAATAAAAAATATAAGAATTATATTGAACAAAAAAAATTACTTTGAACAAAAAAAAATAACATAAACATATAAACATATTCTATTCTGTGACACAGATGACACGTGCATAATTTTACTTTTAAATAAAAAAAATTAATAAAATAAAAAAAAAGAAAAAAGAAATTAACACGTGATATATAATGTATACATATATTAATTATTTAAATATAGTTAAAAAATTAATTAAAATTAACATATCTAATTAAATCCAAACGAAATAAAGATTAAAGTAAATAAAGAAAACGAAAATAAGGAAAAAAGTATATTTAACCGTTAACAAATTTTACATTTACAAAATGTTTAAAATTTAATTAACAGTAAGTATATAAGGAAAAAAGAAAAATATATTGATTTAAGTTAAGAAAAGTTCCTTGAAAATGAGAATGAATTATGATGAGATAGATGGATATGGTGGGGGAAGCGAAGGTATGATGAAGTTTGAAACAAACACTACAAACACATGGCTAATTAATGTGGCAGACAGTGGTGGCAGAACTTAGCTTTATGCACTGCACAACCTTAAAGCTGCATCAGTTACGACGTCGTCTCGCTACACCTGTACTTCCTCCAGAAAAACTTTGTTTTGGTGTGCATGCAGAGATCAGCCATACATGTGTCATGCTATCATACTATGCGGAGGGCGGTGGTACCCTACATCTATCTATCTGTACACCACCGCATCTTTCACCAATCTTCTCTTTACCAATTTCTTTCCCTTTGTCGATTCACTTCTCATTTTAATAAAAACTTTTCACAGTAAAATTAAACATAAAAAGATATAAGTCTTTCATCTCAACTTTTGTTATGAACATATAAATTAATTAATAGTTAACTAAAATATAAATATATAATCATAATTAGTTATATCAAATAATAAATGTTTAACATACAAACTATGAAATGCTAATATTATCATTTTTCTTTTCTTAAACCAAATGTAGTTTAAGAATGACAGTTTCTTGAAAAATCTTACTAAATTAATTTTAATATTTTCTTTCACAGAATAAATACTTTATTTTATGTTTTATAAATAACGACATTGTTATAATTTGTTTGAAGATAAACTTGAAAACAATAGCTAATGTTTCATTAAAATCAAACAAATATGTTTTTTTTAAAGAATGTTTTTCTTTTGTTAAACTTTTTCACAAACATTTTTAAAAATATACTGAAAATATAATTTGAGACAAACTATTTTTTTTTCAAATTAATGTATTTTACAATTTAATTTCAGTTTTTCTTATAATTAAAAAAAAATACTTATAAAGGTAATAAGTTTCAATTAAAAAATGTATCCATGTATTTACTGTTTAAATATGCGAGATATTTTATTTTATTTAGAGACAATAAAGTTTTAATGAACGTCCTTGAACTAAATAAGTTAAAGTTTCCTGATAATTGATATATACTTCAAGTATTAAAAGTAAAAAGGTTGTTTAAAATTTAATAAAATAATGGTTAATTTTCTATTTTGTTTCTTTCTATTTTTGATTAAAAATTAAAAAAAAATTTAAAATATAAATGATAGAAGAAAAAACAAGAGACAATAAACTTTATAATAATATGATCTAGCCAAATTTTTTTCTTTAAAAAACTATTATTGTATTGATGTGAAATTGAATAAAATTGTTATTGACATTGAAATTGATGGGAATATTAGTTACCTTTAAGATTTAAATAATTGAGTATACACAAAATAATTACCCTGACTGGTGATAAATTATTATGTAGATTACGTTCAAATATTAATTAGTTTGTTAGTATATAATAAAAAATTTCCATATGTGTCTCATAATGTCAAATCATGGATTCATAAACTCTTGAAGGTTTTGTTTATTTTTGAAACAAACACACTAAATTCCTATAGTCATGGTGTGTAATCATGGAGATGGTAATATTAATATACTAATTTAATAGCTCTAAGTTTTATATTCCTAACTCTCGTTTTTTTATTTACATCTTAACTTACTTTCATACGTTGAACTGAACGTTACATAATTAAATATATTTATTTATTTTAAATTTTAATTATATAAAATAAGTAATATCAATGCATGTGATAAAATACTGTCTAGAAAAGCTAAATTATGATTCAAACAGAGAAGATAACTTATTTATTATGCTCAATTAAGTCATTTCCCAATAATAATTTAATTCAAAGGAAAATAAAGAAAATTCAAATTTAAAATCTAGATTACACATGAAACGAGGAATTATATCTCAAGATGTATGAAGATCCTTTTCTCATAATTTTTTTTAGTTAACAATTACTTTGGTGATGTTCTTTCCTATTAATCAAAATGTGTGTTGTTGTAACAAGCAAACTGGTAAATCCGCCTCTAAAAGAAATGATAGAAACAAACAAAACACAAGTTAAATTGTGTTAATAAAAACTTTTTCCTTATTATCATACGAAGCTGAGATTTTTTTGTCTGAATACTTCTAAAAATGTGTGTTTTTTAAAACAAAAGGAACACGTACTCACACACCAGCATCTGCATCAACTGAGTAAATTGTTAAATCCATTGATCCTACAATGGAGACTTATATGGATGCTGCTTTAGATCAACAAATGAGCAAAGTTGAAGCTTGCTTAAAAATACTAGAGAACATTTTCGTTCTACTCTTTTTTTTTTTTTTTTTTTTTTTTTTTTTCCTTTCATTCACTCACCTTTTCTAATGATGACAGAAGGAGGAGTATTTTATGGTTGTTCAAAATTTTGCATCTTGTCTGAGAAGACTACAAATATTCTTATTTTTTTGAAAATATAATAATATTGGGAAAATTAATTAACCTACCTTAATTAACTTAAATTGGAAAAACAAATAACATTTAAAGGTATTTAGAGATTTTTTTGTTGGAACATGGTATTATAGTATTCCTCCTAGTGTAACAGCGGTTCATTCTGTTTTTGTCCGTGTTACTCCTCCACCTTCCTTCATAAGCATACACACCCTGCACCAACTCAACCCTGAATCTCCAAGCGCAATCGTTTTCTCACTTGTTCCACACCTCCAAAACCACTCTGATATACTTAAGCTTTCGGTTTTGGTAGCAAGAGCAGCATGCATGTTCTTTTCTCTGTGAAGAGACTCGCCTTCTCTGATCCCTTTTTGCCACACAGAAGAAGACTTTTTTCTTGGTTCAGTTTAGGTGTTGTAGCTTCTCTTGTTTTGTTGTCCCTCTTCATTCTTGGAAAATCCCTCAGGGTTCCCAAAGTTGCAGTCTTTGTTCCACAATTAAACACTATCGGTGCAAATTCTTCCCTTGCTTCTTGCCCCTTCTTGCCTTTCAACACTAGCCACTCTTCTTCCTCTGGGAGCAGCACTTCCAACTCTTCAAAGTCTGACGAGTACAAGAATCCTGTCAAGATTATTAAAGAGGGAAGTGCTGTAGTTGTGGATGGAACAAATGGGGTGAATCATGTGTTGGATGAAACAAAGAGTGTCAAGGGTTTGGAGAATTATAGTTTTTCTTCTTATTTGTTGTCAGAGAGTAGTAGCAAAGGAAAACAAGAAGGAGATTTGGTTGGGAAAAATAATTCAAGAAATGCAACTGTCACTCATTATGAGAAAATGCAGGATGGTTTACATGAGGAATGTGACATTTTTGATGGAAAGTGGGTAAGAGATGAATCAAAGCCATATTATCCTTTGGGGTCTTGTCCACATATTGATAGAGATTTTAACTGTCACCGGAATGGGAGGCCTGATGCAGAATATGTAAAATGGAGATGGCAGCCATATGGGTGCAAAATTCCAAGGTAGAGATATAATAATTGTTGGTAACGAATATTGAAGTGTTAATGTTAATCTAGAACAGAAGAGTAGCTTGTAATGGAATGAGGAAAAGAGATCAATATTTCATATTTACTGTAACAATGATGAGAAAGTAAGATATACGGTAAACACAATGTATGTATATGAAATTAGGACAAAGACTTTTTCATTATTATAAATTTTATGCAAAAGTGTTTGGGACATGATATGAATGTGATTGAAGAAAAAAGGTACAGTTATTGTTCTAGTATTTGATCAATTATTGATGTCATCATGTGATCTCTCAGTTTGAATGCAACCGATTTTCTGGAGAGGTTGAGGGGACAGAGGCTGGTTTTTGTGGGGGATTCACTGAACAGGAACATGTGGGAGTCACTTGTATGCATTCTCCGTGAAAGCATCAGGAACAAGAAACGGGTATTTGAAATTTCGGGAAGAAGTGAATTTAAGAAGAAAGGTGTCTATTCTTTTAGATTTGAGGTGAGTTTCCTTCACTTGTTTGATATTTGTCTAGTTGAATCTTGTAGCGTTATGGTGTCTTACTGTAATTTCTTTGCTGTATTGTAGGATTATAATTGTTCGGTGGACTTTGTTGCTTCGCCATTTATTGTTCAAGAGTCAACTTTCAAGTCCAAAAATGGATCATTTGAGACATTAAGACTGGATTTGATGGACATGACTAAGACCAGGTACCAAGATGCTAATATCATAGTCTTCAACACAGGGCATTGGTGGACCCATGATAAAACATCAAAAGGGTGAGTTCAATTTCTTATACACCACATTATCTGATGTTTGTAACTGTGTAATGTGAGATTGATTTATCAATCAAATATTTATTTCTCGTCTTCCTTTCTCCTTAATTTATCTTCTGTTATATATTGCTTGCTTCATGTGCTCCAAATAAGCACTTTTCTTTTCTTTTTTTCTTCATTTTGCTGTCATCTGGTACTGCTACAGAGAAGATTATTATCAGGAAGGAAACCATGTACACGCAAGACTCAAGGTTCTGGATGCATACACCAGAGCCTTGACAACTTGGGCTAAATGGGTTGACAGAAAAATCAATGCCAATCAAACTCGGGTTTTCTTCCGAGGATACTCAGTCACCCATTTCTGGTATTGTTCTCTTTTACATAGTTTCCACAATTCAATCGAAGCTTGTTTCTAACTGGAAATAAATATCTGCTACTTAGGAATACTTATTTACCAAGGCCCTGTCTCATCTATATTAATTGTCTCATTGTTCTTTTGGCTATCCACAATTATGTCTATGCAATAGTTGATGGTGACTTCAGTGGTATATTTAGTAATGTAGAGATTCATATGCATCTGTTATACCATGAGTAAGTTGTAATACTCTCTGCAGGGGTGGGCAGTGGAATTCAGGAGGACAGTGCCATAAAGAAACTGAGCCAATATTAAATGAAACTTACTTACAAAAGTATCCTTCAAAAATGAGGGCTCTAGAAAGTGTGATCCAACATATGAAAACCCCAGTAGTGTATATGAATATAAGTAGGCTTACAGATTACAGAAAAGACGGGCATCCTTCAGTATACAGAAAGGAGTATAAGAAATCAATGGATCAGAACTCTACTGCACTATTCGAAGACTGCAGCCATTGGTGCTTGCCTGGGGTACCAGATACTTGGAATGAACTGCTATATGTTTCACTCTTAAAATATGGAACAGGAAATTGGAAAAGCTGAACAAGTTTCCTCATAATCATTCCACTACCAGTTTCTTATTCTTTTTGCATAGTTATAGTAATATTCGACATATGTATGCTATGAGTTTTTTGCTGCATGCCTTTAGTGATAGTTTGATTAGAATGAACAAGATAGCGAGGGAAGGAAACAGGGATAGTGGATTGGCTTGCCTTGCCAATTCTTCCCATGATTCTGAGATTCCAGATTTCTTAAGGTGTTTGTTTCCGGGAAAAAAGTAAATGGATTTTGTATTCATGTATGTAGTGTTTACAAGCACAAATCATAATACTTGGAATGGTACGAAATTTTTATGTTTTATTTAGTTTTATGTGAATCTATGTGATACATCGGTTATAGAAAATACAGGATCAAATTTGTGCAAAAGGGTAGTTTTTTTATGATGGTCTAGGATTTGAGATTCTATTTTATGAGACACAATGGCTTATAAGTATGGTGAAATCAAATTCTCTTCCAATTTCCTAATGGGGCTTGAGATTCTATTTATGGGACAAAATGACATGTCTTTTAAACAGTATATTCTTCTGACATTTAATTATTAGTAGAAAATATACAAGGGTATATGGTGATGAATGTGTTTCGTTGTTCCAAATTTTAGCTCAATATATTTCATGAACCATTGAACTCAGTTTTATTGGTTAATTCAAGCTCCTTTAGTTAGCATCCATAACTATCAATTTCACTTATTACCTGTACATTACAATAGAAACATTGTTATTAAGATTACTTCGGATACATATCTTAATCATGTTCAATAATTATAATCATTTTTACCAAAATTTAACCGCCACTTGTAGAACTAGTTCAAAGACAGATAAACACTGTCTTTGACGGGTGTCCGTATTAGTTGTAACCATGTTCAATGAGATTCTTTCACTTTCTAAGACAAAAAAGGTGGTAGCAAAGTGTATGTTGAGGTGAAAAACAAACACTCAAACACTAGTGATTGACTTCATATTAATTTTAGCAAATAAAAGTTCCATTTGTGAGTGTTGTTTTTGACAGGGTTAATCTCAGTAAAATCAGAAAGTGGAGTGCAAAAGTGGGTTGGTCATCTTTTACTTTTAACAACTTTTCTAGGAGCGCTTTGCAGCTTTTCTAACCAATCAACTTGTTCAGAACATAACCCTACCCTTTTAAGGAGCTAAAACACTAGTAAATTTATTTTATTGCATATAAGGCCACACAACACAACACAGCAAGCATACACACTAAGACAGACAACAAGGTTAGGGAAAAGGGAGAGGAATACAAGGTTATAATTACCTACCTACTCATCTGCAGAAGCTGAAGAGAACCGGATTGTAGTGATCTGCAAATTGAGTGTTGTGGACAACACAAGTTGGTAGCTATAGCTTCTCAAAGAAAGAACATCTTTGTTTATTACATTCTACTTGTAGAAGAAGAAGAAGAAGGAGTATAATAGAGTGAATACATAGCCATAAGGACCCCTTAATGAGAGAGAGTCCATTGCCTTTCTGTGACTTGCCGGTTTGCTTGGCTCTAGCCAAAGCTTCTCTGACCTATGGAGAGTGCTTCTCTGCTTCATGAGACTCAAAGAGAATACTATGTTCCTCCCTTTGTGGTTAGTGGTTAGAGAAGCCAATGGCTAAGCATAAGCAAACTGTAAGAGGTGGAGTGTGAAGGGTGAGGACCCTTTCACACAATCCTCCATGCTTCTTCAAGAGCCATGGATTGATTTTTGCCAACAAAGTTCCATGCCTATACCAGATAGATTGCTTTCAATGATTTTTCTCCAAAGGGCTCTACAGAAGGCTAGTGGGGAACTTAGTTTCTCACCATTGCTTTAAATAGCTGATGATTGAGAAACTCACAAGTGCTATCATCTATTCATTATCCAAACTTTTTCTCTCAAACCATTCAATTTAAAAGTTGCAATTGTAGAAAGAAAGTGATGAGAGATAACACACAGTAGACTGTCCATTCAAAATAAATAAATAGCATTTATTTGATCATGGACTATTTTAACCTTAACCCAATTACCTAACTTCTTTTTAATTTCCTTCTAATCAGGATAGAGCTAATCTAACCAACTCTTAGTTTAGAGTAAAATATTCTTTAGTTTCTGGTGGTGTTAAACTATAACCTTTTACCTTCACCATTTTCCATAATCTTCAAGTTTTGTTTTCATACTATGATACTATACTACAGATTAAACTCTGCCATGAGGTAGAGAATGGTGTGAGTGAAGGATATGAGTGTCAATGTAATAAACTTGAAACAAACATGGGTACCGACCCTCTACTTTTTTCATTGGTGCTTGACTTTTGATAATTGGAAGTTATTGGGTGAGTGAATCCACTTGGTGATTCTGTATCCCCACTTTGCTTTCAATGATACATATCATCTTAATCATCCACTAATTTCATTCTTTCTCACCAGCCATGCCAGCAAAGCTATGCTACAACACCCAATGTTTGTTTTCTTGTCTTTTGTACTTTGCAACGTGTCAAAATACATTGCTTCCAATTTGAGATCTCAAAATCTACAATCCCGACCCTTCAATTCAGCTAAACTCTTTTCAACTTCCTTATGTTAATCCTTATCATACGCTCTTCTTTTGTATCTTCTCACGCTTTTTCAACCTTCTTTCTGAAAACAATGATTCCACTATCACCAAACACCAGACTCATCTTTTTTATATATTAGTCAATAAAAGTTGCAGTCAATAGCTTCAAAGAGTCCTTTCTCTCTCTCTCTCTCTGTCTCTCTCTGCCTTAACGGACATTACAAGGGTCCTTGTTTGACTTACTTTTGAACTTGGTTTTATCGTGTCGAAAACTAACACTGTTGCAAAATATGTGTTTTTGATTACTTTTTCACCACGCATCTAAGCATGTTATTTATGAAACAAGGAACCAAAATAGAAAAAAAGGTTTACCAAATAAAAGGGACATTTTACTGAAATGGTAAGTGATCTCCTTATCAGATATGCACACAATAATAGCAGCTAGACTATCCACTCAAGCTTTTTTTCACCTTGCCTCTTCTTTAAGCAAACAAACAAAATGTACATCATTTTTTTTTTCTACACCCTTTTAGAATCTAACTTTGCAATTTATTTATTACTGTTGTAACCACTCATAGTGTGTGCAGTAGATGGCAACAGATAAGCGTATATTACAGTGAAGGAGATCAAATCAAAGCTTGTTTTCTCGACTTTTCTTCGTGGCCTTTATTGCAAAAACAAAAACAAAAACTGCCATTTGGTTTCACTTGGTCAGATCAATAAGATTGCTTTGTCTTGTGTTAATTATTTATACTAACCTCTGTTTCCTTTTTAATAATGGAAAGCACAATGGTCCACCATATTGCAAATGGGCACACGACACTTAATGGAAAATCTGAGTCGGTTCCGATTTGCAATTGAGTTTTGGGGCCCCTCATAATCCAAAATTTCTATGTTGTTACTGTGAGTTCAGTTTAATTTACGTTCAAATTTGGAGGATTGCTTAGGCAGTAATCATCTTAGTAATAATTATAAATGTCATTTGAAGAAGGCCTAGTACAACTGTTCACATTATTTTTGAGTTGAAGATCATGCTCAAATTTCTGGCTAATTGCATAATATTAGAGGTTTCGTTATTTGGTGTGATTTTCGAATGACGACCAGGACCACGACCTACCAGATTTTGCCTATATAAACCTTTGAAGGTACTAGGAAGCCTTCAATGTATTCTTTACACTAGCTTTGCTTTACTAGGAATGACGTCTCAACAGTGCCTACCCTACACATATTGTCATAATCTTATTCCCTTCCCGTTTTGGTATGTTCCCTTTTGCTTTTATTAACACCTATATTTTGTTAATGTACCCCTTACTATCTCAACAACCATCAAAATAAAATTAGCTATTATATATATCATCAATAACAGAGAAGCATGCAATAAAAAAAATTAAGTGGAAGCACATACACTTGATTATTATATTACTGACTATGTAATTTTTCTAGTAAAATCTATAAATTTTTTATATTTGTTAATTGTTGCGGGTTGTACAATTGTTTCGTGACGGATGTTAGGTCGGTCAAGTCACAATCTAAAATTGAGATATCTAGTAGGACAATTATTGAGAGAGATCATTGTGTGTGACATCAATTATCCCGTGACAGAAGTCAAGTGGACTATGTCACAATCGAATCGTGACGATAGGACTATTACACTCTTAAATAAAAAGTGTTGTGCTCCGATTAATGATTATAATTTTTGACTTAGATCCTAATATATATATATATATATAAGATTAAAAACATTGCAATTAAAACTATGAATCTTTTCATATAACTTTTTTAATAAAATTGCAAATTTTCTTATAACCCACAAATACTCAAGTCTTCGTGATCCCCCGAAAGACTTATTGAGTTCTAAATCATCTCTTTATTTTCCAAATAGTGTTTTACTTTTTCCTTTTCTGAATTATTTGATATAAAACTTTTGTGAATACCAAGACATTCCATATGAAAATTAGAAATTATACGAATTAGTTTTAGTTTTATTTCGAATATGGAATTGTTCATATTATTCTTATTCTTGAGAGCGAGGATTTTGAGAGAAAAAAAAACAAGGAAAAGGATAATTTTTTTAATTTAATTTTTTTTAAATAAAATAAAAGTTAGATGTTAATTTTATTATCATTTTATTTCTTTTATTTTAGAAAAAAATAATCAAAGTAAAAAATAATTGTTAGAGATCAAATTTTATCTTTTTCTTTTCCTCTCAAACAAAAATATCTGGTATAATTTAGATACACTACATGTAGATTGTCAATTTCAAAGTATATGCATGTTGCTAATAAGGTATGTTGAATTAACACACATAATAATGCTGTTTGGATAAATGTTCATGATGCAAGGGTTATATCAGAGAAAGAAAATTAAAAAGTATTCATAGGATTCATCAAGCTTAGGAGTTTTTAACAATAATGTTTTCCTTCATAGTTAAGGAGAGCCAGAGAAACCGGAAAAGACTTGGCTTTTGACCGTTCTGGTTGGACTTCAAAGAATACTTTACATTGAATTGATGAGCTGCTCTATGAACTTTATAAAAGTTCATTGAAAGTTGCTATGGTTTGTCTATTTCAAAATTAGAACATGCATTGATGAAGGTTAACTATAATGGAACTAAGGAAGATAAAAGATTTAACTTCTTTACTTTTCTTCCCATACTGAATTGTTTATTTTCTGTGTGGAATTTTTCTTAAACAATGTTGAAGATAACTGAAAACTTTTTCTTCTTTTGTGTCGTCCCACAAAGCTTGTCTAAAAATCTGCTTGGTTCGTGTTCTACCTAAGGTTGCCAAAATTAATTGTATTTATCATTTCTTTTTATGTCTCTTATTTGTAGATACTTATCTATACGGAAGATTGACGAATATTTACTTTATATTTTCTTTTGTGTTTAAATTTATTTTTTCACAAAAGTTATCTTGATTCAAGAAAATATTAAATTTATTAACTAAAACTATTTTTTAAGTCTCTTACTACAAGTATATAGGTATTATAAGATTGTACTAGATCGAAAGAGTTAATATAAAGGAGAGTGAAAAAATAAGCTAAAAGGAATTTACTTCTCGCCGCATTATTTTTTTAATATTTTTTATGCAGATTTTCTTTTAAAAATAAAATAAACACAACGAAAACTTATTTTGTTGTGTAATTTAAATTCGTCCCTCTAGCACAATTGTAACCTGTGTTAATTTCCCTTCTCTCTCTCTCTCTCTCTTTTTTTTTTTTTTTTAATTTTTAGGATTTTTTT
>Ga0214544_1004800_pt1 | contig 26798 bp, 17 predicted proteins | sample CNSS3metaG_FD_160074 | JGI IMG/M metagenome (GOLD analysis project Ga0214544, IMG submission 160074) | Root nodule microbial communities from cowpea collected in UCLA plant growth center, Los Angeles, California, USA - CNSS3 | ecosystem: Host-associated > Plants > Roots > Nodule | place: USA... | reverse complement strand
ACTACGCAGTCCCCCTAAAAGTGTTTCTTGTTTTTTTTGTTTTTTTTTTTGTTTTTTTTCTCCTATTCTTGTTTTGGAGAAAGATTTCAAGAAAGAAATAAGTTAAGATGTCGTTGGGTCTACTCCCAAGAAAGAGAGGTGCGTCACAATGGACAACTTAAATACCAAGTCTTTCCTAGACAAAGTTTTCCTAACTAGTCTCAAACAAATTTCTTAAAAGAAATTCTTAATCAAAACAAAAATAGAATTTTGCTTGAAATATATAAAAAGAAAACTAAAGACTACAACAAACACAAACTCTATTAAATGTAAATGCGTAAAATAAAAAAAATAATAAAATAAATAATAAATAAATAAATAAATAAAATAAATAAATAAATAAATAAATAAATAAAAATAAAATCAAAATATAAGAAATACTAACCGTATTCCCCGGCAACGACGCCAAATTTGATATCGCTATCGTTAAGCGATCAAATTACCACTACTTAACTTTAGCAACTTCAGTATTGCCAAATTAGTAGTGAACAAAATAGTTAGGGTTAAGATAACCTTGAGTCGTCTCATAACGAATACAGAATTGATCTCAAATATTTGATTCTTATAAAAATGCAATTAAAAATAGGGGGTTTTGATATGCAAAGAAAATGACATGGAAGATTGTAAACACAGTAATAGTAAATAGGTCAATTCTACTGCTTTTTCAAAATAGGATTCTTCATCGGTTATCTAGAGATTATTGTTAAATTAATTATTGTTGTTGATTTACAAATCAATCAATTTAAAGTCTCAATTCATTTGTTGGCATTCTCACTTTTAATCAAAGTACAATCTCAATTAAAAGTGAGAATTTTTAGATTATCCATAGTAAATTCAACCAAAGTACAATCTCAATTAAATTTTACTATGCCTAATCATGTCTATTCCTTTGTTTCTTCACCAAATAGAAAACTTAATTAATCAAAGTAAAGTCTTGACTAATTTTAGTTAAAGTAATTACCTCCAATCAAAGTACAGTCTCAATTATTGGCAAAAACTTATTTAATCAAATGAAAGTTTCTAAATAAAATCAAAGTAAAGTGTCAATTGAATTTAAAAACCTTTTAACTCATATGATTAGCATGCATGTAGATTTAAAATCATTATTTTCTATTCGATTAAGAAGCAAAGGACATAGATAAATAAAAACCACAACAATAATCAAAATAACAAACACATAAATTCATCTAACCTTAGAATCCAGTTAAGAAATTACAGTGGAATCAACCCTAAAAGCTTAGCCCTCCATGGCTTTGATGGAATACATGATGATATGAAGGAAAGAAATATAAAAAGAAAAGAGAGAATGAGAGATGTGATGTATGACAGTGTCTGCCAAAACCAGAGAGTTCTAAGTTGTAAGTTTTTTCGCTTCTGCTCCCGTAAGTCTCTTTATATAGGCTTCAACTGGACTTTGGGCTTTATCTATCGGTTGCTAAAATCTATTATTTTTATTTAATTAATTAGCAACTTAATTTTAGTCCAATTTCCAATTCTGCCCTCTTATTTAACCATTTTTGCAGTTTTGACCAGAGTTGACTGTTGGCTTTGACTAGTTGACCAGTTGACCAGTTTGACTGTCCAATAGCAGCCTGACATGTGGCAGAGTGCTTTCTCTCTCCAGACTAGGGTTTCTCTCACACTTTGGTTGCGAAGGTGCTATGACGGCTGCTGCTGCCGTTTTCCGGCGAGGCTTGACGGCGAACAATGTGGTGCTCACGGTTTGCGACGCGGTGGTGCTGCGACGGTGGTTAAACGCTGCTCCGATCTGGCTTGCATTGTGTTGGTTCAGATCTTGTTTGCTTTAGCTGCTACAGCAGTGATGGTGGTCGCGTTGTTGTTGCTGCAGAACTACCATGGTGCTGGTGTCACTACTGCTGCGGTGCTGTCATGGCTCGTGCTCGCGTTAATGGTAGTGGCAGTGTCTAGACCAAATACCTCCTATGATATTTTGCTGAATTTCTTTGCATTCCTCGTCATGTGTCTTGAGCAGCCACTGTCTAGATACCATATAGGCTCTTTGGCTTGAAGACTCAACTGCAAAACAAGTCAAGAGGATGCAGTTACCCATTTGTATTTACCTTCAAGAACTCTAGATCTCTTGAAATAACATTTATTTGATGCATGTCCAATTTCACAACAGTAAAAACACATAATAAAAATTGGTTTGCTCATGTTAATGAATTTTGTGGATTCTAATCGATGTCCTAATTGATTAGCATATTCTACATAGCCTATGCCTTCTCTGTTTAAGACACTCCATTGAGAACCTAGAATTGCATCCAAATTATTTCTTCCAAGAGTAAATATAGTAAGTGTGCTCATTAGATATTTTATTCTCTCTAATTGTTTGGAACAATTTTCACAACTAATAACATTTTTCTTGTAATTACAACTCTTATGCTTTTCCATGTTTTCTAGTTCAGTTTTCAACTCTTTATTATCTGCTTCCAGTTGTTTTACTCTATTCTCAAGCCATCTGGTTTCACCCTTATGTATGTTATTAGAACATTGCAATTTTCTAGCATCATCATGCAATTCATTATACACATCAAGTAATTGATGAAATTTGCATTCATAACTTTCATCCATGGATTCAGGACTACTTACACTATTGGCATAGGATTTTGTATTAACCATTAAGCATAAATTTGTTTCTTCGTTATGTCTTTCACTCGAATTGCTGGAAGTGCTAGAGTCATTGTCCTCCCAAGCAATATATGCTTTCTTCACTTTCTTTGACTTCTTTGATGCCTCACTCTTTTCCTCCCATTTCTTTTTGATTTTGAGAACTGGACAATCAGGCTTGATATAGCCATATTTGCCACATCCATAACATCTTGGTGTGCTTGGTGAATCTTGTTTCTTGAATAAAAATTTTCTTTTTCCTACAATTTTTCCATTGGATTTATTTTTATATTTCAAAAATTTGAAAAATGTTTTACCATTAGGTTCAATGTCTCAGAATCAGAATTTTCATCTTTTTGATTTCCCATTTCTTCAAATCTGCTAGCTTTGCTCTTGTTGACAGATTTTGTAGCAGCTTTCAATGCAATGCTTTGCCTTTTCTCTCCTTTCTCTTCCTCTTCTTGTCTTCCAAGTTCCAACTCATGTTCCCTTAGTTTCCCAAAGAGGGTTGTCATATTCATTGCGGTGAGATATATGGATTCTGATATAGCAATGACTTTAGGCTGCCATGATCTACTAAAACTTATCAAAATCTTGATATTCAATTCTTCCTTGTCAAAGGTCTTTCCCAAGACTATGAGGTGGTTCACTATATGTGTGAATCTTTTCTGCACATCATAGATTGTCTCTTCAACCTTCATCCTAAACCTTCATGAGTCACTTGTAATACATCCCACATTTCCTTAACGGATTGACGAATTGATAAAAAATCTTTAAGAACCACTTTTCCTTCCACGTTTATATACTTTATATTTCGTAATGCATTACATACAAATAATATATTCTTTTTAACATCAATATTTTTTATTCAATTTTACTCTTTAATAAATAATATTTTTTAAAATTACAAATAAATATTTTTATTTTTTTTAAATTAAAACAATAAATAATAACAAAAAGAAAAGAAAATAAATAAAATTATCTATAACTTTATGAAAAATTATATTTTCTGTTAATAATACATACATTTTCATTTACTATATATATATTTCCACATTTCTATATTTCGTAATTATAGTATAACTTGAAGGTATTATATTTTCATATACTATAAATAAACATATTTATATATACATTATTTATTCAATTGTACTCTTCAAAAAATATTATTTTTTTAAAATTAAAATAATTATCTTATTAATCGACTGTTAATTTTTTAAAACTTAATTATTTTTTCAATTAAAATAATTATTAATAAAAAACATATTCAGAAAATAAATAAAAAATGGTCTATAATTTAATGAAAAGATAATATATTTAATATTAATAATAAATATATTTTCATTTACTATAAATAAATTATATTTGATTATAAAAAGTAAATATATATATATATATATATATATATATATATCATTTTATTATAAATAAAAATTATCTTTTATTTTAAAAAAAAATTAAATTTATTAATTTTTTGTCTAATATCCTGCTTTGGGGCGTTCTTGTACCATCTCCGGTCAAAGAAGTAAATTATTTATAGATGTAATGTCAATGCAAGTGGTATGTTACATTTTGTAAGGTTCTTCCGTGTCAAATGCAAAATCTTATGACATTAAAACACATATGCAATCAAGAATCAAAAACTTTAGAACAATGATATATGTAAATAAATATTTACAAAGCTTTACCAAGGACTTCAAAAGAAAATTTGTAAACTCTTACAAAATGTTTCCATCTAGGCAGATTTTTTTAATGCGAAATGATTGTTGAAATTTATAGGTAGCATCAAGGTTGCAGTCAATGGCGGAGCTTGCATGGAGGAGGGGTGTCATGTAAGGACGGCTCAACGGTTTAAGAGACTTAAAAGCAAACTTAATAATTGAGACCTTTAATTTAAAATTTATTTTTTTAGTTTTTTTATGCAAAATTATTTATTAAATTGTCATAATTAATTTCATTAAAGATTTCTTTCTCAATATATAATAGGATTAATCTGTTTAATCTTTCTTGTGACATTTTGATCTTAAATAAGTTTTTATTATCTTTAGCTCTAAGAAACTCATTTAGCCTGAAACAACCAACACCAAAATTGTTAACATTATTTTATAAACTATATATGCATTTGGAAAAAAAATTATTCTTTTTATATAATTAAAAATGTCAATTGGTTTATCATTTTCCAAACCTATAATTAATTTCCCTTGAGATATTTAATTATGAAATTAAATCAAATTCATCAATATCCAAAAAATTATCATGTTTTAAAGATTTTTCAAGATTTAAGCATTTTTCTTTAAAAAATGAAATATCTATACACCGTAATACACAAGACATATGCTCTTTTCTATTCAGAGCTCCTTTTTTTTATGCAATTAAAGCCTCAATTCTTCTTTTCTTTTGAATTTTTGAATAGCCTATTCAAATTTTCTAGTTGACATATCTATATATTTTTATATAAAATAAAAAATGATAATATATAAAACACTATTAAAGATAAATATATAAAATGAATAAATTAAAACAATAAAACTTGGTTCTGATTGTCAAGAAAATAGACTCGATAGTATACTTGCAGTATCTTGAAGTCTTAAGTCTTTTCTTTGTTCCTAAGTCTCAACTCTTTCACAAACCTACAAAGTTATTTATTTTAAGATTAATCATTAATAAAAAAAATATTGCTCTTCACAACTCAATACTAAGTCTTTCTTTTTTTTTCCTAAACTTGAATTATCTTTCTATAAAAAACTCAACTTTGAATTATGCTTCAATTAATCTATTATGTACAAAAAGAGTAAATCATAATCTAATTAATAGTTTTGTAAAAAAATTCAGTTTTTCCTCAAGATATATGCCAAAAAAAAACACATTTTTAATCCTAATACAAATCCAAAATAGAATAAAAATAACAACAACATAAATAGAAAGAAAAAACATACTAAAACTTGAATTATCTTTCTACAGAAAACTCAACTTTGAATTAGGCTCCAATTAATCTATTATCCACAAAAAGACTAAATCATAATCTAATTAATAGTTTTGTAATAAAATCAATTCTTCCTTAAGATATATGCAAAAAAAAAAAAAACTCTCAGAACCCGTAAATCTAAAAGTACCGAAAAACAAAACTGGACAAAAGAAACACATTTCTAAATCTAATACAAATCCAAAAAAGAATAAATATAACAACAACACAAATAGAAAGAAAAAACATACTAACCAATAAATGGATGAAAAAATTGGTACACATAGACAACATGAGATTCAAGAGATTTAATGGATGTAATCTGCCAAAACCCTAAAAAAAAGACCCTTAAAATAAAATAAAGTAAAGAGAGGTAAGAGAAGTCATAGAGAGATAAAAGAAGAAAATAGAGTCTAGATTGATTATAATAGAATAAAGATATTTAATCATTATCTTTCTTGTAAACACAATTATAATTTACTAAAAAAATATTTTAACTCATTAATTATCATTTTTACCACCAATAAAAATAAACATACACTAATAATAATTTAATTAAATTTTATTCCTAAACATAAACTTATAATTAATTTAATAAAGCTATATTAGTAATAAAATATTTTTTTAGGCCTTTTTTATCTTAAACATAATTTTATAATTAGTTTAATAGAGGTATATTAATTAGTACTAAAAAAAATTTGAGGTCTTTTTTTAGGCCTTTTTTCTTAAACATAATTTTATATTTAATTTAATAGAGAAATATTAGTAGTAAAAAAATTTGTTGAGGCCTTCTTATCCTTGAGGCCTAAAGTGAGTATTTTACTCGCACTTTACCCTTGAGCCGACCCTGGTTCCATGGCCCCTCAAACTTTTTTGGAGTTTTTAAATTGTAGATGATATATTGAGAAATGTTTTAAAATTATTTGGGTATTTTAAATTATTGGTGATATATTTGTAAGTTTTTTCAAATTATATATGATATATTAAGAATGGATGGAAATGAAATTGAGTATATTTTTATTTCTTTAATAAAATAAAACATTAACTTTAATAAATAATAAATATAAATTCAACTATAATAAAGAATACAAAAATTTATCAAGATATTTCTCTTATCTTCCACTTTCATATGTTTTCATTTTGGTTTAATTAATCGGATGGTATCCACTTTCGTTCAGATATTTCAGTTTGGTATTCGCTTTCAAAAATGTGTCAAATGAATCCCAAATTTTGAAAAAAAATGTCTCAATTAGATCCATCTCAGAAAAACGTTATTAATACCGTTAACGGTATTGGTATTTAAAATGCCTTACAAAGTTAAGTATTTATATTTATATTAAAATTTAGTGGTAAAAGTCATGAATAAAGTTAACGACGTTAATAATTTTTTTCTGAAAGGGACTTAATTGAGACACTTTTTCAAAAGTTGAGACTCAATTGACACATTTTTAAAAGTGGATACCAAACTGACACATCTGAACGAAAATGGGTATCATCCGACTAATTAAACCTTTCATTTTTTGAAGAGAAAGAGACTTAATATTTTTTTTCTCTCATTTCTTATATGTTCTCTTCCATTCTTAAAAAGAATAACTTCACTGTGACGTGATTGACAAGTGTACCAAATCGTACAAATAATCAAGTGGACAAGTCCAAATATGGTATCCCACCGGGACTAATGTGGTTTAAGTGTTTAACTATAATGGATTATTTATGGATAAAGGTACAACCAACAAAACATTTTGTGGGTTTAGAGAAAAAGTATATTTAGAATTATATGTAAATAATAAACAGAAATTGGCAGAATAGAAACAAAGAGCTTAATTTAGAAGAATATAATATAAAAACTTCACCGAGATTGAATTTCACGACTCCATTCAAAATTCAAAGTAAAAAGGTGAACAATGACACATGATGTAGTTAACAATAAAATGTAACGGGATTCAATTGAAAAATTTTAAAATTTTAAGGAGTCAATAGACCACACAAATTTAATTTGTTCTCCATTGGAAGTTCCCCACATTTGACAAAACATAATTAAGTGTAATATAAAATACCTTAACTATTTTTTAAATATAAGCATAATGCACAACCAATGTCAAAGAATATTTTTCGTATCATAAAATCATGTGCAAAAGGCTTATAAACATAAACCAAGAATTTGTAATAAAAATTGATTTATTGTCAGTACATTAGCAATATAAGCATATAAAAAAATATATAAAAAAAAAAATATATATATATATATATATATATATATATATATATATATATATATATATATATATATATATATATATATATATATACTAAATGTAATCTACTGGAGAGAATATTTTACTGATTTTATAAATCAACCTTCCCGAAGTATATCAATTTATATCAGTTATGTTGACATTAAAAAATGTATTAAAAAACAAAATAAAAGAATATAAAGAAAATTATACTAAATTTATGATAAAAATTAGATTTGAACAAATCAATCATTATGTTCATAATCACTTAAATTCTTCTTTGAGTCACTGGGAGTGATAGAAATTTTTCAATTAGGATTCTGATTTAGTGTTTAATTTCTATGATTTGATTTGATTGAAATTTTTTGCCACAACAGATGGAGTAGAACACAAAAGGTTAGCAATGTCCTTCCAGGTATTCCACTCTCATTCTTATTTCATTTTGTGTGGGAGTAATGTCTTGGATTATATTCATTCTACTCACAAATCAGTATTGCATCCAATGAGAGGAACATTAAGAATAAGAATTAGCATATACCATCATTGTATTTCAAGGACAAATATACAGACTTTTGGTTGTTGCTTGTTAACAGTTATATGCACTTGGGACAAGTTTACTTTGATTAACTCTTTTATGCCTGTGACACATATGACAATAGCTTGATCGTTCATGGGTTTCATTTTCTTGCATTTTAGGAGGCATAATAATCAGCTGAAAAAAATTAGGAACACAACCATTTAGGTTGGCGTGAACGATTATCGTATTTGTCAGTTTTTTTTTCACTGGGCAAACTACTTTTCATAATTACAAGAATAGACATTTTTTTTAAAAAATACGAATTTGTACAAAATGTGTTGGGGTGCACGTTTTCTCATGAAGAAATCGTGAGGGGGGTGTGCATTTTTGGGTCAGAGAGAGAAATCGTGCGAGTCCAAATGTTCTCCAATTTAGAAAACGTGGGGGTGGGGGGGTAGGCGTTTTCTACTAGAAAACGTAAGGGGGTAAGACATTTTCTAATTGAAAATGTGTAGGGGTAGCACGTTTTTAGGTTTTTAATTTTTTTTCTATTCGCACCCCGAACCCTTTATTTTGATTCTGGATACTCATATGCTTTTGGGGGCTGACACATTTTCAGCTGAAATCGTTTAGAGAGCCAAGTTTTGTATGCTGTAATCGATTACTTTACGACGTAATCAATTACTGAATGAGTTACAATGTTTCTGGGTTTAATGTAATCGATTACAAAGATATTGTAATCGATTACAGAATGAGTTGTAGTATTTATGGTTAAAGGTAATTGATTACAAAGGTATTGTAATCGATTACAATCGTCTGGAATGATGACCCTTAATGCGACAATAAGAACATTTTTTTGTTTCATCCGTAATCGATTGATCCATTTCGTCATGGATCCTTGTCGTTGTTGGTCGTCCGGAAGTCTTGCACCTAGTTTGTGGGTCTGGAATGAAATTAGGACTTGTATATGTTGACCAATAGTCCTCATTTGTGCCTAGTTCATGCACTCCGCCAAGTTTGTTATCATGTGGGTGTACCTCCACCCCTCATCATAAGCTTGAGACCACTTGTGTAAGGGGATTTTATCAATACAAGCTACTGCTTGCGAGAATTGGGATCTCATAGTTGAAAGTTTTGCTTGCACTGTAGGTTGTTTGACTTCGTAAGCTGTGAAGTGAGCGGTGTATGTAGAGAAAATTTGGTAAAATAATATATGGTGGTGTTATTGTATATATAAGGACTTGAAGGAGGTTCACATAGCATTATTTACCAAAAGTATATGAGTATTCGAAACCGAAATAAAGGATTGAGGGTGCGAATAGAAAAAAAATTAAATACCTACAAACGTGCTACCCCTACACGTTTTCAATTAGAAAATGTCCTACCCCCTACATTTTCTAGTAGAAAATGCCTACCCCTACGTTTTCTAAATTATAAAACGTTTGGTCCCACACGATTTCTCTCTCTCTCTCTCTAACCCAAAAACGCACACCTTCTCACGATTTTTTCATGAGAAAACATGCACCTCTAGCATATTTGGTCCAAATTCATAAATTTTTAAAAAAACGCCTATTCTCATAATTATGAAAAGTGGTTTGCCCAGTATAAAAAAAATCGTATTTGTCTTTGTGTAATAGATTGTCAGAATTGTCGTTTGACTGACTTGAATTATTGTTCAATGTTTTTATTCTTATTTTGAAAGTTGGTATATATATTTTTTCTCAAATTTGTAGAGTTAAAATTGTGATTTCGTTGTCATACTCTGATTTTGAAATCCAAGTTGGTCTTTATTGAGCTATAAACTAATTAACATTTTAATATCAATCTACCAACATGTAAAATGCATGGAAAATACAATATAATTTTATTTTTTTATAATGTATTGTTCTAATGCATAATATAAGCATTTGCTGGCACCATATTTTTAAAATGGTTTATAAACATAATCAAATTATTCAATTCCACTACGCCAACGTGATTATCCTAAACTAATGCTAACTTTAACTTTGGTCTTTGATTTCTCTTCCTCAAATGTATTCGTGAAAAAAAAATAAAAGAGTTGTTAAGTACAACAAAGTAAAAAGTACTTAGTTCAAGTATCACATACCATTAAAAAATTGGAGTTGCTTAACTTTCAAAATTTAATATTGCTTAAACCATGTTCCCTTAATATTATATTTAAATTAATCTTTTAACTGAATATGATATGATCAAAGTTGTATTTTATTTAACTATGCCTTATGTTTGGTAAAGAGTCACGGTTCATGCTCATACCCCGACCCAGTTTTGGATTAGCCAGCAAGTTGAGTCTAGTTTTATATACTTTGTCAACTTTTAAACAAATTAAAAATAAACAAAGCATAGTTTGATACATTTAAAAAAAAGTCTTTTTTGTTTTCGTATATTTGATGATGACATGATGAACGTATAATGTATTTTCATTTTATCTCTCATAATATTCTTTTAATTTTCGTTCTTCACTAGTAAAAGTCTACAAATTTCAACACAGAATCACAAACTAGTTGACCGTAGTCATTCAGTCTAATATCTGTGTTTATTAGGTTTCTTTTTCAATAGAGGACCCACCATAACCTTTCCCTCCTTCTCTCTGTAGTACGTGAAGTCATAACAGATTTTTTCTTTGCTTCTCTTTTTCTCTCGTTTTCCTTCTCTTTTGTTTTTTTCTCTTTGTCAAAACTCCAATACAGTACACTATTCTCTCGCCTCCATTGCTTCATTTCTGCCATGGAGAGAGGTAAGGAAAAAGAAAGCGGTGCCATTAGTCAAGAACGTCGCATGGGTTTACTTTACGACAGCAGATGTGCAAACACCAGTCACCGGATGAGGCAAACCATGTCGAAAATCCTGACCGCATTAAGTCAATTTGGAATAAACTCGAAAGCGTCGGTGTTCCTCAACGGTAAGTCATGCACATTTCTTTCTTTAGTCTTGTTAGCATATTAGAATCTTGCTTATTTCTTTTTAGTCAATTTATCTTTATTTTTAGTCTGTGTTATCTTTAACGTGCTTATTTTGTTCATGCATTTGTTCATGCAGTTGCGTTCTTATAGATGCCAAGAAAGCTCAAGACAAACATTTGCGCTTGGTACATTCAATAAACCATGTGAGTACAATGAAGAACATTAGTTCCAAGAAATTCAAATTGCGAAGGATTGAGTTGACCTCCGAATGGGATTCCATCTATTTCAACGAAGGGTCTTCTGAAGCTGCATTTTTGGCGGCTGGTTCTAGCATACAGGTACTACCTTCCATTCTTTTTTATATAAAGATTCTTACTTTAGGCATTGTTTCCATATTCTTTTCCTTTGTCATCTCTAACCTTGGTTTGTTGGCAAGTAGGTTGTTGAAAAGGTGGCAAGTGGGGAATTGGAATCCGCTGTTTCCATTGTTAGACCTCCGGGTCATCATGCAGAATGGAAAAAAAGGAATGGTATTTTGTATCTTTAACAACGTAGCAGTTGTTGTAAGCTATCTACTAAAGGAAAGAGTGAGTACACCTACTACCATTTCCAAAGAATTTTTTTAGTCATTATTTTTCTGATTTTTCTGTTTGCGACAGCATGATCTAGATTTGAAGAAAATTTTGATCGTTGATTGGGATGTCCATCATGGAAATGGTAATCAAAAGATGTTCTGGTATGATTCTCGAGTTTTATTCTTCTCCGTTCACAGGTGTGTTTATGTTAATTATTTTCACATGTTTTCTAGTCAATCTTATTAGTTGGTTGTTGATCTTGTAGTTGTTTCTTAATACAGGCATGAGTCTAGGAATTTTTATCTTGCTAATGACGATAGGTTTTATACTAAGGTCAGAGAAGGAGAAGGGGTTGGATATAATATAAATGTCCCCTGCGAGAATGTGAATTGTGGTAATGCAGATTACTTTGCAGTGTGGGACCACATCTTGCTTCCTAGACTAATGACGACGAGTTTTATACTAAGGTCGGAGAAGCAGAAGGGGTTGGATATAATATAAATGTTACCTGGGAGAATGCGAATTGTGGTGATGCAGAATACTGGTCTCTCTATCATGGATTCTCCACACGGTTTGCCTCATCTGGCGACTAGTGTTTGCACATCTTCCTGTCGTACAGTAAACCCACACGGTGTCCTTGACTATTGGCACCGCTTCTTTTTCCTTACCTCTCTCCATGGCAGAAATAAAGCAATAAAGGCGAGAGAATAGTGTACTGTATTCGAGTTTTGACAAAGAGAAAAAGACAAAAGAGAAGGAAAATGAAAGAGAAAGAGAAGCAAAGAAAAAGTCTTTTATGACTTCACGTACTATAGAGAGAAGGACGAAAATCTTATGGTGGATCCTCTATTGAAAAAGGAACATAATAAACACATATATTTGACTGAAATATGGTGGGTCCTTTATTCATACTTTTTTCCTCAATGACTACGGCCAACTAGTATGTGATTCTGTGTTGAAATTCGTAGACTTATACAAGTTCAATATGTTGGTCTCTATATCAGTAACAGAACTTTTTTCTTTTATTTCAGTTGATGAATTTTGCTGAAGGTAGGATTGTACTAATTTTAGAAGAGGGATATAATCTTGATTCCATTGCAAAATATATGCACGCTTGCTTGGAAGTTTGGCTAACTGGCAAGGCTGTTACCAAATCCTTAAAGGCCCATCTATTCCAGTCTATATGGGATGTGATTCAAGCGATAAGAATTTGTTATAATGATGTATGTCCTTTCCCTCTTAGGGATATAAAATAAAATTAACTTATTTTTCTCTCTTCTGGTCAGAGAGAGGGTGTGATGTTATCTATTTCTTTCCTACCATACACATGACATTTATGCTACTTGAGATGTGCATGAAATTCCTTAATTTAGTGTTAAAGTGGCATTCATATTTTGCAGGTTCGCTAGACGTTAAGTCCATTTTGGCCTACACTTGCATCTAAACTACCACAAGACTTAGTCTCGCAAATAGGCCCTCATTCGGTAATGTAGTTTTTCCCTTTATTTTGAGTGTAAGTGTAATGTACTGTCTCACAAATACATTTTTGAATCAGATGAACATATTTCATTCATTTCAATTTTTCCATGAGCATTTATGATATTTGTAGTCAAATTTTTGAAGTTATTCTTTTTTGTTAGCTTTTGCCATTTTTTCATAAAGGTCTCAAGCATTTGTCAAGGGAAGTGTAGATTAGCCATGAAATTTTTCTATTATTTGGAGTTGGTAATGTAGTTTCCATTACCGTTTTTCATGGAGCTGTCGTGTGAGAATTGAGTTGAATGCTCAACTAATTGTTCCCAATGGTTCACAAGATAATCAGATGATTTGGGTCGAAAAAGGGACTTTGATGTTCTACTAATGGGTTTGGTCCCCTTTATTTTGAGCACCTTTTGTTTTATTTTCATAAAAATATGTTTAAGTACATTTTAGAAAGAAAAAAATCTTAAAAAATCCACTGAAAATTGAAAACAAAATAAATATTTTTTCAGTGTTTTTCAATAAAAATGAAAACATAATGGCAATGTTCCATTTTGTACATCTTTCGTGTTCATTTCTGTCTGTCTATCTTATTTTTATTCCTTTTTATCGGCAAGTACTCAATAAATATTTTTTCTGTTCTTTCCCCTTTGCAAGCATACACTAATTTCGAGCTCAGACTCTAAAGATGAGGATGATAAGGGTGCACAAAGTTTAGGAAATGTTGGAGAACTTATTGAGGATTTCTTAAAACCACTTTCCAAACTGAAAGTTGATGCTGGTAACCTTGATCCCTAGATAGTTTTTTATAATTAGAGAAACATCAACTACTGTCAAATACCAAAACAAGCATGTTGAAAGTTGATGTTGGTCTGTATTAGCATGACATTTATGTTACTTTATCCAGGTCTTCGCTTTTTGATATTGAACGTTTCAAATCTGAGGAGCTACCATTATGTGCCCCTAATAAAGTGTATCGCATCGCAACTCCTTAATTAAAGGGTTGGTAGAGGGAGAACAAATTTCTGAGGTGGAAGCCATTAATTATATAAAAGGTGCTGCTAAATTGCTCTGATTATTGCATAGGCATAAATTTGTACAGAAAAAACTATTCCCTTATAGATAAGATTTGTTTGTGAACTACAATGGTAGTGCTTCACGATTCTGCATTTTTTGTTTTGTAACACCCCATTTAATTAATAACCCTAATTAAAGGAGGAGTCACATTGAATAATATAATAGCACGGTCCTGGAGAATAAACCTTACTTCATATAATTGTTCAAAAGAAGACAAGAGAGAAACTAAGCATACCATGATGCCAATAACAAAGTATAATAAAGTAACGATAGTATTCCAAAAATAAAACCCAATGGCCAGACGATACATGGGCCATAGCCCTAAAAGAAAAGCCCAAAAGCGGAAACTAGACCAAATGGCTATGCAGCGGAGCCACCATCGCCCTGTTGACCACGAGTATTTCTCGCATCTGCTCACATCAATAAATTAATGATCATCGCAAAGAGAGAGATCCACACCACAAAACATACAACAAACAAAAGGGTAAGCTAGAGCGTAAAAGAATTTATCATGGTCAAATATACACACATCATCTAATCATGTTATGACTTTCCAAACAATACACTAAGACTCAGACATGACCCATCCAGATACATATAATTAGTCAGATTTAGCGGATGCTTGCACTTGTGGTGGACTTCCCTACTCTACCGAGCTAATTGTTATAATGTCACATCCCACACACATAAGGTTAGTCCTTAATGAATTTCAGGCCTCCTGCTACTCTCACCACTAGAGTCAGTACGCTCTATGTGAGACTAACTAGCTCTTTTGAGTGTCAGAATGCAACCTTACCTTGAATCCTTACTAAATTATATAGATGGGGCACCACCATGAACTTCCACTAACAAGGGTCATGGAATTACGTCCCGACCAACTGAGGCACCACCATGAGGTCTCACCTAGAGGCTCGTGGAATTACGCCCTAACCAATGAGGCACCACCACGAAACTATCGTGGGATTACGTCCTAACCACATACGAATCATATTCCACCAACCAAGTAAATACTTATCATGCATATAAATCTCATGCCAACCTTTATAACCAACCATCATTCATATTCCATGTCAAATCCATATATACTCATCATTCTCAATCCATGAAACCATCCATACATGCAACATGCCCAAATCATGTTAAACTCATCCATCACAGACTATAGATTATCTCATTCATACATAATCACCTAATTCATACTTTAAAGGCAAGATCAATACAAACATATAGCCAACATTTGAGAACAGAGAAACAACAGAACAAGCCGCATTCTCGCCCAACTTCTCGCTCAAGCAGAAAGGTCTCGCTCAGGCGAGAGGGACTCTCGCTCAGGCGAGAGGGACTCTCGCTCAGGCGAGCTCCTTTCGCCTAGGCGAGAGCTCGACAATCAGGATCTGCACTAGCTCCCTTAGGCGAGATCTCCTCACCTGAGCGAGACATTCTCTCGCTCAAAACGAAGATGGGTCGCCTGAGCGACAGCTCACGCAAAAGGCCTGAGCGAGTCTCTGCTAGTCTCGCTTAGGCGAGACAAGCTCGCTTGGGCGAGATTATCAGTTCTCGCCCCTGTTCGTACTTGCAGCAGCCATACCTTCATACCCAAAATGAATAACCAGGCAGTTCACACATTCACAATAGCATACAGTCCATACAAGACGAGAAGCATGGCTGAAACAGATAAATTTACGGAAAGTACTAAAGACCCTAGCTTCCCTTACCTGGAAAGAGCTAGCCGAATGACTCTGAAACTTAAGCAAATGAGTATGACAGTTCCTAGAGTAGATTTAGGAGCTGAAAACCTTAATACAGATGGAGCACGAGATTATTACAAGGAACCCAAATAAAAATCACGAAGGTCAAACTAAAAGAGAGGAATGTGCACGAAAATAACTTACGTGAGTGGAAGAAGGAGGTTGAGCTCACTTGAACTTGGATGGATCCCCAAACCCTAGCAAAGGTTTTGTGGAGAGAAAAGGGAGGAGTAGTAAGGCTCTGATTATGTAAGTCAATGCAGAATGGAAGGGTTAGGCTGCTTTAGGGGCCTTAGCACCTATGGGCCAGCCCTTAGGCCCAACAGATTTAAGGCCAACCTTTAAACATTAGGCATAAATGATTGGGCCTTACATATTTTCTCTCATTCTTTATCTTTTTTTCCCCAATAATTTTTTTATTTTTCATGTTTGTTTTAAATGTTCTCTATCTTTTTCTTTTTTCTATTTTTGACCCCTTTATTTATTGTCATTTTTTTTGTATTATTTTCAATTGTATATTTTTTTATTACATCCATTTCAGATCGAGACTATATCTCATATTTAATGGAGATATATCGGGTTATTAAATTACAAAATCATCACCCATTGCATTGCATGGTAGTTAAGTTGGATTGTGTTTAATATGTGAATACCTATTTGTTGAGAATTTTGATTCAATATATTTTTCTCAATCAAATAAAATTAAAAAATAATTATTTTCTAATCTAAATTAGAGTATGTAGGTGACGTCACCAATATGGCAAAATGTAGTTGTTTATAACTGATGTATATCTTTTAACAAATAATTTGTCATAATATTGATGGACGAGACATTTAATTTGATCGACACCCATATGTATCTGACGGTTCACAACCTTGTAGGCATGAGTTCGAAGGTCGAAGAGTCTAAGTCTTGTTGATCATGCACGGTTATCAATATCCTCATACATATATTTTCATTGGTTATAAACATGGGGGAATTTTTTTAAAATTTAAAAAGGAAAAGGTATTAATGATGTGTCAATTGGAAAGAACTTGTAATGTCACATATTTTACAATTTTTTGCATATGTTTCTCTTGAAAACGTTCTCCCTTCCTTTACCTCCTTGCACATTCCATTCTCTTCATTTCTAAATCTCCACTTATTGTTGTGCTCTTCTTAAATCTCCACATTGAGGTGGCAATTATCTCATAAGAACATGTAGCTTTTCTGGTCTATTGGTTGTGTATCCAAATCTTTTGTCCTAGGTCGATCCTAATTTCACCTCATTCTTTAATCTTGCTTACCTTCTCCATCTCTGCATTTTCATCCTTATTTACCGTCACAGATTGATTCATCCCTCGTCATCATCCATTTTATCCATTCTAATACACGTAGACATTGCTCTACCTCCCTCACAAACAATCAATGCAAAAACCAGCACACAAAGGAATCACAGAACACCTAAAAATAGGGAGTAAAATTTTTCAATTGAATCAAAAGGTTGTTCCTAATTGTTCTGGCCTAAACTCGAAGTAGGAATCTAAATAAGAAGTATTCACTCTCTTTTCTAGTAATTTTCTCAGTTTGTCTATTTGTATGTGTTAACTATCCTTAAATATGTGGTAAATTGGCAATTAGATCTATCCCGTGTTTTTCAGTAGACATACAAGGAATGAGGTATATGGAAGAGGGTTGTGGTTTCTATTACGTGACCCACACCCTGATATTGTCTCGCCCCTACATATATCGTGTTGTCCCCAATCCGAGGTGAATAAATCGATCCACTTATATGCAAGCTCTACCTAAAATGTTCTAATTATTGCCACTCTTGCTAAGGCTTCCCCTCTAGATAACATGTAAAGAATGATGTGGAAACATCGCCTGACTTCAGAAGACATTCAGATCACTAGCCTTCGAGGTCCAAGCTTCGATACATGACAAGTATGTCGAGTGCAAGTTTGACGCATAAGATCTTATCAAACTTACTAAGGTAAGACTTTGGAAAATGTCTAGACCACTCGCCTCCGAGGCCTAAGCTTGGATATATAGAGAGTATGTCAAGCCCAAGTGTGATACATAAGATTTCATCGAACTACCTAGACCGGGACTTTTGGAAGACGTCTAGTCCACTAGCCTTTGTGACCTAAGCTTGGATACATGACGAGTATGTCAAGTGAAGGAATGACACATAAGATCTCATCGAACTATTTAGGTAGGACTTTGGAAAACGTTCAGACCATCAGCCTCCAAGGCTTAAGCTTGGATACATAGCGAGTATGTCAAGCCCAAGTATGATGCGTAAAATCTCGTCGAACTACCTAGATTGGACTTTGGAAGATGTCCAAACTACCAGCCTCTTAGACCAAAGCTTGGATACATGATAAGTATGTCGGAAGCATCACAACAACCAATATATATTAAAAACATTTAGGCTTAATATCACATTTAGTCTTAGTTTTCGTTTGAAAAATTAGTTTTGGTCATAGTTTTTAAATTTTGTTCGATTTGGTCTTGATTTTTGCAATTTGCATTCAACTTAGTCTTTAGTCTTTTTGTTTGATTTCGTTTAAATTGGTAATGACACGTGAGTAATGCTTGTCATGTGTCAATTTATGATTTTTTTTATTATTATTCTTTTATGTTTTTTAAATTTTATGTCACATGTCAATTTCTTGTCTTTTTTTTTTAATTTTTACATGCACTTTTCACATGGCATTACTAAATTCAAATGTTGTGAGACAAAATAATTAAATTGAACACAAATTACAAAAATCAAAACCAAATAAAATAAAATTAAAAAATTAAATCAAAACAAAATTTTCAAACAAAAACTAAGACCAAATTTGATATTAAGCCAAAGATTTAAAATGTTGTCTTGGCAGGACATGTTGAATGTCAGGGTTATGTCTTTCCCACCTTCTTTTAACTTCCCTTGTATGCTGGCCATTTGCATCAATAAACCCTCAAACTTTCGTCTTCCCACTACTTCGTCCTCTCTTGATACTCTTGCACATTGTCATTGTTGGTGTCACTTTCGTACAATCTCTCCATTTTTTCCTTATTCATTCGGTTTTATTCACTAGGTAAGCTTCTCTTTGTTTCTATCCTTAAGAACAACCATTTTATTCATTAGTTATATTTAAATTACAGTTTTAATAGGTCTTTAAAATAAAAAACAAATTTAAAAATTAAAAAGAAACTAAAAAATTAGAAAAAATTAAAAAAAAAATTAAAATTAAAATAGAAAACAAAAAAATAAAAATAAAAAAAAGTAAAAAAGTAAAACAAGTAAAAAATAAAATAAAAAATACTAGATATTAACACAGGGCATAAAATTAAAAAAAAACAATTAAAAAATAATAAAATTAAAAAAATTAAAAAAAAACTCAGAAATTAACATTCATAATCTTGAAATCCTGGAGGTTGTTCCACAAATACTTTCTCTTTGATGTATCCAACTAGAAATACACTTTTCACGTCCACTTTAAAGTTTAAAGTCCAACATTGGTGCAATAGTTAGAAGAATTCTTATGGCTTCCAACCTAGCCACAGGCGCATAAGTCTCATTGTAATCAATCCCTTCTTCTTGACTATATCCTTTAGCTACTAGTCTTACTTTTTTTTCACAATGCAACCACTATCATTCAGCTTGTTTCTAAATATCCATTTTGTTCTAATCACTTGTAGAATTTGATCTCCGAGGTACTAAATCCCAAACTTAATTTCTCTTAAATTTGTTAAGCTCCTTTTGCATTGCAAGATACCAATTCTCATCATTGAGAGCATCATCTACTCCCTTTGGCTCTATTTGGGATACAAATGACACATTTAGACACAATTAACTTAGTTGCTTCCTTGTAGAGACACCTTTTGATATATCTCTTATCACGTTATCTAGGGACATGTCTTTTGGTGTGGTCCATAATTTTGACAAAGCATCTAATTGATTATCTAGTTGATTATCTATGACTGTATCAAAGTTTTCTCTTCAATTTGGACAATTTGAGGCTTTCTAGCTAAATCTCTCCTTGTCTTAAGAAACTCTTCGCTTTTTCTAGATTCAAACATGTTAGTATAGGTTTCCAAACATTCATGAAATGCAACATGGATTGATTCCTCAATAGTCAAAGTTCTTTTGTTATAAACTCTATATGCTTTGCTATTAAGAGAGTAACCTAAGAATATACCTTCATCAGCCTTGGAGTCAAATTTGCCAATGTTAGATTTGTCATTGTTCATTGTTCAATATAAACCATTTGCAACCAAAAATTTTCAAATGAGAGATAATTGGTTTTCTTCCTTTAAAGAGTTCATAGGGTGTTAATTTCAAAATAGGTTTTATTAAAACTCTATTTAGCACATAACATGTAGTACTTATTGCATCAACCCAAAAATATTTTAGGAAGTTATTTTCATTTAACATGGTTCTTGACAATTCTACCAAAGATATATTTTTCCTTTCTAAAACACAATTTTGTTGTGGTGTTCTTAGTGCTGAAAAATTGTGTGAAATCACATTTTCTTCACAAAAGGTTTCAAAAATAGCATTTTGAAATTCACCCCCATGATAACTTCTGATGGATTTTATTCGTAAATCTTTCTCATTTTGTATAACATTGGCAATTTTCTTAAAGACTTTGAATGTATCATTTTTGGTTGGGATAAAGAATATCCAAGTATACCTTGAGTAATCATCTAATAAGACTAAGGCATAATAATTTACTCCAATGCTCCTATTTCTAGATGGTCCAAACAAATCCATAAGTATTAGTTCTAATGCATTAGATGTACAAACTAGTTGCTTTGATTTGAAGGAAGTTTTAACTTGCTTACCCTTTTGACATGCATCACATAGTCTATCTGGCTCAAATTTAATTTCAGGCAAACCATTTACTAATTTTCTTTTAACTAGTTTGGTGTGCCATGTGAATGTGTGCAAGGCTTTTATGCCAAATCCATGGATCATCCTTTTTAACAAATAAGCAAAGAATATAATTAAAATCAGTATTTTCAAAATCAACCATGTAGATATTTTGAATTCTCTTTCCAACAAGCACTCTTTCCAACATATCAAGCAATGGTTTGTCTCAAAAGTAACTTCCAGCCTTTTATCACACAATTGGCTTATGCTAAGGAAATTATGTTTTAGTCATTCAACTAACAGTACATTTTTAATGACAATGAAAGAAGAACTTATTACCTTGCTTACACCCAAAATTTTACCTTTATTGTTATCACCATAGGTAACATGACCACTTGCCTTGTATGATATTTTGTTGAATTTCTTTGCATCCCCCATCATGTGTCTTGAGCAACCACTGTCCAGATACCATATAGGCTCTTTGGCTTTAAGACTCAACTGCAAAACATGTTAAGAGGATGCAAGTACCCATTTGTATTTAACTTCAAGAACTCCAGATCTCTTGAAATAACATTTATTTGATGCATGTCCAATTTCACAACAGTAAAAACACATAATAAAAGAAGGTTTGCTCATGTTAATGAATTTTGTGGATTCTAATCGATGTCCTAATTGATTAGCATATTCTACATAGCCTATGCCTTCTCTGTTTAAGACACTCCATTGAGAACCTAGAATTGCATCCAAATTATTTCTTCCTAGAGTAAATCTAGTAAGTGTGGTCATTGGATATTTTATTCTCTCTAATTGTTTGGAACAATTTTCACAACTAATTACATTTTTCTTGTAATTACAACTATTATGCTTTTCCATGTTTTCTAGTTTAGTTTTCAACTCTTTATTATCTGCTTCTAGTTGTTTTACTCTATTCTCAAGCCATATGGTTTCACCCTTATGTATGTTATTAGAATATTGCAAATTTCTAGCATCATCATGCAGTTCATTATACACATCAATTAATTGATGAAATTTGCATTCATAACTTTCATCCATGGATTCAGGACTACTTACATTGTTGGCATAGGATTTTGTATTAACCATTAAGCATAAATTTGTTTCTTCGTTATGTCTTTCACTCGAATCGCTGGAAGTGATAGAGTCATTGTCCTCCCAAACAATATATGTTTTCTTCACTCTCTTTGACTTGTTTGATGCCTCACTCTTTTCCTCCCATTTCTTTTTGATTTTGAGAACTGGACAATCAAGCTTGATATAGCCATATTTGCCACATCCATAGCATCTTGGTGTGCTTGGTGAATCTTGTTTCTTGAATGAAAATTTTCTTTTTCTTATAGTATTTCCATTGGATTTATTTTTGTATTTCAAAAACTTTGAAAAACGTTTTACCATTAGGTTCAATGTCTCAGAATCAGAATTTTCATCTTTTTTATCTCCCATTTCTTCAAATATGCTAGCATTGCTCTTGTTGATAGATTTTGTAGCAACTTTCAATGCAATGCTTTGCCTTTTCTCTCCTTCCTCTTCCTCTTTTTGTCTTCCAAGTTCCAACCCATTTTCCCTTAGTTTCCCAAAAAGGGTTTCCATATTCATTGCGGTGAGATATCTGGATTATGATATAGCAATGACTTTAGGTTGCCATGATCTATTAAAACTTATCAAAATCTTGATATTCAATTCTTCCTTGTCAAAGGTCGTTCCTAAGACTATGAGGTGGTTCACTATATGTGTGAATCTTTTATGCACATCAAAGATTGTCTCTTTAACCTTCATCCTAAACCTTTCATATTTCTGGATGGGTGTGTTCTCTCTAGCTTTTTTTGACTTCATTTGTTCCTTCAAGAGTCACTTGTAATACATCCCACATTTTCTTGACAGATTGACAAATTGATACCATGTACAATTCATCCAATATTAGTGCAAATGAAATTATACTTTTGGCTATTATATCATAGTGTGCACGTTTATTTTCATCAGGAGTCCAAGATAAAAAAATCTTTAAGAACCACTTTTCCTTCCACATTTATATACTTTATATTTTCATATGTTTATATTTTGTAATGCATTATATACAAATAATATATTCTTTTTAACATTAATATTTTTTATTCAATTTTACTCTTTAATAAATAATATTTTTTTAAATTACAAATAAATATTTTTATTTTTTTAAATTAAAACAATAAATAATAACAAAAAATATCAGAAAATAAATAAAATTATCTATAATTTTATGAAAAAGTATATTTTTTGTTAATCATACATATATTTTCATTTACTATATATATTTCCACATTTCTATATTTCATAATTATAGTATAACTTGAAGGTATTATATTTTCATATACTATAAATAAACATATTTATATATACATTATTTATTCAATTGTACTCTTCAAAAAATATTATTTTTTTGAAATTAAAATAATTATCTTATTAATTGACTGTTAATTTTTTAAAACTTAATTATTTTTTCAATTAAAATAATTATTAATAAAAAAACATATTCAGAAGAAAAAAAATTGTCTATAACTTAATGAAAAGATAATATATTTAATCTTAATAATAAATATATTTTCTTTTACTATAAATAAATTATATTTGATTATAAATATATATATATATATATATCATCTTATTATAAATAAAAATTATCTTTTATTTTTTAAAAAATTAAATTTATTAATTTTTTGTCTAATATCCTGCTTTGGGGCGTTCTTGTACCATCTTCGGTCATAGAAGTAAATTATTTATAGATCTCTACAATGCCAATGCAAGTGGTATGTTACATTTTGCAAGGTTCATCAGTCTCATATGCAACATCCTATGACGTTAAAACACATATGCAATCAAGAATAAAAAAGTTTAGAACAATGATACATGTAAATAAATATTTACAAAGTTTTACCAAGACTTCAAAATAAAATTTGTAAACTCTTACAATATGTTTCCATCTAGGCAGATTTTTTTAACTTGAAATGATTGTTGAAATTTGTAGGTAGCATCAAGCTTGCAGTTAATGGCGGAGCTTGCATGAAACAAGGGTGTCATGTAGGGGCGACTCAACAGTCTGAGAGGCCTAAAGCAAACTTAATAATTGAGGCCTTTAATTTAAAATTTATTTTTTTTTAATTTTTTTATGCAAAATTATTTATTAAATTTTCATAATTAATTTCATTAAAAATTTCTTTCTCAATATATAATAGGATTAATCCGTTTAATCTTTCTTGAGACATTTTTTATCTTAAACAAGTTTTTATTATCTTTAGCTCTAAGAAACTCATTTAGGCTGAAACAACCAACACTAAAATTGTTAATATTATTCTATAAACTATATATGCATTTGGAAAAAACATTATTCTTTTTATATAATTAAAAATTTCAATTGGTTTATCATTTTCCAAACCTATAATTAATTTTCCTTAAGATATTTAATTATGAAATTAAATCAAATTCATCAATATCAACAAATTATCATGTTTTAAAGATTTTTCAAGATTTAAGCATTTTTCTTTAAAAAATGAAATATCTATACACCGTAATACACAAGACATATGCTCTTTTCTATTCAGAGCTCCTTTTTCTTATGCAATTAAAGCCTCTACACAGTAATACACAAAACATTTGCTCTTTTCTATTCAGAGATCCTTTTTGTTATACAATTAAAGCCTTAATTCTTCTTTTCTTTTGAATAACCTATTCAAATTTTCTAGTTGACATATTTATATATTTTTATATAAAACAAAAAATGATAATATATAAAACACTATTAAAGATAAATATATAAAATGAATGAATTAAAAATAAAACCTAATTCTGGTTGTCAGAAAATATACTCGATAGTAGACTTGCAGTATCTTGAAGTCTCAAGTCTTTTCTTTGTTTCTAAGTCTCAACTTTTTCACAAACCTACAAACTTTGTTACTTAAGATATATGCAAAAAAAAAAAAAAAAAAAAAAAAAAAAACTCTCAACCCGTAAATCTAAAAGTACGGAAAAACAAAACTGGACAAAAGAAACACATTTCTAATTCTAATACAAATCCAAAACAGAATAAATATAACAACCACACAAATAGAAAGAAAAACCATACTAACCAATAAATGGATGAAAAAATTGGTACACACGGACAGCATGAGATTCAAGAGATTTGAGGGATGTAATATGCCAAAATCCTAAAAAAAAAGGACCCTTAAAAAAAATAAAGTAAAGAAAGGTAAGAGAAGTCATAGAGAGATAAAAGAAGAAAATAGAATCCAGATCTATTATAATAGAATAAAGATAGTTAATCATTATCTTTCTTGTAAACAAAATTATAATTTACTAAAATAATATTTTAATTCATTAATTATCATTTTTACCACCAATAAAAATAAACATACACTAATAATAATTTAATTAAATTTTATTTCTAAACATAAACTTATAATTAATTTAATAAAATATTTTTTTTGAGGCCTTTTTATCTTAAACATAATTTTATAATTAGTTTAATAGAGGTATATTAATTAGTACTAAAAAACATTTGAGGCCTTTTTTTTCTTAAACATAATTTTATATTTAATTTAACAGAGAAATATTAGTAGTAAAAAAAATTGTTGAGGCCTACTTATCCTTAAGGCCTAAAGTAAGTGCTTTACATGCGCTTTACCCTTGAGCCGCCCTGGTTCCATAGCCCCTCAAACTTTTTTGGAGTTTTTAAATTGTAGGTGATATATTGAGAAATGTTTTAAAATTATTTGGGTATTTTAAATTATTGGTGATATATTTGTAAGTTTTTTCAAATTATATATGGTATATTAAGAATGGATGGAAATGAAATTGAGTATATTTTTATTTCTTTTATAAAATAAAACATTAACTTTAATAAATAATAAATATAAATTCAACTATAATAAAGAATACAAAAATTTATCAAGATATTTTCTATTATCTTCCATTTTCACATGTTTTCATTTTTTAAAGAGAAAAAGACTTATTATTTTTTTCTTTCATTTCTTATATGTTCTCTTCTATTCTTAAAAAAAAAAAAAAGATAACTCCATTGTGTCGTGATTGACAAGTGTACCAAATCGTCCAAATAATCAAGTGGACAAGTCTAGATATCGTATCCCAGAAGGACTAATGTGATTTAAGTATTTAAATTTAATAGATTATTTATGAATAAAGGTACAACCAATAAAAACATTTTGTGGGTTCAAAGAAAAGTAAATTTAGAATTAGATCTAAATAATAAACAAAAATTGACACAATAAAAACAAAAAGTTTTATTTAGAAGAATATAATATAAAAGCTTCATCATATTGAATTTCACGATTCCATTCAAAATTTAAAATAAACAAACTAACAATAATAGTGTAATAGTGTAGGTAACTGACGCATGATGTAGTTAACAATAAAATCTAATGGGATTCAATTAAAAAAATTTTATAATTTTGAAAAGTCATTAGATCACACAAATTTAATTTGTATTCAATTGGAAATTCTCACATTTATTATTGGATCAAGTAAAACATAAAATACCTTAATTATTTTTTCTTATCATAAAATCATGTGCAAAAGGCTTATAAACATAAACCAACAATTTGTAATAAAAATTAATTGATTGTCGGTATATTAGCAATATTAGCATATAAAAAAAAATATAAAAACTAAATAATATATATATATATATATATATATATATATTAAATGTAATATACCAGAGAAAATATTTAACTGATTTAATAAATGAACCTTCCCAATATATTGACATT
>Ga0214544_1004799_pt1 | contig 26798 bp, 17 predicted proteins | sample CNSS3metaG_FD_160074 | JGI IMG/M metagenome (GOLD analysis project Ga0214544, IMG submission 160074) | Root nodule microbial communities from cowpea collected in UCLA plant growth center, Los Angeles, California, USA - CNSS3 | ecosystem: Host-associated > Plants > Roots > Nodule | place: USA... | reverse complement strand
TCGATGAACCAGAATTAGAAGTTGTATTTTTTGATGAAGATTAACATATATAAGACTCAAACATTATGATATTTTAAATGTTTTTTTTATTATGAAATAAAATTATTAGATTTTAATATGTATATTGCCGTGTCCGTGTCTTATACTTTTTCAATTTTGCCGTATCTCCGTATCCGTGTCCATGTCGTGTCCGTATCCGTATCCGGGCATCACAGCCACTCATGTCAACTGACCTGCAATTATAAAACGCATTAACTGTCACTCATATCCAAGAACACAAATCCAGTTTGCTTTTTGTACCCACCCAATCCTAAATGTCGAAACCAACAAACTCAGTTTTGAACATCCAACAACACAACTGCACTTCGCATTTTGTACCCACCTGTCCCTAACTGCCGAAACAGTTCGCATTTTTTGTTACACAAAACAATTCACATTTTCAATTAACAATCCACAACAACATTTACGATTTACAGAGCATCCATTTGGGGAACAACTCATCAAAATGCCATTTCAATCGTCGAACAAGAAAATACGAAAATGGGGTTTCATTTCCGGAAAAACATCACAAAAATAGTGGTTTCATTTGGGGAAGAACATCACAAAAATAGGGATTTGTAATCGGATAGTAAAACATACCAGAGCACCCTTTGATTTGCAGAAGAAGAACACCAAAATTAGGGCTTCCAATTCTCCACACGAAGCTATGGCAGCAATCCGCACTCTCGCCGCACTCTCGCCTTCAGTTTAAACCGCAAAGTTCAGTTCTGTTTTTCTTACTTTTCTTTTTTCCTCTCTTGCGCGTGTATCACAACCTCACCATTCACTCCACCTTTTCTCACGCGTCACTGCTCCTCTTTCCTTTAAAATTATTAAAATAATAACTGCCACATAGGCGGATAACTTCGGGCTAAAAAAATGTACATTCTATCATTATCCTAAAATACTCATTCTTACACCCCCAGATATACACAATTCAAAACTCACTACCAAGAACATGGGTAGGTGCCACCCTTCCACATCTTTCCTTAACGTTATTTTCTTCCTCTATTATTTCTCTCCCATGGTGTTCTCCATGCTATCACAAACCCAAACAGAAGCCATGAACAATCTCTCAAAGAATCTCACTGCTAGGATTTCATGGACCGGCTCAGACCCATGTTCATGGAAGGGAGTGAGTTGTGACCCTGCCTACTCCTCTGTACTAGGGATTTCTTCTGCTTTTTCACTCAATTCTTCTGACTTTCTGCCCCTTGTTTGCAAAATTGAAACTTTGGAGTATCTTGATGTCTCCCAAAACCGTCTCAGCTCAATCCCTCATGGTTTCATCACTGAGTGTGGAAAGATAAAGGGTTTGAAGCGGTTGAATTTCAGTGATAATATGTTAGAAGGTGTTTTACCTACTTTTCTTGGCTTTGATGCATTGGAATCCCTGGACATGTCTTTCAATGCAATGAGGGGGACTATTGGTTTACAGATAGATGGGTTGGTTAGCCTCAAACTTTTGAATCTTACTTTCAATGTATTCACTGGGTCTCTTCCTACCAAATTGGGAAAGTCCATGGTTTTGGAGCACCTTCTGCTTTCTAACAATAGCTTTGATGGCAAAATCCCTGATGAATTATTGAGTTATGAAAACTTGACTTGGATTGATCTTAAGAACAATAGACTCTCACAGTCTATTCCTACCAATATTGGGAAGCTTTCTAAATTGGAAACTTTGATCCTTTCCACTAATAACCTCAATGGTGAAATTCCAACTTCACTGGTAAACGCCACCAAACTTTCAAGATTTGCAGCAAATCAGAACAAGTTCACAGGTTCTATACCTTCTGGGATTACAAAATATCTCACGAGTTTAGAACTTAGTTATAATACTCTGTCTGGACCCATTCCAGAAGACTTTTTATCTCCACAGCAGTTGCAGGTTGTAGATTTGACCAACAATATGTTAAATGGGTCTTTACCTATGAAAGTTTCTCCAAATTTGTTCAGGTTGAGGTTTGGGAGCAATCAGCTGAGTGGAAACATTCCTCCAGATGCTTTTGTAGGAGTTCATAATTTGACATACTTGGTGCTGGATAACAATATCTTCACGGGATCGATACCAGGTGAATTGGGTTCTTGCAGGAGTTTGGCATTGTTGAATTTAGCTCAGAATCGGTTGAGTGGTGTATTGCCACAAGAGCTTGGCAATCTTACCAATATCCATGTCTTGCAGCTCCAATTGAACAATTTTAGAGGTGCCATCCCAACTCAAATTGGCCAACTTCGCAAGTTGATAACCCTGAATTTGAGCCGGAATTCTCTGAGTGGACCAATTCCATCTGAGATTACAAATTTAAGTGGTCTTAATTTCCTGTACTTGCAAGGCAACTATCTTAGTGGTTCCATACCAACATCCATTGGGAAGTTGGATCTTCTTTTAGAACTCGAACTTGGGGAAAACCACTTAAGAGGTGAGATTCCAAGCATGCCTTTGAAACTGCAGGTTTCATTGAATCTTAGTAGCAACCTCTTTAATGGTTCTATTCCTTATAGTTTTGGTGGTTTGACTAGCCTAGAAATCTTGGATCTCTCAAATAACGGCTTTTCTGATCGAATTCCTGATGATCTTACTAACATGCCGGCTTTGACACGGTTGATACTTTCTAACAATCCTCTGTCTGGTGAAATCCCGAAATTCAATCACCATGTTTATGTTGAATATTCTGGAACTAATCTAAAAAACAATACTCCACAGGAGAACCCTATTGCCAACAGAGGGTCCAAGCATGGAATACCCGTTGCAGTAGCCATTCTCATTGGAAGTGTAGCAGCTACTTTGCTGGGTGGCTTTATCACTCTGTTGGTTGTGTCACATTTATATATTTGATTAGGACATTTTCTGAGCAGCAACCGGAATGTTTCCCATACTTGATAGAATGATTCATCTTTTCCTTGTCTGAAAGTAGAAATATTAGATTTAGCACTGAATACCGAGTTGATAGGAAAAATCTTGTCAAAAGTTTACTCTAAACACTAGTCCAGCTGGTTAGACTTTACTTTGGTTGTGACTTTATTCACTCCTTAGCAATGGAAATAACTTCATGTATGCAACTTCTTGTTCTTGTCTTTGTTGATTTTTCTTTGCCTTTGCCTTCTTTCTTCTTACTACTTTCCTTATACCATGTTGGCCCCATTTTATTGTTTGCATTCTAAACTTGTTTTTATTTCTAACTATATAGTACTTTGTTTGAGTATATATTTTTAATTTGGTTTTCACATCAATAAAGGATTAGGTTTATGCACAAGTTGAAAATTAGTTTTATGAATGGGCTACATTTAATGATTTTAGCTTGCAATAATGTATGGAAAAATCTTCTTTTAATTTTTTTCATGGTTTTCATATGCAGAGTGCTGACGTCAACAATAATTATTGTGGAAGACAACATTGAAGAAGTTTTGATTATTTTTCTAGAAGAAATATGGGCAGCAAAATAATTATATTAGTTTAGTTTTATCTTTAGTTAGATTCAAATTAAATTTTCTTGTCTAGTTTAGTTTTGTCTGACCATGTAACTGATTTTTTTAATATGTGGCTGATTTAATTTTTTAATTATATTATTGAAATTGTTAAATGTGATTGTCAACACCCAAATTCGTCCGAGTGAATAAATTTATTTTCAAAAAAATAAAATAAAATAAAAATAAAAATAAAAAAATGTGAAAAAAATTTTATTTCAAAGATTTTTAAACTTTAATTTTAGAAAAAAAAAGTAAAAAAGAGATGAAGAAAAAAGGAAAAAAGAAGGAAGAGCCTAATTTGTTATCACACTCCTCTTCATGAGCCCAACAATGTTCTGATAAATAAATTAGTGATTGATTTTAATAATTAGAAGCAATATCTCTTTCAAATGGTAAGAATCAATATTACTAATTTGGATTGATTTTGTTCTCTGATTGGTTGACGGTTAGCATTAATATTATTGATCTTGATTAATTTTGTGTTTTGATTTGCTGCGATTTGATTCTCATAATGTGCTAAAATAATGACCAACTCCTTTCTTATATTGTTCATTACAATTAAGATTGGGACACTCCCACGTACACACCTCATATTTTATCTCTTAAAAAACATATTGAAGGAGGTAGAAAAAAAAAGAAGAAAACATTCTCTACACTCTCTCTTTCTCTCATTACCACTCACATAGACATCTCTCATTTTTATCTCTATTGGAAAAACAAACATAAAAATATTAGAAAAGGAAGCATAAGAAAAAAGAAAAGAGAAAAGGTGATGAGATATTGAAAATTTGTTAAGGTACGCTACTCTCAAATCTTTCATCTTTTGATTTAGTTTTTTTTTTCAATTTTCAATTTTTTTTAATCATAAAAAATATTTTTTCCCCTTTCTTTATTGTCTGTCCGGCCACTCGCGACGCATGATATCCAATTTAAACTTTTGCTTTTTCTAAAAATATATACAGATGATCTAAAAATAAAATATAACTTTCTTTGTTTACTCTGTTATATCTATTTGGTTGCTCACGTCGCAATGACATCCACAACTACTCTAAAATAACTTTAAAAAAATATTAAAAATTTATAAATGATTAAAAAAATAAAAAATAAAAGATTAGAAAGAAAAGAATTTATTTAAAGTATCTATCCAGCCGCTCGCGTCACATGACACCAATTTTAAAATAATACTAAAATTTAAATAAAAAGATTTTTAAAATTATAAAACAAATTAAATCATTTTCAAATAATTTTTCAAATAGATTTTTCAGAAAAAACTACGTAACCCTGATTCTCCATTCACATGGAGATATGTAGAAGTGAGGATTAATCCTCGTCGGGCCCAAAAAATTAAAAAAAATAGTTTTGTTGTTTTTTGTACATTCTTTTATTAATATTTTTTGGGGAAAATTAAATATTTTGAAAAAACCACATAACTTTTGCACATTTAATTAAAGATACCGTCTTAGGACGAACGTTGTGGGGGTGCTAATACCTTCCCCACGCATAACCGACTCCCGTACTCAAAATCTGGTTTTTCGCAGACCTTGCTCTTTTTTATGGTTTTCCATAGTCTCCTATAATAAGTATGGTGGCGACTTCAAACTTTATTTTTTCAAATTTTTAATCTTGGTTCGTCGTCCCGTCGCGATTTCGGTTGCGATAGATGGCGATTCCACTAGGGACTCTAGAGAATCAGACCATTTATTTGGATGTGCAAAATTGATGTGGTTTCTCTTCATATTTTTTCTTTTTCATTTATTTTGAGTATGTGTATTTTTGTCTCTTTTTATATTTAGAATAATTGTATGTGTATATTCTTCTTTATTGTTGTATTTGGAATAATGGTCAGCTGTGGGTTTGGGTATACATTGTATTCTCCCTTCACACAAACACATTTTATTCATTATATGAGTGAGGCCCTATACCCGGGTCTGAGTTGCTTAGAATTAGAGGGGATTGTGTAGCAGTGTCACAGTGAATGTACTTCCCAAGTGGTCATTGTGTGAACCCCAACTAGAGTTTGTTTGCTTCATTGGTACTCTCACTTCTTGTTGTTTACCAACTGTCGTGAGAAATGTCATGAAGTGGGCCATAGCTCTAGTGACCTTGATATTTAGGTATTAGGGATCCTTGTGAGCACATATACTTTCCCTTAGAACTTTAAGCATCAAACCCATGTTAAATTAAGGCACTAAAGGGAGACTGTTTGCATTCTTTACCCTCACCTTTCCTTGTATATAATAATAAATTCATCACAATCACACCATTATAAAAAAAAGAGAGAAAAAATGCCTCTTAAGGTATAAGCATGCATTTCATTAGCATATCAATGAATAAGTGCTCTGAGATGCACAAACATGCATTTGCATTCCCATTCTGTGGTCATCCATGGTACCATGTTCATAGTTTCAACATGCATATGCATAATTTAAAAACAAATAAAACAAAAAAATTTGCATTAAAATAAATTCAAATTGTTTCTCATTTTTCTTGTCACCGATTTCTTTGAATATTTCTTATAAAAAATGAGGAAAATAATAAAACATTCTTTGGTCAAATCAGTGGATTGAATAAAGAAATAAAATTTTGTTTGTTATCATGTCTTTTGAAGCATCATATAGTCTTGCATACATGAAATTGTTCAAATTTATCTTCCTTTCCCTCTCTCTTCCATCATAAACTTTGTTTTCTTTTTCATGGAGAATTATCATAAAGGGGACACATATCTTAAAAAGGATTACCATAAATTCTCTAAACACACAGAAAAACAAAAGGAAGAAAAGTTCGCTAGACTAACAACTTTGAAGGACAGTCTACGTAAAAAATAAGACAAAAAAAGTGAAAAAAAAGAACAAAACAAAGGACATCCTGTTACATGAACTCAATTATTTTCCTCTGAATTAATTTTTTTGTTGAGAAAAACAACCATGATTTGAAATGATGTGTGGCCATGTTTCTTTATAAAAAAAAAAAACAAAAGTGATTATCCTTTGCTACCCAATTTGAGCCTTCCAAAAAATTTCTTTCAAATTACCCTAAACAAGGATCACCCTCCCACTGAGGGTTGACATAATGTTTGCATTTGTTTCATCTGACTAGTAGTTCACCAATACAAAAATATAAAAAAAAAATATTGGTCATATCAAGAAAGATATAAAAAAAAGGTGAACAAATAGAAGTCAAACAAATTTTGAATGAAACATTATTCAAATATCCTTTTTGAAACAACCCTCATATCACTTTTTGGACCTTTACTAATATTATTTTCATACCCCTGGCCTTAGCCACGATACAAGCCTAACAAAGTCCACACAGATCAAAGATTGATTGTTGTCTTTCAAAGGTTTTAATTTAGAGAAAAATTTTGATTTGCTAACAGGTTTGTTCTAAAAAAATTATAAAAAAAAAAAGGATTGAAAAGTGGGTTTAGAGATTTTCTTTTAAACACCGGGGCAATTTATGTTTGGTTGACATGTTTTCAAAGCTCCAAAATCAGCATAGGCAATCAAGCAATCTGGTTAAATTTGGGTTGTCCCCTTTCAATTCATTCTTCATGAAATTCCATTTTTGCTCATACAGTATCCTCCGCTCTAAGCCTAAACCTTGACCAACCTTACATAGTCCATCTTTATCAATCCCAAACCCAAACTGGGGCAGTCACTTTGTTTGTAATTCATATATTCCCATCATTGATTTTGAACTGGGGCATTTATTTACATTGAAGATTGTGATCACATTAGGGGCAACTTGTGAAGACCTTGTCATTTTTCCACCTCCTCAATTGGGAAAAAACCAAACACGCTTTTGCACCATAAGACCATCCTAGGTTCTCATACTAGGGGCAAATTTTTGAAGTCCCCATCATTTTCTTCATACCATCAGTAACTGGGGAAAGCCCAAACACATTTTGTGCCCCAAGACCAATTCAAATTGGGGCAACTCCCTAGTTAATCTTCATCACCTCATCCAAACTTTTTCAAACCCTTGGCAATTTAATGCATGTCATTCAAATAGTGTTTTAAAAGAAATGATTAAAAAAATTATTCCTTAGTAGCTGATTAGATCAAAGAAATGATTTGGAAAAGTAAAAAAAAAATCAAAGTAGAAGGATTCTATGAATTAGAAATAACAATGAAATGGGAATCAATTCGAATTTGTTTTCAAAAAATGCAAAAGAAAAATTCATACATCATACCAAGTTATGTATACATGAGTAATTCATCTTTTTTAATAAAGCAAATTTCACTCATGCATCCACGCATCCATGCATGCGTCATCATCTAGGTTTAAAAAGAAAATCATAGCATGTCATACATCATCAATGATTCATAACGTGTGCATATGCATAACTCCTCCAACATTTATTAGATTTATGAAAAAAATGAAAAAAGAGAGCAAATTTCACTCATGCATTCACGCATCCATGCAAGCATATCATATAGTTTCAAAAAAAATCATAACATTTCATGCATCATCAAATCATCCATCATACTCCACAAAATCATTGAAAATCATTTAAAAAAAAGAAAAAGTCAGCAATCATATTTTTTGTTTAAGTCTCAAAAACGTTAGGCGTTCACTTGGTGTTTGTCGGCACTTCCAAAGTAAAATTCAGGTTCTTCTTTTATATATATCAAGACCCTCTCCGAGGCAATGGTCATTGATTTCTTATGTCATATCAAGGCCCTCTGTGAGACAATGGTCATCGATATCTTTACATCAAGACTCTCTGCGAGGCAATGGTCATTGATTTCTTATGTCACATTGAGACCCTCTGCGAAGTAGTGGTCATCGATCTCTTTACATCAAGACCTTCTACGAGGCAATGGTCATTGATTTCTTTCCTTTCGATATAGACTCTCTCCTCGGAATTGGTCTAATAGGTTTTTTCAAAAAGTCAGAAAAGAAACTAATAAAACAAAGTGATTTGTTAGATCGTGACCCTCTACATGGTAATGGTCACTGAATCTTTTGGATATAGACTCTCTCATCGGGATTAGTCTAATCTTTTCTCAAAAAATAAAAGAAAAAAGAAAAATTTGGATTGGGGCCTTCTACATGGTAATGGTCGCCGAATCCTTTGGATCTAGAACCTCTCGTCGAGTTTGGTCTAATTTGGTTTTTTCAAAAAAAAAAAAACAAAAAACAAAAAGAATTAGTGTGTCAAACCGAGACCTTTTACTTGGTATGGTCAAGTTTGTTTTCAAATTTGTCTTTTTTTAAAACTCGAACGAAATTAGTGTTTTTATCTTTACTTATATTTTATTAGGATAATACGAAAAAGTTAAATTTTCATATTATCCAGTAAAATCTAAGTAAAGAGGGGCAGCTGTCAACACCCAAATTCATTCGGGTGAATAAATTTATTTTCAAAAAAATAAAATAAAAATAAAAAATGTGAAAAAAAAATTTCTTCAAAGATTTTTAAACTTTAATTTTAGAAAAAAAAAAGAAAAAAGAGAGATGAAAAAAAAAGAAAAAAAAAAGGAAAAAAGAAGGAAGAGCCTAATTGTTATCACACTCCTCTTCATGAGCCCAACAATGTTCTGATAGAGAAATTAGTGATTGATTTTAATAATTAGAAGCAATATCTCTTTCAAATGGTAAGAATCAACATTTCTAATTAGGATTGATTTTATTCTTTGATTTGTTGACGATTAGAATTAATATTATTGATCTTGATTGATTTTGTGCTCTGATTTGCTGCGATTTAATTCTCATAATGTGTTGTAACATGACCAACTCCTTCCTTATATTGTTCATTACAATTAAGACTGGGATTGCATTGATACTGCAAGGTGTGAGTATAAATACGCACTCTGTCATATGAAAAGGAAAAAAAAAATCTCTACACTTCTCTAATTCTTTCCCATCACCACTCTCACATACACACCACATTTTTTATCTCTCTTAAAAAAAATATTTAAGGAGGTAGAAAAAAAAAGAAGAAAACATTTTTTACACTCTCTCTTTCTCTCATTACCAACCACATAGACACCTCTCATCTTTATCTCTATTGGAAAAACAAACACAAAAATATTAGAAAAGGAAGCATAAGAAAAATGAAAAGAGAAAAGGTGAGTAGATATTGAAAACTTTTTAAGGTACGTCACTCTCAAATCTTTCATCTTTTGATTTAGTTTTTTTTTTTCAATTTTCATTCTTTTTTTAATCATAAAAAATATTTTTCCCCTTTCTTTATTGTCTGTCCGGCCGCTCGCGTCGCATGATATCCAAATTAAACTTTTGCTTTTTCTAAAAATATATACAGATGATCTAAAAATAAAATATAACTTTCTTTATTTACTCTTTTATATCTATTTGGTTGCTCACGTCGCAATGACATCCACAACTACTCTAAAATAACTTTAAAAAAATTTTAGAAATTTATAAATGATGAAAAAAATAAAAAATAAAAGATTAGAAAAAAAAGAATTTATTTGAAGTGTCTATCCGGCCACTCGCATTGCATGACACCGATTTTAAAATAATACTAAAATTGAAATAAAAAGATTTTTAAAATCATAAAACAAATTAAATCATTTTCAAATAATTTTCCAAATAGATTTTTCAAAAAGAACTACGTAACCTTGATTCTCCATTCACATGGAGATACATAGGAGCGAGGATTAATCCTCGTCAGGCCCAAAAAATCAAAAAAATAGTTTTGTTGTTTTTTGTACATTCTTTTATTAATATTTTTGGGGAAAATTAAATATTTTGAAAAAACCACATAGCTTTTGCACATTTAATTAAAGGTATCGTCTTAGACGAAATTTTTGGGGTGCTAATACCTTCCCCACGCGTAACCGACTTCCAGATCCAAAATCTGGTTTTTCGTAGATCTTGCTCTTTTTTATGGTTTACCATAGTTTCTTATAATAACTATGATGGCGACTCCAAACTTTATTTTTTCAAATTTTTAATTTTGGTTCGTCGTCCCGTCGCGATTTCGGTCGCGACAGTGATTTATATATGTAATTTATTTTTTAATTATGAAAAAATTAATACGACACTTTGAATTATAAAAAAAACTATTTTGTATTAAATTGGTTATTTAATTTTTTTTAATGTATGAATTTGGAGATAAATAAATATATTAATATTTGATTTTTTATTCGAAAAAAAAAAGTTTATATACTTTCCACATTTTTCTTTTGTAAAACCAGACATTTCATTATTTGAAATCCATGGTGTGAAACCCCTCTTTCTCTTTTTCTCTTTTTCCTCTCTGTTTGAAAAACCAAAACCAGTTTCTTCCCACTTCTCTTCCTCAGCTCATCGTTTCTTCATCGGCCTCTCTTCCAAAAACAATTCTCTCATCTTTTCCTTTGAATTGCAATTAGATTCTGGAAGAGTAACTTCAACAGAGCCTTTGTTGCTCCCTCTCTCAGCTCCCTTCCTCCTAAGTAAGTCTCCATTCCTGTTTTGGTTCAGTTTTAGCTTGAGTTCGAAATTTGTGTCTCTATTCTAGGATTAATCATAGGTTTTTCCTTTCCCTATTGTCTTGGTGATGAATTCTTTAGGTTGTTAAGGGGTTTCTACCTTTGCTAGCTGAGATTAATTTCACCAATGCTTTAATCAGAAAAGGTAAGGGAAACTAGCTGATTCTTCTAAATTTCGTCTATAAACCCTGTTTGATGAGCTTGATCGAAGAATTGTGTGCTAAATTGATGTTTGAAATGTATATTTGAGTGCATGATTTAGTTTTGCCATGAATTCTAGGTTGATGCATGTGAAAACAGATTGGGAACCTTGTATTTTCGCCCAAGCGAGCAGCTCTCGCCTGAGCGAAAACATCAAGAACTCACCCATGTCATTGCATGAGGTCTCGCCTAGGCGAGCTGGTTTTGGCTAAGCGGGAGACACTCTTTTCTAAGCGAAACAACTTAGTCTGAGCGAGAGTTCACTCAGATTTTTGAGTCGCCCACTGTTTGGAGCCTCGCTTAGGCGAGAATGACCCGCCTAAGAGAGATAGCTTCTCGCCTAGGCGATATCGTCTAGCTTGAGTGAGAACCACTACAGAGTTCTGATCATTCTCTATTTTAAATGTATGAAGCTATATTTAAATAAGATAAACGTTATAAGTGCTCATAATATGCTTGGATTGTTATGGCCGGTATTATATATGGTGAAATTGTATGAAATTGAATTATGAGAAGATGTGATTGAGCTAGAATTTCAAGGGAAATTCCAAAGGGTATGTTAGTGTGTGTAAGAACATGAGGACTCTGGATTGGTTGGTATCCTGAAACTCCAATAATCATTCATGCTCAGATAGAGCATAATGGATTATGTCGTGAGGAGTAGTAGGAGATCCTAGTCTTTGGACTTGATCGATGTGAAGGGGACTTACCCTGGGAGTGGTCGGGTGATAACCCCTTACGCCCAAACTCTGTAGAGTTTGGGGACCGTCACAGGTGCACGCCACCAAGAGATCCAATGTCGCTTACATAATCCGGATATTGAGTCTAGAGTCATGTACTTGTGCTATGTTATGGTGGTTTAAGTAATCCTGATGATTGTGAACATAATTTCCTGGTATTCATAATTTGAACTACATGATTTCTCTTATTTAAGTTAGCTTACCCTTCTTGCCCATGTTGTTCTCTTTGTATGTCCTCTCTTTTGCAATGATCACCTTATAATTAGTGTGAGCAAAGAAAGAATCAGGTGAAGACACTCCCCTCTTTGACAGGAGTTGATCTTTGGCTTGGAGATCCAACAGTAGTTTTTGGTTATGCTCTATTAAGTTTTGGATGTACTAGTTAAACTCCTTTTTAGTATAGACTGTACATGTTGTTAGTGACTTATATAGGAATTTTGGAGGACTGTATCAACATTCAACAATGGCCATTCCTGACTACCTGCTTTGTTTGATCATGATTTAGTATTTTGTTTAGTAGCTTAAAAACTATTAAATGGGATGTTACACATGGAAATATCTGAAGAGCCTACGAGGTTTTCGAAAAAACAAAGAGGGAGAAATTATTCAATGAAATGTCATGTCCTTTTCTATGGAAGATATCAGCTACAAAAATTTAAAATTTGTACGAAATGTTTCCTATGAGCATATTATCTACAAATATTTTTCGTGAAAAATACGTGAGAAAAACATTTTTGCCTAATGATTTTGAATGTTTTTCATGAATTATGATCATGAGAAATTTTAATTTTCTTCTTGTAGTTATACTTTTTATATGTATATTTTTTTCTAATCAAATTTTTAATTAACATAGGTATTCTTCCTATATTTTTCTTTTTCGGTCAATTAGATGTCTTCTAATTTTTTTATTCGCACCATAATAAATTTGATATTTTACTTGTTGATTTAATCTTCCATTTCAACGTTCATATTTCTTTTTTAAAGTAATATATCATGTTCAATTCTTCACCTCATTTGACAAGTTATATAGTATCATTTGTAGATTTAGTTCGTCAATTTTTATTTCTTTTGTGTTGTTTGATCAACTCACATTTGACTTGTTTACTCAATAGACTCGTTTGATTTATTTGTTTTGACATTTATCTCGTTTAGTCAATTTGACTCCATACTATTTGATCTTTTATCTTGATCGGTCAACAAATTTAACATATCCGATGAAGTTTTTTACTTTGTCTTGTTTAGTTGTAGCTCTTTCATTTTTTACTTTCAAACTTATTTCATATCTTTCAGAATTTCATCTTTTATGAATCTTGTTTCAATCCATGAACACACATTAGATAACATATATTACATCATAATTTATGTTTGGTTTGTCCTATATATCTTCTAACTAGTGTATAATCTAATGATGACTTAGAGTAGTCTAGTCTTTGTAAGAGTGTATTCTAATTTCTTTGACTAAACTAAAACATATGTCTTTTATTTTATTATGAATTTTGTTATCATCGACATTTGCTTTATAAATATTAGCATCTAATGGGTTCTAACCATTTGATATCTTTTTTATTTAGTCATTTAAAGTGTCAGCAAAACTTAATTTGAACAGTTTTTTGAATTATCTCTTTGTGAGACTATGTTTGGATTGTAATCATTGTTAAAATGAGCAGATATTTACCCAGTCCGAATAGGATTACCAATCTTTTGTTAAAGTCTTCATATATAAACATATATCAGAGAAAAGATCAATATCAAAGTAACATACCAAAGTTTGGATAGAGTATCAAAGCAAAGTATAGACACATTCTAATATCATAACGGAGTGCATATGTTTCAGCGATTATATTTTTATGTTTCAGAGATTATATTTCTCTCCCTTTCTGTGAATCAGCAAAAGGGTTGAAATTATAAAGATCCAAGAGAGCCATGTAATAAGACTTTTCTTCTCCTCTTTAAAAGTTTTGTGGTATAATGTTGGTTGAATTTGAATTTTCTGTTGAATTTTTTTTTTTGTCTCTATAATACATTGATTATCATTAATTTTAATGTTTCAAAATATATTAAAAAGATATTTAAAATATCAGAATACACTATATTAGTAGAGAATAGTAAAAAAAAATCAGTAGAGTTAATGAATCTTATTTTCTTTTGTAAATATTAATCTTTGGAAACACATAAGGTGAAATAGGCTTACAAAAAAAAATCTATAAATACAAAAAATGAAAAAAAAGAATTATTGAAATAAAAACCACAAAAACACAAAGGAAAAAAAAAGATACGAACAAAGAGATGAAAGATAAACCAAAAGGTTTCCAATATTGGTCAAACCATTACCGATACAAATACAACGTCCACAAAGACTGGGTTGATCAATAAAGACGATGAGAGTGAGTTTTTTTAATTTTTTATTCGTGTAACAAAAAGATTCATAGATGAATATTTACAAAATTTGTGAGTGATGTGATGTTTTGTGTCTCATTTATTTAACCTTTCATGTTAATTTCTAGGTTTGAAACGTTTTGGATCTTAATTTCAAATTTTTTGTTATATAGTTGATTAGGGATTGTCGCCATTTATATTTTTCAATTATAATATTAATCATCATAGAAAATTAGAGATAGATACCATAAAAAATATTAAATGTATATAATATAAGGTTTTCTCTTCTTGCACCCTCATAACTCCTAACTTCACCTTCATAGTTATATCTACAAATCTTATAGAACAAGTTTTTCAGAATGTATCGAAAAAAATCTCAAAAATCGAGTTTCTAAAATAAAATTTTTGATTAGAATTTATATAACAAAAAATTTGGAACAAAGTTTTCAGAATGCATAAAATATATTGTCGAACAAATTCTCTGAAACAAACTTTCCTAAACATATATAATACATTTTAGAATTATTTTTTCAAAACAAATTTTTCAAAAATACATAATATATCTAGGATTAGATATAATTTTTATCCTCCAACTTTTAATAAAAATTAAATTTAATCATCTTATAAATTTTGAACTAATTTAATTTCTCAATTATATATATATATATATATATATATATATATATATATATATATTTAGTCTTTTTAACCAAATATATATCATAAAACATGACAACGATAATAGTGTATTTTAATTCTTTTATTTTATATAATATCGAGTTAAGAATAATGGAGATGCAAGGAAAATAAATTAATTAGAAAGTAATCTATTTTATGTAATTTATTCCGCAACACATAATATATGATATTTTGTTTTTTATCTCATAGATATTCATTAGATTGAGAATTCTATTCTATAATTAAATTATATATGTAAGGCCCATTTCTTTTTTTCCAGCCCTAAAGGTTAGTGGGCTGCCCCTAAGTGGGCCTAAGGGTTGGCCCAGTGTATATAAGCCTTAGGTCTGCCCTAAACCTAGGGTACCCTACACTTCAGAGGCACCTTTGCCCTTGCCCTGAACTCAGCAGCTGCCACCCCTCTGCTAGGGTTCGTCTCTTCGTCTCGAACCAGTCCATCACAAGAGCTCGACTTGTGATTTCTGCTCCACGTAAGTAACTCTAACCTACTGTACTTACCTTATGAGGTTTACATTCGTTTTCCACCGATTAAAGTACGAAAATAATCGTGTCCTCCGCTGTTTTCGCCAGTTTTGCAAGTACGCCTTTCAAGTTGTTGTGCTCCGAGGTCCCGCGTCGAGGTTCTGTTAACCTTTTCCAGGTACGGGAAGCTAGGGTTCTAGTTTCGAGTCTTTTTAGAACTGTTTCTGCGTTGGTTGTTGATTTCATGGTTGGATCTGTTGTTGTGATGTGTGAAAACAGCTTGCATGTGTTGTTTGGCCGGAAAACATGGCGGTACAGCGAAGAACAGTGGCGAGACCTGTTAATCTCGCCCAAGCGAGTCCATCTCGCCTAGGCGAGATGAAACAGGGAGCTCGCCTAAGGTTTTTGCGCGAAAAGTCGCCCGGGCGGCTCGCTCAATTTTTGAGCGAGCAGGCAACTCGCCCAAGCGAGAGGGATCTCGCTTAAGCGAGATCCCGTGTTGCCCATGCCCTAGTTTTTGGCGCTCTCGCCTAGGCGAGGGGGAGGCTCGCCTGAGCGAGCACGTCTCGCCTGAGCGAGACCCCTCAGCCTGAGCGAGATGCTGGGCGAGACAGTGTTGTGATTTGGACGTTTGATGTTTCCCGAGTGATCTATTTTGATTGGGTATGATTGTGTGATGATGGACATGTATATAATGGAGTATGAAATATATTTTTGGCATGATTCATGAATTGTGGAGGAATGGGTTGGTATGAGACTTAGCATGTGAAATAAATGAGTGGTTTGGGACTAAAGGAACATGGTATTATCATGAGATGAGACCCCAGACCCATCGGGGCGGTAATGAACAGTGGTATGGACTCAAATGTGATGCGTATGAGGAATAAATCCCATGGATGGATATGGAATTGAAAAACATAATTTAATATTCTCTTAATTGCTGATTTATGAATGTTGGTCCGTGTCAGCGTATAATTCCTTGGGGTCTCTAGGTGAGACCTCCGGGGTCGTGCTTCAGTGGTCGGGACGTAATTCCATGGCCCCTGTTAGTGGGTGTTCATGGTGGTGCCCCATCTGTATAACTAGGTAAGGATTCAAGGTAAGGTTGCATCCTGACACTCCGAGGAGCCAGTTAGTCTCACTTAGAGCGGACTGACTCCTGTGGTGGGAGTAGCAGGAGGCCTGAAACTCACTAAGGGCTAACCTTGTGATGGGAGAGATTTGATTTATTGCAACACTGGTAATACATGGCTCAGGATCGAGTAGCTCAGGTTCGAGCAGGGGTACCCACACAAGTGCAAGCATCTGCTGAATCCGACCAAGTTATACGTATCCGGATGAGTCGAGTCGAGTCGTAGTGTATTGGATGAAGAGTCGTAACATGTTTGGTTGCTATGTGGATATGAGATGATGAGAATATGTTTGACTGCATGATTGATGTTGTTAGCTCTAGCTTACCCGTTTTGTTGTATGTCTGTGTTGTATGTGGCCGTTTTTCCTTGCGATGATCATCAACTTGGTTGATGGGAGCAGATGGGCGAGGTCCTCGTGGTCAGCAAGGGAGTGGTGATCCAGCAGCTTAGCCATCCGGGCTAGTTTTTCAAACGTCTTTTCTTGTGTTTTCTTTAGGGCTATGGCCCTTGTATTTTGTTGGCATCGTGGTGTGCCTGGTTTTGTAGGGATGACGTTATGAACCCCAGGACTGCATTGTCGATTTATCTATGTGTGACGTGTCCTTTAATTTCACGTATTAAATTAAATGGGACATTACAATATATACTAATGGAAACATGTGCAACATTGTGCAACATGAATACTAAAGGACTTTTATTAAAAGTAATTATAAAAATAAATAATTTATATATTTTTATTGTAAAATAGATTTTTATTATAAATAATTATTTAAATTTTACAAAGTAGCTATTAAAAGATTAAAATAATAAAATGGTTATTTTAATTTATAAGATAATTATATTTAGATAACAGTCAAAATAAAAATATAATTATTCATATATATATATATATATAAATCCTCTTTAATTATATATATATATATATATATATTTTTTTTTTTCTTCCATTTGTAACTTTATTTCACTTATTATATTCATAAATCTTTCTATGTCAACTAACATTATAAATTCTCCGCTGTTTCTCAACGTAGTAATACGGTCATACATGCACCTGAGTCAAGGTCAACAAAAACCCCATTCTGTGTATACCCTACACGGAAAATAATAAGATAATAAATTATTATAATAATTTAGTTGATCCCAATATTAAGATTGACGATAAATCACTAAAATATAATAATGATAAAAACGTTCTTTCTGAATATATTTATCTTCAGATATTTTAATATCAGTCTTGATGGCTGGTGTTAATAAAACTATTAATAAATAAAGTTTTAATTATTTTTATGTTGTAAACAGTGTGAATAAAATAAATATATTATGTAAGAAATATTATTTTATTTATTTGTGTATCATATTGATGTTTTATAGTTTCATTATTTTTGTTTTAATCTTTTTTCTCAATTGTATCTATTCACTGAGCTCTGCTTTTAATTTGTAATTACTTATGTATGATATCATATTTTTTAATTAATAGGGCATTTTGAACATCTAGTAGAAATCACTAATAGGAGTGTATTTATAAAAATAACATTATATTTTCAATTTCTTCAAAAAGTACTTTTTTGTTTTAATTTTCAAAGTTAAATAATATATTTTGTCATTAGGATGCAGTCAGTTTTTCACGACTAAATAATGTATCTGACAAGATTTGTTGTCTTGTAAATAAATTTTAAAAAAATGTTTCTATAAATTTAAATGTATAAATTGATTTGAAGTTTTTTAAAAAAAGTGTTTCTACAAAATATTTAAATTCAGAGTTGATCACGATTGGAAATAGTGTTGTCCATGGAACACGTTAAGGACTAAAGAGAATCTGAATTTCTTGTATAAACGCGTGTTTGAACTTTCAATAAAAACATTTCCATTATTGTGTGGGTCCCAAAATGTCACTGTTCACCGTCAAAGTCCACAAAACTTTTTATCAAAAGTTTTAGTTGAATATCGAACTATTTTTAATTGATTATTAGAGTTAATAGAATTATTTTTAATTATACCATTTTATCTAATTATCGTCACATCAACTCAACGGAAGAATCTATTTAGTCTTTAAATCTAACATTGTGACAACTTTGTTGTGAGTAAATTTACATTCTTAAGTTTGTATTTTCACCTTTATATATATATAATTTTATTTTTCACTAAATAAAATTATTAATTAATTAGGTTTTTCTAGTATTCTGGCCTTCTTATATTTTAATTATAAAATCATTACAAATTTAATATTTAATTATAAATTAATACTAGTAAAATTAATCAATTTTTTTATTATTCCAACTTAACATAAAAATAAATTTAATATATATATATATTATCTTATATTATTATTATTATTATTATTATTATTAAAATTAAATAAAAAAGTTTAAATTTGTCAACCAATTTAACTCATTGTGGATTTAAGTCATATTAAGTTGAAAAAAGACTCAATTTTTGTTTTTAAATATACAGATTAAACTGAACTTAAATTATCTAACTCTTTCTTTTCAAATATAGATTAAACTTAACTTATCTAACTTGCAATGAAGTTTAATTAACTTATCACTAACCATGATTTTTTTTTTCTTTACCATTTTTTATAATTTTTTTATTTAATTATTTACTACTTAATCGTAATTGAATAAATTCACCTAACCTATCAATTTCCAAGAAGTCAATCCGAATTACAAAATATCCAATTTTCTAAAGAAAAATAAATTCAATTGAAAACTTACTTTTACATTCACCGTCTAAAGCGGAGCAATTTGACACAATATAATATTACTTAGTTAAAGAAAATCAAAGTTTTATTAAAATATTATAAATATGTTAACATTATTTATGAATTCTATATTATTTTTTATTAAGTTTAATGACAGAATATTTTACAAACAAATATGTATTCTATTTTATTAGCAAAACTGTGAAAAATATATATCATTATTAAAGACAAGAATAAATAATCGGAGATCAAGTAAAAGGAAAATCTCAATCCTTTATTAATAACACCCAATATTTAAGTATATATAAAGTTTATGTTTATTTTAATTAGGAAAAAATAATTTTGGGAAAAAAAATTACAACAATATGAGACACGTGATAAAATAAAGTTCTTAATTAATAATTTTGTTTTATAAGATTTGTTGAGTTTAAGATTTTGAGGTTTTTCAAATTCAAAATTTAAGTGGACTAATCTTATGTTTAGAAGGTGACAAGAAGTAGAAGAGAAGGTAAAAGAAGATAATGAAAGAAAAAGTAAACCAAAAGATGATCCAAATTTTTAGGATTATAAAGACCATAAATTTAAAAATAAAAAATAAAAAATAAAAAAACACTTTGAATATGCAAAAAAGAATAGAAACTCAAATATAGAAAATATAAAAACTAAAATAAATTAAAAATCTAAATATAAACATAAAATTATTAATTAAACCTGAAACAAAATTTTAGAACGTGTTACAGAAGGCAGTGACATGAATCATGATGACCCATTCATCCTTGACTGAGTGTAAATGTTAAGTCATGCAAGTCTTTGTGCAGTGAGAGACCTGCAATGTCAGTCAACTCCACTCTCAGACACTTTTATTTTCCCATACTTCTTCTCACTCTCTTTCCACCAACCTTCCTTCCTTCTTCTCCAAACATATATCCTTTATATTCTCTTCCACACATTTCCCAACATTCTCTTCTTCTTCTTCTTCTTCTTCTTCCATTCTTCATCATGTTCTCTTCACCCTCAATCCAAATCAAATAAAAAAAAAAATACTCATTCACACACCCCACATAGATATACTTATACAAAGGATACTCACACTTCAAAAATCACTGCTAAAAACATGGGCAGGTATGACCACCCTTCCACATATTTGCTTATTGTTGTTTTCCTCCTCTTTTGTTTCTCTCCCATGGTGTTCTCTCGGCTATCACAAACCCAAAACGAAGCCATGAACAATCTCTCAAACAATCTTCCTGCTAGGCTTCCATGGACGGGCTCAGACCCATGTGCATGGAAGGGAGTGAGTTGTGGTGACCTTGCCAACTCCTCTGTAGTAGGGATTTCTTTATCTGCTTTTTCACTCAATTCTTCTGACTTTCTGCCCCTAGTTTGCAAAATTGAAACTTTGGAGTATCTTGATGTCTCCCAAAACCGTCTCAGCTCAATCCCTGATGGTTTCATCACTGAGTGTGGAAAGATAAAGGGTTTGAAGCGGTTGAATTTCAGTGATAATTTGTTAGAAGGTGTTTTACCTACTTTTCTTGGCTTTGATGCATTGGAATCCCTGGACATGTCTTTCAATGCAATGAGGGGGACTATTGGTTTACAGATAGATGGGTTGGTTAGCCTCAAAATTTTGAATCTTACTTTCAATGAATTCACTGGGTCTCTTCCTACCAAATTGGGAAAGTCCATGGTTTTGGAGCACCTTTTGCTTTCTAACAATAGCTTTGATGGCAAAATCCCTGATGAATTATTGAGTTATGAAAACTTGACTTGGATTGATCTTAAGAACAATAGACTCTCACAGTCTATTCCTACCAATATTGGGAAGCTTTCTAAATTGGAAACTTTGATCCTTTCCACTAATAACCTCAATGGTGAAATTCCAATTTCACTGGTGAACGCCACCAAACTTTCAAGATTTGCAGCAAATCAGAACAAGTTCACAGGTTCTATACCTTCTGGGATTACAAAATATCTCACGAGTTTGGATCTTAGTTATAATACTCTGTCTGGACCCATTCCCGAAGACTTTTTATCTCCACCACAGTTGCAGGTTGTAGATTTGACCAATAATACGTTAAATGGGTCTTTACCTACGAAAGTTTCTCCAAATTTGTTCAGGTTGAGGTTTGGGAGCAATCAGCTGAGTGGAAACATTCCTTCAAAGGCTTTTGAAGAAGTTCATAATTTGACATACTTGGAGCTGGATAACAATATCTTGATGGGATCGATACCAGCTGAATTGAGTTTTTGCAAGAGTTTGACATTGTTGAATTTAGCTCAGAATTGGTTGAGTGGTGAATTGCCACAAGAGCTTGGCAATCTTACCAATCTCCATGTCTTGCAGCTCCAATTGAACAATTTTAGTGGTGCCATCCCAACTCAAATTGGCCAACTTCGTAAGTTGTTAACCCTGAATTTGAGCCGGAATTCTCTGAGTGGACCAATTCCATCCGAGATTAAAAATTTAAGTTTGCTTAATTTCCTGTACTTGCAAGGCAACTATCTTAGTGGTTCCATACCAACATCCATTCGCATGTTGGATCATCTTTTAGCACTCGAACTTGGGGAAAACCACTTAACAGGTGAGATTCCAAGCATGCCATACAGTCTGCAGGTTACATTGAATCTTAGTAGCAACCTCTTTAGTGGTCCTATTCCTAACAGTTTTGGTAGTTTGAGTAGCCTAGAAATCTTGGATCTCTCCAATAACGGCTTTTCTGGTCGAATTCCTGATGATCTTACTTACATGCCGGCTTTGACACGGTTGATACTTTCTAACAATCCTCTGTCTGGTGAAATCCCGAAATTCAATCACCATGTTAATGTTGAATATTCTGGAACTAATCTAAAAAACAATACTCCACAGGAGAACCCTATTGCCAACAGAGGGTCCAAGAATGGAATATCCGTTGCAGTAGCCATTCTCATTGCAATTGTAGCAGCTATTTTTCTTGTGGGCTTTGTCACTCTGTTGGTTTTGTCATTGTCACGCCACTATTACAGGGTTAATGACGAGCATTCACAGCCAACAGAAGTTCGTCAGCATCCTCAGGTCATGCAAAGTAATCTGTTAACTCTTAATGGAATACATAGATCAAACATTGACTTCTCCAAAGCCATGGAAGCTGTTGCTGAAACATCAAATGTTACTCTTAAAACAAGGTTTTCAACTTATTATAAGGCTGTCATGCCGTCTGGTTCAATCTATTATGTCAAGAAACTGAACTGGTTTGACAAGATATTCCAAGTGGGAAGTCATGATAAGTTTGTTAAAGAGCTAGAGGTATTGGCCAAATTGAACAATTCAAATGTCATGACTCCTTTGGCCTATGTTCTGTCCACTGACACTGCTTATATACTATACGACTTTATCTCAAATGGCTCCCTTTTTGATGTTCTTCATGGAAGCATGGATTTGACTTTAGATTGGGCTAGCAGATACAGTATAGCTGTTGGAGTGGCTCAAGGACTTTCTTTTCTTCACGGATTCGCCTCTAGTCCAATACTACTCCTTGACCTGTCAAGTAAAAGTATTATGCTGAAGTCCCTCAAGGAGCCTCTAGTTGGGGATATTGAACACTACAAGGTGATTGATCCCTCAAAGAGTACGGGGAACTTTTCTGCAGTTGCTGGTTCAGTTGGTTATATTCCTCCAGGTATATAACTCATCAACTTTTATTTTCCTGTTAGTTTTTCATTGTTCACATATTAACTTATATACCACCACTAAATAGTGTGTGTGCGTGTGTATGTTGTGGGAGCAATGTGGATCAAAATTCCACTAAGTGAAACAAAACTTCTATACATATTTTAAGCAAAGTTGTCTCTATGTCATTTATGCAGTAATGTTCCGTGCAATTACTTAATCACTGTTTCAGTTTTTCAGCTCTAAGTAATAAAGAAAAACCTGCTAAATTCATGAAACACTTGAGCATATAACCTGAAAATTGCATTTAAACATTTTTCCTACAAGCATACATTCCTAGTGATTCAGAAATCAATTGAGATTGCCAGGCTATTATAGGTTGCATGGTTTCATGTTGAAAAGCATCAGAATTGAGTTTTATCTCCTGTCAAAGGTGATTTTAGTAAAGATACATTTATTTGGTTATTGTTAGGTAAAGTTAATTTTGCCTCCAAACCTCAGTTTGACAAAAACTGATGCAATGTTCCTTCTGCATTGTGTTGAAAATTTGTCATTAAGCTTTACATCAAACTTTCTTTCAGAATCAGAACATCTAAACATAACTCACTTTACCCTAAAATCAATTTTGCAATTGGAATTCCTCCATATTGTTAACCACAAAAACAAAAGAGGGAAAAAATCTAAGAAGAAATTACACTCGCATCAGCATAAAATTCAGAAACAACGTATTGTATTATGATTATGAAAAGTCGCACTAAGAAAGAAAAGAAACAACAATGTAAAGACAGAATATCAAACAGTTTGAAAACTGTTTGATATCAGTTGCTGGAAAGACAGAAAATCAGATAAAACAGAAACCCAATACAAACACACTCATCTTACACACATTTATGATTTCGTAGCTCTTAACTTTGTTTGTTGGTTGGCAGAGTATGCATACACAATGACAGTAACAATGGCTGGGAATGTCTACAGCTTTGGTGTGATTCTGCTTGAACTGCTAACAGGAAAACCTGCAGTGACTGAGGGAACGGAATTGGTGAAGTGGGTTTTGCGTAACTCCACAAACCAAGATTACATTCTTGACTTTAATGTCAGTAGAACATCACAAGCAGTCAGAAACCAGATGCTTGCAATTCTTGAGATTGCTCGTGTTTGTGTTGGTACATCCCCAGAATCAAGACCAAAGATGAAGAGTGTGCTAAGAATGCTCTTAAATGCTAGATGAAGTCAGATTCTTCAGGGTTGGAATGAATATGTGAGGGATATTTCTTTTGTGGTGATGCTTTTGAGTCTAGAAAATATGAAAGGTAGAACATATGATTGAACATGATTTTCTGAAAACTTCTATGGTGTGTGAACAGTGTACAGTTAATCAGTTTACTAGTGGTAGAAACATAATTTATACAACAATACTGAATGTCTTATTATTTGGTTTCTCGAATGGATATAGTAAGGAGAATTGGTATCTAACCTGAGAAATGTTGATCTGATGAGTGTGGAGTCATGAACCAATCCATAATCACTTAATTTTGTGTGTGGAGAGTTAGTGAAGTTTTAGCTCAACTAGTTAACATATATTAAAATGACTCAAACTCTTGTTGACTTGACTTATACAAGTGATTCGTAAATGCGTAGACGTGATTTACACATGTAAATTCAACTCATACATATCACCCATAAACGCGATTCACAAATTCAACTCGTAAATTAAATCCACAAATTTGAACAATAAACTCGAATAATAACCTTCATCCGTAAATTCTTGATTTTAAAATACATTATTGACATTGATGATGATATTTTAACATAAAAAAAACTACTAATAATAAAAGTTATGTTTAAGTTTAAAAATAAGAAAATGAAAATTCTTTAACTCCATGAATATGTTATGAATAATTCTATTTTATTTCCGATTTTTATTCATTAGCTTCTATCTCTAATCACTTTTAGTACATATTTTAATTTCGTTTGTGATTAAGTCAAACACTGATCTATAATTCACATCCAAACTGAAACTAGTTTGAATAGTTATAATTTTTCACTTCTAAAGACATGAGTTTGAGATTCCAAAAGAAAAATCAAACGTGTATTTAACTAAATTCTCACTTTTAAAATTTAAATCATTTTCATCATCATTCCATTAACAAATTTTAAACTTTTCATATCTCTACACCCATGTTTTTAAGTACTAATATTTTTAAAGTAAAATTTTTTGTAGGTCTCCATTTTTAATAAATAATGGTTTTAGACTTTTATATTTAAAAACAATTATTTTTGTGAGTCCAGGTTTCCAATCTAATTCTTCGAGATATCGAAATCTATTTAAGGAATTCACCATTTTTAGAAGAAAAAAAATCACATAATAGCATGATAATCAAACTCATGATAAAATATTTTAAATAATGTTTACTTATCCATTATGTCACCATATTAAAAAAAATATACGATTTTGATTTCTCAACTTTTTCTAAAAATTTGTCTTTCTCCTTATAATTTTAAAATGATAATTTTTGTTCTTTTATTGTATAATGATTCTTAATATTATGATTGACTAATGCTATATGACTTTACGAGTGACTTTCAATAACCTTTTTATTAGGAGTTTTGGAAGAGAAAAATAAACATTGAGACAAGGGTTCTTAAAAGTTAAAATTAGTGTGTGCTGTAACGCCCCCAAATAATTGGATAACCTCACATTAATGAAACGTCGCGTATATAAATATTCAGAGAGTACAGAGTTTGGGATATGAAAGTTTACATTATATCAAACATATTCATACAAAAACAAGAGGCACCATAGCAGTGGCGGAACTTGAACACAAATTTTAGGGGGGCCAAATTATATTTGTTATATATAAATTATTTTTTTTAATTAAAAATTTTCAGTTTTTTAGATATTTTTTTTATTCAAAATAAACACTCATGACAATAGAATCCAAACAATATGACAATAAATATATATGAAAGAGTAACATAAAATTTATCATCAATAATAATATATTAAAAATGAGTTACCTTATATGTATTACCAAATTGGAAGACGTAATCACCTTCTAAAGCATTTTCAAATTCTTTATATGTAATTTTAGGAACCTTAGAGAGTTGTTTTTCGTTTTTTCTAAGTTTTGGATTCTCATAAAGTTTCTCAATTTTAGATAACGTAGATGCATTTTTTTCATCTTCATCACAACTCTTTCTCTTGAAAAAAAAAGAATCAATTCTTTTACTCTTTTCCATAATTTTTCTAATATAAATTTGTCACCTCTCACCTATTTACAAAAAGATAAAATTATGAATATTCCAAATTAAATCTTAAAAGCAAGACTTAATATTTTAAGAAAACTAATAATTGATTATCTTCCCTTACCTTATAGTAGAGTATTAATCTTGCTCTCAATTACACAACTTCAAAGTCTAAAATAACTTTAGCTACATAAATAAGAGTTTGATAAACAATTAGAGCATGATTTTATGATCTCTAAGAGATTGAGATATGCCTAGAGCATAGAAAAGTCTCATATAAGAAGAAAATATATTGCTTCGAAAAAAAAAGGATAAAAAATGAACTTACTCAAAAGAAGAAATTCTTCGGTCCAAAATGTTCCTTAACTCTTCAATCTTGCCGTAGTACAATTTGATTTTGAAAATAATAAAGAATTGATGGTAAAAATTGAGATGGAAATAAAAAAAGAAAAAGAGATGGAGACATAAAAAGGATAGAAGCGAAATGAAAAATTATAAAAAAATATAATAGAGAGAAAAATGTGATTTTTAAATTTTAAAAAAACTTTTTCAAACTAAATTAATATAAATAAAGTAATAATATATAAATATATTTTTTCAAAATATATAAAAAATAAAATAAAATAAAAATCATTAAAATTA
>Ga0214544_1004798_pt1 | contig 26803 bp, 15 predicted proteins | sample CNSS3metaG_FD_160074 | JGI IMG/M metagenome (GOLD analysis project Ga0214544, IMG submission 160074) | Root nodule microbial communities from cowpea collected in UCLA plant growth center, Los Angeles, California, USA - CNSS3 | ecosystem: Host-associated > Plants > Roots > Nodule | place: USA... | reverse complement strand
ATTCCTTTGGTGTGCTTGTGTTGATATATATATATATATATATATGTTTAATTGTTAGCTCACCTTATCTGCTTGTGTTTGGCGATGATCGTGTACGCAATACACGGGAGAAAATGATGTTGCAGGTGGATCTGGTGAGGCGTAGAGCCGGAGCGGGACTAGTTTAAAAGAAAAGAGTTTTCAGAGTTTTATGTTTTTAAATAAATTGTAACATTTTGTATTACTAGACTTTGATAATTGTAATAGAGTTTATAATTATGGTTTTAAAGTTTATTTTATGATGAATTAAAGTTTTAAATTTCTCGCATTTTTGGAAAATGAACTTAAATAAATTAGGTATTATTATGCTTCTTTTTCTTATTTAAAATCCGTAATATCCGGACGGGATTTTACATGCCTCCATATCTTCTTTAGTTCCACAGTTGTTCAACACACTCCGCCCATTTTATACGTCCACAATAGAGGGTCAAAACTTGGTTTCCAAGACAACACAACAAAATTCCATGCAAAAAAAAAAATCCTTATGGGTTGTTATATTTCGAGGACAAATATTCAAACCCGATGATACAGATCTTCACATGCTCTTATTATCTAAGTTCTACTCAACCTTCATCGATGATCAATTTGGGACCAAACCAACAGTCGCTCGTTTAGCTGCCTCATTCTTTCCGCCTGGCTTATACTTTGACACCAAAAGGTTTGTTCAATCTTGTTCCATCTGTCAACAAAGAAAATATATGTAGTTCTATCTCACCTTTAACAAACATAACTTTTTTATAAATACTTTCTCATCTACCTATTGTTCATCTTTCTTCTTTCCTTAAACCCTTAAACCTTTAGAATTAAGAAAGAAAAATTATCTCTGATATAGTCATGAGTATGCACCATCATCACTTTATCAAAACATTATATGTTCTTAATATATCCAATTTGATAAACAATCTCTACAATCTAAACTTAAACTCTTAAACTTGCAAGACACGACAAACCCACAACCCTTAGGTCATCCTAAGAACGAACTACTCTCATACCATTAATGTAACATCTCATTTTAGTAGTATAAAACTAATAAAATAAGACATTTCATAATAATATTCAAAATAGGAAATCCACAATCTAGAGAATTTTTATTACAGTTATCCCAAGGTATAATCATAGCAACATGAGATACATAGATATTGTTTCAAGGAAACTATGGTACAACAAGAAAATGTATAGTCTTTCTCAAGATTTTAGGAACAAATGAAAAATAACCTAACAATAAGACGAAAGCAACACATATCCCTCATGAGATAGATTAACTCATGTTTCTTTATCTGCTCACAACAGTAAAGGTGATCATTGCTAAAGAAGAAAACAAGCAAAACAGAAACATAGTAGAAGTGTAAGAGCTAATATGTAAAAGAGTCACTCTAACATCAATAAATCATAATATATATATATATATATATATATATATATATACATACATATATATACACAAATATAAAGCATGGATATATATACAATGAATATATATATATATATATATATATATATGCACACAAACAGATGACTCTAAACTCAATTTTCATCCCTTGACATCGAAATTCACTAGAGGCATGCACTTGTGGTGGTCTTTATGCTCTGCAGAGCCATAGCCAAAGGGGTTATCACCCTACCACACAAAAGGTTAATACCCTTTGTGCCTAAAGCCAAACAAGCCCGATAACTAGAACCTCTTACAACTCTCACCACATAACTGATTATAATGTACACGAGTGTGAAAGGTTCTTAAAGTCCAGGATACCCCCCCCCCTTACTGAATCCATGCATCAATGCATTACACTAAAGAAACGCCGCCATAAAATCTCCCCACGAGATCCCTAGAGTTACACCAAATACTTATAATGCTCATGCATCATTATACACATGCATATTCATCAACAAACCTATCAAACATTCCCTAAACAACACTTACACATAAATTATATTAACTATTAAAGTCGTGAAAATGGATATATCTATCAACAAAACCACTAAGCACCACTTAAAGAGAATATAGAACTAACAACGAAACTACCGCTCAACGACACTTACAGTGCTCAACGCAAGACCTCTTGGAAAAAGCGGTCCCAACAACACTTGTGGCGTTCAATGCTCTATAGCTAAAATTTTCTAGACTTGAAATACGAAGTTGGCGCTCAATAGTACCCTATTGTCGCTCCACACCATAGCATTCACAAAAATTGGCGCTCAGCGACATAATCTGGCACTCAACATCCTAGAGCAAAAATGCTCTCAGACCTATAGTACGAAGCTAACGCTCAGCGCTAGTCTACTACTGCATAGCACCGTATTAGCAAACCAAAAAATTCATGTTATGATTAAGTAATTGAGAACTATTTAATTGATCAACTTGGTACTCCTCTTTTAGTACCTTGGGTCAAAAATAGTTTTACATACAATAGAATTTGTACCAAATTGCTCAATTTCTAGACTTCACATTCTCATTCACAACCAAAAGCAATCACAACACTCAAAACATATAGATGTCGCCTAAACCATACAAGAACATATCAACAAATACGTCAGACTAGATTTATCAAAAATAGACAATTTCATCCTCAAGTTTTAAAGCAACAATATGCAATTCATCAAATTTGACGAAAATCACACAACATTGAGACAACTCAGCCTGCTCTAATAATATCAACCATTTTCAAACTTACAAGATGCTTTATCTATACCTAAAAACAACACAAACACTATCAGGGCATATTATTAAAACCACTGATTAGTAGAGAATCAATATTGATGACTTAAACAACACATAGAACCAAAAGAAGGATGCATAGACAAAACAAATTGGATCGATAGAAAAGGGTAAAAAACTAACTTACAGGAACGAAGAAACTAATCGATTCAAGATGAAAAGTTTGCCATGAGGATCCATCCTATGATCTCGATTCTTCAATCAAACGAGCAAAGAGGAAGAACTATTAGAGAGAAGTCACAGAACTTTAGAGAAATAGTTTCTAAAAGAAAAATAATGTGTTTTAAAATTTTAAAACTCATTTATAACAAAATTATTTATGCTAAAACATTTTAATATTAAAATAATTGAATCACATTCTTTTTGAATCATTGTTAACTCTAAAATGTCAAGACAAAATATTGGATTCTATCGAAAAAGGGCATCCTTCTTTTGTTGAACTAAGTATAAAAGGTTTGGTTAGATATTTTTTAAAAATGGACTTAGTAAAATCCCATATTTCATATATAAGAAAAAGGAAATATCCGCTCAGTTTAAGATTTATCTTAAATAATGAGTCGGACTGGACCAACATCAATCCATTTTTTTTATAGATCCGAGAGAAAAAGTTCAACAATCACTTAGTCAAAATCATGGAATTATTCATATGTTGTTGAATAGAAATGAGAAATGCCGATCTTTAATAATCGAAATGTTTTACATCGGAAAGTTTTTATTCTTATTAAAAATGTTTGTTGAATGTTTAGGACCCAACCGGCTAAATTTGTACTTCAATCTTCCCCATTATATATCATTCCATGTTGTGAAATTAGGGCAATGAATGAAGAAAAGAAAAATATGTTTTTTTTTTTATGTTGTGAGTATGATTCCACTTAGAGTAACAGTAGCCGCAGCCTAATATATACCGTGAGTTTTAATATAAAATAATATTTTATTAATCTATAATAATATATAAAGGGGATTCCTCTTTTTGTGTCCACTTTTCAAAATAATAAAGGGTATTCCTCTTTTTATGTCCACTTTTCAAAATACCGATTTTACCCCTTTAAATATAATAATTTATTAAATTTTTAAAAATTGACCGTTACTTTTACAAACTGTTTATAAAATCATATGTTTCTATTTCTCTCTTTTTCTTTATTTATCAATGGTTAGTCTTTTGTTCTAATATATTTCACTTTATTTTTAATAAATATAATTTTAATATATATATATATATATATATAAATTTAATAACATTATAATATTATCACTTATTAATATAATATCACGCATATTTTAAAAATTATACACACAGGCGCGATAGCGCCTGTGTTACGCTAGTAGTCAATAATAGCGATAGAATCACAACACTCATTTAGTTAAAAAAAAAAAACTATACACATAAAATTAATATTTTACAAATATAAGTACACTCAAATTATAAAGGAAGACATAGATTTAGCTAAAAATACTCAGCAAATATCATAAAAGCTAATAAAGATAGATTTGAAACATTTAAATTAGTATCTTTCAAATTTAAGTATTTCTCATCTTTCATGAAAGACGAGAACGGGAGACTGTATTCTTAGATATTTTGAAAACACAATGTTTTTATAGGTTCTGACGTTTTTAGATTTATTAGACTTTGACCCCAACTTTCATATCATATCTCGTTCCGTTCTTGCTCTCTCTTTTCCCAGGGCTCACCTTGGGCACTAGAGTCCATAATGTACATAGCAAAGGCAATATATTCTATATCTATGTATATAAATTTAGTTCGCATAAAACATGCGTCTTCCAACTACAAAGAAGTAATTCATTTCTAAAATTAATAGATTCTAAACAAAGATAAATGTTGGCTAAGTTGCCAACATCATGTGTTCGTGATCAAGGGTATAGATAAGGCACAGACAAATCAAGCGACCAGATATGTCTAATTAGAATTACAATTTTTCAAAACCAAATTTACAGATTAACCTGTCTCTCCAAAAATAAAAGGTAACAGCAGTTTGGTTTATCGTCATGTTATTTCTAGTTTGCTTTTAGAACCACATATACACTCAGGATATGGATTTTCATAAAAGGACTCTTCAGTCTTAAATCGTGCACGGCCTTTGACTCCTGGTGGAGAACCATGCCTTTTCCTTGGAGCTCCTTGCCTACGTGTATAACATTGCAAAATATATAAATTCTTTTATTTTTATTACAGAGAAAATGAAATCAACTAAGGTTGCAAGGGAAAGAACTAGTAAAGCATGTTAGAGGAAGTAAGAATAATTAGATATTAAAAGGACAAAAGGAAATATACTTCAAAAATAAAAGAAAAATGCAGTCTGTAACCAATTTTAACTTCTAATCATCATGTTATCTTGGTAAGTGGATAATAAGGTCATAGAGGCGCCAAATGGAGAGGAATCTAAAGAATGGTATGCAAGAATGATACCTGTTCTTGTGCATCCGCTGAACCATTTGCGACAGTTCCGTTCCTTCTTCAAGCACTCCAGTTTCCACCATATCAAAAATTCCAACCAGAACTTTCCTGAAGATCAAATGAACAAGAAAATAGGAAGGGGTAAAAATGACAAATAGAAAAGTATAAATTCAAGTATTTTTCTACATAAGTGAAATCCAGAATGAGATATTAGATCATTAAAACTTCGATGGCACAACAAACATCATCGTTAAGCATGGTGCACATGCATCGCACTAGCCTGATACAAACTAACATGCATCAAATGACAGTGTAAGAAACAAACAGAGACAATAACAATGACCAAGCCTTTTCTCACTAAGGGACTAGCCACCTCAATCAAATGATGCCATAATATTCTATGATGAATCATTCTATATGCTACTAACTAACATCTAAATCTTGTTGATGGTTTTCCTTATAATTTTCTTGGTTGTCTAAACCAAATGGGATACCCCCTCTCTGATCTACTACATTTAGTGTAGCTTCAATGGGTTTTCTTACACATGTAATTTTTTTTACAACAAATACTATCCAGCGTTCTCTGCATTGCACCCATTCCCAATTCCATTTTGTCTAGTATCTCCACTCATCCAATGCAAACAGATGTAAATAGCAGAAAAAAGAAAGAAAAACAAGAATGGACACCTACAGGTGGTTGAAATGTATCAACAGGCCACATAATTATAGTTCCATGGATTCATTACCTGTCTGGATTGATTGTCTTGCGGTGACCTAAGAATCTACGGTGTCCCTCCACTGCTCTTGCCATATTTCCCGAATATGACGGAACAAATACATCACTCTCTACACATATTATGTAATCAAGTGCAGCAGTTTGGGAAGCATGATTAGTGAAATCTTTCAGCTCTTCAGGAGTTGCAAGGGATTCCTGGTACCATTAACCACAAATTAACCAAGGCATCATTACACCTCACTCGCACATTATGTGGTGTTGGATTACTTGTTAACACAGAAAAACAATGACTTACAAACCTTAAAGATTAGATTAGGGAAGCGGGATGAGAGCTCCGAAAGATGAGTGTTACCACCATAGATCTCTCCAGCTGCTATGTATATTGGTGTGGATGGTGGGTATCCAAGAGCGTGAAGAAAAATGCCCACCTCCTTTGGAGTAAGTGGACAAAATCCTCCAATTCTCTGTTCTGTAGAATTTATCTCTTTTACTTTCCAGTAATTTGTATTCTCCCTAGAAAAATTGAAACAGTTTTTTAAAAGAATTAGTACAATGATTACTTATTCTAGGGTTATACAAAAAAAAATACATTTTTTTCTCAACACAAAGCAGCTGATACATAGTAACTATTCTCTCTACCTCAAAATTCTAAGCTCTTCAGATTCTGCATCTGTCAGACCATAAGAGCAACCGGTAAAAGACAGCATATCTTTCTCATATCTCAGATGGAGAGCAATATATCTTCCTCCTTGTGATCTCAGCCGATCCACCAACCTCTGTTTTGTAACCGTCATGTATGCTCAGAACCTAATTTAACAGGAAGCCCCATGTAGACATCTTAAATGCATCAAAAGTGAAAAGGACATCTCAAACCTGGGACCATATGCATCATTTTCTAGCATGATTTACAAAAATACTGGACTTCAATCGTCAAATTGTTTAACCTAACAACTAATTGACATTCAAAATACTTAAAAACTTCAATTTTATATTCCAATACTTCTAATACTATATTACTAAAACTGTCTACTGATGAGACCGCTATATCAGCCAGCCCTATCCTAAACTAACAATATTTAATTAGTCATGATTCTCTCTCTGCCAGCAAATCCACTAAAATAAAAAATTTCCCTTTGTCCACTGTTACGCACCAGATTTGTAATATTTTTTATAAATATGAAACCAATAATAGACCGAAGAATGCTGTCTTTCCTTCACATTTTAAAGTCCGCCCATTTTGCCTTCAAAATTTCAGATATTTAGGCACAAATTAAAGAAAAACTCATTTCATTTCAATTTGTATCCTTTCAAATGCATTCTTTTCTACGTTCTCTCTGAATTGCTTGTTTTAATAAAGAAAAAAAAAATCAAAAACGGAGATTGAATCAGTGATTACATAATCATTTCATCAGTTACTAAATGCAACATGACGTACACATAATGTTTTTGCAAAATGTTTAGGATGCTAACTACTCCACTAAAAAGAAGCCAAACCTTTCCTAAATTCTCTATTGGAGGAGAAAATCGAAGCGCCTGATACATTGCACGGCATCTCAACCTCTGTATGTCAAGAGGAAGATCATTGTTTGCAAGTCGAGAATCTGATTTTGCAACATGTATCACCTGGAAGATCAAATCATTATTTGTTCAATACATTTTTTATTATAAACAAGGTCCACAGACAAAAAGTGAATTGTAATGATCATGGAACAATTAAAAATATGAGATCACTTCCAGATCACGAACACAAATTAGAAATCCCCTTCACTGAGAAGAGGCATTGAGTTTGTACACCCCACCACAAATGTCAGAAAGAAATCTAATGTCGTTGTCAATGCCTGAAACAGACATGTTTCAGAAAATACTAAAGGATGATCATTCTATATTCTTCAAATACTATTGAACTGCCCGGTAAAATATGTATCACAGCATTTCTTTGACTTTTTCTTAATATGTAACACTAAAATTTGCTTGGTTATAACTATAAATTCTTGTAAGAACTTTTCATTTTTCTACTTCTCTAGTAGTTAACGGCATTGAATACTTCTAGAATATAACAATCCCTGAGAACTATGCCTACTACATTTTCCAATTACAACTAATTTTCACAGGTTATAATTTGAGAATTAGATCTAAACAAAAATAAATCCGTGTAAGCCGATTAGAGAGTTATACAATGAAGCCACTCCAGAAAATGAGAACCACAAGAAGTTGAAGTCATATAGGAGTAGCCTGAGTACCTGATAGTCACTCCACAACCTTGTCATATCTGTATAGTAACCGAACCCAGCCCAGGAAGTAAAGTGTTTCCTGGCCCGGGGGATACCTTCCAAGCTTTTGGGAAGCTCACTAACAATCCTGATATCATCTTTCAGGGATTGAATGAAATGAAGCTCGTCAAATATATCTGAAAATACACTGTGCACACACCCAATGAGAAGATAAAGTTGGAAAACAATACAACACATATCTTAGAACAGCGTGTACCAAGAGATACCTTGAGTCTTTCCAGAATGAACGTTTATCCAATTGAGGAACAACTAAAGTTGCATTCATCATATGTGCCACAGCCACCATGTCTGATATCTATAGAAAAACTAGGTGCCATCAGTACAAACTGAAACCCTTGTACATAAAAGACAAAAACAAAACTTGAACTGCATTTCACCATAACAACGCATCATATTTAACAAATACAATGAACTGCTGAAGTATTGCGGGAATGGGAAAAAAAAGGTCAAAATGTTGTCAATTGTCAAAAGGAAAAGAATAATGAACAAAGACAACAAATAGACACTAAATTCCAGCCTCTGATACAAAAAAGGAACTAAAAAACCTAGACAGATACAAGAAAGCTAAAATAGTAACTCTTGGGTACTAAATTTGGAAACTGTAATTGAATCTAAATATTTGCTACACATGCGGTTACAAACATAAGGGCATGACTAATCTATTATACAGGAGTTACAAGAGAGTGCAAGAGAGGAAAAAGTGACTTACACCGGTTCGCATTTGATTTAGTCCCCCGTTACTTTTCACAGTTAGATAGCGATCAAATCCTTTGGCAGCTGACAAAGTAAAAATGTGGAAACATATTTTAGAGAAAGGGAGAGACAAAAATGCAAAATACAATAACAACACTGCTCTGGTTACCAAACATCCAACTATAGATAGAAGTGGCTGAAAAAAAAAACTTAACTGAAACAAATAGAACCAAGTGAAAGAAAAAACTAAACAAAAAGCTATTACAAGAACTTATGTCAGCATCTCAAACCTTTATATTTAGTAGTCCGCTCAACACACTGGTGTAAGCCATGATTAAACGGAGAATCCCAAAGTTGCTTCTTATCGTGCACATGTAACTCTGGCACCTGCAGCGATTTCAAACAAATGCAGCAGTCATTGAGTATGAAAAGGGAGGTAAAAGAAAAGTGAAGAGCCTGAACTGACGGAGTGCTAGCTAATATAGCTAGAACCAACAAAACTTGCAGATACCATCACAAAAATAAAAATCGATACTCTTAAATATGAAAGCAAACAACCACTTTGCGCACACAAATTAGTACCTGCAATGGCTTTCTTAGAGAGAAAAATAGACATGTGTGAAGAAAAATAAATGACTAGCACACATGCAGCTGCCTATCAATTATCAAAATTGTTAAATTCCTCAACTTCAAGAACTAGCCTCCCTTCACGGATTTTTTTTTTTTTTCGTTTGTTGGATGTAGAAATTCACTTAAGACAATTTGACAGAACCAGCTCAATTAACACAAATCGGTATCCGATTTGGATCTCTAATAACAGTAACGTAAATCAGATGAAAGCATCGAAGAAGATTGAGGAAATCCAGGAATTCCTTCCAGATCCTTAAATCACATTGAATTTAATTGAATTGAAAAACGATGGAGAGAATAAACAAGGGAATAGCAGAGTACCTGATGAGAATTAGATTGTCGAGAAATGAAAGGGCGTCGTGGATCTTGATCAAGACTAATGTTCCTCACGTAGAACAAGAAGACGATAATGGAGAAAGCAAATATGAAGATGGTATAGAAAGTGATGACGCTTGGGGATAGCTTTCTGGCATGGAATCTACCCGTCAAGAGGCCGCCAGAGCCATACGAGCCTCTGCTTACCATCTCTGCCCTAACCTCTCTCTTCCTTACCCAAACATCTGCATGAATTAAGTCTGACAGGGTTGTTACTGTCCAGGAAAATACAGCGAACAAAAACTATACCGTGCTTCAAAGTGCACAACGATCACTGATCATCGATGGCGAGTTTTTTTCCAGTAATATGCACGGTAAATATTTGTGACTTTTTAGGTTTAGTTTTATAAATGAATAATGGCATTTTGATTTTTTTTTTACTCATTTTTAATTTATTATTCTAATTAGATCACGTGCACACACGCATTATCGCACTTGTGTATATATATTTTTTAAATATTATGAATGATACTATTTTAATAGATGATAATAGTGTAATATTATTAAGTTAATATATAAAATAAATTTATATTTATTAAAAATAAAGTGAAATAAAATGATACTATGAATGATAATATCGCGCTATGAATGATAATATGTTAGTAGATGATAATAGTGTAATTTTATTAAGTTAATACATAAAATAAATTTATATTTATTAAAAGTAAAATGAAATGAATAGAGAAATTAATTGTTGATGAATAAAAAAAAATAAACAGTTTTATAAAAAATAAGTAAAAAGAATCATTAATTTTAAAAAATTAATAAATAATTATATTGTAAAGGGTAGACTTGATATTATGAAAGTGGACACAAAAGAGATAATCCTCTTTATATATTGTTATAGAAGATTATCACATTATATTATTATAAAAAATTAAAAAATACTTAGATAATAAATTAAAAATAAATAAAATATTATGAATTAAAATATTATTATTTTTTAGAAATTTTTCTTACACGAAGTCCCAAATACACCATCCCCGTAACATCCAATATATTACGAATTTGTGAAGAAGGATGTTAGGGCTAAAAAAATTTACGATCTCTGATTGCATATTCCATACTTTTAAAAAAAATTAACAATAACAATTAGGTTTAATTAATCGTATAGTACCCACTTTGGAGCTAGTGTGTCAAATAGGTATCCCGTTTTAAAAAAATGTCAATTGCATCTCAACTTTTGAAAAATATTGCTTCAATTAGGTCTTTTCAGACAGAGTTGACTAACGCCGTTAGTCAACGTGCCACGTGTCAATCTGTGGTTTTTTTTTTTTTTAAATTATTTTTTTTTATTTTTTTTTTAATTTTTTTAAAATAAATAAATAAAAATGCCACGTGTCAAGTCCCTGTGTGTGACACGTGGCATTGTCAGTGCCACGTGGCATTGTAATGCCACGTGTCAGTGTCACTATCACAGATGTCATTGTGATGATTTCGATTTAGTTCCCATATATGTCTTTTTGGTTCAATTTAGTACATAAGTATGTGTATCTGATTCAATGTTGTACCAATTTTTTTTTAATAATTAAAATATTTTTGTAATCCATTTTTTATATGATTAAAATTAATTAAGTATAAATATATTTACAAAATTACGTACTAATATTTATAATGTTTCTCTCAATTTCAGACCAAATTTATTATTTGTATAAATGTTATAATAATATTTTTTATTAAAAACGACTTTTTAACATATTACTTTGTTAATTACTTTTTTATTAAGTACTCATGTTTTGTTAATTTTTTTTTTCAAAATAGAACAATATTGTCTCTTACTAATTTTAAATCTAAGATTTTTATTGGTATGAATGTTATACTAATTTTTTTTATTAAAAGTGACTTAATAAAATGACTTTTACCACTAAATTTTAATATAAATATCAAATACTTAATTTTTGTAAAACTTTTATACTTAATTACTTTTAATTTTATAAAAAAATATTTTAATTATTAAAAATTATTAGGTCAAAATTGAATCAAATACACATAAGTAGGTACTAAATTGAAACGAAAAAACATAAATGGGGACTAAATCGAAATCAACACAATGACATCTGACACGTGGTATTACAATGCCATGTGGCACTGACAATGCCACGTGTCACACACAGAGATTTGACACGTGGCATTTTTATTTTATTTTTTAAAAAACATTTAAAAAAAATTAAAAATTAAAAAAAAAATAATTTTTAAAAAAAAAATCAAAAAAACCACAGATTGACACGTGGCACGTTGACTAACGGCATTAGTCAACTCTGTCTAAAAGGGACCTAATTGAAGTAATTTTCAAAAGTTAGGATGCAATTGACACTTTTTTAAAACCGGGTACCTATTTGACACATTAGCCCCAAACTGGGTACTATACGATTAATTAAACCTAATAATTAACATACCATACTTTCTAACCTTAATAATAATTCATAATTATCACTACTGTTAAGTGATGATATTTCGATATTCGTATTTATTTAAGAATTTAAAATATAAATAGTTTAATTATACTTTTTATTTCTAATTTAAAACATGCTATTTATAATCTATAATCTATATCTATAATAATAATATTTTAAAACATGCTATTTAAAACATGCTATTTCTCTTTTTGTGTCCACTTTTCATTTTCCAAATTTTACCCTTAATTAATATTTTAAAAATTATTTATTTATTTAACAACTATTTTAAAATTTATTATATATATTTTAAAAATAAATATTATTGATCTTATAAAAATTAAAAAATGTGGATGCATAGACGCGACAGACTATTTTATTTGTAGAACATCAAACTATTATTTTTTCCGATTTTAAGGTGGCGAACTTTTACGATATATAAAAGGATAAATAAATTTACTCCATCATCATATACTCTTTAATGCTTTTTTTAGGTTGTTCTTCTATTTCTTGAGGAGGAAACAATATATACTCTTTAATGCTTTTTTTAGGTTGTTCTTCTATTTTTTGATGAGGAAACAATCCTCAAACGTTTCCTTATCTTACCTATGAGCCGTTGTTATTTTTTCAAAACTTTTAAGCATAATCAATTAAGAAAATTCATGATTTAACACATGTTCATTTTTATTTGCGATATGTTTTCTTTTGTACTTTACTTGTTTTCACTTATATTATTTTTTTTAAAATAATTTTTTTTTCTTTTACTTTCTTGTGTTGTACACTGCCAAGATATCTCCTACAAAACATGGGGTTAGTGCGATTACACAGTCAAGGTACCTTATAACATACATAGTCCAATTGAGTACATGTCGGCTTTGAAAGACGACATGCGCTCGGATCACATGAATGCACCAAGTCAGTATAACTATTGTAACATCCTAGTTGAATATTACTAATTTAAATAAATAAAGATGAAAATTAATAAATACTCAACATTTAACAATTTTTTCCCAAAGTGTGAGAAAAATTTAAATTCATTAAATGCGCCATAGTTCAAAATTAAAACTAAAACATCAATGTTACCAAATTTCCAAATCATAAAGGCCATAATATATGAAATAAATAAACTGGTGATAAAATGTTCTATATATATTCCCCATATAGCCCCGCTCCGACCATACGTATCACTAGTGTCACCTACAACATCATCTGCTCTCGTGTAACAAGTTACACGATCATCGCCAAACACAAGCAGATAAGGTGAACTCAATATAATTAAACATACACACAATTGTAAAAGCCCTCACCTAAAGCAAAAACATTGATTCCATAACCTCCAAATCATTCTTTATGCACTCGCAATCATGGCCAACCACCATGTTCAATCATCTTCTACACACTTTGATAATGGCTTTAAGATAACCCTTGCTGTCACGAGCCACCACTCGTGATTCCACCGCTACGAGTCATAACTCGTAGATCACACATGCGAAAATATCACGTTACGAACCATCATCCGCAACACAACTCGTAGATCACATTGCGGAAATATCACGTTACGAACCACCATCTGCAACGTCAAGTGGAGTTCCCTAATACGAACCACAATCTGTATTCTCAACACAAGATTTCCAACATCACAAGTCGTTACCCGTGAGTGTAAATCAAGTGGAGTCAACCAATACGAGCCACAACTTGTATACTCACACTAGATTTCCAATACCACCATGCCACTACCCAGGGTTCCCATGTGTTTACCCTCCATTCTGAGCCACAACTTAAGGAATGGCCTCAGCAAGTCTCCACCCCAAAGCCACCACCCATAGATTATCTTGTTACGGACTACAATCCAATTATCATCAGGCTCCAACCTAGAATGGTCACGTGTTTAACTCTCATTACAAGCTACAACTCGTAAATGAGCCCCCTGCCTCTTTGGCTTCTCGCTAGGGTTTCTAAGTTCTCCCTAACGTAGCAAAAGTAATAAAAATGTGAACAAGAGCATAAAGTGCGCTAGTCAAGGTTCAAACTCACATCCACACACTTGCCAATCATATGCACAAACCAACAAGCCATTACATGATTATTGATAATTCATACATGTGTATGATTATATTATCACACTTCAAGGTCATGCACCCATGTAAAACAATTTAAATAATTAAATTCTCAACCATGGCATATCCAAGACTCAAACCCAAGTCCTCCCAACATAATAAAGTACTCTTAATCACTTGAGTTACAATTGCTCCTTGTAATAATTCTCTATATTAATTACTATAAAGATCTCTTTAATTGCATTTATATTAAATAAATATTAATTTATTTAATTTTCCTGGGTCTTACAACTATCACCCAAAGAAGGTAAATCCAAGGTTAATTAACTCATTCTAATTAATAAGTAATTAGGTCAACTAAATCAAAGCCCAACCAAGTAAGGTCCATGAATCCTAGTATAAAAGACACACTCTGCGAAGTACATTATTATGTTTTTTCTCTAACGTTGATTCCTTGACTGACTTTGGGATCAAAGTGTCTTTTATAAGCACCCCTCCTTTTTTTGTTCGTGATTGGAAAACAAGTTCCTTTTGAAGACCTTTGAAGTTGTTTAGGAGACTTTACAAAGTATACTTCGACCTCGTAAGAACAATTAGCGCCACTGTAGGCCAACATATATTATGTAAAGATGAAGTTGTGAAGGTTCAAAGATTTGAGTGATGGTATCCACTAGTAGCAAAATCGTGGAAGCGAGAGGAGCCAGACCTTCTATTAACTTGACAGTTATACTGGAAGCCTAGGCAAAGATGCAACATGAGTTTGTCGACTACAAGAAACAAAATGCTGAAGAGATGGAAACCCTAAAAAGAAAAGAATGCAAGATTGAAAAGGAAGGTGGAGGCCGAGAAGCAAGTCAAGGGAAAATGAGTTGAGGATATTGTGCACGCGAGGCCGAGGACCCTGTCCAAAGAAGTATCCCTTAATGAAATAAAGGAGGAAAGTGAGTACAATCCAACCCCTAAGACTCGAGGTGTGACAAACAATTCCTCAGCAACAAGGAGCAGCTACAAGCATCCCTTCATTGACGACATCATTGAAACTCCCCTCCCTAAGTAATGTAAGGCCCCAACAGTTTGTTATGATAACACATCAGACCTTGATGAGTATGTGGCCTTGTACACCAACCAGATAAGCCTTTATTCAACTGATGACACAATCTTATGCAAGGCATTTTCATTTACTCTTCAAGGGCCAACCCTAGATGGGTTCCATAACTTACCACCATTCTCCATCGTCTCCTTTAACATGCTAACCTCATCATTAACAACCCATTTCAAAACAAGTTGCCGACACGACGTTTCCTCCCTCTCCCTCCTCAACATAAGGCCATAACAAGGAGAGTCCTTAAGAGCCTTCATCGACATGTTTGGCATTGTTTCCCTTAAAGTGAAGAACCTGTAGGTGGGACCGTTTATTGATGAGTTATGCATGAACCCCCCTCCACCCCACTGATATGAATGAGCTAAGACAGTGAGCCGCCAAGTTGATGTGGATGGAGGACATGAGGAAGTACAAAGTCTATGTCAATATCAACATCATCCCAATTGAGAAGAAAGAAGTTGATAGAGCACCGCCCTGTGAGGCAATGTTCGACAATGAAAGCGTAAGCCTGTCCAATACATGAACTATGCACCTCTCAACGCTCCTAGGTCGCTTATCCATTTTTAAAGGAGCCAAGTCGGTTTCCCTAAAAAAAAAGGAAGTTAGGAGAAGAAAGGAGACAAGCCGCCAAGGTTGACGTTGAAAAGCTATTGAAGGTCAGATTCGTAAAAGAAGCAAAGTACACAACATGGCTCGTCAACATTGTGTTAGTTAAAAGAGCAGGTGGGAAATGTCGCAAGTGGGAAATGTCGCATGTGTGTGGAGTCCTCAACAAGGCATGCCCTAAAGACGCGTATCCTCTGCCAAGCATTAACCAATTATTAGATGGTGCACCCGACCACAACGTTTTATGCCTCCTGATGCCAATTTGAGCTATAACCAGATTCTCATAGTGAAAGATGACAAGTTGAAGACTACCTTCATAACAAAAGACGCAAACTACCATGATGAGGTCATGCCTTTTGGCCTCAAGAATGCAAGCGCAACATATCAAAGGTTAATAGACAAAGTATTCAACCATTTAATTGGAAAGAACGTAGAAGCATACGTTGACGACATGGTCGTTAAATCCCCAACCCAAGACCAACATTCCAAGACTTGTCCAAGGTCTTCGCAACCTTAAGATCCTATAATCTACGACCCAGAGAAGTGTACGTTTGAGGTAGATGGCGATAAGTGATACACTAACTTTGATACTAACAATGAGATGTGGCATTGACATTATCTTGTGACATAAATGTGAAATGTGAAGAAAACTTAAAAAAAAAAAAAAAAAAAAAAACTACAAATGAACATATGATATTTAAAAGAAACGGTATTAAATGTAAATCTAACAAAAGAAACTAAATTGAGTATATTTTAAAACAAATAGGAAAGCAATTGAGAAAAAGACAAATATCAAAATTCAATTGAATCAAATACAACAAAAACAAATTAATGTCATAGGAGATTAAATTAGTAGTTAAAGCAATTATATATTTATTTTTAACATGCCAAAGACATTTAGTGTAAAATTAGACAATATTTTTTTTAAGCTCATGTTAAAAATCATAATATATCGTGACATTTCAAATTAAACTAATATTTTAAAATATATTAATAATTTTTCATTACCTTAAAGAAAAATAAAATTCTTAATCGCATAATATCTTACTCATCGATAATAAAAGATGAATACATAATATTTTCTAATTTTTTTTAATTCATGTATTTATACTCACATGATAAGTAATAAGCACTAGAAATTTATTTCAAATAAAACAAATTTTCATTCAATCATACAAAAATTGCTATTAATAACATTTTTTAAATACTTCAAATTTAACTTTCAATTTTGAATACCAATAATTGATTTCAAGCTTTGTTTTGTACTAAATGCTTTCACACTTAGCATATGAACATAGAGCTCCCGGTTTTTCGCAAACTTCACTCTAATCGGGAATGGAGGGAAATAATTTACTACCCCACGATCTTAGGACTAGGACTGTGCATGTGCATGTCACAGTTAAGCGCAACTTAGCATTTCTTTTTCTTTTATTTTTGGTTTTTATTTTTATGGTTTTAGTAATTAACTCGTGCCTCCCTTTGTCGTTCTCTCTCTCACAAAGAAAACAACCACCACTACCGCTCCATTGCCACCGATCAAAACGCCGTCGTTTTGGGCAGGGCGTGGAGATTCATTGCGGCATTTGATTTAATTGCACGCTCTCATGCGGTTAGCGCCAGATTCACATTTCGCGCAACTTAGGTACCTTCATTTCTTCCAATTGAAGTTTGTTGCAATTTTAGGGGGAAGATTCCACGGTTGTACCTGCTGCAGCTTCAATTTTCGATGTAACTTTATCACGAAAATATGTGGATTGTGTCGCTGTATCTTTTTCACGATTGATGCAAGGGTTTCTGGGAATTTGAAGTAGACGCTGGAATCGGATAACTGACGAGGGTGGTGATTTCGATTCGTGGGTGGGTTAGGGCTTTCGGGGAAGGTTTTAGGGATTTGTAGGGTTTAAGTATGCTTTAGCTGGTTATTTAATTCAAATCGGGCCGTTTCCTATTGGCGGAATGATTATGGTAGGTTGAGAATGGTGAGGCTCTTAGGATTGAATCGTGGGGAGGTCGATGAACCCAGGGAAATTGCGTCGAGGCCTAATTTGACAAGTGAGTCCAGTGAAAATGGGTGGCTCATCAGGTTCTTTGACTCATCGTTCTTCTGTGAGTGGATTGCTGTTAGCTACCTGTACAAGCATGACCACTCCGGGGTGCGTGATTACCTGTGTAATAGAATGTACACACTTCCCTTGCACGGAATTGAGAGTTATTTGTTCCAAGTATGTTACATGATGATACACAAGCCGAGTCCATCTTTGGATAAGTTCGTCATAGACGTCTGCTGCAAGTCGCTTAAGATTGCTTTGAAGGTGCATTGGTTCTTATTGGCAGAGCTTGAGGACTCCGATGATAATGAAGGAATTAGTAGGATTCAAGAAAAGTGCCAGATTGCAGCCACCTTAATGGGTGAGTGGCCGCCCTTGATAAGGCCTCAAAGTGCTCCTACAACCCCAGGAGGCAAGAGCCAAGTTTTGAATAAGATATTCTCATCAAAACAGCGATTGTTGTCACTAACATCTTCACCGCTCCCTCAGAGGTCTATGTCATTCTCACCTTCATCAGGAAACAATTTGCAGGAGGATGGTAGTCCGCAATCTACTGAGGAAAACAAGTTATTTAAGAAGTTTATGCCAGGTCCAAAAGTTAGAGATGCTTTGCTTTTTAGAAAGTCAGCGGAGAAAGATGACGATGAGTCTGAAAAAGATGGTTTTTTCAAGAGGCTTTTAAGAGATAGCAAGGGTGAAGATGAGTTGGGCCAGAAGATTCGTGAGGCTTTTGTCTTCCGTAAATCGTCTGAGAAGTGTGACGAAGATTCTGAAAAGGATAATTTCTTTAAAAGGTTCTTAAGGGATGGTAGAGGGGATGATGAAGAATCTGAAAGGGATGGTTTCTTTAAAAGGCTCTTAAGAGACAGTAAAGGTGAGGATGAGGATTTGCCCTCTAGTTCAGATGGATTCTTTAAGAGATTGTTTCGTGATAGCAAGAATGATTCCGAGGATAGAACACCCAATAAGACAATGGAGGATGAAGAAAAAGAGGGTTTTTTCAGAAAGTTTTTCAGAGAGAAGTCTGAGGATAAGAAGGATGGGAATGACGAAGGAGATATTGCAAATTCTGAAGAGAAATGTGCAAAGCCTGCTGAAGAGGATGAAAAAGAAGGGTTTTTCCGAAAATTCTTTAAGGACAAATTTGAAGACAAGAAAGATACAAGTGACAAAATTGAAGATGGTACAACCAATGTTGAGGAAGAACCCTCTGAATTTTCTTTGTTCAAAAGAATTTTCCGTGTGCATCCTGAAGACAGTAAAAGTAGTTCAGCCAGTGAAAACAATGGTGGGTTGTATGAAAGTAGTCCGGGTACAGAGAATTTCTTCCGTAAATTGTTTAGAGACCGTGATCGATCAATTGAAGATTCTGAGCTATTAGGGTCAAAAAGGCAGAAAGAGGTGTGTTGAACATACATTAACGTTTACATTTAGTTTATTTGTGTATTGTTTTAACGTGAAACCGAAATCTGCGAATTTAGCACATGCTAAGGCATCACAAATAACTTTTTTTCGATTATACAAATTGCTTAAGGCCACTATGTCATCTGATAGAAATCATTTTACAGCATCAATCTCGATCTGAACATCCATTACGTTTTTGGCAACCCCATTATTGGCTACCTGCGCTCCTTTTCAATAACAGTCATATCATGGGAATGGGCATGAATGCACGACACATTGCATTCATGAAAGATGCTTAAGAGATGATTGTAGTTGTAGGTTAGATTTTGAACTTAGAAGTGTAATATTAGTATTAATGCATCCCCAACTCTGTTTTCACATTCTTCATACCTTTGCTGATTTTAATATTAGAGACATGGTAATTTCTCATTATATAAAATTTTATGCCTTAACTGGATTTTTCATGTTACTTTGGCAGAAGCATCCCGGATCACCAAAGCAGCAAAATGAGAAATCAGGAACAAAACCTCCACTTCCAATTAATCCATCGCAGTTCCGGAAAGGAGCTTACCACGAATCATTGGATTTTGTGCTGACGTTATGTGAGACATCATTTGGGCTGGTGGATGTATTTCCAGTAGAAGACCGCAAAGATGCCCTGCATGAGGTTATTTCCTTACATTTTCCTTTAATGTTTTCTTTATCTAGTGCTTCTGACATGTACATATTCTTTGTTATTCCTGTGTTTCAAGTCACTTGCAGAGATCAATTTACATTTAATAGAGGCTCACAATATTGGAGGTACTTCTTAACTCTTAATGGTAGTAGTTAGTGATGTTAATTGGACTAAATGGATTCCACCAATATCTTGTGATGTTTTTCATCCTAGCATATATTACATGTTACGGCCAAAGAGTTTGAAAATTTTTGGAGGCGGTATTTTATTCCCAAAGAAGATTTGGGCCCAACTGATACCTTAGCTGGGGTTAAAAGAGAGATTTCACATTGCAGTGGAACAGAACTGGTTACAGGGAATGAAGGAATATAAGAGGTTCGCAACAGGGAAGGCGGATTGATTACGATTTTGTTTTTATTGTTTGGCTATAACTGCGCTGAGGTATTAGTCACCTCTGAAGGAGCTATTCTTGAGGGATTATAGGAGTATACTCTTGTAATCGATCATACTTAGTAAATAATACATCATTTCATACGAATTTGTCTTTTGGTTCCAAACAGTGATGCCACCTTCCGAGGTGAAAGATTCAAAGAGCTTATCTTTTTTTTTTTTTCTTTTCTTCTTTGCTTGGAATATAACTGTACTACATCAAGCAGATTGGCAGTGTTTTTCCATACAGTGATATATAGTTTTCTATCATGTACTGGAAATAGTTGTCTCTTATAGTTTTTACTTGGACTTTGGATTGGTGCAAAGGAGTCAAATGTGATACTAGTTTCCATTGCTAGAACTGCTTAAAATAGGATGGGATAGAGCACAACATAATGGAAAGCATTCCATCCAACAACATCCTTTTTTTTTTCTCGCTCTGACACTGTCTCTCTCCATTTTGGTGGACATAAAGTGAAAGCATTTTCTGGTTCACCATAAAAGTATCCTAAATATGGAATGGTAACTTTTATCCATTTTGTTCCTCTGCCTTCCAGGATGTAAACACTCCTTCTGAGGCTCAAAAGACCCTTTTTATATAATTTTTCCATTTACTAATCGGAACTTCTCAACTTTACTGCTCTTGTACTAATTCCCATGCCTAGTACATTTCGTGGTCAGTTTCCAGTGCTCCAGCATCTTGCAATTGAATATTTAAAGACTTTCCTAGACTTCAATTGTCAAACTTTCAATATGCTATGACATCAACTCTTCATTGTTATGGCCTATGGCACTGGATCATGCTCCCTCCCTTTTCTTTGATAATTAGCTTTCTTGAACATAAGTAAGAAATTTAAAAGCATAAAATATCTAAACTTGTGATAAGAAAAATACTAACAAAATATCTAAATGTTAAAAATCAATGCAAGCAAACAAAAACACTAACTAATGAAAACTGGGACAAGAGCTACTTACTAAGCATGAAGTATCATCTTTGAACCTGATTATATTATGTAAAATGACCAAAGTTTCTAATCTAAAACATATTCCATTCCACTCAGTCGCTCACCATTAGATAACCTAACATTACCTAAAATTATGCAATTTTGGTGTATCAATTCTGTTTTGTATTCCATTTGCTAATTTGCTTACAGTTTTTCTTTATTCTCTTGCTTGTATATGATTCTTGTTTTTCCAATATTCTTAGGAGTTTGCTTTCCGTTGGGAAAGGGCATGTACCGTGTACTTCATATACCTGAAGATGAAGCTATTATCTTGAATTCTAGGGAGAAGGCACCGTACATGATATGTGTTGAAGTTTTGAGATGTGAAATGCCAAGGTATTACTTGTATAATAATCCTCATGCGTTGTGGAAAATATTGCGCTTTGTAAAATGCAAACCATATTTCTGATATACTGTCATTCGTGCAAAACCCTTGTTATAGCAATTCCAAGGAGACATCTAGTTCTCAGAAACTTTCGAAAGGGGGGATTCCTTTGGCAAATGGAGATGCTTTCTTTCAAAAACCACCCCCTTGGGCATATCCATTATGGACAGCTCAAGAAGCATATCGCAATAGCAATGATAGAATGTCCAGATCAACTGCTGAGGCTATTGACCAGGCAATGACCCATGTGGCTGATGCAAAAGTCAAATTTGTTAGTGTGAATCTTTCTGTGAAAGCACCATTTCGTTGTAGGTCAGAAAATACTGTAGCAGATCTCTGTTATGGCATTACGCATCCTTCAATTTACAGAGATGGTATACAAGAAATGGCTAGGTCAGGACATGACAGTGATATGGAGTGGGTGCAGGTAGTATTAAAAGCTGATCCTGGGGTAAAAATGGAAGATATTGAGGATCAAACACCAAGACGGCGGAAGGAACATCGACGTGTTCCAAGTACAGTGGCAATAGAGGAAGTAAAGGTAAGTCTGTAACTTTCATTTAGGGATATTGATGATGATATCCCATTATATGATAATTTAATCAAGAACATGAAAAATTTAACTATGCATATGCAGGACACAAGTTCTTAGTAGTATAGAACCAACAGCATGGATTATGTAAATTCATTCTGTTCAGTGAAGGATCATGCTTTTCACACCTCGACGTGTAGTGTATGTTTGGATTGGATTATTTTAATAGGTTATTTCAATAACCAATTATAAATATAATTGATTATTGTTATAATCAGTTATATGAAAAGTTTAAATATATCGGTGAAAAGTGGATCAATGTAATATATTTTGTTTGGGTTGTCGACAATAATTGGCTTTATATAGTAAAATTGGAAAAAAGGGGTAAGAAGTTATTTGTATCTATTTAAATTAATCAATTGTTGATAAAATGGAAAACAAAATATAATTAGAAAATTTTCTTTTGTATAAGGAAGGATCTAAGATTAATAACATAATTTTCACCAATGTACCAACCAAAAGAGAATATGACTGTAAAATACGATTATAAACAGTTTATATGTGTGTGTCTGTACACTCACATATTCCGATATATTCCGAGTGTGTATAATCTCTGAAACTAATCAAATCCAATCATATGCAATACAAGTATATGACAGATTTGAATTACAAATTGATTGTTCATGTCTTTATTTGGCATTTCCCATTTCAAATTACGACTTTTGTTTTTTTTTAACACTTTAAATTTGCTAGGCTGCGGCAGCAAAGGGAGAAGCACCCCTTGGACTCCCTTTGAAAGGTGCTGGTCAAGATTCATCAGATGCACCACCAAGGGTAGGGCAATATAGTTGTAAGTTTTGTTTTTGTTTAGCCATAGAAGTATGAAGTTGTCGTACATAACATGATTCATCTAAACAGGCTAATGGAATTATCCCCAAAGCTAGTGATGCCTTGTCTGGTGAACTTTGGGAGGTAAAGAAAGAGAGGATCCGCAAAGCTTCTGTCCATGGGAACTTACCTGGTTGGGACTTGCGATCTGTACGTATATTTATCAATCCAAAGAACTCTTTTGGTGTGTCATAATTTTTTAATGTCATGAAGACTGGAATTTAATAAAATAAAAATGAAATGCATGACACACACATGTATATCACCCAAAGGAAAGTGTTTTATTTATTTATTACTTTTCCATTGGAATTGATATCCAAGTCAGAAAATAATGTTTTGCAATTGTAATAATGTATGAATTATAATTTCTAGAAAGGTTGGGTACAATACAGTGTTGTTAAATAGCCACTATAGTGCTGCTATTTACGGAATTCCGCCGATCTGTGATTACAACTCTGTCCACCATGGTGGCTGTGACATGTATCTGCATCCTCTTATCATCTCTGGCGAGCCTCTCTCCCATTGAACTTGAGTTAATATTATGCCAGTTTCTATGCATTTTAGTTTTATTTGCTTACAACTTAATCTTGTTTACGTATTTGATTGATATATATTGAATCCTTTTCTGAACAATCAATCAAAGAAAGTTCTGAAATGAGGAATCCTTTCTCTAAATTATGAATTCCCCTTAAGCAAAGTATTGGGTTTGAGGCTTGTGTACCCAGTAATCTCTGCTTGGAGAGATAACCCCTGTCATGCTGTTAATGTTCACACCTTGAACATATGATAACTTACTGTGGAAGATTCCTGTGCTCCTAGACCAAAAAAATGGTTTGTAAAAATTGAACTAACATTATCAATGAAAGAATATTCTATGGAGGTGCAACCATAAGAAAGTTCAACAACTTCTTGACAAGTTAGCTTTTTGTAAACATCAGTTTTTGAGTTGGAATTCAGCTCCTCTGCAGTAAAATCATGCAATATCAATTGGGATAAACCATTTATATTGCGCCCTATAAGAAAATAATCATGGATTTATATCACACCAAATTCAACCTTGCTTTGAAATTTTCTTCATCAATTTTGTGTGATGAGGTTAATGATTACCTGTACCAAATTCTTCATGGTTTCTCTACATAAAAGTTAGTCTGGCACTGAATATTCTTTGTTGGAACAATGGGCTGGCCATGGAAATTTGTCTATACATTTGACATGAAAGAAATATTTCCTTCATTCTTTGTGTGTTGTTACTGTAACATCTGTTTTACGCATATTATGACAGAATTCACATTCAAATCAAGAATGAGTGTTATAGCAATCAAAACTTCGATTTTTCCAATTGGTTGAAAGCTGTGATATTATATTCATGTGTCTTCATATATCAGCATGGTTTTGTAGTGTAAATTGTGGTCAGCTTTTTGTTCATGAGTTATTTGATTATTCTATTTTAGTACGTGTGCTTTAAGATCACAACTTTTGAACATGATGGCAATAGTTCCACTTTATTTATCATAGGTAATTGTAAAAAGCGGGGATGATTGTAGGCAGGAGCATCTGGCAGTTCAACTTATTTCACACTTCTATGGTAGGTGGTCTCTTTCAGACTCTTCCTATGCCGCCTCATGTTCTGAACTTACCATTCCTCTTTGAATGTGCAAAAAAGTACTTTTGCCTTTTTTGATTTTTTTGTCTTTTGGTATATGTTTTCCACAACAAGAATATTGTTTTTGAGTATGGTTTTAGAAGATGTATCTTATATTCCCCTGGACCCCTGATTCTTTATACCACTGGCTTCCCTTTTTGGATTAATTTTCATTTTTAATATCTGTTGATTTATAACTTGCCTATGCTTTAATGTATTGAGTATGCCCAAAATGACAGGATTAAGGGTCTTTGTTTTGCATATAATTCTTCTGAATATTAATCTGTTTTTTTTATTTTGTTGTGAGTAGGATATTAAATGCATTTAGAAGTTGGTAGAATGTATTACTAGAAGCTAACTATAAGCTAATAGAAGATTTTAGGATCTGCTTGTAATTATTACTTTAGGGGTAGAGTTCTCTATATATAGAGACTAATGTATTGTTTCAAATGAACCAATTGAATAAAAATCTTCTTTCTTTTATATTAATTCTTTGTTGGTATTAGAGCTCCCAATCTTAGGAGCCTTGCTTTCGCTTTTCTTTTTTACTATCTTAGTTACAGTTGCTTTTAGGGTTGCTTGAAGTGCACTCATTTCCTTTAAATATTGGGATTGCCTGAAGTGCACCCAACTTGTGGTTTTATCCACCCTATTGTCCATCGGAGTTGTTGTTGGATTTTCGCCGGTCCTCGTCGGACCTTCGTAGACCTCGCCCGACCTTTGCTAGAGTTGTTGCCAAACCCTCGCCGGAGTTGTTGTTGTCGCTGCTGCTACCACATCTGGAGCTTTTTTGTCTTATTGTTCTCGTTTAGTTAAGAGGGGGCTAAGGAATCCTATTATTTACTTAAGCATGACAGTTCCACTTAGCAATGTTGAGCTTCTAACTTCAAAAATACATGCTCTACGTGTGGAAATTGAACCTTTGAAATCTCTTATGCAGTCTACCAGTAAGTCACCTTTTGGTTCTAGCTCTTTAGTTATGACTGGTAAGAACTTCAATTTATCTTTTAATGTTTCTAAAGTTTTATGTAAGAACTCTTGGGTTCTCGACTCTGGTACCATAGACCATATGACCCCTCATTCATCTCTTTTAACATCATATGTTCTCTTTTTGGATACAACATTATTGTTGCCTTTTGCCATCCTTGAATCTTAAAGATGTTCTTTATGTTCCAAACCTTTCTAATAATCTTATTTCTGTTAAAAAACTTACCCATGACCTAAAGTGTTTTGTAACCTTCTTTCCCACTCATTGTGTTTTCCAGGATCTTGCCATAGGGAGGATGATTGGAACTGTTAAGGAATAGAGAGGGTTGTATTGTTTTAACAACTTGGGAACTAAAGATAGTATTAGTGCCCAAATAGGTACCTCTTGTGTCCAATCTTGCACTACTTTTGAGTCCTCTCAAATTTGGATTCTCCATCGTCATCTAGGACATCCCTTCTTTCCCATTCTAAAGTTCATGTTGCCTTCCTTATTTTCCAAAGAGTCTTTTGAGCCATTTGTAGGAGTAATTAATATATCTAGGCAATCATGATGTGTAGGCTAGGAGGTTGAGTGTTGGATAACCTCTAACCTAGCACCTAGCTGCAGCCTTTAGTTTTTCACCTTTTTTATATCTCCTTCATCATATATATAAATATCAGGAATAGTAGAGGGAATTCTAATCAAGCCCTCAAACATATTTTGTCTGTTTTAATCTCAACTTGGTATCAGAGCGGGTCGATCCCGCTCTGGTTTCCG
>Ga0214544_1004791_pt1 | contig 26832 bp, 17 predicted proteins | sample CNSS3metaG_FD_160074 | JGI IMG/M metagenome (GOLD analysis project Ga0214544, IMG submission 160074) | Root nodule microbial communities from cowpea collected in UCLA plant growth center, Los Angeles, California, USA - CNSS3 | ecosystem: Host-associated > Plants > Roots > Nodule | place: USA... | reverse complement strand
TTTTTATTAACATACATCATTTTAACATAATTACATAAAGGTTATGATAAGATAAAAAATATATTGGAGATGAGAATGAGTTTCATGACAAATGAAATAATTAAAAGAAAAAAAAAATAGAATATATATATATATATAGGAGTTACTTAATTAATTGTGAATATTTTAATAATTTAAACGAGAAAGAAGATATGGCGGGGACGGGTATTATGGTGGGTATATGTACATCCCCATACCCATCCCCATACCCAACTGAAAAAGTCGGGAATTCCCCATACCCATACCCATACCCAGTCAATGCGGGGATTCCCCGTCAAAACGGGGACGGGTTCGGGCAATACCCACGGGGACGAGTTTATTTGCCATCTCTAGTAACAATATGAAGCCATCATAATAACAATACTTGCATACATGGATTTAAATCCTAAATTAAAAGATAATTAAATTAAATTTTTAGAATCATAGAGTTACAATAAAAGGAAGAGGAATACTGCGAAATCCGCATAAATGTCTAAATTTTGTTGAAAATATAATTTGAAAAGGGCCTAAAAGAAAAAACCGAAAATAAAATAAAATTATAAGTAATTTAAATTACTATTTTTAATTGTTTTTGATTATTTGCGAAAATTGTTACAGATAGGTTTTGATTTCTATAATATATATTTTTTTATTATTATCGAATATTATGAATTACGATGATATTTTAAAAAAAAAATTCTTCTTATATTTTATATATTATTATTTATATATTAAATAAGTGTATAATAGATCAACAAAGTTCAAAAATTTTTTTTGAAATATGTTCTGAAAAATATTTTCATATTTGAAAATATCTTCTAAAATATTTATTTCATAATATATTTTTTACGCTCTATAATCACTGTTTCAAAAAGTATTTCTGAATTTGAAGTATAAAAAACAAATCGAGATGATTATTCCAAAAAATATTTTTGGATTTGGAAAATACTTCTGAGAAAGTCAATTTTGAATTTCTTTTATATTTTGAAATAATTATTCCGAAGGTATTTTCGAATTTGTAAAATCTTTTAGAATAGTGATTCCAAAATATAAAAAAAGTACTTGTGACAAGTTTTCCGAAAAGTATTTTTTTAATTCAAAAATATCTCTCGAAAGAAAAACATAAATTATATTTTAATCCAAAAATACTTTATAAAATAATCATTCCGGATTTTTTTTTTTTAAATAACCCAAACAACTTCTCTGAACCTGCATCTCGTTTTGTATTTTGCGGACAAAAGGTGGGGTTTCATAACTCAACCCATATAACAAATGCAGGCTACAATTTTTTACAAATCATGTATAACATTTCAGTCATGAGCCTATGGACCAACTCATATAAAGATTATTTATTTTTTAATTTCATTCTTTTGAATTTTCAAGCACAATACATTGCATCCAAAACAAAATTTAAAAATGTAACTAATAAAATATTCATTCAAAATAAAATAATAATTATATTTAATAGATTTTGATTCTTTTAAGTGTTCGAGTATTAATTTTTTTTTTATTAAAATTATGAATAATCATAATGGTTAAATTTACACATTTATCTGAATTCTTAATTGATATCTTTTATAGTTATACACATACATTATGATTACAAATTACTCATGTTATTTGTCTTTCCATTTAATATATATATATATATATATATATATATATATATATATATATATATAAAAGTTTATTTGGATTACATTTATGATGCACGGATACGATAAGTGTGTCGAATTTGACATGTAACCAATACATCAATATATTTATTTTAAAAATAATAGGATACAATAAATAATAAATACGCGATGAATGAATATTAAAAAAATATACAATTATTGTTCAACACTGTAATAAAGAGCACCCCATTTTAATAATACTAAAATAAACATTTTTTTTCATTATAATATACCATTAAATTTTCATATTACAATATAAAACCGGGTACATGTATTAATAGCGAAATATATAATAAAATCACAAAATTAATTTAAACCACAACTTAGTTTATTTCTTTATGTTTAACCGGGTACAAGTAAGTTTTAACTAGAAAAAGTAAAAAGAGGAGATGATGATGATGATGATTCGTATAATAATGACCTTTAAACAACCATAATTAGAGGCTGGTGATTATGACAAATTGTTTCTGAAGGTAACTGGAGTAGGAGAAATGTTACCAAACAGATACCACATTTTTCCAAGTATCAATTGACAATGGTTATAAACAAAAATGCATTATTATTAACTAGGCCATGGGTCATGTTGTATTCATTAGAAGTTATTTTTCTGAGAAGTTATTAAATAATGAAAATGAAAATCTCTCTCAAAAAATTGACCTTCCACATTAAACAGTGCCAGAACTTTATACTAATTACTGTGGTCCCAAACCATGATGAATGGAATCTCTCGTTTTAATTACACATAAATAAAACCATCCAAAATCTCACTCAATACATAGATACATAGTGAAGTAACAATTTTTTTTGAAAATTTTGTACATTAAAATTACTATAATTTTTCTTATTACATTAGAAACAAAATTTATTCATTAAAATAAAATCCTATTACTTTGGTTTTGGTTTTAGAACAATAGAATGTGATGGGAAGGAACCCTTAACAACCCAACCATAAAAAATTATATAAAAACTGGGGATTTGTATCTTTCTTTGTTTGTTAGATATACATTTTATAATACAAGAACTCTTCTGCCGGCAACTTGTTTTTTTTGCCATTAATTTATTTATTATCTTCTTCTTCTCAAGAAAGAAAGACATAAATAATTCCATCAAGTTGACAAAATTAGCAACTAAATTTGGTGTACTGAAAGTTAAATGAAATTTGCCGAAACCAAAGCTTCTACTTGGATTTCTAAATAAAATTCCCAGGCCCAAAGAAATCTCATAGTAAAACGTGTAAAATTCAATTTTATGTGTATAGGCATGCGTGAAGAGTAATTAAAGCAGTGTGCTTAGGCAACCACAAATAAACCATAAAATATCAAAATTATGAACTGTGCATAAAGTTGACCTAGTTATTTTGGCTAATGAAAAATGAAAAAACTAAAGGACGATAACATAAGAAGTAAATCGTAATTAATAACAGTAAGATGATGATGAATGAGTGACATTCATAGTAATTATTTATCGGCAACAGGACAATACATAATAATAAACAAACATTGAATATCATCACCATGTGTACAGCGAAACGCGAATACCAAATATTAAAAAAGAAAAGAAAAAAAAGAGAATAATAATTTAGCTTCTGCACCTGGTGATGGCGCTGCAGCCACGGCTGTAGGGGTTGGCCTGAGCGCCAGGCTGGCAGTTGTAGTAGGAGGCGCCGCGGCGAGAGCAGGGGACAGTGTTCCTCTGGAGCGCACCGTAGCTTATGTACTTCGTGGTGGCTAGGATGCGCCGGCTGATCTCGCTGTCCAGCTGGAACTCTTCCTCCATGGAGGGCATCCACGCCATTTCCATGCTCAGCGGTCCCGCCTCCGCTGTCGGCGACGAAGAGAGGAGCAAAACGGTGGCGCAAATCGCGAGGAAGAGCCACGTATACGAGTTCGCCATTGATGTGTGTTTCTTCCTCTGTTTGCTCTGTTTCTTTATTCTCTGTTGTTGTTGTTGTTGATGGAATGAATGAACCTTCAGAGGAGCTCACACGATAGCAATTTTTCGCTCTGTCTATTCCTTGTTGCTTTGGTTTTGCAGAGTAACGGCAGCATTTCCAGCAACCAGTTTAAAAGACCCTTGCGTTCAACAATGACACTCGATTACCCTTTATTTACACTCTTGCCACTCCCCCAAGAAAAATTAAACCCATTTGTAAATTGTGTGATTTTCATTGACCCTTAAAAGTTCACTGAACCGAGTTTTTTTTTTCATATAAACATTTGAAGGTTTTGAAATATAAATTTTTGAAAATTTATACTTTAAAAGTGATTCTTAATTCAAATTCTTATTTTCAGTTGTTCTATAAAAAATAATTTGGAAATTTTATAATTATATCTTAATAGATGATACCTTTGTAGAAGAATATATTAGTGGAGATAAATAACTATTTATTGTATTTTTTTCTATTATATATACATATATAATATCTGTAATAATTATTTAAAAATAATGAAAAAAATTCTTAATCGGTTAAATGTGAAAAATTTTAGAATGACCATAGATGATTAACATCATTACCTTTTATCTAAAAGCAACTCTTACCATTATATGTTTGAAAATATCTGATAAAAAAAAAGTTCCACTTACATGCAGTAGTTAAACACGACATGCGATATAAAAACGCAGGTATTTCTAACCACAACCACATTCTATGATGTGTGCATTAGTTTTATATTCACCTGCTACTCCAACTATCAATTTTCAAATGTTTGAACATATATATGGCTTTTAAGAATGTCTAACTTTAATGAATACCAGGTAAGGGTTTTCATTGATAGAGATAAAGTTTTGAAGACTTGTTCAAGACAATGCAATGATGGATAACAGCTAAGTTTCTCACGTAAGGATTTAGATATATAAAGAACAGAAAGCAAAGAGAATAACTAATTCATATTTGAATAATACAAGTGCGGCATTGTGAAGGTGGGAACAGAGTCAAGTAAAAAAATTATTCATTTCATATCAGGAGTGTCTCTCTCTTGTTTGTCATTTGAAATCTCCTCTCATAACCTTTTTTTTTTTTTAATAATCATAACTTTCACTTTCTCAATTTTGAGTGTGTTAAAAAATTGCAAAGTTAAATTTTGTAGAGGCTCATATAAGGTATTTTGCTACAAACAAAAAACTTGCAAACCATAGCATGTTAAAAAAATTTATATTCCCAATTTCTTTCATCAAATACTTCAAACAATTTCTTCCATTCCCAAATCCCCATACTCCAATAGCCCACATCATTTTCATTTCCAGTTTAAACACATTTCTGCATTGTGGTTAATTTGCATTTCGGTTCTAATTTTATGAAGGAAATTTTGTTAGTGCGTAGTGGTTTAGTTTTTCTTGATGAATTTCTTGGGACAGAACTTGAAGATGTAATTATACATTGTTCAGTGACTTATTTTATATACTTTCTAAACTATTCATACATATGAAGAGGATAATTTAAATTTCTTAATCAATTAAAACATAATCAAATAAGGTAGTCAAATTTTCAAATCATCAAGAATGTTCATGGCATATATAAGGAAGATTGAAAATATCTAAAGATAGAAAGTACCTTTGTTATTAGGTTAAATTATTCATTTGGTCTCAATTTTCGTTTGTAAATTTGAATTTGGTCCCTCAATTTTAAAAAGTGTTAACTAGGTTCCTAATTTTGATAATTTGTTTCAATGAAGTCCCTTCCGTTAAAATGTGGCAGAAACGACGTTAAAAACACAGTGACGTGGAGATGTTAGACGGAACTGAACAGTGAAGTGGCACATTAGATGTGGTACACATGGAATTTTGAAATGCTGTAATAAATAATTAATTTGGAAAAAAAGTTGAATGTTATTTAATGTTGTAATTAAGATGTAATAAAACAGAGAGGGCATGTGTGTTAAGCTTCAAATTGGGGATTATTCTAGGATTTGCGTTCGTGGACGAAATTGGAGGAAGGAGTGGTTTGACATTCAGCTAAATGGGATTTGACTTCGTGGACGCAGTAGCCACCATGTTTGTGCTTAATCCCCCTCACATGCTAAATGGTTATGAGTCCAAGCACCATCCTAAAGTGCGTATGAGACTCCTCAACGATATTCATTCACTCTGAAATTGCCTTCTCCGACCAACCACTTCGAATTTCATCTGTTCCTAGTCGTTCCCCAGCCCGTTGGCTCTTTTCTTCTCATTCCAAATCCTACCGTCGATTTTTTTGTTCTATTTTTCTCGTTCAATTTTCACTCACATTAATACAATTTTTTCTTCAAATCTTAATGATTGGCATTTAATGTGTACCACATTTAATGTGCCACTTCACTCTTCAGTCCCGTCTAACATTTTCACATCACTGTGCTCTTAACGCCGTTTCTGTCATTTTAACAGAAGATGCTTCATTGAAACAAATTATCAAAACTAGGAACCTAGTTGACACTTTTTAAAATTGAGGGACCAAATTCAAATTTACATACGAAAATTGGGACCAAATGAATAATTTAACCTTGTTATTATTAGTTGTTTTGTTCTAATCGTGATCGAAAAAAGAAACCAAATTTTAAAATATTTGAAAAATAAAAATAAAAGAATACTTACAACCTTTACTACATTTCTCTGTATCTTATAAAATAAATCAACTTCAACGCTTTCTTCTTCTTGGAGACAAGAACATTCAACTCCACTCCTAAGTTGGTTTAATATTCCAATAACCAGAGCACGTTATGTTTTCAAACATCTATGCATATATATATAAAGTTAGTTTTGTTGAATAAAATGTTAGTTCAATATTCATCTAATAGTTTCGATTACCTAAATGTATTAATTAATACAAAAGTTCTCCTTCAATCCCAAAATTTCTTGAAAAAATCCCTGTAATAACATTATTACAAGATGGCATCTTCACCCTTCAACTTTTTACTAATAAATAATGTTTTAAATATAAAGTGAAGTTTGAAAACGTAAGTGGTGACTGGTGAGAATCATACCACTTCATCATCCTAACTTTTTTTCCACTTTAGAGGATCCTTTCCTTTCCCAACCCCACTTGTCTGGCTTCATTCATTGATATTGTTTATGCTATTTATCTTTCTCTCTTTTTTATGTTCAACACCTCATTTTCATACACAGTGATTAAAGATTTATAATGCACCATGTAGTGTATAACAAAGACTAGAGAAAAGAAAAAGAAAAAACTCATTTGAACAGGCCTTTATATTCATTAGCTGTAGCCTTTCTGAGAAAAAATAATTGTAGCTTTCTTAGAATGTCCATTACTTTTGACAAAGGTACAAGAACTGTATAACAGTTTGTATACAATGGAAAAACATGTAATGACACTCAATTCTTTTCTTCCTTTACTTCTATCTTGGATTATTTTGTTTTTTAAGAGACTTGTATGACACATCGCGAATATAAAAGACATTTTCTCTTGAATCAATTCTCCAACGCAAAATATAAAAATTAATTACTCCTCATTTAACATGAATTTTTTATTCTTTAATTAATTTTGGAAATCAAATAGATCTGATTCTGTGTTGGAAAATCAATACACATTGACGCAATACCAAACACACAGGTAGCATATACATCACAGAAAATACATTTCGTTTGGGTTTTTGTCAGGTTTTCCAACTACTTTTACCTTGTACAATATTAATGTTTGTTTGGTAACAGGAGATAAAGCAACAAAACAAAAGATTACACTATCTTAGGTTGGCAAATATATATGGATCTTGATTATGGTTTGACCTTATTTCATTGTCTTCTTATATTAAGGTTCCTGATGTAAGAAATAGCCTTGGAAGTTATACCTATTTTATATAACACTCAACCCCATCATTTGAACAGATATTTTGGTATTATGTGAAGGGAAAGGGGGGACAAAGGGTTGTTATTAGTTCAACTTCAACTTTGGTTGAAAGTGTGTATGTGGTTGAAGGAAGAGATGAAGACAGAAGGTTAGCATCAAAGCACAAAGTTGCTTAGGTATAATGTGGACTGATAGCAAGTGGCACCAAAAACCATACCCTCTGTTTGCTATGGTGGCTCCACCATGGGGTACTTAAGAATCAGAAAGTTTACCAGAAAAAAAAGACCACATATCAGTCTTTTATAGTGCAACTCTGACCTACACACACATCATTGAATTTTTCCCTCTATGATGGTACAATGGAATCTGAAATTCAGTCCCAAATATAATAGCATTACTGAGAAATACAGAGCACACCAGATTTGTGCAGAGTAGAAAAATTGACTTAAGATTTTCAGCAAACAAAAAATCTTGTTTTGGCTCATGATGTTCGCATACCTCTAATGCATATGAGTAGAAGAAATTGACGAATACAATCATAAAAGATAAAACAGATTTATCATTTATTTATATTTCAATGTTTTACAAAAAGTATAAGGAATTTAAGTACCAGTCAAAAGTTTTATATTAAAAGTTCCACACTGAAATAAAATAGTTGAATTGAATGATATATATCAATAGCAAGATTGATCAACATTAAGCATTAATTGTTAATCTAAGTGTAAATAGTTTAAATTATTTGTTTTGTCACATCCTTCAATTTTTAGTTTATTCTTTAAGCTTAGATCATTAGTACTTTAAAAGAAGAATTAGAATGCAAATTTCACTTCACTGAGATAAAAATATCACAAGTTAATCTAAGTGCAAATAATTTGAATTCTTGGTTTTAGGTTATATCCTTCCATTTTCACTTTCTTTTTTAAGCTTATTAGTTCTTCCAAAAGAAAAATTAGAATATAAAATTTCACTTCACTTAGAATTCACAAATCAAAATATCTTTTATCTTATTTTTCTTAACTAAAGTTAGATCATTGTCTAATAATGTACAATAATTTTATATATTTTTTCTTATTCGTACACGTTCAACAATTTTATTTATGTGCTACTCCCACCAAAGGAAAGAAAAGTAGTGCTGAAGAAGGTTCTCCTAGAGGGAACATTAGCCAAGTGAAAAAAAAGGAAGGTATTGAATAATAAAAAAGAAGAACGAGTAATATCGATAAAAAAGCTCTTTAGGATTTAGGGTTCTTGGTGTTAGAACAAATTTTGGAAGCGACATGAACATGTGTGGTGATTGTGCTTCTTATATGATGCGATAATCCCTGTTCTTGGAATCGTGACAGCAATTGTGTGGTAATTTTTTGAAAGTGGCATAATCGTTATTTGATGGTGTTTATTTAATAGAGAAGCACATGTAGATGCAGAAAGAGATATTGAAGAATAAAAAGTTTAATCTGACTCACCAGGAGCGAAGTGCAACGAGACAAAGAGAAGAGTCGTTGGGAGAAGAAGGGTTGGGACCCGCACACATCTCTGTGCCAGACGGTGTTTACGCGTTCCAAAGCTACCAGCTGCCATACCATACCACCAAATCAAGTAATCAAATGCTATAAGTAATCTTATTCTTTCGTCAATCATCAATGCTTATTTTATTTCATCTAAACGTCACCTCTGTTCACTAATTTATACTATTTTTTAATCACCACGCTCTCCGTTTTCATCCATTCGCTGAACGGAGACAAATGTCAGAACACATTATCATGCTTTTATTTATTCCTAAAACAACTCCAAATTTTATCAAATTTGTTAGTTTTTCTTTTTTATTCTTGTCTTTCGTTAATGTCACAACTAATTCAAGAAAACTAAAAACTAATTAAAGAATATAAGATTAAATGAAAGAAAAACAGTGCGATTTTTCTTGGCTAATGAGCAGTATTTTATTGAATAACGGCAAATGTCAAAGGAAGATTTTGCATATAAAAGGATAAAGTCAAATCTACGTTTTTCCGGAATTTGGTTTAAACCGTTGAACGAGTCCCATCAAGTCGAACATCCCAAACACCACAAATTTTGCAGAAAATCTCCGGTACTACCTTCTGGAAGAGTTTGATGGTTTCCGTTCAGTGGTCCAAAGCTCCAAGTCCTCTCGCCTCTAAATAGTCAACCAAACTAGCTGTCAAAAGATACAGCACAACGATGAGATGAGATATGAAAGTTCACAAATGAATATTTATCAAACTACAAACTATAAGGTTATATTCTAGTTCCGTTCATATTTCATTTTAATTTATTTTCTACTTCTGAAAGTTACATCAAAGCATGGATTTTATCCCGAATGTATTCCCGTCCATACGTAGTCGCGTGCAATATATGATAAGTAACAGTATAATACTGCTATCTAATAGCTATTCGTTTAAATTTACAACTAATGGATACAAAGCGTTACCTTCACAATATGCCAGCATTATAATTTTTCTTGGTCCGTTCTATATATCTCGGACTTTAAGAAAGCTTCATATGTATAGATTGAAGCCAATTCCAAACCGATTTGCACCATGCTTTACTGGAAAAATACAAAATTTAGAACCAGAAATAAAAAGATAAAATGTTTTGAGGTTGCATACAGACGAATCATAATAAATCAAGTTATCGAACCTGTGCAGGTTTGCTTTGTAATATTTCCCCCCGGAAGTGTATGTTAATTGTGGATTTGAGGGTAAGGCAGCAATAGTTTGATAGGGTATAAAATTAAAAGAACTTAACTACTAAAAATAGTTCTATATTTTCCCCATAGAAATTCTTAAATACTTGTAATTTGTATCCAAACAGACCCTAAGATTCTGTATTTTTATCTCATCACAACAGCTAAAAGGTTAAATATGATTTTCTTAACCGAACAGAAGCCCAAATCAGGTTCCACATTCCACTCCTTGCAATCAGATCACTTGCCCATAAGTTGACAGCAAAAGCAAAAAACGTTTGAAGAGTTAAACCAGTGGACCATAAAAATTAGCATTTTTACCGGAGCACCTTTTAATTCAACGAGGCACCATCAGCTGTCCATAATGGTTTTAAAAATTATGAAGGGTTATCTATTATCTACAAACCCAATCCAGAATTTGGCAATAAACTAGAAAAAATGCATTATATAGGCAGTTCAAACCAGATACATAAATCATCATGTAGTTGAATTTGATCGAGAAAAATAATGTGAAATATACGTATAAATAAATAATTAGTTGGGACAGGCTATGAATCTTCAAAAGAATAACTACAAATATGGACGTACAGTCAGCAATTGAAATTCTAATTCCAAGAGCAAGAAGTTATACAGAACTAAATTCAACAATGATGAGCGGGTATTTTTAAATTCAACTAAAAAAAGAGAAGCAAAAGGTGAAAATCTTAGATAAAAAAAAGGTTTAATTACTTGTATAGTACCCAGTTTGGGGTTAGTGTGTCAAATAGTTACCCGGTTTTAAAAAAGTGTCAATTGCATCCCAACTTTTGAAAATTGCTTCAATTAGGTCTCTTTCAGACAGAGTTGGTCAACTTGCCACGTGTCAATATATGGTTTTTTTAATTTTTTTAAAAAAATTTTAATTTTTTTTTAATTTTTTAATTTTTTTTAATTTTTTTTTTAAAAAAAATTAAAAATGCCACGTGTCAAGTCTCTGTGTGTGACACGTGGCATTGTCAGTGCCACGTGGCATTGTAATGCCATGTGTCAGTGTCACTGTCAGATCTTATTGTGTTGATTTCAATTTAGTCATCATATATGTCTTTTTGTTTCAATTTAATACCTAGTATGTGTATCTGATTCAATTTTGTCCCAATTTTTTTTTTAATAATTAAAATATTTTTGTAATCCATTTTATAAGATTAGAAATAATTAAGTATAAATATTTTTACAAAATTAAGTACTAATATTTATAATGTTTCTCTCAATTTCAGACCAAATTTATTATTTGTATAAATGTTATACTAATATTTTTTATTAAAAACGACTTTTTAACATATTACTTTATTAATTATTTTTTTATTAAGTATTCATGTTTTGTTAATTTTTATTTTTTTTCAAAATAGAACAATATTGTGTCTTACTAATTTTAAATCAAAATTAATGTTATACTAATTTTTTTTTATTAAAAATGACTTAATAAAATAACTTTTACCACTAAATTTTAATATAAATATCAAATACTTAATTTTTGTAAAACTTTTATACTTAATTACTTTTAATTTTATAAAAAAATATTTTAATTATTAAAAAATATTATGTCAAAATCGAATCAAATACACATAAATAGGTACTCAATTGAAACGAAAAAACATAAATGAGAACTAAATCGAAATCAACATAATGACTCCTGATACTGATACTAACACGTGTCACACAGAGACTTGACACGTGGCATTTTTTTTTAAATTTAAAAAAAAGATTAAAAAAAATTAAAAAATTAAAAAAAAGTAATTTTTTTAAAAAATAAAATAAAATAAAAAAATCACAGATTGACACATGGCACGTTGACTAACGATGTTAGTTAACTCTGTCTGAGAGAGACCTAATTGAAGCAATTTTTAAAAATTGATATGCAATTGACACTTTTTTAAAACCGAATACCTATTTGACACACTAGGCCCAAAATGGATACTATACGAGTAATTAAACCTAAAAAAAGTCATAGTTTTCTTTTTGTTACTACAAGAAAATAAAGAGAATAAAAAACACCATAGTTAAACAACCATAGAATTCATAGTCAATAAAGAATATTTTATTTAATTATATAAAAAATTAAAAAGAGATGTCACTTTTGAAATTGAGGAAGGAGTCACTGAAATAAATTATATGAATCAAGGCATATATTTTCTGTCATTAATTACATAAGACGTGTAGAAATTCAAACCAATATTGATTAGTTTTAAGCAATAACATCTGAGAAGAACAAGGAAATTAAAAACTACGATTTTGAGATATTTGATATAAACGAAGTCAGTTGGCTTCTTGAGTACGAGAAGATAGATCCTAAATTTCAAGAATATGAATAAATGTAAACAATTAATCAGTCTGTCTACGATGAAAGGAAAGGAACATATAACATTGGTTTGCCTCCTTTAATTTTAAGTTAATATTAAACGTCGGATTCATCTAATTCCTCGACAGTGTCTTCATGGTCGGATCACAACATTTATCTCTTCATTATACCACGTTTCCTTAACTTTTTTTCTGTATTATCAGGTGACATGAACGGTCAAGACTTCGATCAATGAACCCTTTAAAAATGCGATCATCGTCCATTTGTCCATTGATCAGGGTAAGAGTTCTGGGGTACATAGTAGGATCAAGAACAGACTAATGGGGGAATACAGGAAGCTTGTCAGAACATATACTGTATCCCCTATGTTTTAAGCGAAGCGAAACAGGTAGACTAATTATCAGTAAGAAACTAGGCCTTTGTGCAGGTTAAATAGTATAATATATACAAGAAAGTCAACAATATATGGCTATTCTATCATTTTAAATGATGGATTACTGGATCAATTAGAAAAAACTTCAAAAGACAAGGCAACCTAGGAGAATCACCACAAGCAGGTAGTCGAGATAAAGGAGAACCATTACAGTAGAGTTGTCTAAATTAATGCTCTTCATAGTATGGCGGTGTTGACTGAATGCACTGCTCATTTTCCTCCTCTTCGTCTTCATCATCCTCTTCAGCCTCAATCCAATTACTGCGGTGATGTTGTGAAATTGCTTGAACATTATCTCGCAGCACATCTGGGTAAAATGTACCAATTATATTAGTTGCTGATGAAACTACAACAACATTTGGCACGCCCCTTAAAAAGCAAAACTAACTAACCTTGAGTCTCTGGTCCATGATTCAATTCAGTTGGTCTGAGACATCAGTCAAGGTACAGAGAGTAAGAGAGAATGAAGATAGCAATTTGCTTTAAATTAAAAGGGTTTCAACAGGCAAACAAGTCTAAAATCCATATAAACGGCTTTATTCCTAGTGTCTAGTTTGAGCACCCCATACTTTGTATCTGCTCTGAGAATTCAAACAGGTAATGGATATAAACAAAGAAATTACAATAACATTTGCAGCTGCAGCATCATCTGGGACAGTAAATCATGATAGAATTTCTAAGATATTGGCACAAACAGCAGTATCAAGGATACAAATTGGAGTCAATGGGATTATTTCCTGCAACTGATGCCACTCTAGAAATTTGCATTGTTCTAATTCTTTGAATTTCTCTTCCACCATCATCATTAAAAACGGTTTCTCCTTGTGCCTGCCGCTCTTCCAAAGGACTAATGCTTTTAAACACACTTGCTGCAAAATGAAAAAGCTTATGAGAATTTTGATCAATAAAAAATTATCCAATCCAAATATTTAAACAACCTGAGAGGTCCGACCAAATACGGGTGTGATCAGATGGAAGCTCTGATGATGCATTTGCTCTACAGTTCTCTTGCTGCATGTAAGATGCATTTCTTTCTTCAGTATGAGATTGTGCTCTGGTGGCCCCCGCAGGAGGTTCTGAGACAGCCCCTTCATGAAGCTGAGATATTAACATGGTTGCCAGCACAAGGGTTGCATCAAAATTTGAGTGAGACCCATCTTCCAAACCGAACTTAGGCGCCAAAAGAACAGGTCTGCTTGCCGAACACAGTATCATACAAGAATAACGTAAATAACAAATAGTAACTACAAAAAACAAACATAAAAGTATAAAATTCCGAATGCAAGAAAATATGTCGATTTATTTGGGCGTATGTAGCTTATTTCTCCACACTAAAATCCAAGACAATTTGTCTATGCATCTTTTCACATTTCCTTAGTTCTATTTGGGGTTTAATCTATGATAATTACACTCATCATAGCAATATGCATGATGCCATAACATAAAAGAGAAGGTATGAATTTGTATTCATAGGACAATCCATGCCATTGAGGATAAACAGTGTTAGATATTAAATACATCTTACTCGCCAGCTTTCTCGAAATGTAAATGGATGTCAACTTCACAGCCCTCACAAAATGAAAGAAATGCCTGCAGTTTCATCAGAAAAATACCAAGTGTATTTTAATACTCTAATTTATCATAGAATGGAAGAAAGAAAGAATAACACAAATTCTGAGAGATAAACATGATAAAATTTTAAAAACATGATAAAATTTTAAAAACATGATAACATTTGACTTAAATCTCTAACAACATTTGCTAAACTCTCATACAAAATCTTACAAACAAAAGGCCATACCTTCAATTCTTTTACACTGAAAGTCACATCTATTGGATCTCCAGTATGAACATACTGCAAAAATTCTGCTTTAGGATCTATCCATAGTTGGGTGTGCAGCAATGTATCATTGTCTGCAATGACATCCACAAACATAAATATATACAGTTTGCAATATAGCTACCAACAAAAGAATCCTCTTTACCTTTGGTTGGGTCCATATAACTTCGAAGTTCAACAGCCTTTCCACCAATTTCATTTGCACCATCAAGAGGTAGAGCAGAAGGTTCTGTTGCAATGATAGTGATCTCTTGAAGAGAGGACTGAAAATTAGCAAGTAACCTGTTCAGATCTCGAGGCCTCACAACAAAGTTGCTGGGAAATTTTTGCCTATCAAGGGACAAGTGTTGTATGTCAGGTTCTACATTGCAAGTAATCCAATAGCTTTTTCTCATACCTGCAGTCATGAAAACGTATCCTTACTAATCGACCTTACAGTCAAACATGTGTTGGAAACCACACACAGAAAATAGCCGCATAAATTATGAGATGCCTAACACCATTTAAACAGTAAATTACATTGAATTGAAGTTACAACAATTTCATTAAGCTCATTTAAGAAAAAAATTGCTACTATAGACTTTTAGAACATTAATACGCAGCAGACTTCAAAATCTGCAGAGGAAGTTGCGTATAGTGATGGGAAGTAACAAATCCTTTAGCTGCTGACCAAGATAAAAGATGCAATTGACACGCAGAAGTTAACCCACTCGAAGAAAGGGGGCATGCCATCAATATTAAAAGTATGTTTCCATAACATTGGCCAAGTACAAAATGTGGCTAGTTTTAATTCAGAAACCAACTAAATGATTGGTCTCCCATGGTAACCAAATTAAATCCAAATGCAATTTCTTGTACTATAACTTTCCCTTGTCGAGCAACCACCAGAGATAGCGTACACACTAAATAAGCAATTTACCATTATAGCAATCCAAAATCCACCGCACTTTGGGAGCATCTGGATCAGGCAGTATCACAGTCAAATGATCAATATTCGTAATAGGTGTCCTTAGAACAGCACAAACAGCCTAATCAGAGTATGTGAGAAAGAACTTGTTATTTGCAAACCTCATTTAATTTAAAGTGAGAAAAGACCGGTCCGTACCTTCAGAAGCACACTACATTGCACGGAATTACCAGAAACAGTATACGCGTCAAAGAAGTCAGGATTGAAAGCGATGCATTCGTAGGCCGAACGCGAAGAATTAATAGTGTGGAAAAGAAGCTTCAATAACAAATCAAGAAACAAAAATTAGTAGTACACCAGAGCATTACACTCCTGAACAATCAATAATCAACATTCTCCAGTTCGCTTTAAAGCACTAATTATGCTCACAAAACCCTAACTAAAGTGTAAGGAGCTACTGCAAACAGTGAGAAAACAGAAGTGGTTTTTCCGCGTCTCTTAATCTGGTTCGAAATTATCATTAAGCAAAATTCCGTTCGGATTGAGAAATGGTGAAAACGGAAATGAAGAAAATGAGAATTGGAGTTGCAGAGGAATGTTATTGTTACCTGAGAGGAAGAGGCTTGAATGGCAAGCTCGTTTCCGATGCGTGCGAGACAAGTGATGCATCGCGCAAAGGTTTTGAGAGCGTTATCGCTTAACTTGAATTCCATAGTTCGTTCCACGCGGCACAGTGCGTAACGCGCTTTATTAGGGTTCGCGTTTTGGCGGGAAGAAGGCTACTATTCACCGTTGGATCATGTGTTTGTATTGCTGTTTTACAGATGTTCATTAATGAAATTCAATTTGTTTTTTAGTTTTAATTTAGGCTTAAATATTTGGTTCTCTAATCCTAGATTTTATTTAATTCACTTTGATTCTTTAGATTATTAAACATATTCAATTTGGTCTTCAATGTTATGTTTAATTTAGCATCATTCTGACTAGATTGACTCCCAGGTCTGCACAAAAAAATGCGGGATGGGTTGAAATGTAGAACTCATTGGCCCGCATAGATCCGCAGCCCGTGCAGGCTAAAGGCGGGACGGAGCGGGCTGGCCTGCTAGCCCGCTTACAAAATTATATGTTCTTATTTTGTAGTTCTCACATCATTTATCACGTTTTTTCTTTCATTTTCTTTTATTTGTTTTATTATTATTATTATGTTTATGTATAACAATTGTATATAAGATAATGATTTTAGTTACTGAATATGAAATATCTTTTTATGCAATTTTAGGTACATGTCTTATAAGGTGACATGTTGCAATTGTACTTTAATTATAATATTGCACTTTAGGTAAACTAATTTGAATTATTTTAATAGAAAATGAATATTAATCATTATGAAAAAATAAAAAGATTTTTATTTTGCTCAACACAAAAAAAAAATTCACTCATCACAAATGCAGGTCAGCTCGCGGGCCATGGACCAACCAGCGAGACAGAACAGACCAGAAAAAAGAATCCAATAATAAACTGCGGAACGAACCAATCCGAACCGTACTTTGCGAACCAAAACACGAGACGGATCAAAACAGACCGGACTCACTTTGTCATCGCTAACTTTGACACGGGTAAGGTGGCATTATCCTTTAATTTCATAATATGTGATTCCAATGCCCCCTTCTTGCTCGGTCCACACAAAGTTTCGTATAAGAATAAGTAAACTCTTAGGCCACACACATATATATTTGAAAATTATAAAGAAGAATAACGTGAAAAAATTATTAAACAGACATTGATTTAAAAAAAAATGGAGCATACGAACTTTAATTTATTATGTCGTGTGTGTAGATTTGTGAAAGGATAGGATGAATTGGATTGAATTGCATCAATGTACATAGAAAAAAAGTGCAACTAAATACATGAAAGCTATACTTGCTATTTTTGTATCAGATCCTCTTCAAGAAATAATCTAACTATTCTATGTATTTCATATTATCCGCCCCAAAAAAAAAAGATTAATCGTGTGTGAGAAGATGAATAGTTGAAGCCTACGATTATTGAAGGTTTGAATGTGAATTCAACTGCTCTTAAAGATAAAGGTGGTTTGGAATTGTATAGAACACAGAAGGAATACTCAACAAAAGAGAAAAGATACAGAGAAAGAACCAGGTTCCTCAGAATATTGATCGGACCAATAGGAAGGGATAGAAAGTTGAGTGTGATTAGCTAAAATCTACCACTACGTTGTGTTTGGTTGCTGCTGAATGTTCATAAGCTTAAAATAGTTATTTTTGCAGCATAAAAACTAGCTAATGAAAACACAGAGCAAACAAGAAAAAAAGGAGAGTAAAACGTAAAGCTAATGACATCATATTCATACTTCATAAGAAGGTAAATTTTAAAATTTCCAGCGCTTTGAATTGTGCAAGAAAAGGAATAAATTCTTAGCCAAATTCTGTTTGGCTAAGAGATAACAAGGGAATCTCCAAAAAGCATAATCAAGTTGATGGGGGAATCGAAGCAAAAAAGAGCTTTTTCATAGATTTAAAGATGGCATTTTCAGCGGTTCAACAACTTCAATCCCATTCCCATTTTCTTATAGCTGAATCTTATTCCAATTTAAAAAATTTCCCCAAAAAGATTGATTCACAAATAAAATCATAATTAATTAATTAATTCGTACCTATAAACAAGATTTGAGAATCTGGGAGACAAAAATAAAATGATTTTACTCAGAATTCAAACGAAAACACCCGGTGTTCACGCATCAAGTTAAAGAGAAGAACACACCGAGATTAACATTAACCTAACTGAAGCACAGAGCAAGTAACTAATTAACTAACTAACGATGAAAAGAAAGTTAGTTAAGGTGGTTGTGACATGATCTCTCACATGATAAAACATGCATTGGGGTTTTCATCGCTGAACAATTCGAAGGAATAAGAGGGTGGTGAAGGTGAAGGATAAGTTTCTGAGTCTGACTCGGACCCAGCGCACCGATACACGTGGGAATACGAATACGGTTGCGAGGACGTATAATACGCAGCACCGTAGCGGGTGACGGAGGGATACGTTGTTGGGTGGTAGGTTCCACCATACACCGGAGATGCTGGTGCATGATAGTGCGGTGGGAACTGATGCCGTGTGGGACTCTCATTGGGTGGGCCCAAAATAGTAACCAGGCCTGGGCCCGGGCCATGTCCATGACCACCGGGCATCTGGTTCCGGTTGGGGTTCCAATCTCCACCAGGGTGTTCGACCACAGTAACACCACCCTCGTTACCGTTGATGACAACATTCCCCTTTTGCCCCTTGCTTTTCGACTTTTTCCCTCCACTCCCACCCTCGTTCGCTCCTCCGTTATCGTCAATTCCCGGCACGTTGATAGTAACCCTTCTCTCCCCCATCGATGACTGGTGACCGGGTGGCAGAGTCATGGCTTGCCTCAGCTCCATCCTCGGCTCTTGGAACTGCAAACCGGCTAAGCCGGTTGCGCTTCCTTCACCCATTCTGTTAACGTTGAAAAACCCTTCGCTGCTTCTGATCATGTTGCCACCTTCCATGATTTTGCCCGTGTCTTGAACGACAACCTTAACAGCTTCCTTTTCGTTGTTGATGTTTTGTTTCTCGTCGCCGCTTGGGTTACTTTCTTCGCTGCTTTCTTGCTCGCTCGGTCTCTCTTTGTTCTCTGTGCTTGCCTTCTTCTTCTTCTTCTTCTTTTTCTTCTTCTTCTTCTTCAGTTCGGGTTGGTCAGGCCACAGTTCTGCTCGTTTCCCTGTTTCCGTTAATTTCTTAATCAAAGTATCGCTGTCCACGTTCCCCTTTACCACCACCTTTTGTTCCTTCAAATCAATCGTTGTGCAATAGACACCTGGCTCAACGAGAAATTCGTAGTAATTAAGACAACCTTGGAATTTCAGAATAAACAAACAACCGTTCACTAGCTTCAGTTAAGAAACTAATCAAACCGTTAACAGAGATTTTAATAGAGTGGTAAGATTGAAGGAAATTTACGAGGATGTTAGGTTTTAAACATGATTACCGTCTATGCTCTGTAGAATTTTCTTTACTTTCCTTGTGCAGGCTTGGCAATGAATGGAGACTTTCAACACACAGCTCTGGAGAACAGAGGCGATAGGAAGAGGATTAGAATCTGGTGGAGATGAGAAATTATGAGAGAAGAAGGGAGAAGAATGAATGTTCAACCTTGCACGTGAGATGTTCTAAACCTTCTTCTGGTTCTCTAACTTCGACTCTTGTTTCTGTTGCAGCCATTGGAAACACAGAAACTAATTGAGATGCTTCAGTTGTGTAGCAGAAGGGTGCTTGAAACTGGTTGAAATGCTTCAAAAGCAAGAAAACGATGCTCTAATACTTTGGCATCAATATATATATCCTATGGAAGTAAAGGGAAATGTATTCTACTATTTTAAGTATTTTACTTTTTTGGTGAAATTCCTTCTTGTTATTGTTCTAATAATTTAAAGCAATGTCTCCGGTCTATACTATTATTTTTTTCTGGACTGTTCTTCAATAAATATTAATATTATAGATTTAATCATTGCTATCAATTTTTTATCGGATTTTATCTAATAGTAACTTTTCTTAAACGTAATCCCACATTTCAAATTTTCATTTATATTAAAAGAAAAATGATTTTTTAATTACTAAATTTTGATAATTTTTTCTTATAACTTAGGTATTATTTTTTAATTGGTTTTTATTTTCTCTTTCTCAATATTTTAAAGTTGTCAAAATTTAATAATCAAAATATCATTATTCGAATAAAAATTAAGATTTAATGTTACACAATTGATATAATTTTTTACTGGATAAATGTCGTACAAATTATCGTTGTAAGTTTTATAGAAAAATTTATGCATAATTATTTAAAAATAATATCAATATAAACATTAGACTTTTAATTAAAATAAAATATAGCAACATATATACTGTTATGTACAAATTACCTTCTTCTAAATAGTTATTAAAAACTTGATGCGATTGTGGTTTATGTAATGGATACTTATCATTATAGCATTTGATGCCTCTTCACCTTTTCTGTTTTGTGAATTTCATAATCAGCCCCTGACACCCTTTGAAGGTGAATTTTTGTTTCTTTTACAATTCTTTTGATATAAATATATACATAAATGAAGGGCAATGCTTGTAACCACTTGCTGCAGAAACAACCCATATTTTCAGAGGTTTTACTTGAAAGAAATGTAACTTTCATGAGATTGAAGATATGTCATAATTAGAGGTGTCAATTTGACCCTAGTTCATGGGCCAGCCCTGGCCACTCTTCATAAAGTCCCCTTTTAGGGGGGTCCTAAATGAGGGGTCCAAAAAAAAGTACCAGCCTCCAAAACCCCCTCTCTAGTGGGTTAGGACTAGGGTTAAGGTGGGTTAGCCCCCCAAATAATACTACATTAAGCCAGAGTCAAAGATTAAATTGAGCGACCCAAACGGGCCCGATGACCCGGACGGGCTCGACAACACGGACGAGCCCAATGACCAGGACATACCCAATGACAAGGACAGACCCGACGACCAAGATGAGCCCGACGACCAGGACGAGCTTGACAACCCGGACATGCTAAACAACACGGACGGGCCCAAAAACCCAAACGGGCCAGACGACCAAGATGGGCCCGACGACCAGGACATGCCTGACAACCCAGACATGCCAGACAACACGGACGGGCCTGACGAACCAAACGGGCCCGAAAACCCGGACGGGCTAGACGAGCCAAATGGGCCCTACGACCCAGACGAGCCCAACGATCTAAACGGGCTGACGACCCGAACGGGCCCAACGATTCAAACAGACCCAATGATCCAGACAAGCCCCACGACCCGAACGGGCAAACGACTCGTATGGACCCGACGATCAAAACGGGCCCGACGACCCGAACGGGCCAGACAATCCGAACGGGCCCGATGACCCAGACGTGCCAGACGACCCAAACAGGACCGACGACCGGAACGGACCCAACGAGCCAAATGGGCCCGACAATCCGAACGGGCCTGACGACCTGAACGAGCCTGACGACCCGAACGGGCCCGACGACCCAAACAAGCCAGACGACCCAAATGGGCCCGACGACTCGAACGTGCCACACGACCCGAACGGGCCCGACGACCAAGACGTGTCAGACGACCCGAACGAGTCCGATGACCCGAACGGGCCCAATGACCCGAACGAGCCCGACGACCTGAACGGGCTCGACGACCCGAACGCACTCGACAACTCGAATGGGCCGGACGACCCGTTCGGGTGGTCGGGCCCGTTCGGGTCGTTGGACATCTCTAGATCATCGGGCCTATATGGTTCGTTGGGCCCGTTTGGGTCGTCGATCCTGTCCGGGTCGTTGGGTTCGTCCGGCTCGTCGGGCCCATTCGGTTCATTCGGTCCCTCTGGGTGTCGGGCCCGTCTGGGTGTCAGACCCGTCCGGGTCGTCGGGCTCATCCAGGTCATCGGGCCCATCCTGGTTGTCGGGTCCGTCTGGGTCGTCGGGCCCGTCCGGGTCGTCGGGCCCGTCCTGGTTGTCGGGTCCGTCTGGGTCGTTGGCCCCGTACGTGTCTTCGGCCCCATCTGGGTCGTCGGCCCCGTGCGTGTCTTCGGGCCCGTTCGGGTCGTAGGGTCCGTCTGGGTCGTAGGGCCTGTTTGGGTCGTCAGGTCCATACAGGTTGTCGGGCCCGTTGGGGTCGTTTGTAGGGTTTTTGGCCCTGTGGGCTTCTTTGTTGGGGGCTTTTTTTCAATGTGGGCTTTTTTGGCTCTAGCCCACATGGGTCAGGGCCAAACCCTGTGGACTGGGCCAAATTGACACCTCTAGTCATAATTTCCATCAATATCCAAGCAGTTGCAATTGAAAATCGTTTGGGAAAATTTACTTCATAGTTTCTGGGACTATTACATGTGTACATGCCCATGGTTTTAGTCTAGTTTTCAAGCAATTTTCTAGATTGAAAAAATAGTTTTCCAGAAATAGAAATGCGATCCATTATCATGCGAAAATTGACATATTTTTTGTACAGAGATTCGTTAGAAGTATGGATATGTGGTGTGGTACATGACGTTGGAAGATGAACTAAATTATGTTGCATATATACACACTAAATCGTGGATGAAATTGAGTCAAGCACTTTGGTATATGTTGCGATAATCATTTAAGGCTTTCTTCGATGGTAACATTAATTGTTAACAATTTCATCGTTCATTTTACATCAAAATGATACAATTTCTTTTATACATGTATGTATAAACCTCAACCCACTGCAGCTAGCTGCTTATCTACCCAGTACAAAAAAAAAACCCAGAAAATTATACACGTTATCACAGTTAAGAAAAAATAACGAATTATGACAAAAGAATTTAGAAGTTCTCTTTGTGAAAATCGAACTTAGTGTTGGTTTTTCTGGAGAAGTCAAGAGAAAGCCTTTTAAGTTCTCCAACCAATGTGTGCGCCCCACAGTAGAAAACACCTGAAATTAATCGATTTGTATAGAAAAATGAGATAATATGATACAAAATTGAATTGAAAAAATTGAACTTGAGCAATATTAGAGTACTCACCAACTCTTTTTCCAGGGTGTTTGAGTGCAGTATGTTTAAAAACACTGCGCCAATTTGGTCTAGCAAAATGTGTCTTCACCCTTGTCCCTGAAACAATATCCACACCACTTTTCGCGTGGTGGAGAGATTGAAGCATGGTGATCAAAGCAGAGCGAGCATCTCCTTCCTCGTACACACTTGTGCAATAGTTGTGAAGCTCGATTATTCCATCTTTGTCGTACTCTGCAACATCATCCATCACACCCTTGAACCATTCGAAGGAACCTTGCTCACGAGTGACCCAGTAGAAATAGGCCCTGTTGGTGGCAAAAGGTTTCCTCTTGTTGTTCTTAACTCCACTTTCTACCATCCCTTCTTCTAAGTCTTTCTGCTGTTTCATGTTGTTCAGCACGTCTTTCAGGATACTGATCAAAGGGGTGGCTCCAATTCCCAGACCCACCAGAAGGATCACTTCGTAGTCTTTGTAGTCTTGTGCTGGAGCTCCATAAGGACCATCGATCACAAGCTTTGGCATCCTGCAAAAACAATTTCAATTTCACCACAATCAGTATAATACTAGGAATCAGTTTTGGTGTTTTCAGAAGTAAAATCGTTGCCTTTATCGTTCAACTTACCTTGGTATGTTGTTTCCTTGTAACATATCAGCTCGCAGAAGACCACTCTGGTCACCACTTGCTGGTTGACATGCCTGCATAATGGAATAAATAACAAGGTAAGGTATTACATTATATGCAACATTTTTTAGGATAAATGGTTGTGTCTCGAGCAAAATTTACCTTGGCAAAAACATTCTTAAGCTGTGATGTCCAATCACCCAATGTCCGAATGTGAACGCTTACATAGTCATCTCCTGGGGCTGATGTAATAGAGAAAGGATGCCTACACAACAACGTTGTCAACTTCGTCAACACCAGAAAGTTTTAATAGTAATGTGTAACAGAATAACAGTAACAAAAAAGGAATGTTTATTATACCATTGAAATGGAGAAACATCTGAACAGTTAACGAAAATATACTGTCCACTAGAGTACTTGAATCCTTGTGGTTTAGATACATGTAAGGCCAACACATTTCCTGGGTACACTGCCACCTGAGTTTCAAGAAAAATGCATTGAAAACATTAGTTTATAATAGAAAAAACGAAAAATTGAACTTAATAAGAACTTCAAGTGAGAGAAGGTGATGTTTTACCTTCAAAATCTTGACACTTTTGTAGCCAGACCTGAAAGCACGAAGCAATCGCTCGCATGCGTATAGTATCATAGGAATTGCAAGATACATCCAAGTCTGTGGAAATAAATTCTGAATTAAGAACAATATTTCATATGAAGCAAAGTTAAAGGGTGGTAATAGTTGATGCATGCGTGCATACCGTTTTCTTGTACCATTCCTTGGAGAGGTACAAGTAGTATCCGTGAACGATGAAAAGGGCATAGACGATGACAAAAAGATGATGAGAGTACCAAAAGGCGTTGAAGCCAGTGAGCTTTTTGAGAGGCTTGGGGAGGTTCAATCTGTTTCTTCGGAACCAGGGTTGAGCCAAAGTGAAGGCAATAGCCATAAGCACCACAATGGTTATCCCGGTCCAACCCTCTGTCCCTTTCACGAACCACCAATAATCATCGGGTCTCTCTTCTCCAAAAAATGGCTTCATGGGCTCATATTCGTCATCTGTCGTATGTAACAACCTTGGGAAGTCACATGTTAAATGACAAAGTGCATGTATCCCAACCCCAATTGCAATGCCAAAAGCTATCACCTGTATCAAATCAAAACCATTATCAGCAAAGAAAAACGAAACTATGTACTGTGATAATGATAAGATAATCTTCGTGTGACACATTATGCTAATGTTATTACCTTGTGAAAGTTGATGTTGTCGTCAAAGGGAACAGCCATGCCTAACTTGGTTTTACTTCTGAGCCAAGTGATGGTGTTTCTGCAAACGGGTAAGAGGATTAAGGCCATGTTGAACTTGAGGGTCTCAGCAGCACCTTTGGCTGCTGTGACACAATAGCCCATGACGTGGAACACGGCACGGTGCTTGTACTGGATGAACTTCCAAGTGAAAAGAGCAGCACAAATTGCAAGCCAAAGAGCAATAACCCAGATTCTTTTCCAATTGTCCTCCACAAAGTAAGCCAGTGCCCGGAACCCACGCTTTATAGGGTTGTACTCTTTGGTTGGGACCAGTTTCTGGCTCAGCATTTGACTCATCACACGACTATCCGTTGTTATGTGAGTTGATTGTGCTGGTGCTTGCAGAAGAAGCATTTCCAAGTTGTGCAGCTGCAAGTTGCAGTGGGTGAGTTGAAAAGTTTGAAATTTAAGACAAGTATTCTTAGTTTTCAGTAGTTTGATGATAGAACACAAACCTCGATGTATCCAAGGTTGTCTGGATCCAACTCCTCCATGATAAGAGCTGCATATTCATCTGAACGTTCTTGTAGTTTCGACAGCTTATTAGCCGAAGCGCTTAAGGCGATAATCTGTAAAATCACATAAAGTTCACATTTCCATAAGTTTCTTGTAAAATCACCTTTAGTTTATTGTCACTGTAAAAGAGTGAGCTCTTATAATTATTTTTATCACAGTAAACACTCACCTCTTGAACTTCTTCTTGGGTGATTCTTCCGTCGGCATTTTTGTCCACCCTGACATGAATTCAAATTATTTAGGGACAGTTTCGCAGGAAATGGGTGAGGGTCCAATCAAAATTCAATAATGTTGACATTGAACATGAACTAGTAGTTGTTTTGTTTTGTTTTTTACTTGGATATGTATACTACGTAAACGTAATGTTTCTCAAATAGCTGCTGATAATTTCACACAGAGTTTTCAATAGTCAACCCATCCATCCGTTGACTGCTTCTTTTTCCTTAAAGGGCAAAGCTTTAATTTTTTTTTTCCCTTTCTTTTAGAAGTGTGCATGTTTTTAATTTGTCTTTAGAATATTCAATTGTTATTATATATGCTGATTTCTTCGTACTTTCTACCCTACCCTGGACTATTCCACACCTAATCCCATTACAAAATATGTTTAGGTTTGAACAACGAATAAAACAACTCACACCAGTAAAGAATTATAAAAGATTTTTTTTCCCCTAAAAGTGTTTAAAAGTCACATTTTACAACAACAAATAAATATTTGACATTCTCGAAGAATTTAGTCGTAAAATAGGTGAACACTTCTTAATTTAGATGAAAAAAATTCAATTTGTTAAACAAATGCTCAGAGAAAAAATTGTGTCCATGTTTACCTCTTTACCTATATACAACTATTTTTGTACCAAAAAAGTGGATAATAATTAACCATGAAAAAGGACTGGTTGTGTCATAAACAAATGTAATTAATTAACCTCAGAACTATTTTCATTAATTAAATCATTCATTCATTCTTACTTCAACCACACAGCAGCATTAATTGCGAAAAACGTCTTCAATTACTTAGAGAAATGTCTCATTCCTATTATTGCTTCCCATGTTTCACATTATAGAGTCAATAACTGGATTATGACGCGTGTTTCATATGCAAATGCACGAAATGCGGCGTTTTTTTTTTTTTTTTCTGTTTGA
>Ga0214544_1004789_pt1 | contig 26839 bp, 19 predicted proteins | sample CNSS3metaG_FD_160074 | JGI IMG/M metagenome (GOLD analysis project Ga0214544, IMG submission 160074) | Root nodule microbial communities from cowpea collected in UCLA plant growth center, Los Angeles, California, USA - CNSS3 | ecosystem: Host-associated > Plants > Roots > Nodule | place: USA... | reverse complement strand
TGAAAGGAACCTTCACATCTAGATAGCTTGCTATCTTAATGTCCAGTGGGGATTTCACTTAGCTTTCTTAATCAACTCACACCATATTCAATATTCTTAAAAAGGAACAAGATAATCCTTCATCAACATGTTACGAAGGCGGTGATTAGATTATGGGTTCTGGTCTCGTTTAAAGTCGTATACTCATTGATGTTGCCAGTATGGTAAAGAAGTCATGGTTATCTCTAAGAATGAGCTAAGGTTGAGATGGTGGTTTTGCTACAAATGCGGCCAAATGGAGATTCACTCGGGTGTGTGGTGCTTTCGTGGGGATCAAAGTATTTAAATTCAAACCCAATTTGAATTGTTTCCTTTGCAAGGTTGGGACATAATCTCAAGGGTGGATTGGTTGCTTTCTCAATCTCATTCCGATGAGTTGGGACAACCAACAAGGTGGTGTTCTTTGATTGGAAGAGATAAGTCAGTGGTTGCATATGAAGTATGGATCAAGCTAAATAGTGGGGGCAGAGTTTCACGTGAATCAAAATCATCTCACAAAGGAAAGTGAATAATAGACGCAAAGGATCTCAATGGTATAAGAGTTTATAGACGTGTTCTGAAGCTAGTATTAGAATTTTGACCTTGGTGGGGTGGAATTCACTTTTGCATTGGTGTCTGAAGAAGAACTTGTGTCAATAGTTCCTAATTGGATGGTTCCTACTAAGAGTTTGAAGTTAATACGGAAGTGGAGGAGATGTTGGAGAAGTAGTGACTTATACTAAGTATAATCACAAAGATGACTGCAAGTTGGTGGATCTTAGGGGAGAGCTAGTGGTAGGATAGACTGTGCAAGGATAAACGTTGGATAAGGGAGGATTGGCTTTTCAAGCCTATGGTTTTAAAGAGTGGAAACATGATGAAGGTAAGGAATTTCAAACAGGTTAATGGTATCATCAAGGTTTAGTGGCAAGTTTTTCAAGTGTGAAGAGAGTCCTTAGAATGTTCAAGAGGAGTATTGACAAAGGTCGGAGTGACTAGTAAGACATATGGTTTAAAAAAGATGGATGTGATGCTGAGAAGATAGGATGTTAAGGCTATAAACAAGGGAGTCCAAAGGGTTTTGCAAGTTTCATAGAAGTTTTGGAAGAAGGTTTCTCAGTGATGATTGATTCCTTGTCATGACAGACATGAAAGGAGCATCATTTTGAGTAAATAAATAAGTGACCTTTTGTGGTGATCAGAGTTGCGTAACGAGATTATGGCAAGTGATACTTATGAAGGGTAAAAGGTGCGTGGAAAGAACTATCTTACTTATGACCTAGTGGTTACTACGACAACTAGTTCTTTATAAACAACAAATGTGTCGTTCTTATGAGTATCAATTAAGGATGTTCAGTGACCAGTTACTCAAAGAAAGTTGTGCTAGAGAAGTAGGAGATGGTTTGAGTTATGATTTCAAGTTAGGGTGCCAACTTGGAAGTGAGAAAGTGGGGGTAGATGTTTAGCCAGAGAAGGGAATTCAAGATCCTTGATTTGACGAGGTAAGAGTGAGAATTGGTTGAGAAACATAAGTGTTTGGGTTGGGAAGAGAATGTGTGAGGAGACTTCATTAGTCTAGTCATTTGACTAGCACTAGTGAGTCTCTCAACAAGGTTGAGAAAAGGCGAATCAAAAAATCTTAGTTTGAGGTGTATCGTGGAGTTGCGTGGTACGAACCGGATTAGAAATTTGAAGTCAATGGAAGTTATGGTTCGTAGGTTTTGTGGAATGTTGCCTATAAGTTAGGGAATTAAAGATGAAGATGTGATGCCAAGACGATATGGTGAAGGAAGCAGTTGAATGTTTAAATGGGAAGTGGAACAACTCAGTAGTGAACTTTGTTGCCTTGGTTGAAGTCAACAAAGGAAGCAAGATGTAGGAGTCTCGTTATACATAAAAGTGGTCAAAAATGTTGATGGTGTGGCAGTAGGCCAGCACTCAAGAGTGATCAAGTCAGTGGAGTGATGCATAAAGGAGTGAACAAGGTGATGTGAAGTGATAACGAACATGCTTTAGTTTGAGACTTAAGGCCATCTGAGACGTTGATAAAAACCTATAGGAGGTAGTGGAGAGCATATGGTAAGTGAGTCAGTATAGCAGATACAAGTTAGTGGGGCATGTATGGAGGAGCATTCCAATTTTAAGGCTGGAGGATTAGGAGTGCTTCGAGAGTAGTGACTAAAGTAATCTACATAGTTGAACACATATCGCTTAGCACAGAGGCAAAGTTTCCAGTGACTATAGGTGTTGGAGTCGTTATATCCGTCGTGTTTGAGTGGTGGTTCTCAGAGGAGATAAGGAGAACATAGTTCCTTACTATCTCATCGATGAATTTTTGAGGACGAAAATTTTTGTTGTTGGGGAGAATGTAAGGCCCAATTTTCTGCCCTAATATTTTAAGGGTTGCCTTAAAAATTGTTAGGCCTAAAGGCTGGCTCAAAGGATAAAACCCACTCCTAAGTCTGCCCTAACTCACACTTTCTACTCACTTTCAGAGAACCTTGAGTTGCTGTCGTCAACCCCTCTGCTAGGGTTTGTTTCCTCACCGTTGTCAAGTTCGCTCGAGCTCTTTCCTACTTAACGTAAATTACCCTTCGTCTCGTACCATCCCTCCCTGGTTATGTTTTCGTATTTTCCCAGTTAGGGTTCTGTAGGGAGCTCATCTTATGTTTTATTCCATTGTTTTTCCAGTTCCCTAAACTGTTCCGGAGCTGCTGTGCTCACTTTTGTGGTGTCGAGGTCCCCTGCTAAACCCTTTCCAGGTAAGGGAAGTTAGAACCCTCTTATTTGTTGATGTGATGACGATTGTTTTGCATTTGTTCCATGATTGGTTGAGTTGTATGTTGTTGTGGATGTATGAGCTGGTTAGCATTTTTGTTTGGGTATGAAATATGAATGTGGCAGGGAGAAACAGTGGCGAGGTTCGATACACTCGCCCAAGTGAGCCTGTCTCGCCTAGGTGAGACATGCAAGAACAGATCAGAGTTGCACTCGAGCTCTCACTAAGGCGGAAGCCCTTGTTTTGAGCGAGACACTATCTCGCTCAGGCGAGAGATGCTCGCATAAGCGAGGACGCATGAGAGCTCTTGGCCTGTTACTCCTGTTTTACCCAAGCGAGGAACCTAACCTTTGGGCGAGGGGTTGTCTCGCTTAGGCGAGGAGGGCTCGCTTAAGCGAGCCATGCGAAAGCCTCCCCATGCCCCTGTCGCGATCTCGCCTAAGCGAGGGCACTCCTCTCGCTTGAGCGAGGACTCTTGGCTTGAGCGAGATCTACTTCGAGTTGTGTTGTTTCCTTCACTTGGCTAAATGAAATGTTTGATTTATGATGTACCCTATATAATGTATGAGACCTGCGAAATGAAATGCATGAGATAAGCTATGGTTATAAATTGGATTGATATGATTTCATGATCTCGGCATGTGAAACACATGAGATGGTTGGTGTTAAAGTGGCATGGTATTGGCATGAGCTGAAATTCCACAACTATAGTTTGAGAGTAATGAAAGGGTATGGAATCACTGGGAAAGAAATGAAAAAGGTGAATTATAAAGAGCTGATATGCGATGTATATGTATATGTGTGATAAACCTTTCTTGATTGGTCTGGTATGCTTAGTCCGTGTCAATGCGTAATTCCTTGGAAATCTCTAGGTGGGATTTCAGGGTCGTGCTTCAGTGGTCGAGACGTAATTCCATGGCCCCTGTTAGTGGGTGTCCATGGTGGTGCCCCATCTATATAACTTGGTAAGGATTCAAGGTAAGGATTGCATCCTGACACTTTAAGGAGTCAGTTAGTCTCACTTAGAGCGGACTAACACTTATGGTGAGAGTAATAGGAGGCCTAAAACTCATTAAGGGCTAACCTTGTGTGTGAGGGAATTGATTCATTATAACACTTGTAACACATAGCTCGGGGATGAGCAGAGGTATCCACCACAAGTGCAAGCATCCGCTGAATCCGACCAGGTTATATGTATCTTGATGAGTCGAATCAAGTCTTAGTGTATTGATTGGAAGGTCATAACATGCTTGGAATGATATATGTATATTGGACTGTGAAGGCATATCTGATTGCATGATAAAATCTTTTTGGCTCTAGCTTACCCTTTACTTATTTGATTGTCTTGTATGTGATTCTTCTCTTTTGCAATGATCATCAATTTATTGATGTGAGCAGAGACGAGAGGTTCTCGCGGTCAACAGAGGAATGGTGACTCCATTACGTAGCCCGCTTGGGCTGGATCCTGTTTTGTGGATTTTCTTTTAGGGCCACGACCCATGTAGTATCACTGCCCTTTAAATTCCAATTTGTTTACTGTAGAATATTTGTACCTGGTTCAGTTTGACTCCGTTACGCGTTTTGAAGATTTGTATGGAGTTACTTTTAAACTCCGTGACTGCGCTACGATATTATTCTAGTGTGACGCTTCCTTTATTTACGTTATTAATTAAATAGGGTGTTACATCGTTTGTGTGTTCGCATTTTTTAATTTTCAAGAAATTTAAGATAAGATGAATAACAAATATATAATTAATTTTTAATATAGTCTTTAAATGTAAAATTAAAAAAATAAGATATGTACAAAAAAATAATTTAAAATAATGGTTTAAGACAAAAGAGATTTTTAGAATAACGATTAAAAGTAAAATATTTATCAAATAATTAAGGGTAAAATTGGTATTATGAAATGTGGACACAAGAAAGAATCCTCTTTATATATTGTTATAGATTATTATTATTATTATTATTATTATTATTATTATTATTATTATTATTAGTTTAAGTATTTTTTGTAAGTTGTTACTCTGAGTTGATATGAAAGTAAAATTTTAACTTAAATTTTGTATTTGGCAGTTACTTTTTTAACATTAGTTTTCAATTGTATTTATTTTGTATGAGTCATATTACACAATATGTCTATATTCTACCTTAACAAACAACACGTGCATACAATTTTATTTTAATATAACATACAAACATTTATATCTGCATGTGTTTCTATTTAAAAATTTTAACATCAATTCCATATTTTATTTATTTTGTATGAGACCATATTATACAATAGACCTACATTTTACTTTAACGACAATTTGTACATACGCATCTCATTTTAATATAATATACATTTATTTATTTCTACGTGTGTTTTTATATAAAAATTTTAACATCATCTTGAATTTATTTATTATTTTGTACGTGACCATATTATATAATATACCTATATTTTATTTTAACAACGACCAGTCAAGATTATAATTGTAAATTTTAATAATGTAAAATCTTGTTTTGTTACAGGTTACTTCAATTTTATAATTTAAAAGAAACAAATTTATAATTACTTATTATTTTTTAATTTTATCATTATTATTAATATTATTATTAGTATAATCTATTATTATTATTAATATAATAATAATTATATAATTATATAATAATAAAATATAATTATAAAAATAAATAATTTATTCAAATATAATAATAATAATATTAATTTTTTTAATCTTAATAATAAAAAAAAAAAAAACGACCCGTGCATAGACACGGTCTCATATTAGTTTTGAGTAAAATAAGGAGTATTGGAATTTTGTTGAACAAACTTCTTTATTATATCTTCAAATAAAAAAAATCATAAATTAAAATTAAGTAATTTTGAATAAAAAAAGTCCAGTTGTTTGTTTCTAGCAAGCCCATTTTTGCTCTCTCCAATTCCTTCTTAATTTTTTAACATTGTTAAAAAGAAGACATTGGAACAATCGGAAGTGGTTTAATAACATGGAAAATACCAACTTAATAATTTCTTAAATACAAAGTTGCTTTCCCATCACTCTAATCAGCAATGATCAACTTTCAAAATGAAAGCATAATTCATTTGAGTTAAGTGATTTTGTTTTATTGGAGCTTGTAAACTTTCCATTGAATTGTCACACCAATTGATCTTTTTTCTTAGTGCACCCATTACAAACCAACGGATATTACATAGAATTTCTTCTATCAAAGCGTAATATGCCATTTAAAAAGTCACATCCTTTCTTTCTTTTTTTACCACTGCATATCCTAAATTCAGTTCCAATAAAAAACTAAATTATTTAAAGGGTAAAAATGTCTTTCACTATATATATATTCCAATTACCGTCATGTATACTAAAATGTAAATGTTTTACTGAAGATAATTTCTTTTTCGATGAGAAAAATTTAAATTTATGTTGTACATAAAATTATTTATATATAAAAAGCGAATATTCTTCTTTTAACAGAAAATAAATTCGAATTCTTGAGACGCCGCGTAAGGGTAAAAGTAAAATGATGGCATGGGAAATATGATAATATGATTTTTTTTGTACCTTTTAGAAAAAAACATGCAATAGCAATATCGTTAAAGTAGAAAACAACACAAGATCCAATTCATATAAAAAATATTCGAAACTGCATGGGAATGAATGCAGGTGCAGGAAGCGCAGAGAGTCCACGCTATCGAGATTGTCGATCACGCGAGTGGGTGGCGCGTGTACGAGGCTTGTATTTGTAGCAATAGCACAGTGAGAAGACAAAGCGCACTCGTTTCGTTGATCACCGTTCCCCTGCCGGTGACGGAATTCAAAAACACCCGCCTCTTTCTCTCTCTCTCTCTCTTGCTCTGACCAGAATCTGTTCCATTCATCTTCTCTGGTTTCGATTCCAATTCGCTGGGGTAAGAATTCGATACACCGTTTTCGTAGTAGTGTAGGGGAATTTCGGGGTATCTGATCTCATTATGTTTTGCTTCATTTTCACGTTTTTCGTTGCGTTACTTCACTCCACTTCGCATCGCATTGCCTAACTCCACTTCCCTCGCATTTTCGATCCTACGCTGGTTTTCCTACCGCCTCTGTTTCTCTCTCTCTCTCTCTCTTTCACTCTTGTTTTTTTCTTTTAAATGATTTTCAAACTTTTGAAGTTTGTTGTTGATTTCATCGATTTTGTATATGCTATATCAATTTGCATGTCTATTCGTGCGAGTACGAATTTCTTTCGTCCTTTTTTTATGTGTTGTTTGCTGTGTGAAAGTGTTTGATAATCGGTTTATGTTTTTCCTTTTTATGTATTGGATTGGCATCATCCCTCTCTGAACTCTAAACTTCTTAGAAACAATATAGAAAGAAGCTGAAAACGTTTAGCGGTTAAACACTCATACTCCAGTTATATTTCATCGAGAGAGAGAATAGATGTTCTTCTGCTTGCTAGGGTGTAACCACTCTTCTTCTCATGCTTGGTTTGTAAATCAAAGGTATTGTAAAAAGAGATTCTTATCTTTAAAAATAGATGGATTGACGTGTTTGAAGGAAAGATGGTAATGAATATGGGGAAACTATGCTTGGTCTGTACTTTAGCCTGTGATAGACTTGTGTCACAGAAAGTTTTATGTTAGAAAAATGAAAGATGGGGGATGATAATTTCACTCTGTATTTGCGTTTGTTGTCTGTAGTTGGACTGCATCTCTTTCTTACAGTATGTATTGTGTAAATTGAGAGAAAGGTAGGAATGCTATGGTTGCATAATGATCGCAAGAGGTGGTTCCATATTGGGAGTAGCCTGAGGGCTATTGGTTAATCTTCTGGTATTTAGGCGCCTGAAATCTCTTCGTAGTTTCATTTCTCTAACTGGACAGAACAAATTCAGGTGAGGCAGGAGACAACTTGATTATCAGTTTCTCTTGTTACTGCTGTTGAAAATAAGTACCTGACTAATTAACTTATCAATCAAACAACAGTGGTTTTGAATTGGGAATGGAGAGATAGAGAGAAAATGGTTGTGCTTTATAACTATTACATGAATTAACTTGATCACAGTGGACTATCTACTATTACAGGAATTAACTTAATATCTTGCTTTAGAACTTTGAGGTTTGTGATCAACTGCAATGATGATTTCATCAGTATGTTTCTGGTTTTTACTTGTTTTCAGGATTGGGCATGCTTTTTATCTAGTCTGTCTTTGATGATGAGGTTTTATAATCTTCAGAAGTTCTTACTAGTGAGTTGCTTTCTTTATTGAGTAACTTTTTTATATTACAGACTAGAGTACTTTTTCCTTTCACAGATCTGAAGATTGATGACAAATAGTCTGGTTTGGGTATCAAAAACAAAAATCAAGTTGAGTGGTATTTTGCTGGTGAGCATTATGGGGAAAAATGCAGGGTTTAAAATTTTATAAATTGACTGAAAACTGATATTTTATTCTTTCAATCAAACAATGAAGGAAAATAATGGAAGCACATCCTACTTTCTCCATTGAAAGATCAAAGCAACTCAATAACATGGGGATGTCTGGAGCACTTTCTTCATCTTTGTCAATCCTTCCAATACCCACAGAAGATATGTATCCTAGGCTGCCTGAATCACAGTTGGATATTGTAGAACAAGAGCTTGTGACAAGACCTTATACTAATTCAAGTTATTTGAATTCAAATGGAGTAGTTGGGCATATTTTTTCGTCTTCTTCTGGATATTCAACTGACCTTCATCACTCATCTCTTTCACCTGATGAAAAGCACTCTACTAACGCTCGTTTTATTTCACAATCATCAACCAACATTGCCCAATTTCCATTATCATATTCTTCGAATACTGGACCACCAACTTCAGCAGCACCAAGCCATTTTTCCAAAGAAAACAGTGCTTCCTGGCATACAGAGTCCCTGCCCAGTTTTCTGGATTTTCCTGCACATCACTCAATGGACGATAACAGAGTAGAAAGTAGTGATTGCCCTATAATGGCATCCGAGGAGTATTGCAAGCAAAATGATTGGCAGGAGTGGGCTGAGCGGCTAATCAGTGATGATGACACTTTGACTTCTAATTGGGATGACCTTCTTACTGACAACATTCGAGACATTGAGCCAAAGGTGAACTATTTCATAACTCAAATCAATATTTTCTTTCATAGGAAACTGATACATAATTTATTTAAGGAATATGATCGGATCTCATTTCGTGGCTTTAGGTGCCATTCCAGGTTGCAAAATCACTTTCACAGTTTCCAGGACATCAATCCCAAGGTCTACAACTTCCTGCTTCATATGGAGACAATTGCTCTGGAGCTACCCTCTCCTCCTCATCAAATTCTACTCCTGCCAAGTCACGAATGCGTTGGACACCAGAACTTCACGAGGCGTTTGTGGAGGCTGTCAACCAACTTGGGGGAAGTGAAAGTACAATAATCTATTTTTCTCTGTTTGGTAAGTCTTTATCCTTATTTTGATAAACTTTGTTCTCATTTTTTTTTCCTGTTTTTCTGTCTTCTTTCTGCAGGAGCTACTCCAAAGGGTGTGCTGAAGCTCATGAAAGTTGAAGGATTAACTATATATCATGTGAAAAGCCATTTGCAGGTATGTGCACTTTGCTTTTAACTCCTCTGGTTTGTTTGGTAGCGTGTGTACGTTTACTGAAACAGATTTGGCTTGGGATGAAGAAATACAGGACAGCTAGGTATAGACCGGAGTCATCTGAAGGTACATAAATTATGTCTCGTATAATATTTACCAGCATGCATTAATTATAAATACCTGTTTTGTTTGAGTATTCTTTGATGCTACTGTAATATAAAACCACTCTTCCACTACAACATTTATTGTAGGATTAAAAGTAGATCATTCTTGATTGTGAACAAGGTTTTCTTTAATATGCTTTTCAAACATAAGAAAATGTTTTACTAATTTATTAAATACCTATTAATGCATGGTATCTTGTGCATTCAATGGTTACATTAATGCAAATCACCTTGAGTGACAAACTATTGAATCGTGTAAAGCACTTAAAATCTAAACTGATGTTGATGAGTTTAATCCTTTGCCTGTAAGATCGAGTTAGATACGCACTTGGATTCTTTTCCAATACTATACATATATTAGTTGTGAATGGCTTAACTTAATATTTTTTGAGAATGTAGATACTTCAGAAAATCTAAACGTATTTGAATATATTAAGAAAATTAAATAACCTTTTGGGTCTTTATATTAGGCAAAAAACCCTCACGGATGTTGATCTCACATATAAGCAAAATTTTAATTATTTTCACCCTATTGCAATGAAATTATTCCTAGAAAACCCTTCCTTTAACGGAAATTTTATTTCCAGTGACTCTTGTTTCCTATTGAAATCAAGTTCCAATGAAAAATAGTTTTGGAAAGAAGTTTATTTTTTATTTGGAATTGTTGCAATTAAATAATTCTAACCAACTTTCTTAAGTAGCATAAATTAGTTTTTTGGCTTATTCAAGATTTAAGAAAGTATGATTTTTTTTGTTCGTTTTGATTCTCAGAACTATTTTTTTTTTCCTGTTTTGCATCCTTATGTTAGACCTCTTATAAGTAAACTATAAGAGGAGGAACCAAAAATAAGGAGTCTGCAAGGTCTATAGCAAATAGGACAGTTATTGTAATAGTCTTTGACAGTTCTGTGTTTAGTTTGACAGTTTTCTATATTTTATTAGGGCCAAGCATAACTGCTTTTAGGCAGTTATTAGAACAAGAGAAAAATAGAGAAAGGGAAGGAAAGCGGGGAGATTAGACTAGAGAGAAAATCTGGAAAGGGAGAGACCAAGATCTCGGTAACTTGGAAGATGCAAACTGTCCTGAGTGTTGTTCTTTTTCAATTTATGTATTTTGTTGTGTTTTGTGTAATTTGGTAAATTGCAGACCAAATCTTGTGCCAGTAATTTAATATATTTTCTATACCAGTTGGTTTCTATCAACTGGTATCAGAACGTGTCTGGAGACCCTCATGGTGACAACAAGAAGCATGGAAGCAAAGGTGGAAGCATTGGAGAGGGGGTTAGAGGGCTTGTTGGCAATGCAGTAAACATGGTGAGAAAATGCTGAACAGTTAAACTAAGTTCAAGCATCCATACGTGAAACTCGTGTGAGAAAAGAGGAAGAGAACAATGATGGCATTTAACCATTTCGTGTGGGTTGCACACAAGGGAGCCATACGGGTGGACGATACATAGGTGTAGGAAGTTATAGATACCGAGTTTTGGTGGTGAGGATGGATATGGATGGATAACCCAAGTAGAGCAATATTTTGACTTAAAAGGGATGACAGGAGAGGAGAGGAGAGGAGAGGAGAGAAGAAATTACAAGTAGTGATTGTGGCAATGGAAGGGAAGGCACTGACTTGGTATAAATGGTGGGAGTTTGCAGAACACCAACCAACGTCGGAGGATTTTAGGGCAATAGTGATTAGATGCTTCTAACCCACCATGGTTGAAAATCCTTTTGAACTGTTGTTGAGTCTTAAGCAAACAGGAACAATGGAGGAATATCGGGAGAAGTTTGAACTCTATACTGGTCCATTAAAGAATGCAGAACCAGTATACTTGAAGGGCATATTTTTGAATGGGCTTAATGAATTAATTAAGGCAAAACTTAAACTCTACCCAACGAAGAGTTTGGCTGATTAAATGGATTATGCACAATAGGTTGATGAGAAGAATCAATTGGCGAAGAGAGGGAGCATTACTAGTACTAGTTGGAGTTGGCCAACTCGCACATCTAATAACATTCGCACAATCACGTGGGAACCGAGATGATGGAAACATGACAATGAGCAAGGGCAAGGATCCACTTGAAGAACTTGGAGACCTATGACAAGGGCTAGAGCAAGGAAAGCAAAAATAGCTCTGCAACAAGTGTTGTCCATATTATTTGAATACAAGCCCAAGTTTCAAGGAGAAAAGACCAAGGTTGTGAATTGTGTCATGGCCTAAATGGAGAAGGACTAATATACCAATTTGCTGCAGTTTCTTTTAAGTTATTAGTTTGTTTAAATAAGGGTCCAATGCTTTGTAAAATTAGCTTACCGAATTATGTTTTGGGTTAACCAATTTGGGCTTTAGTTTTGCTTTATTTTCAAGTTGTAATAAGAGCCCATTTGCCAACTTAAGAATCAGCATTTGGGAGACAAACAGGATGCATAGCTGAATGCTTTTGGGGTGATTTTTGGGTTGCCAAATTTGTAGTTACAATCAGCTACAAAGTAGTGGGATCATTAATAGCTTAAGTGGGATGTAAATGTAATTTATGGATCTTTTGTAATTCTGATGGTTAAAGCTTCTATATATGCTAAATCATTTTTATCAATGAAAACAAGTTGAGTTTTGTTCAAAAATTATCTCTTCTAACTTAGTGAGAGTGATTCTCTTGAGTTCTTGAGTGATTCAAGAACCCCTTGGTTGTATCAATGGACTTCCCCATCCTTTGTGTATTGCCTCTCTTGGAAAGAGTGATTCTTTCCTTCCTGGGCTCTCACGAGTTTACGTAAACTCTCAAGTTTGACAACCTTGCTCTCATGAACAAGGTACTCAAGCTGTTTTTGAAGAAATTTGCTCTAGTTTTCTTTGATGATATTTGGATTTATAGTAGCAATGAGGAGGAGCATCATCAACATTTCAGCATTGTGTTAGCATTATTGAAAGAGAATGAATTGTTTGCCAATAAGAAGAAATGTCATTTTTGTCAGTCCCAATTGGAGTATTTGGGTCATATCATTTCCAAACATGGTGTAGTAGCAGACCCAAGTAAAGTTGAACTCATGTTGGATTGGCCACCGCCAAAAGATTTAAAAGCTTTGAGGGGGTTCCTTGGTTTGATAAGTTACTACAGAAGATTTGTTAAAGATTATAGCAAGATAGCCCACCCTTTAACCGAATTGTTAAAGAAGGATAATTTCATTGGACAACAGAATCCCAAACAGCCATGGACAAATTAAAAAAATTGGTGGCAGATTTGCCTATTTTGACAGTTCCAGAATTTTCCAAGACTTTTGTTATAGAGACAAATGCTTCCAATCGAGGACTCGGTGCTGGTTTAATGCAGGAGGGAAGGCCAATGGCTTTTCTCAGCCAAACACTCTCAACCAAGGCCCAATACAAGTAGAGTTAATGGCTATTGTGTTGGCTGTTCAAAAGTGGCGCCACTACTTGCTGGGAAGACACTTTATAATTATTACATATCAGGAAAGGCTGAAGTTTTTGACGACTGAGCAAAGGGTGGTGGGAGAGGAATATTTTAAGTGGACTTCTAAACTCATGGGTTTGGATTTTGAAATATGTTATCATTCAGGCAAGGAGAATGGGTTGGTAGATGCTCTCTCTAGAAAAATGACCTTTTCAGCCTCAATATTCACTTTGACCAATTACCAGACTAGGAATCTGAAATCCATGAAGACCCTCATCTCCATGGCATTATTCATGATTTAATTCAAGACCCAATTTCTCATCCAGATTATAAATTTCAGAATCAAAAGTTGTCCTATAAAGGTCGACTAGTGCTTCCAAAAGGGTCTTCTAGAATGCCCTCATTATTGCATGAATTTCACAACTCAGCTATGGGAGGCTATTCTGGATTTTTTAGAACCTATAAAAGGCTTCCAAAGGTGATATTTTTGGGAAGGCATGAAGAAGGATGTGCAACAGTATGTATCTACATGTGAGACTTGCCAAAGAAACAAGTATCAAGCTTTATCCCTGGCTGGACTACTTTAACCCCTTCCTATTCCAACTCAAGTATGGGCTGATATTTCCATGGATTTCATTGAAGGGCTTTCCAAGGCTCACAGGAAGGATGTCATTTTGGTGGTGGTTGATAGGTGGACTAAGTATGCTCATTTCCTTACACTTAGTCATCTATTCATCCTTTTACAGCCAAGGTGCTTGCTGAACTTTTTGTCAAAGACATTGTAAAACTACTTGGTTTTCCCTCCTCTATTATTTCAGATCATGAGAAAAAATTTCCCAGGCATTTCTGGTCTGAATTATTCAAAGCTGCTGGCACAAAACTCAGGTTCAGTTCAGCCTACCACCCCTAAACTGATGCCTCACTGACACTCAACCCAAGCAGTGGCCTAAGTGGTTGAGTTGGGCTGAGTTTTGGTTCAACAGTAATTACAACAACTTTCTGAAATTAACTCCTTTCAAGGCATTATATGGTCGAGACCCACCCCACCTACTCAATGCTGCCACTGTTCCATCAGTTGTGCAAGATGTGAATGTGCTAACTCAGGATAGGGATCAAATGTCGAGGGATCTCAAGGAGAACTTGGCCAAGGCACAAAATCTAATGAAGAGGTATTTGACCAGTTTTGACGTCCTCTCCAATTAACTGTTGGGGATTGGGTGTATATTAAGTTACAACCCTATCGATTACGGTCCTTAGCTCGGAAGAGTAATGAGAAGTTGAGTCCGTGTTTTTATGGGCCTTACCAGATCACAAAACAGATTGGAGTAGTTGCTTAACAATTAGCTCTTCCACCACAGGGTAAGATTCATCCGATGTTTCATGTCTCTCTATTGAAGAAGGCTCTTTCGCCCTCCATAAGGCCATAACCTCTACCTCCAATGTTATAGAAGAACTAGAATTACAGGTCACCCCAGCTGTGGTGAAAGTGGTGCGCAATTCCCCCAATGGGACTGCAGAGGTACTAATTCAGTGGACAGATCTACCAGAATTTGAAGCTATGTGGGAATCCATGGAGACCATTATGCACCACTTTCCTTCTTTTCACCTTGAGGACAAGGTGACTCTTGGGGGGGAGTATTGTTAGACCTCTTATAAGTAAGCACTATAAGAGGAGAAACCAGAAATCAGGAGTCTGCAAGGTCTATAGTAAATAGGACATTGTAATAGTTTTTGACAGTTCTGTGTTTAGTTTGACCGTTTTCTATATTTGATTAGGGCCAAGCATAACTGCTTTTAGGCAGTTATCAGAACAGAAGAAAAATAGAGAAAGGGGGGGAAAACAGGGAGATTAGACCAGAGAGAAAATCTGGAAAGGGAGGGACCAAGCTCTCAGTAACTTGGAAGATGCAAATTGTCCTAAGTGTTGTTCTATTTCAGTTTGTATTTTGTTGTGTTCTGTGTAATCTGGAAAATTATAGACCAGATTTTGTAACAATATTTAATATAATTTCTATACCAATTGGTTTCTTATCACCTTATTAAAGGAAATGTTTCATTTTAGTCCTTGAAGTTGTGTTCATTAGTGATGATGGTGTGGCTAACACAAATTGAATAAGTAGTTTAACTCATAATGACAAAACGAAAGCCTTCTCATTAGAAGGAACCTATTTCAAAAGTTTATGATTGTACACATACGGGAACCACAAGTTAAGACACTAAAATTGAAAAAAAAAAAATTAATAGGGTCACAAACAGCAAAAAAATAAAGAGGAATAAAATGAAAAGGTGCATAGAAACTTGTATAAGTCTAATATTAGATTTAATACATGACAGTAAGGGGATGAAACAATTCATAACTAATCTAAGCCTTTTGGATATTTCCCAATTCTCTGTTTCTCCATGAACCACCCTCTGTTTCCAGAAACCTATGGTTTCTCAAGAAACTCAAAAATCGCCGATTAATTTGTCTGAGAAATTGACCAAGACCACAGTGATTGTTGTCTTGAAGTGTTGTGTTGTGTTCTGTCTTGAGTCAATTCCTTGAAACTAGAGTCATAATCATCTGTGTTGTGAGCTGATCAACAGTTCGCTCGTTGACTACTGTTGGCAGGAGTAACGGAGAAAAAAGCAGGTTCCATTGAAGATATGGCATCTCTAGATTTAAAAACGTAAGTATATACTATTTACTGCTTTGTAAATAATTTATGTTATGCAGTATTATCATAAATGCTGATACATCAAATCGATAACAGAAGTTCATTCGTTAACATGACTTTTACTGGTGCAAATGTTACATTCTCAGAAGAATTTGAATTGATTGTGTTGCACGTTATGATATATGGAATGCGCTGTTAAGTTTGTTTCTTCAGATGGCAGTTACTATTTTGTATCTTACCACTTAACCTAAGCTGAGTACAAATATCAATTAAGGGCAAGCTCAGGAATGAATATAAGGATTAAAATAGAAGAGGCTTTGTTACTTATCTTTGAATAGAAGCTACGACAAGGTCCAAAAAGTATTAGTCTTTGGATCACCAAGTGGCTTAGAATTTTCACTGACTCAGGATTAAGAGCATAAAGGCCAATATATGGTCTTATATATTAGCCTTGTGGTTTCATGTAAAGTTTTTGGTAATATTTCAGAGGCAGTAATTATTATGCTGAATTTACTATTGTATTACTGACAGTGGTATTGAGATCACTGAAGCTCTACGACTACAAATGGAGGTTCAGAAGCGGTTGCATGAACAGCTAGAGGTATGAACTTGATTCCTCTAGAATTTATTTCGAACATATATCAATGAATTGAATGAATTTGTATACAAAGGGTGGTTCAAAGGTTTGTTCAGCTTGAAAGATTTATTTATATAGCAATCCATATTTTTGAAACTACAATATCGGTCATTGATTATAGGCACAATTAACTAGTCATGAACCGTGGTCAAAACATTCATATGCTTACACAAGATCATGTAAAAAAGTCTCCTATATACTCATGAAAGTTTACTTAATATTAAAAAAGTATTGAAATATTTACATATAACATATATTAATAAATAATACTAATACAATAATAATACTTCTCAACTCGATTGATACTAATACTTCTCAACTTTATTATCTGTTACTTGAAAAAACACACATTGTATTTTAATAGTTCGGTAGACATTTGGCTTAAACCTTAAAATAATGTCATAGAAAAATAAAATCACAAAGGCTTAATGATTTAGTCCTCTAATTTGTTAGTTTATTCATTTTGATCCCTTATTATATTTTGGTTTAATTTAGTTCTCCAATTGCTTAAAAAAGTTCAATTTGGTCCTCCAATTATTTAAAAAGGTTCAATTTTTTAAAAGTTTACAATTTTTCTATTTAAAATTTTGATTCAATTTAATCTTTCTATTTCTTACAATGATTTAATTTTGTCCTCTCCGATTTGAAACTAAATTAGTAATTAAGCTTAATTATAATTTATATATACATGTTAAAATAATCTAAAATAGTAATTAAATTTAATTACAATTTATACATACATATTAAAATAATTTTTTATAATTTATAAATTCCACTTAAATGTTCAAATTTTTTTACATTTAGGTAGAGTGATTTTATATATAAATTATAAATTTTTTTTAAATGTATATAAGTTGAAATTAAACTTAATTATTCATTTAATTTGAAATTAGAGAGGACAAGATTGGATAGATTTAAAAAACAAGGGATTAAATTGAATAAAAATTTTAAATGGTGAGAAACTAAATCGAAATTTTTTTAAAAATTGAATCGTTTAAAACAATTGGAGGAATAAATTGAATCTAAAAATAAAGGAACCAAAATAAATCAAACCAACAAATTAGAAGATCAAATCACTGATTAAACCAATCTCAATATAAAATGAGAGTTTGGAAGTCAGGTTCCTCAGGTTACTGAGAGCAAATATTCACTAAATGACAAAATCACAATAGAGAAAATAAAACACAAAATCACAAAAATTAGACTCAAATGGAACTAGGAAGAAGAATGGGTGTCACTGGTTGTTGTCTGGCTGCCTTCAACTGACTGGTCTTGGTGAACACAGTCGGGAAGACCAGATCATTGTCAGAGTCGCGAAGAGGAAAAAAGCAGAGAATACATGAGAGAGGATGAAAATCGGGAGACTATAAAAACAAGTTTGATTGCGAGAATAGAATACAAGAGAAGCCTTGAATATTTGTTTTGAAAAAAAGGACTCAAAATGCCCCTATGCAATGACGCTGTGGAAATAGTCTATAATAGGTCTATTGGGAGATTATATCTTATGCGGATCTTTTTATAGACTCGATGGGTGGTCATGTGCAGAAACTGTTACATACCTTTAAGAAAGCTATTTTCATTCCCTAAATTCTCTCTCTAAATGATTGTTGAGATATCATTAAAATATTCTCTATTTGGGTTATTGAAATCTAATACATCTAATACATACAAAAGAGTTATTGAACGGAGTATCATCATCATAAGCAGAACATCAACTCATACAGCATACACAAAAGCTAAGAAAGGAATACGCCAGTCTTACTTGCATATGCATTTGCCTACAAGCACAAAACATTTTACTGGTAATTATTTTTAACATAAAATTCGAGGTTATCAATTTTTTACTGGCTCAGCTTGTTCTTTGGGAATTCAGTTTTGTTGGTTGATTGGAGGACCAAATATCAGAACAATCACTGGTTTTCCAATCCAACTAGCTGGTTTGGTTTGATATTTTCAACTATGGTTGCAATTGCCATGATTATAGAAGTTCATGTTTTATGGCACATGGGATTTGCGAGAATAATTTTTTACTTGTAATTGAAATAGACTAGAAGTGAAGTCTGTGTGTTTGTAAGTTAGGTGAAAGAAATTGAAGGGATGTAGATGTTCTCTAGAGAAATAATTCAATATTGTTTATTGTTCATCTTGTTTCCTGTATTCTGATTTATATTTTATTAATGTATCGTATAACAAATTATAATTCATTTACTGGTCATTCCCAATCTTATATCTTTGATTTGTTGAAGATACAAATTGTAATTGTAAGATTCAGCACTTTGTCATTAATGTTGTGTTATGTGGTTGTGATATCTGTTTCGTGGTTCTAATATCGTTCTTCTAATCCGCTTGTTTTTTGTCAGATTCAAAGAAATTTGCAGCTGCGAATAGAAGAACAAGGAAGGTACCTCCAGATGATGTTTGAGAAGCAATGTAAATCTGGAAGTGAAGCGTTGAAGGCATCATCATCTACCATTGAGACTCAATCTGGAGTATCTTTGAATGCCACGAGAGACTTCGCGGTCAAAAATGTTTTAGAAGCATCACAAGTAGAGCATTGTAGGTCAGAAGCTGATCATGCTAACCGCAGTACCACAGTTGAGGAAGGCTCGCTGGAAAAGGGTGGGAATGCTGATTCTCCCAAAACTCAACATGTTATTGCTAGTGATGACAGTGCAGAAGCCCCAAAACGTCAAAGAACAGAGTAAGCCATATGATGGGTGGAGGTCGTAAGTTATGAGTTTCTTCTGTCCTATTGTCATGAAAGAGTGCAATGTACATTTAGCAGATGATGTCACCTCAATTGCTTAGGTCAAGTTTTGTTGTTATAAATCCTTTTTGTTAGGTAGTTTGTAAATGTCAGTAACTGTAAGCCATACTTGAGCTTGCGCATACTCTATCCTTGGAATGCAGAACCCTTTATGCGCCCTGGATTACCGTTCCCCACATCAATAAAAAGCAAATAATGAGTCAACTTGATGATGCGCAAACACCTTTTTCCTCTTTCCTGCATCTAAGTAAGGCTTAATACATATTTTGTTTCTATTTTTATTGGGTTTATTTAATTTGGTCCTCAAGAAGATTTAAAGAAGATTTAAGTAAGATTTATAATTGAATTTCAAAAGTAATTAATAAAAATACTAATTTTAGAAAAAATATTAATGTAATAATTAGAAAGGAACAAAATTGATTCATTTTAACAAAAATTATGATTAAAATAAACAAAAATAACGAATATAGAAATTTAATTGAACAAAAATAATGAATATAGGAATAAAATTGAATAAAAAATAATAATATAACCACAAGTTGACATGTGACACTAATATTAATATGTGATACAATTATTAATTACTTGACATGTGGACAATTTTTTTAAAATTAAAAAAAAAATAAAAAAAAATAAAAATTTTAAAATTTTAAAAAAAAATTAAAAAATCATGAGCTTACACATGGTATGCATGGTTAAAAACCGTCAACTATTTATACATCGTTAGTAAAAAAGACCAAATTGACTAAAATTTGACGAAAATGAAATACTAATTAAACACAAAATGAAAATGAGAACCAAATTGAACAAACACAACAAAAACATACATCAAATGTGTATTTAAGTGTAAAAGTAATTACTAATTTAATTTTTATTAGTACAAATACTTTTTAGTTCCTTGTAATTTTTAAACTTTGTGTTATTGTCACATAAACTAAAATTAATATAGAGATTGGAAGTGACAGATTACAAGTAATACATTTTAGTAATAAATTTTAGGATTAAATATTATTTTATCTATTAACTTTCAGTGAATTTTGAAATCAGTCTACTCCGAAATATTGAACCAATTTAATCCTTCATCTTTCGAAATACGTAAATTTAGTCATTTTAATCAAATTTGGTTAAGTTTATTTGATATTTAAAGCGCATTTCATAATATTATTTGACTTAATATTAAAGTAAAAAAGCAAAAATATGTAGTATAAACAACTCAAATATAATCTTGAAATGCGTACGAAACATCAAATAAACCTAACAAAATTTGATTAAAAAGACTAAACCTGTAAGGCCCAGTTTTTTTTTTCTACTACCTTAATTTTAAAGGTTGTCCCAAACTATTGAGCCCAAGGGCTAGGCAAAAAAGGGAAACCAGACCTAACACACTCTTCTCCTTTCATTTCAGAAAAGATAGCCGCCTTGCTCTCCCTTCTCCTCCTACAGAGCTCTGCTAGGGTTTCGGAGTTTAATCAGATTCAAGTTTAGCTTGACCCTGTCTTGCTCACGTAAGTGTCCTTTAACTCCTATCTTCCTCCCTGGTCTAGTTTCATGGTCATTGTTGGGGTTTCCGCAATAACCCCGCTTCTGTTCACTATTTCTAGCTTGCAAGCCTAGTTCTAGAGTTGTTGTGCTCCGTGGTTCAGTGTTGAAGTCTCGTATAAGCCCCTTTCCAGGTAAGGGAAGTTAGGGTTTTGCTAAATCGTTGGTTTCCAAGTTTGCTTTGATAATATTTTCGTGATTTGATGGATTGTTTACTGCTTTGAACTTATGAAATGTGCTATTGCATGGTTTGGATTGGATTTTTGGTCTATTTCGCGAGTGAACAGTGGCGAGAGCTGTTAATCTCGCCCAAGCGACCTTGCCTCGCCTAGGCGAGGTGAGCAGAGACTCGCTCAAGCTTTTTCACGCGAATGGTCGCTCAGGCGATCATCTTAGTTTTGAGCGAGCGAGCGTCTCGCTCAAGCGAGAGGAGTCTCGCCTAAACGAGAACGTGCAGAGGCCACTATTCCTGGATGTCAAGCTCTCGCCTAGGCGAAGGGAGCTCGCTTGAGCGAGAGAACCTCTCGCTTGAGCGAGGCCCTTCAGCCTAAGCGAAGAGCTGGGCGAGGGTGCGCTCTGGTTCTGTGTTTCCTTTCCTGTTCTTGAATGTTTGGCATGTAATTGATTGGATTATTGTATAATGGCATGAGGGGGATGAATATGCATGAGTAGGAGGGTGTATGGGTTATGAATAATGAACATGAGTTGGTTGGTTATGAAAGTGGCATGGTAATGAGATGAGCTAAAACTTTATATTAATGGATGGGGTATGAGGAGTTGGTATGGTTTGACCTGGAATATAAAGGAGGTTGATTATAAAGGGTGACATGAGATGTATATGCGTGATGAATATATTACTTGGGTGTTTAAATATGTTTGGTATATTACTAAGTGAGATTTCAAGGTCGTGCTTCAGTGGTCGGGACGTAATTCCATGATCCATGTTAGTGGGAATTCATGGTGGTGCCCCATTTATATAATTTGGTAAGGATTCAAGGTAAGGTTGCATCCTGACACTCTAAGGAGTTAGTTAGTCTCACTTAGAGCGGACTGACTCTTGTTATGAGAGTAGTAGGAGGCTTGAAACTCATTAAGGGGGATTGAAACATTGCAACACTTGTAACACTTAGCTTGGGGGGTGAGCAGCTGGGGGTGAGCAGAGGTATCCACCACACGTGCAAGCATCCGCTGAATCCGACCAGATTATATGTATCCGGATGAGTCGAGTCAGAGTCTAGTGTATTGTTTGAGAAAGTCATAACATGTTTGGATGATATATATATATATATATATATATATATATATATATATATATATATATATATATATATATAATACCGCTTGGATTGGATAATTGCATGTGACTACATGATAATTTGTTTTGTATTCTAGCTTACTCTGTTTGTTTGGTTGGTTGTCTTGTATGTGGCTCTTCTCTTTTTGCGATGATCATCAATTTATTGATGTGAGCAGATGCGAGATGTTCTCGCGGTCAACAGGGAAATGGTGACTCCGCTGCTTAGTCATCTGTGCTGGATTTTACTTCCTTGGGATTTCTTTTTGGGGCTATGGCCCATGTACTAGTCTATCTTTTAATTTCCCATTTTGATTACTGTTGCACTTGTATCTCATTAGTTTTGGCATCGTGGTGTGCCTTGATTAATTGTAAGGAGTTAAGTTTAAACTCCAGGACTACGCTGTTATATTATTTTAGTGTGATGCTTCCTTTAATTATGTTTATTAATTAAATGGAGTGTTACAAAATCCATATAGTTCGAAATATGAAGAATTAAGTTGGTCCAAAGTTTTGAAATAGACTAATTTCAAAATTCACTGAAAGTTAAAGGACCAAAATCATATTTAACCATAAATTCAATGATTAATTATATTTTTATATTTAACCCTAAATTTTAGCAAAATTGTGTAAGGCCCACTTTTCGTGCTGCTTTTTTTTCTTAAGGTTGCCCCTAACCATTGGGCCTTAGGGCTGGCTCAGAAGGGGGAAAACAGACCTAAATCTGCCCAAACCCTAATCCTTGTGCTCATTTTGCGTAAAACAGATTCCCACATTCCTTGAGCTGTTGCCGCCTCTGCTAGGGCTTTACTCTCACCGTTACGTTAAGCTAGGAGGACCAGTTGTTCCAAGTAAGTTAACCGCCCCAAACGTTCTCTCCTCATTCTAGCTTTATTGTCAAGGTTTTGACAGAGGTTCCCTTATTAATCCCATTTCCGCTCTATTTCTCTAATCTCTAGTTCATTAAGATAAACTTGTAGCTGCTGTGCTCGTTATTCGGGGTTGGGAGTCTTGTACTAGCTTATTCCAGGTAAGGAAAGCTAGACTTCATGCTTTTGATTCACTATTTGGTGTGTTTTGGTCCTGTTTTGAATTTTGATGATAGTATGTTGTTTCTGATGGTGCGAAAATGCTTTGGGTGTTGTTGTGAGCGAGTCCATGTTTGAATATGCGTGGTTCAGTGGTGAGTACTGATATACTCGCCCAGGCGAGCTCAGCTCGCTCAGGCGAGAATAACGGGAATTCGCCCAGGTTTTCTGCTCGAGCGCTCGCCTAGGCGAGGGGCTGTATTTTTAGGGACGAACTGTCTCGTCCAAGCGAGACCGCCTTGCCTAAGCGAGAGTTCGCGAAACCTTTCAGGGGAATTGGCGCAATCTCGCCTAAGCGAGAGTCTGCAGCTTGAGCGAGAGCACTCCTCTCGCTTGAGCGAGGACTCCCAGTTTGAGCGAGACCTCGCTGGAGTTTTGGTTATGCTTCATTTCATGAATATTGTTGGTTGTTTGATGGGCTGGATCATTGATTTATTGTATAAAGGTGATGGATATGCATGTGCTATGTATGTTATGGGTGGGAGCTACTTAATTGATGATGAGCTTGGCATGATATATGATTGATGGTTAATCATGTATACTAAATGACATGTTAATGGTATGCATAGGAACTCCATGATTGGTTGATAGTGTTTGGGAAAGGTTTGTATAGGACATAATTCCATGACCCTCGTAGGGGGGCCTGTGGTGGTGCCTCATCTTAAGGACATAATTTCGTGGGCCCTTCTAGGGGGAGTCCACGGTGGTGCCTCAACGATTTGGACTTAATTCCATGAACCTCGAGGTGAGAGTTCACGGTGGTGCCTCGAGATTAGGACGTAATTCCACGAGGGTAACGTGGTGGTGCCTCACGACCAGGACGTAATTCCACGAAGGCTACGTGGTGGTGCCTCTTGCAAGGGTGTAATTCCGCGAAGGCCTCGTGGTGACGCCTCACTACTAGGACATAATTCCACTACCACGTGGTGGTGCCTCATTAAGTTTATCCAGATAGTCAAGTCTTGGTGTTTTACATGGTTTGGTACCTCATATGTGGATGTCTGCTATGTATGTTTGAATATTTAAATTGTATATTTAGTGTATGATATGATGATTTCTTCGCTAGCTTACCCTTTCGCTTGCTTGTGTGTCATGTGTGGTTTCCTCCTTCGCGATGATCATCAACCTTGTTGATGTGAGCAGATGTGAGAACTTCCGGCAGTGGTAATAATAATGGAGATGCTGCGGTTTGATGAATCTTGGACGTCTATCAGGCTCACTTTGGAGACCCATAACCTTTGGGAGTATAGTAGTAGTAGTCATCTCGCACTTGACGAGACCTTGTACCTTGTTTAAGCCGTGTAGGGCCTTTTTCCCTTTTTGGTTATGTTGGGATATTGTGTACTTCATTTTCCAGTTTTCCGCACTCTCTGAATATTGTTATATGTGACGTTTTATTTAAATTGATTTTATCCATTTAATTGAGACGTTACATTTATGGTGTCAGAGCGATCGTTCCTTAGGATCCATGGTCTAGTGTGCCTGCTTAGCTACCGTTGTGTCTTTTGTATTGCTAGCTAAGTTTCTCATCTAACCAAGTTGACTCTTGTTTTCCTGTGTGCCAGTGACATGGCACCTCCACGTAGGACTTCTTAGTCATCTCAGGGCGACGCACCAGATATCGCTAGGGCGATAGAAGCGATGGTGGCCGCCTTAACTCAACAAAGCACTAATATGATGCAACATCATGAGGTGTCGATGCAACGCCAGACAGCCTCTTTAGAGCAGCAACAGATGGTGATGCAGCAGATGGAGGCTACGAGATTGGCCGCTGAGGACGCCCACAAACAACACATGGAGGCCCTCCGCCAGCTGGAGGAGAACATGGTAGCTGCCCCTGTATTCGGACCCGAGCCACGACCTACAGCCAGGGAGTGGAGCTTGGAGGACTTTTTGAAACACCACCCAGTGAAGTTTGGGGGCAAGACCAGTCCGGACGCAGCAGATCAGTGGCTGAAAGATCTGGAGAGAATATTTGATGCCAAGATGTGTCCCGAGGAGAGTAGACTTGCTTTCACGGTGTATATGCTCACGGGTGAGGCTGAGCACTGGTGGGTCAGTTTGAAGTCCATGATGGAGGAGAGGTAGGAAGCAGTTACTTGGGAGGTCTTTAGGAGAAAATTTCTCTTAGAGTACTTCCCCGACAGCGTCAAATATGCCAAAGAGGTGGAGTTCCTACAATTGACCCAAGCGAACAAGTCTGTGGCTGAGTATGCCGAAAAGTTCAAGCATCTCAGTCGTTTTTATACCATGCCACTAGATGAAGAGTGGCGATGCAGGAAGTTTGAGAACGACCTCCGCGGGGATCTTTGTTTGATGGTGGCCCCGCTATCCATCAAGGATTTTGCAGCCTTGGTAGAGAAGGCCAGAGTCATGGAGAAGATGAAGGTGGAAGTGGAAACTCAACACTCTCACCAGCAGCGAGTGGGAGGACCATATGGATCCAGGCATAGGCACGAGGAGAGGAGGAAACCCTATACTAGGCCCCATTCCCAACCTCAGGGGTCTAGGGAGTCTTCTTCCCATCAGGGCAAGATTCAGTGCTACCAGTGTGGGGGACCGCACAAGAGGAATTTTTGCCTCCAGCTTGCAGGCTTTAAGAGGTGCAACAATTGTGGCAAGGAAGGTCACTTTGGCAGAGATTTCCCCACCCTCACGAGGACAGCGACACGTCCCCCAGTTCCAACCCCAACTCAGAACCAACAGAGGAAGGGAGGCAACAGGCCTCAGGCATCGGACAGAGTATACGCCATGACTGGAGCAGAGGCAGCGAGTTCAGGTAACCTTGTTATAGGTCATTATTTGATAGTTGGGAGGACTTGTTGTGTGCTATATGACTCTGGAGCGACACACTCATTTGTGTCAGATGCATGTGTGAAAAAGTTGAGTCTGCTGGTGTGTAAGCTGTAGTGTGAACTTGTGGTGTCTACTCCGACATCGGGTTTGGTCAGGGCGTCATCCTTATGCGCTTGGTGTCCAGTGGAGGTAGAAGGACGGAGGTACAAAGTGAATCTGATCTGCCTACCTCTACAAGAGTTGGAAGTGATCTTGGGGATGGATTGGCTATCTGCCAATCGCATCCTTATAGATTGCTGAGAGAAAAGGTTGTTGTTTGCCAACTCAAAAGAGCCTGAGTTGTTATCATCCCAGGGGGTTGCAAGAGAGATTCAGTTGGGCGCTCAATGCTTCATAATTTTTACTCATCTGGAGCTGGAGAAGGAGGAAGGGACATCGACCATACCAGTAGTACACGAATTCGAGGATGTGTTTCCAGAGGAGGTACCAGGGTTACCACCCAGTAGAGAAGTAGAGTTCTCGATTGACTTGGTACCTGGAACCGGGCCAGTGTCGATGGCTCCATACCGGATGGCCCCAGCAGAGTTAGTGGAGCATAAGAAACAGATTGAGGAGTTATTGAGGAAGCAATTTATCTGGCCCAGCACTTCACCTTGGGGAGCGCCAGTGTTGTTGGTAAAGAAGAAGGATGAGAGTTCGCGTCTGTGTGTGGACTATAGGCAACTGAATAAGATGACGATAAAAAATAAGTACCCCCTCCCCTGAATTGATGACTTGATGGATCAGTTGCACGGATCACCAATATTCTCGAAGATTGATTTGAGGTCGGGATACCATCAAATTCTAGTAAAGGCAGATGATGTACAGAAGACGGCCTTCAGGTCCCAGTATGGACACTATGAGTATGTGGTCATGCCTTTTGGTGTGACCAATGCTCTGGCGGTGTTCATGGACTACATGAACCGGATCTTTGGACCATTCCTAGACTATGAGGTTGTTTTGTTATTAATTGTCTCTTTGCATATTTATATATCTTATATATTTAAGTATATGTTACATTTTTTTAATGTTTATGAATCGTACGATTCACGATACGATACGATTCACGATT